>Ga0116121_1000979_pt1 | contig 12775 bp, 11 predicted proteins | sample June2015DPH_13_1_FD_89725 | JGI IMG/M metagenome (GOLD analysis project Ga0116121, IMG submission 89725) | Peatland microbial communities from SPRUCE experiment site at the Marcell Experimental Forest, Minnesota, USA - June2015DPH_13_10 | ecosystem: Environmental > Terrestrial > Soil > Wetlands...
ACCGCCGAAGAAAGCACCTCCATCATTTCCGGCGAGACGCTCTTCAGTTGAACCAGCTGATTGGCCGCCAGGGGGCCTGTCCCGAAGCGGCGAATGGACATGGACGGCCCGTCCAGCGCCAGGGGTGGAATGATTGCATTCACGCGAGAACCGTCTGGCAATCGGGCATCGACCATCGGCGAGGACTCATCCACCCTGCGGCCCACACGCGACACGATCCGGTCGATGATCTGCAGCAGGTGGCGATCGTCGCGAAATGTCGTATCCACCCTCTGCAGAAGCCCGTTTTTCTCAATAAAAACATGATCTTTGTCGTTAACCAGGATGTCTGAAATCTTTGCATCTCGCAGCAGAGGTTCCAGCGGACCAAGGCCAAAAACTTCGTCAAGAAGATCCGCCTGTATCCTTTCCTGCTCGTCGTGGCTCAGTGGTACGCGCTGATCGGCGATGATCTCTTTAACGATGCCGGCCACGGCCTGGCGCGCCTGACTGGAATTGACGCGCGACAGCTTCTCCAGATCCAGCTTGGAGATCAGAGTCCGGTGTATCTCCGCTTTGTATTTCTCCAGATTCAGCAGTTCCACGTTTGCCCTTCCCTCAGGATAGGATACTCATCCTCAACGCCAGCCCTTCATATAGAAACCCTCTGCCAAAAAGATGGTAAAAAAACCGAGGACTCATCACCCCCCCAGAGTGAAGGTCACGCTCACCGTGGTCTCCACGTCCACCGGCTGTCCGTCGAGCATGTAGGGGTTGTAGCGCCAGGTCTTCACGGCATCCAGCGCGGCCTGCCGCAACATGGTCGGTCCGCTGACAGCACGGAGATTTTGAATCACTCCCGTCTTGGAAATGGTAGCCTGAATAACCACCGTGCCTGAGACACGGGCTTCCCTGGCAATCTGCGGATAAACCGGCGAAGTCTTCTGAACCAGCAAACCGCCGGCGACGCCTGCCGAGATGCTCACTTTTGTGGGAGCCGCGATCTTCACCTTGGGCCCGTTCTGCCCGCTGAATACGTTACCGGTTCCTCCACCGCCGCCCAGGCCATCCAAACCCGACGCGGCAAAACCCGAAGAAGGCGGCGGTTCCTTCCCGGCCAGCATCTTAAGGTCAGTCGGAATCCGCGACGGTGCGTTCAACTGACGGTTCATCATCTCCGACTGAGCGCGCTGGCGATCTTCCCCGGTGGTCGCTGGCGTCGGAGCCGGCGTAGACGCCAACGGGTTCGTTGCCACCTGCTGCGGCGTATTCGTCGCCGCCGGCTGCTGCACAACCGTTGGCTTCGGCGCCGGCGTACTGGACCGAATCCTGGAATAGGTCATGAAACCGACTACAAGAACAAACGTAAGAGCACCGGCGCCGATAAGCGGCATCAGCTTCTTCTTGCCCTTGCTCTCATCCTTGTGTTTTTCGGCTTTGGGCTTAGACGGCTGAAAAACCTGCTCAGCTTCCGCATAGGCTGCCGCAGATTTGCGGGAAACGGGGGCCGGTACCCGATCCACTACGGGCGGCACCGCAACTCGCGCTGTGGCGGGTTTCACTGGCTGTGCCGGGGTAGTATCACCGCTATCCCATTCGCCGAAATCCGCGGGAAGCGTTGTAGGTGCATTCAATTCTTCTATTTCTTCTGGAGGTACCATTGGCCATCGGCTCCCTTCACATAAGTTGCGCCTTTGTAAGTGCGCGTTTCAAGTTTGCCCTGTTGGTTGGAGGCTCTGTCGTTTTGTTGAGCCCCTTGCTTTGCATCGCCCTTGTCCGCGCGGCTCGCTTCCGCGTCGGCCGCTGCTGGCATGAGCATAGCGATGTTAGCTAACCCTTCCACCACCAGCGTCACTGTGGCATGTGCCGTGGTGTAATCCGCGGTGTCCGTGGGGGTGAAGGTTGCAGATAGTGTCTGTGACCCTGCTGCAATCACGTTGCCCGCAGCCGGAGTATAGACGAAGGTGCCAGGAATCAATGCCGTGGCATTCAGCTGAGCGGCGCTAAGCGCTGTTCCATACGTAATGGCGTAAGGGGTCGGCCAGGTGATGATGGGCGTTGCCTTGGTGACCGTGAGTTGCACACTGGCCTGCGCCGACGCGTCGTCCGAGCTATCCCTCGGAGTAAAAGTTACCGAAAGCGTGTGCGTTCCCGCCGCCAGCATTTCGCCTGACGCGGGAGTGTACGCGAAGGTGCCCGCAACCGATGCCGTGGCATTCAGCTGAGTGGAGCTAAGCTCGGTGCCATAAGAGATTGGGGCGGGTGTCGGCCAGGTAATGACGGGCATTGCCTTCGTCACTGTAAGCTGCACAGTAGCATTCGCCTCGGGAATATTGGTGTCTGTCGGCGTAAAGGTGACCGAGAGCGTATGCGTTCCCTTCGGCAGTGTCTCTCCCGCGGCAGGTGTGTATACAAAGATTCCCGGGACCGATGCCGTGGCATTGAGCTGAGCGGCGCTGAGCGGGGTGCCGTGCGAAATAGATGCCGGCACTGGCCATGTAATCGTGGTTGGCTTTGCCTTGGCAACAGTAAACTGCACAGTAGCCTGCACCGCGGCATAGTCATTGGTATCGGTCGGATTAAAGATAGCCGAGAGCGTATGCGTTCCCGCTGCCAGCACCTCGCCAGCGCTTGGGTTGTAAACGAATTTCCCCGGAACAGATGCTGTGGCATTGAGCTGAGCGGCGCTAAGCGCAGTGCCGTAAGCAATCGAAGCTGGCGTCGGCCATGTTATGGACGGCTTCGCCTTGACGACAGTAAGCGACACTGCGGCCTGCGACCCGTTGTAGTTCACCGTGTCCGCCGGAGTGAAGGTTACCGAAGGCGTATGCGTCCCCGCTGTGAGCACGGCGCCCGCAGCGGGAATGTAGACAAACTTTCCCGGAGCCGATGCCGTGGCATTGAGTTCTGAGCTGCCCAGCGCGGTGCCGTAGACAATCGATGCCGGCGTCGGCCACGTAATAACCGGCGTCACTTTGGTAACAACCAGCGCCACCTCGCATTGGGCCGCGCTGTAGTCTGTGGCATCGGTTGGATTGAAGGTCGCAGTCAGCACATTCACTCCTGCTGACAACACGGCGCCCGCGGCCGGATTGTAAACAAAATTACCTGGGACTGACGCTGTGGCATTCAGCTGAGCGCTGCTCAACGCGGTGCCGTAAGCAATCGATGCCGGCGAAGGCCAGGTAATCGTTGGCTTGGCCTTGGCGACTGTGAACGATACGGCGGCCTGCGCTGTTGTGTAGTCCGTGGCGTCGGTCGGAGTGAAGGTTGCCGTCAGCGTCTGTACTCCTGCTGTCAGCACAGCGCCATCGCCGGGAGTATAGACAAATTTTCCCGGAACCGATGCCGTGGCGTTTAGCTGGGCAGAGCTGACCGCATCTCCGTAAACAATCGGGGAAGGCGTCGGCCATGCGATAGCCGGAGTCGCCTTGGTGACCGTGAGCGACACCGTGGCTTGCGCCGTGGTGTAGCCCGAGGCATCCGACGGAGTGAAGGACACCGAGATCGTATGCGTTCCCGCCGCGAGCATCTCGCCTGCGGCAGGTGAGTAGGCGAATTTTCCCGGAACCGATGCCCTGGCATTGAGCTCCGCGCTGCTGAGAACTGTGCCATATGCAATCGGAGCAGGCGTCGGCCATGCGATGACCGGCTTCTCTTGACTCGCCGCGATGACCTGCTTTTCCTGATTCGCTGTGCTAACTGGCTTCACCTGACTCGATTTTTCAGCCGGCTCATCCTGCAGGTGCCATTCGCCATCCGTGCCCTTTACATAGGTAGCGCCTTTATACGTGCGTGTTTCTGGCCCGCTCTGCTGAACAGGAACGCTGGCGCTCGGAGTTTTCTTCAGGTGCCATTCGCCATCCGCGCCCTTTACATAGACAGCGCCCTTGTAAGTGCGCGTTTCTGCCTCAGTCTGCTGGCTGGGGGCGCTCGTGCTTTGTTGCGCGCCCTGCTTCGTGCCCTTAACGTCCGTGCGATCCGCTGCTTTGGCAGGTGGCGCAACCGGCTTCTGTGTTCCTGCTGCCGGCGCGGCGTTCGCGGGAGGAGTACGAGGAGTAAGGGGTGGCTTGCTCGCGGCTTTCGCCGGTGCTTCTGGCTTTGCGGCAGCGGTCTCCGCGTCGGTCCCCAGCCCTAGCTGCGTCAGTGCCCGCGCATCCCCCCCGCTGGCGGGAGGCTTCGAGGAAAAGCCCCGGCTGAAACTCTTAAGGCTGAAGCCGCCCTTCTTCTCCTGGATTGCGGGCAGGCCACAAGCGGTGCGGGCCATCTGCCGGATCAGACGGGAAATCGGCGAATCTTCAAGCGCCAGCGGAATCGCTGTGGTCTGCATACGACGCACTGCGTTGTAGTCGTTGGGAATCTTCCATTGCGCAGGCCGGGTGAGAGCTTTCGTAATCTGATCTTCCGATACGCCCATGGTGCGAGGCTCAAATCGGTTCAGCACGATCTCCAGCTTGGGCTCCTCGGCGGAAAAATACTGCGAAATCAGGCGATTTGAGTTGCGCAATCCGGCTATGCCTGCCTGGATTACCAGGTAGACCGTGGAGCCGTCCTTGAACAGGCTCGTCCCCATCAAATCGAGCCTGGACCCCATATCAATGACCACATTGTCGAAGTCCTGCCGCGCAACGGAGATGAGCCTATCGATGGAATCATTGGGGGCCTCGTACTGAGGAAACTTGCCCGGAGCCGCAAGCACGGAGACTCCCGAGCCATGCTTGACCAGAAGCCTGGAGAGAAAACTCGAATCCAGCCGATTGGAATTCTGAAGAGCATTGATGGTCGAGTATTCCGCGACGACGCCGAGATTCAGCGCCGCGTCACCCAGCGGCAGGTCGAGATCGATCAATAGTGTGTTTTGGCCGGATTCCTGGGCCAGGGCTACCGCAAAATTGCAGGCCAGCGTGGTAACGCCGTCGCCTCCCTTGGCTCCCAGAAACACCAGAAGCCTGCCGCCAGTCTTCTTCGGAAGACGCGTTGCGGGACGCCGCGCAGAAGCCCTGACCAGAGCCTCGGCCATGGTGCTCTGCGCAAAGGGCGGGGTGAGAAACTCGCGCGCGCCTGCGCGCATGCAGCGGACCAGCAGCTCCGAATCCGCCTTCATCGAATAAACCATCACCGTCGCCGTGCCGTTGGCGCAGATGCTCTCCACCAGTTCCAGGGCATATTCAGGGTGGCTGTCCAGGTCGATGATGATTACGTCGTAATGCTGCTCCAGCAGCCTTGGCACATCGTCCAGGCTGGGAGGATAGGTTGAAAACTCCCGGATCTCGCCCCCCTGGCATCCAGACAGCGCGGTGGCCGCTGCCTTGCGGCGCTCCGCGTCTGGGCCGATCAGAGCAATCGACAGCACGTTGCCGCCGAGTGAGTCCGGATACTGATCATCAAGATACGAAGAAGACTCTGAATTCACGGGATCACTGCCCCCTGACGTACGCGACTTGCCTTGCTGGTTAGCCGATAATCGATAGGACGATTGCCAGTTTGACATAATACCTATCTCCAAATCCTCAACGAGCGAAGAAGGACATCAGCGTTCCCATGGCGATGGCCGGAACATAAGGCATCTTGCGCTTCAGTAAATCAGCAAGTGACGCCTCCGGTTCGCGCTCTATTCCGTTCCGCTTTCCACTAAAAACCAGATCACATGCCTTAAGCATCAGCTTCCTGAGTACCTTGCGATATGCAATCCAGCACAGTACCATCACCCCCCCGGCCATGCTGATCATGACCAGAGCTACAAACATCTGCATCGGGCCAAGCCACGCTCCGATGGCGGCGCACAGCTTCACGTCTCCGCCGCCCATGCCGCCCAGCAAAAAAAGAAATCCAAAGATCAGCAGGCCAAGCCCCAGGCCGGCAAAGCTTTGTCCCAGGCCATGCCATCGGAATGGGCCGAGGCTATGCCAGCTAAAACCATGACCGATGCCGTCCCAGTCATGACGCCAGGGAGAAACCGCTACTCCGGACAACAGGAAAGGAAGCACCAGCCAGTTGGGGACACGTCGATTGCGCAGGTCCGTGAACATCGCAACGGCGAGCACGATCAACGTTGGCCACCAGGCAAACGAATGCATACCCTGTTTCCTTTCCCCCAATGTACCGGAAAGTACATTATTGCCACAGTTTAATGATTAATGCAATTGTTTAGCCAAACTGCAGAAGCTTAAAACTCTTCGAAATCAAGTACTTGACAGCATACTGCGCCGATTGGTGTACACGGGTGTTTACGGAAAAGCTCTCCGCAGTGAAGCGAGGCGTATACACCATTTCGCGCGCATCTCATGTCGCCACAATAGTGTACGGGAGTAATACATCCAATTTCAGAGACCATGCAAGGACACTATTTTAGAGGTGTTCAGATGGTAAGTAATCTGATTTTTGCTTACTAAAGAGGCCCTGACAACACCCCTCAGTCATCGCCATGGTTACTGTAATCGGCTGTCCTGGGGAGCTGAGCCCTATATCCGGAAAACGGTTATCAATGTTATATGATTGATAATAATATAGATACATCGTATAAATTATGGAGTAGCAAGTATGCTGGCTATTACTCTCTTTCATCCTTCGTACTCCAAACCGGCATTGTGAATAGATTTGCATTTTTAAAAATACTTACTAAAGTAATCTCGACACGGCCCTGATCTAAAGCTACTATCTTTAACCAGAGTCGACCATTGCCAATTGAGATACCTGGGATTTGTATTCAGGGGGGCTTCTGTCACTAAGGTGACATTAGCCTGATGCCAAATCTCCTTTGGCTTGCCTGCCATTGATGCAGGAATATGATCGCTTTTTTCGCTTCTCCCCCGGAAGCGAGTTGATGTATCTGGTAAGGGGCTGGCTTAGATAATGATCAAGATCGGACTATATTCGGAAGATCGCACGCTCCACACGCTGCTTTCCTCGGCTCTCGGAAAGGACTTCGAGATCCACTTGGAGCCGGATGAGGATGGCATGAATCTGCTCCGGGCTGCCGGAGATTGCGATGTCATGATTCTGGATTTGCATTCGAATCATGACTCATTGCAGGAGCGGATTGGGTGTACCCAGCGCCTGATAGCATCTCAGATTCCCTCGGTGATCATGGCCGATGACGCCCTTCGGTCTACTGCATTTGAGCTGGTCCGGTCCGGAGCCTTCGGCTACTGCCGCAGGCCGCCGTCGATTCGGGATCTCAAGACCATGCTCAGCCGGGCGTACGAGAACTCCACGCTCCGCCAGCAACTGCAGACCGTGCAGCAGCAATTGGAGGTTCCCGGCAGTTGCGACCGGCTGATTGGATCGAGTCCGCAGATGCAGCGGGTTTATCAGCTGGTGCATCGCGTTACCAACCTCAACGCCGCTGTGCTGGTGACCGGCGAAAGTGGTACCGGCAAGGAACTGATCGCCCGCGCCATCCACAATCTTGGCTCCCGCGCCAGCCGTCCCTTTGTGGCTGTCTCCTGCGGCGCCATCCCTGAGACTTTGATCGAAGCAGAGCTCTTCGGCCACGAGAAAGGCGCCTTCACCGGCACCGTCGGGGCGCGAGAAGGCTACTTTGAGCAGGCCGCCGACGGCACTCTATTCCTGGATGAGATCGGCGACCTCAGCTTGTTCACGCAGGTCAAGCTGCTGCGCGTCTTGCAGCAGATGGAATTCAGCCGCCTGGGCAGCACCAAGCTCATCCCCTTGAAGGCACGGCTGATCTTCGCCACTCACCAGGATCTGGAAAAATTGGTGGCAGAAGGAAAATTCCGCCAGGATCTTTTCTATCGCATCAACGTCATGAGGATTGAATCGCCGCCTCTTCAGGAACATCCCGAAGACATCCCCAGAATTGCCCGGCATTTCCTGCGCCAGTATGGGCAAATCTTTCAAAAGCCGATGGATGATATTGAGCGCGCTGCGATGACCATGCTCCAGAGTTACCCGTGGCCCGGCAATGTACGCGAGCTGGAAAACGTGATGCAGAGAGCCATCATCCTCGCGCCAGGCAAGACCATTCGCGCCGAAGATTTCAATTTGAATGTTGAGGAAAGCGATGTTGACCTCGGCGACATCGGCGACGTTGTCGATATCGGCGATTACCATCCCGCAGGCTCCTTTGAACGGCAGCTTCGCGACTACAAGGTCAGACTGGCCGTAGCAGCCGTGCGAGAAAACAATGGAAATAAGACGCTCGCTGCCAGAAGCCTGCGTATCTCCCGGGCTTATTTGCATCGCTTGATCAGGCTTGCCGAGCCCGACACGGTATTCGAGCAGGATATCCGTGACGTAGCGAATGGTTAAGCGCGACCTTTACGGTTGACCAGGCGCTTCCTGATTCGGCTCGTGAAAGAATCTTCTTACTATGTGTGTGTGTTATATTCCGGTGGCCCGGATATGACCAGCCCGCTATTCTGCCGTCCGTGAATATACCAGCAGCACCAGTTCGTTTCATGGGCTTGACTATCCAATGGCGCAGTCAAATCTCTGTAGATTATCTTTCCGTAGAGAAATATCTTTTCCTCCCAGGTTTCAATGCGCCTGTATCTTTCCTCTGAGTCGCAAAGGCTCCTCACATCATTGCGGCAAAAAGGCTTGATTGCCGCAGATTCCCCCGGAAGCAGAATGATGGGAGTATACGGGGCGACCCGTTTCTCATCCGTATATTCGGGGGCGTTGGGGAGATGCTCTTCGTCGATGGCAAGCCTGGTTCGTTCTGCCATATCGATGATCTTGGCCGGAGTGCGGCCCCGGTTCGTGGCCATGACGGTAAAACTGTTCTCCGCGCTCGGCGATGGCTCCACTGAAATTAATATCCAGGCCCTTTCCGCATTGAGAATAGCCTGGGCATTCATGAGCGCGGCATGAGAGCTGGCGGCGGCGGCCTCGGCAGCAGTTTCCGCGTATCCCGTTTGGCGATCAATCTTTTTCAGCAGGCAAAGGGCCATCAGAATTCCGACGTACCCCAGAATGACCAGCACCAGATTGGCCGCCCAGGTGATTTTCTCGTGCATATTCCAGGCCGACGGCGCTGGAGCTGGATTGGCAACACTGATGTGCGGCGGCTGGATATCCCGAATACCGCTTTCGCTCTCAGTCTTTGTCGCTGGGCTGGCAGTTTCAGGCGGAACGCCGGTAGAAGGCGCTGAAAGAGGCGGTGTCTGCCGATTCACGCCACTCTGACCGCCGGTTTGAGCATGATCGGCCACAGGCGCCTGCAGGAGGACCAACAGCACCGTGAACATCGCTAAACCCTTCAGCCTCATGGGGAAAATGTATCACACGCCTCTGGCAAAGTCCCGCGCTCGAAAGCCGCTTGCAAGCCGCCCAAGGCAACCGCTAGGGTTCGACGACTTCCACGCCCCGCCAGAAGGCCACGTATCCCTTGATCTTGCGCGCCGCCGGCTTGGGGTCGGGGTAATACCAGGCTGCGTCCGGGTTATCTTCCCCGTCGATCAGCAGCGTCATGTAGCGCGCCTGCCCTTTGACTGGGTCCAGGGAGGTGGTTGTGCTGGGACGAAAATATTCGCGTTTCAGGCTGGATTCGGGAAAGTAGACGTTCCCGTCCACCGTCTCCGTCTTCTCGCTTTCGGCAATCACCTTGCCGTTCCAGATTGCTCGTGCCATAGGTTGTTCTGTTCCGATGATTCCGTTGTTACTCTCTATCGGCGCAAAGCGGGTCCGATGGGAGGTTAGGATATGACATTAGCAGAGATTCGCCGGGATTGCGAGTCTCTTTCAGGGCTTGTGGGGATAAGAATACTGGCCGTGCGCCTCCTGCCGGGCCGGCAGGCTCTTGCGCCGGGCTTCCACATTCTTCAGTACCGCCTCGTAACGCTGGGCCGCGGCTGAAAACCGGTTCACCAGCTCGGCCGTCTTGATCAGGAACCCTGGATTCTTTTCCCGTATGCCGTCCATGATTGGAGCAAACTTGGCCAGCATGAAAAACCCCTCAGCGTTGCAATCCACAAACAACTCCGCCGAAACCGCCCCGTGCAGCACCATCGCCGCGGCCATCTCCCAGTAGGTGAGTACCTGGCGCAGCCAGGCGTTGTGCGGGTCGGCGGGGTTCTCCGCAACGGCAAAAAACTCCTCCGCAGTTGCCGGCCAGAACTCGCCAGTCATCCATGCGCGCGCCTTGCGCATCTCCGCCTCGGTACGCAGTTCATACAATCTGAGAATGATTTCGGCATCCGCCGGCGTTGCAAGCATCCGTTCCATTGTGAGTTTCTCCGTTGCCAATACTACAGGATTCAGCCGGTGATTGCTGCGCGACCGCTTAAGCCGCGTTGGATTTGACTGGCTTCACAGGAGTGCGCTTCCCGCCGGTAGCCGCGCCCGCCGCCAGTTCCTCATCCGTGTAGTATCGCCCCGACCCATCTAATTCGCCGGAGGCCAAGCGGCGTGAGACCTCGGCCAGAGCCTGTCCGATAGTTTCATGAAGTTCACGTGAACTTAGGTTTTTCACCGTGCTACCTCCTCAATCTTCAACCAGCGCTCTGGATCATGCACAAACAAAGCCAAATCCTCGCGCTTTTCAGCGATCATGATGCGCTTCCTGTCAGTATTATCGTAGATTTCCGCCTCGTCCGCCAGAGGAAGATAGAGATTACGCATATTCCATACACTTGCGTAATACCTGCGCAAAACAGTACCCGTCGGGATATTATGTCCTCCCTGGCTCACTCTACGAGCCACGCGCGCAACTGCATCCTCCGGCGTCGGTAGCCATAAATAAAGCAATGTGATGCGCCAACCATCCTGTTTACATTGATGCAGCAGGCGCAGATACGATTTGCCTGAACATGTAGTCTCGAACGCGAAGCTCTGGCCATCATGTACCAACGCCCGCATTTGCTTAATCATCAGACGTCCAGCTGACAACGCAACCGAATCAACGTCTCAAGGCGCAAGGTTACGAGCTATATCGTCGGCATTTAAAAATGGATGCAAATCCAGAAAGTCAGGCAGCAAAACACGAGCTGCCGTAGTCTTGCCTGCGCCGTTTAGGACCGCCAATAAGAATGATTTCTTTCACGCCTGCTGCAAAACCTTCTTGCCGCCCTTCTTCGCCGCCTTCTTTGCCGCTGGCTTCTCTGCCGCCTTCACATCCGCCTTGACAGATTCTTTCTCCACCACCGGCCCATGCGTCTCGGCTGTCGGCAACGGTGGCGCATCGCCAATCCGCTTCGAGTAGCTGCAAACCACCGCGCTCTCCACCGGTGCGGCGCCCTTGCCTGCCCTCTTCTTTGGCGCAACCTCTTCCTCGGCTGCCTTTTTCTTGTTCGGACATTCCAGATAAATCCCCGACCGCAGCGTCTTCTCCACCAGATACGGGCTGCCGCACTCCGGACACTTCTCCGCCACGGGCTTGTTATTCGAGGTAAAGTCGCACTTCGGATAATTCGTACAGCCCCAGAAGATGTTCCCCCGCCGCGCTTTCCTCTCAGCTATGTCGCCCGTGCCGCACTTGGGGCACTTCAAGCCTTCAATCAGGTTCTGCTTCACATACTTGCACTTGGGATACCCTGAGCAGGAGACAAACTCCCCATAGCTTCCCTGGCGCAGCACCAGCGGCTTGCCGCATTGCGGACAATCCTCGCCCGTCGGCTGCGGCGCGGCTACCTTCTGCTGCTGTTTCGAGCTCAGCTTGCGGAAGGTCTTGCAGGGCGGATCCTCGTTGAACCCCGGGCACGACATGAACATCCCAAATGGCCCGCGCCTCAGCACCATCACCCGTCCGCAGTTATCACAGTACTCCTCCTGCTCGCCCGCCTCCTGCGCCTCCGGCGTGTTCATGTCCGGCTTGCCTGCAGTGTTCTCTTTGGTAAACGTGCAGCTCGATTTGTCTTTTTTGTTGTAAGCCGAACAGGCATAGAAGCTGCCGAACTTACCCCACTTCAACACCAGCGGCGCCCCGCACAGATCGCACTTTTCGTCCGTCTTGTGCTCCATGCGCTTGATGTCTTCCATGTTTGCGCCGGCGTCCTTCAGTTCCTCCACAAAGTAGCCGTAGAAGCCGTTCAGCAGGTCGGTCCACTTCTCGTTGCCCTCTTCGATCTCGTCCAACTCCTCTTCCAGCTTGGCCGTGTACGCCACATCGAAGATATACGGAAAATTTTTCACCAGCAGGTCGCAAACCACCATCCCAATCTCGGTGGGATAAAAGCGGCCGCTGTGTTTGGTTACATACTCGCGATCCTGGATGGTGTTGATGATCGACGCATACGTCGAAGGCCGCCCAATGCCCCGCTCTTCCAGTTCCTTCACCAGCGAAGCTTCGTTGTAGCGCGGAGGCGGCGAGGTGAAGTGCTGCTCCTCTTTCAACTCATCCTGCTCAAGCCGCTTCACGTTGTCCAGGTTGGGCAGCTTGTTGTCCGCTTCGTCCTCGTCGTCCTTTTTATCTTCCAGAACTTCGTAGACTTTCAGGAATCCATCGAAGCGTACCACCGATCCGCTCAAGCGAAAATCGTAAGTCTTACCCGTCTTCGCGCTGACTGCGGCAATCTTTGCCGTGGTCACGTCAAAGACGGCCGGCGTCATCTGCGAGGCCACAAACCGCTGCCAGACCAGCCGATAGAGCTTCAGTTGCTCTTCGGTCAGATAGTGCGCAATCGATTCCGGCGTCCGCGAAGCATCGGTGGGTCGAATCGCTTCGTGCGCATCCTGCGCGGCCTTCTTGCCCTTGTACACATTCGGTGTCGCGGGCAGATACTGTGCCCCCAACTGCTTCTCAATCCACTCTCGCGCGCCTTCAATCGCCTCCGGCGCCACGCGCGGCGAATCAGTACGCATATAAGTAATCAGGCCGGTCATGCCTTCGGCGCCA
>Ga0116121_1000981_pt1 | contig 12755 bp, 10 predicted proteins | sample June2015DPH_13_1_FD_89725 | JGI IMG/M metagenome (GOLD analysis project Ga0116121, IMG submission 89725) | Peatland microbial communities from SPRUCE experiment site at the Marcell Experimental Forest, Minnesota, USA - June2015DPH_13_10 | ecosystem: Environmental > Terrestrial > Soil > Wetlands...
ATTTTGGCGAGCGTCAGGCGTTGGCTCTCGCAATGGAAATACACTCGGATTTGGTTTTGCTGGACGACAAGGTGGCGCGGCGTATTGCGTTAAAAGAATCGATGCGCGTTAAGGGTACGCTTGGAATTGTCGCGGACGCGGCGAGAGCAAATCTCCTGGATTTCGTTGAGACAGTGGAAGAGTTGCAGCGCACAAGTATGCACCTTGATCAGGATGTTGTTGATGAGGTCATACGCGAGTATAAGCGGTCACAGGGGAAGTAGAATTTTATCCTGCACCCATGTCCGCGACATCACAACGAAGGACATTGACGCTGTAAAGGGGTCCCGCATAATCGCATATTTTCGTTTTCTTCGCGCTTCGCGCAGCAGGTTGGCCAGGAAACCCGCCGCACCCCTGTTGAATCGTTTGGCAATCCAGTTTGAGCTTCATGGTCATTTCTTGCCGCAACCGGCCTGCCCGCGCCTCTTTATCTTTAGACCGCCCCGCCCGCCCAGTCCACCAACAAATCCGGGGATGGGCACTTTCTCGCGCAGAGGCGCAGGGCGCGCAGAGAAAAACTGCTTTTCCCTTCCCCTCTGCGTCCTCCGCGCCTCTGCGCGAGCTCTTCCATCCATGATTTAATCTTGTCAATCCTGCTCTGCCCGCCATAGCTTCCGAGCGACGGCGGGTCAAAAATCTTTGCGTCTTGGCGTCTTATGCCCTTTGCGTTGTTCCTAAGTCTTTGCCGCGCAAGGTGTTAAATGGTTTTCGTCAAAAAATCACACTTTTTTAAAAATTCTTTCAAAAATCGGTTGACGATATGATATATTAACTGTAGTCTTCGTCTAATGAATTGCCGATGAAGGCCATGAAGGAAAGGCAGAATTATGAAGGATGAATTAAGAAGTGAATCGCAGGCGGAAATATGCAGGGCGGGAAAATCAGGGAAGGCCCATTTTTCTGCCCAACTTATCTTTCTGCCATTTTTTTGCTGCGCGTCGCAGTGCGTCGCAGTCAGTCGCAGTGATAAAATCATTAAAGGGGCGGGATGCCCCCGGCCTTTCTTTGCGTCTTTGCACCCTTGCGCCCTTGCGTTTCTTCCCCTTTCTTTGGGGTTAAAAAATCAAGGCCAGTCAAAGCCAGTCAAAGTGAATCAAAGTGATTTTGTTGGTCAAGCTGGCGGTCCGAATCGTATGTAAATCCATGACAATGAACAACTTGCAAAACAAACAGCTTTGGTCGGGCTAAACCGCTTTAAACTTAGTTAATCATGGTCAAAATAAGCCAATCCGCTTCGGATTTCGGACTCGCTTTGGTTGCGGCTTGCCGCGCTGGGTTTTTTGTGGCAAAACATCCTGCCTGTCCCGTCAATCCTGTCAAAACCCAGATTTTGCTGGAATTGGGATGGGAATAGATCAACATGAAATATGCGAAATATGCGAAAGCTATTCCAAAACAAGAGCGTCCATGCAACCGCCGCCGCATAAACCCGCATTGAACAAGCTCACGGACTTGTTGAACTTGCGTGTCCGCTACAGCGAAACGGACCAGATGGGAACTTTCTACAACTCCCGCGCGCTCGAGTGGTTCGAGTGCGGGCGGACGGAATGGATGCGCCACCGGCTCGGTCTTTCCTACGCCGCGCTCGAGGCGCAAGGCGTGTTTCTGCCCCTGGTCGAGGCGCACCTGGAATTTCGCGGCGGAGCGCGCTATGATGATTTGCTGGCGATTTCGACTTCCGTGGACTTTGCCGGGCGCGCGCGCCTTCGTTTTGACGTGCAGATCAACCATCAGCCCGCCGGAAATCCGGTGGTGCGCGGTTACACCATCCATGCCTTCACCGATGCCACCCGCAAACCGATTCGTCCGCCCGATTGGTTCGCGGTGAGCATGGCCAAGGCAGCCGAATCCCCATGAGCAAACACCCCATCCAAAAAGCGGCGCCCTTCGATCCGATCAGCGCGCCGGATTTTCTTCCACCCAGCCAGTTGCGCGATTTGCAGTTGGAACGCCTGAAAAACATGGTCGCGCAAGCGTTCAACAACGTCACCCTCTTCCGGCGCCGCATGAGCGACCGCGGCTTGAAACCGGGCGACATCCAATCCCTGGACGACATCACGCGCCTGCCGTTCTGCGACAAGACGGACCTTCGGGACGGCTATCCCTTCGGATTGTTCGCAAGCCCGATGACCGAGATCGTCCGGCTGCACGCCTCGACGGGCACCACCGGCAAGCCGATCGTCGTCGCCTACACCCAACAAGACATTGATGTTTGGACCAACGTCATGTGCCGCAGTTTTGCGGCGTGCGGGTTGCATCGCGGGGACATCATCCAGAATGCTTACGGCTACGGCCTTTTCACCGGCGGATTGGGCGCGCATTACGGCGCGGAGGCGCTTGGCGCAACGGTGATTCCCATTTCCGGGGGCAACACCCAGCGCCAAATCATGGTCCTCAAGGATTTCAATGTCACCGCCATTTGCTGCACGCCGAGTTATTTCCTGCACATCATCGATCAGGCGGCCGAGCTGGGCGTCAACCTCAAGGAATTGCCTTTGCGCGTCGGTGTTTTTGGCGCGGAGCCGTGGACCGAATCCATGCGCCAGCACATTCAAAAAGACAGCGGAATCAAGGCGTACGACATCTACGGGCTGTCGGAAATCATCGGCCCCGGCGTGGCGATGGAATGCCCCTGCCAGGCTGGGCCGCACATCTTTGAGGATTTCTTCTACCCGGAGGTGATCGATGCCGCGACCGGCAAGCCGTGCCCCGAGGGCGCGGAGGGCGAACTGGTGCTCACCACCTTGAGCAAGCACGCGATGCCCATGATCCGTTATCGCACGCGCGACATCACCGCCCTGACCTCGGAACCCTGCGGATGCGGACGGACGTTGCGCCGCATCAAACGCATCAGCCGGCGGAGCGACGACATGATCATCATCCGCGGCGTGAATGTTTACCCGTCGCAAATCGAAACCGCGCTCTTAAAGGTCGAGGGCGCGCTGCCGCATTACCAGATTATTCTAACGCGTGAAAAGGGGCTGGATGAAATGGAAGTGCAGGTTGAAGTCACACGCGATGTGTTCAGCGACACCATGGGCGGACTGGAACAATTGCAGGCCCGCCTCACCAAATCCATCGAAACCACGACCGGATTGCGGCCGCGCGTCCGTCTCATCCAGCCGCATTCCATTCAGCGCAGCGAGGGCAAGGCCAAACGCGTCATCGATCAGCGCAAAATGTAAACTCCGGAGTCAATATGAAACTCAAGCAACTCTCCCTCTTCCTGGAAAACAAACCCGGCGCGCTCAGCGCCCCGGTCAAACTTCTGGCCGGCGCCGGCATCAACATCCTCACCCTCAGCATTTCCGAGGCCCGGCAATACGGCATCCTTCGCCTGGTCGTTCGCGACTGGGCGGCGGCAAAAAAACTTCTTGAGAAGAACGGTTTGGTGGTGAAGGTCACCGACGTGCTGGCCATCGAAGTTCCCGACCACCCGGGCGGTTTGGCCGAGGTCCTGGTGGTGCTCGAAGAAGCCGGCATCAATCTGGAATACATGTATCCCTTCGCCCTCAAGCGTGACAGCAAAGGCTTGCTCCTCTTCCGCTTCGACGATCCGGACAAAGCCATTGGCGTGCTGCAAAATAACAAGATCAAGGTTGTCGGCAACGCCGAACTCTTCAAGCGGCTCGAAGGCTAAACAAGCCAGTCAAACATATGGAACAGGTCAAACAGCGGCTTCACAACGACCAGTTTGCCGGGCGATGCAATATTGAATTGCTCTCCGTTTCACCCGGCCGCGCTTCCGCCCGCATGACGCTCCATCCTCACCATCTCAACGGCATCGGCACCGTGCAGGGCGGCGCCATTTTTACACTGGCCGACTTCGCCTTCGCCGCGGCGTCCAACTCGCACGGCACTGTGGCTGTGGCGGTCAACGCCAGCATCACCTTCATGAAGGCCGCCGGCACGGGCACGCTTTGGGCCGAGGCGCGGGAACTGGCCAAGAACTTCAAAATCGGGACCTATTCGGTCGAAATCAAGGACGACCAGGGTGATTTGATTGCGCACTTCCAGGGCCTGGCCTATCGGAAGAAGGACAAAGTCTGAGATGATGAATTTTCAAGGTCCGGCCTGAATCTTGACTTGGATTCTCCGGTGGGTTATATAGAAAACTGTTGCCTGTAAATCAACGATTGCGAAAATGAAAGACTCGAACACGGACGGTCTTGGTGTCCAATCCCGGCGCACGTTCTTCAAAAGTGTGGGAACGGTGGCGGTCACGGCGGCCACGGCCGGCGCCCAATCGGTCGCGGCTGAATTGGAGAAGGCCAACGCCGAAAAGATCATCGGCCCCGGCGCCGTGCCGGTCACGCTGGAGGTCAACGGCGCCCCACTCCGTCTGCAACTCGAACCGCGGGTCACGCTGCTGGATGCCTTGCGCAATTACTCCAGCCTGACGGGCGCCAAGGACGGTTGCGACCGCGCCTCATGCGGAGCTTGCACGGTGCTGCTCGACAATGTGCCGGTTTATTCCTGCCAGAAACTGGCCATTGAAGCCCAGGGCCATGCCATCACAACCGTGGAGGGCCTGGCCAAAAACGGCGAATTGTCCGGCCTGCAGAAAGCCTTCGTCGAGAAGGACGCGTCGATGTGCGGTTATTGCACGCCTGGCTTTCTGATGAGTTTGACCGCCTTGTTTAAAAAGAATCCCCATCCCACGGCGGACGAAATCCGCCACGCGTGCGCGGGCAATATATGCCGCTGCGGCACGCAGCCGCACATCATGCAAGCCGCTTTGCAGACAGCCGGCGCCACGGGCGCAGGTTCCACGACGGAGGTGATCCATGCCTAGCTGGCCCGCCGAGACAAAGTATATCAGCCATTCGACCTTGCGCATTGACGCGCCCGCGAAAGTCAGCGGGCGGGCGCGCTATTCGTCGGACATCCAGGCCGGGGGCTGGCTTTACGGCATGATCCTGCGCTCGAAATGGCCCGCGGCGAGGATTGCCAAAATCAATCTTGAAAACGCCCTCAAAATTCCCGGCATCAAAGCGGCCCTGACGGTCAAAGAGGGCGAATCAACCGTCCGCTTTTATGGCGAAGAATTGGCCGCCGTGGCCGGGACGACCAAACAAGCGTGTCTGGACGCCTTGCGCGCCATTGAAATCGAGGCCAAGGCCCTGCCGTTTGTGGTCAAGGAAAACGACGCCCGCTCAGAAGATGCGCCGCGAGTTTGGCCAAACAGCGCCAACGCCAGCGAAGGAAAGCCCAAGGAACAAGGCACTGTGGACCAGGCTTTCAGCGAATGCGCGGCGGTCATTGAGGGCTTTTACACCACGCCCGTGCAACTTCATCATCCGATGGAGACGCACGGTTGCACCGTTTCCTGGACCGATGAGGGCGTGACGGCCTGGGCATCCACCCAGGGCATTTCCAGCGTGCGCGACGGATTGGCGGGCGGCTTGCAACTGGAGCAGAGCCAGGTCCGTGTCATTACCGAATACATGGGGGGCGGATTTGGCTCAAAATTCGGCGCGGGCGTCGAGGGGTTGATGGCCGCCCGGCTGTCGCGCGCGGCCAAAGCGCCCGTGCGGCTGATGCTGACCCGTTTTGACCAGGCGCTGGCCGTGGGCAACCGCCCCTCCAGCTTCCAGAAAATCAAGCTGGGCGCGAAGGCGGATGGCACATTGCACGCCTTCGAGTTGGACAATTACGGCACCGCTGGCATTGGCGGCGGTGGTTCCACGGAGGGCGGCGGCGGCGGCATCGCAATCCCCGCTCCTTACATTTACAAAGTCCCGAACTTCCGCGTCAAACATACGTCCGTGGCCGTCAACGCCGGTTCCGCGCGCGCCTTTCGCGCGCCCGCCAATCCGCCCGCCTCCTTCGGCATGGAGTCGGCGATGGACGACCTGGCCGTCAAGCTCGGGATGGACCCGGTGGAACTGCGGCTCAAAAACGACCCCAGCGCCGTCCGCCGCCGGGAATACAGCCTCGGGGCCGAGCGCTTCGGCTGGAAACAAAAGTATCAAAAGCCCGGCTCCTCTGCCGGCCCGGTCAAAATCGGCGTGGGCTGCGCGGGCGCGACTTGGTGGGGCGGCGGCAACAAAAGGACCCAAGGCGAGGCGGAAATTCATCCGGACGGCGGCATCGAAATCCGCCTGGGCGTGCAAGACCTTGGCACCGGCACACGCACCGTCATCGCCGTGGTGGCCGCGGAAATCCTCGGCCTCAAACCCGAACAAATCACGGTCAGGATCGGCGACACTCATTATCCACCCGGCCCCGGCAGCGGCGGGAGCACGACGTGCGCGTCGGTCTCGCCGGCCGTTTTCGACGTCTGCACGCAGGCCTTGCAACAATTGCAAACGCAAACCGGCGTGCCCGACGCCCGGGGCGGCAATTGGCCGGCCGCGTGCAAAAAGCTCGGCACAAGCCCGCTGGTGGTCCACGGCCAATGGCAGGAGGGGCTTTCGTCCGGCGGCGCCGGCGGCGTGCAATTCGCGGAAGCGTCCGTCGATACCGAAACCGGCCTGGTAACCGTCAATAGAATTCTGTGCGTGCAGGATTGCGGGCTGATTGTCAATCAAATCACGCTGGAAAGCCAGGTCAACGGGGGCATCATCATGGGCCTCGGCTACGCCCTTTACGAAGAGCGGGTCATGGATCATCTTTCCGGCGTCGTTCTCAACCCTAATTTTGAAACCTACAAACTGCCCGGTTTGGCCGACATCCCGCAAATCGACATCGTTTTGCTGAACATGCCGGAGCGCGGAGTCATCGGGGTGGGCGAGCCCGTGACCATACCGACGGCCGCGGCCATCGGCAACGCGGTGGCCAACGCGCTGGGCGTGCGGGTGTCCAGCCTGCCGATCACCCCGGCCAAAGTGCTGGCGGCGCTGGGCAAAGTGCCGCCGCCAACCGCCAGGCCAGCATGAAAGCATTTCAATACACCACCGCACTTTCAACCGACAGCGCCCGGCAACTGGCGGCCGGCAACGGCGCCTATCTCGCCGGCGGCAACGATCTCCTGGGCCGGTTGAAGGAATACCTGGACAGCCCGGAGATTCTTGTCAATATAAAGTCCATTCCCGGCCTGGACGGCATCACCGCCGGCGCCGGGGCCTGGACGATTGGGGCGCTGGTCACGGTCGCGCAGATCGAGAACCATCCGAAAATCCGCGCGGTCTTCCCCGGTCTCCAGCAAGCCGCCGCGGAGGTCGGGTCGCCGCAGATTCGCAACGTCGCCACCATCGGCGGCAACCTCGCCCAGCATTCGCGCTGCTGGTATTACCGGCATCGCGACACCGTCTGCCTCAAAAAGGGCGGCGACCTTTGCTATGCGCGCCACGGCGAGAACCGGTATCACTGCCTGTTCACCGGCAACACCTGCATCAGCCCGGTCGCCTCCAATCTGGCCATCGCGCTGACCGCGCTGGACGCGACGGTGATCGTGTTGCGCGAAGGAAAGGAAACCCGCATGACCATGCCGGAATTGTATCAAAAAGCATGGGACAATCCGACCGCGCACAACTCGCTCAACCCCGGCGATTTGATATTAAGAGTGGAAATCCCGGTGGCGCGGACGCGGAGCGCCTTTCTGCAAGTCAGCGACAAGCACGCTTTTGACTGGGCGCTGGTCAGTTGCGCCGCCGCCGCCCGTGTGCATGGCGGCAAACTCAGCCGGCCGCGCGTGGCGTTGGGCTGCATTTCGCCGATGCCGCATCAGTCCGCCGCCGCCAACGACTTTTTGGAAGGAAAGCCGCTGGACGAATCCACTGTCGCGCAAGCGGCCGACCTGGTCCTGCAGGGCGCTCAACCGCTGGCATTCAACGGCTACAAAGTGCCGCTGGCGCGGACGCTGATCCGCCGCGCGCTCTTAAGCCTCAAAGGGTGAAGCCATGAACCGCACCTTCTGCAAACATCTTCGCACCAAAAAAATGTATATTGACGCCACGCCCGGGGAGGCGCTGGCGGACAATGAAGGCGGGGAAGCCTCCACCTGCCATTATTGGTGCAACCGGACGCAAACCGTCGCCGGACCCGACGACCAACAGGTCCACAAAACAACGTGCAACCCGGCGCGATCGTGTTTCGAAGAATGATTTTGGGCGTTGCGGACGGGGGATGGTGGAGCTGAGGGGAATCGAACCCCTGACCCCCTCATTGCGAACGAGGGGGTCTGTCGAGGTAAACACCATCGCATTGTTGACAGTTCTCTATGTTTCTCTACTTTTATTCTCCTCAGAACGGCTGCTAGACATCATGTATTATAATACGATTTAATGCGATGCCTGATGATAGCCGGAGAGGGGTTAGAGATGGTCCGGGGATGCGGCTCAATCGGCGTCTGCCTTGACCATCTCCCGGACTAAATCGGCGCTGGTCCAGTCGTTGCCTTGGAATATCTTTCGCACCCGCCCGTGCGCATCGACGACCACCGTCCGAAGATTGTGGGTGATGCTGTCGTTTTCAGAGAAAAAGTTCTCGCCGAATTGATTGGCCAGTTCGACGATCTGGAACATCCCGCCGGTTAAAAAGCTCCAGTGGCCGGGATCGTAATGGGCGGTTTTGCCGTCCGGCTCCAATTCCTTGACCAGGCCGTTGGCCACAAAAGTTTGACGATCGGAAGCGGACGGCTGTTGTGGCTCTGCGGTTGACTCCGGGACGGACTGTTTATGGCGGGCGGTCAGAATGAGCAAGCACAACAGACAGCAACCAGGGGCGCGGCGGGCATTCCTAAACTTAATCCGTTCGCTTTTCGTGGCCGATTCCTGCAAATCAAGATTAGCATTGCCCATCAGAAACCGCCACCCAAAAAAATGTTCTGAATCCGCAAATGTGCGCCCGGGTCAACTCTCCCGCTGGTTTTTCCTTTCGATTCTTCAGCAAACCATTTAAACTTGCGAACATGAATTTGCAGCCACTCGAAGCAGGCGGGCGCATTATGATTTGTCGTCAACGACGATGAGACTGTTTTTTACGTGCCTCTTCATTGTGCTGGCCGGAATGGCGGGAATTTTGCCGTGCGCGGCGCAACTGCAGTGGCATCAGGAAAAGGGATTCAAGTGGGCGGAACTGCAGGTGCCGCGCGAAGGCAAGCCTGGTTTCACGCTGCTGACGCCGGAGCAAACCGGCATCACCTTCATCAACCCTTTGGACGAGCGCGCCATCGCCGCCAACCGGGTGCTGGCCAATGGCTGTGGCGTGGCCCTTGGCGATTTTGACAACAGTGGCCTGCCGGGTATCTTCCTGTGCAGTCTGGACGGCCACAACGCGCTCTACAAGAACTTGGGCGGGATGAAGTTCAAGGACGTGACCCAGGCGGCCGGCATTGATTGCGGCACCCGGATATGTCGGGGAGCGGTTTTCGCGGACATTAACGGCGACGGCTGGCTCGATCTGCTCATCAGCACCACCGGCTCGGGCGTGCTGTGCTTCACCAACAAGGGCAACGGGACATTTGCCGAATGCAGCCAGTATGCCGGCACCCTCAGTCCGTACGGCGCGGGGACGATGGCCCTGGCGGACATTGACGGGAGAGGCCCGCTTGACTTGTATGTGGCTGATTATCGCGTCGAGGATTCCCGCGATCGCGCGGAGTTTGCCACACTCGATGTCTTCAGGGTGAATGGCCGGTTGGTCGCGGATCCGGCGCGGCGGGATCGTTTTGTCTATACGAATGGGACCGTCAAAGAGTACGGCGAACCGGACCTGGTTTATCTCAACGATGGGAAGGGACATTTCACGCCGATCTCCTGGACCAACGGGGCATTTCTGGACGAAAACGGCAGCCCCCTGACCGGGCCGCCTCTGGATTGGAGCCTGACGGTGGCGTTTCGGGATTTGAACGGGGACGGCGCGCCTGACATTTACGAGTGCAACGACTTTTGGACGCCCGACCGGCTTTGGATCAACGATGGCAAGGGCCATTTTCGAGCCTGCCCTCCGTTGGCGTTACGACACACCAGCGCGTCTTCGATGGGCGTTGACTTTGCGGACATTGACCGGGACGGCCGAATGGATTTCTTTGTTTTGGACATGATGAGTCGGGACTGGCGCGTACGCAAACAACAAGTTATGCCTACACACTTCCCGCGCCCGCCGGTTGGCGCCATTGACAACCGTCCGCAGATTCCGCAAAACACCCTCCTCCGAAACCGCGGCGACGGCACCTTCGAGGAGATCGCCGCTTACGCCGGGCTTACCGCTGCCGAGTGGGCCTGGCAGCCGGTATTCCTGGATGTGGATCTGGACGGGTATGAGGACCTGATCATCTCCACCGGCTTCGCGCACGATCTGAACAACATGGATGGCATTAACAATGAGAAACTGCTTCGCGCAGGTGCGCTGGTTCCTCCGAAACTCGGCCCGGACGGCAAGCCGGCAGCCCGGTCCCCTCAGGAAGAGGAGGACGAGAAGCACTACCAAGGGAACATGAGACTCAAAGCCCTGAAAACCCCGATGGTCGCCTTTCACAATCTGGGCAACTTGAAATTCGAAGATGTCGGGCCGGCTTGGGGGTTCGATCAACCGGCGCTGCACAATGGCATCGCCCTGGCTGATCTGGACAATGACGGAGGCCTTGATATTGTGGTGAACAACCTCGGCAGTGTGGCAAGTGTGTATCACAACCACGGCTCCGCTCCGCGCGTCGCCGTGCGGTTGAACGGCCTGCCGCCCAACACTCAGGGCATCGGCGGGAAAATCAAATTGTTGGGAGGGGCCGTGCCCATGCAAAGCCAGGAAGCCGCCTGTGGCGGGTTGTATCTTTCCGGTTCGGATCCACTGCGGGTGTTTGCGGCGGGCCAGAGCCAGAACATGACCATTGGGGTAACTTGGCGCAACGGCAGGAAGAGTGTGGTGGGCGACGTGAAACCAAATCGGGTTTACGAGATTGACGAGGCTGGGGCTGGAGCGGCTGAAAGTCCGGGGCCGGTGGAGGAGGAGAAACCGTTTTTCAAGGATGTGAGCCAGATGATAGCGCATCAGCATCACCAGGAGTTTTATGACGATTACGCGCGGCAGCCATTATTGCCCTGGCAATTGAGCCAGGGCGGGCCGGGGGTGGCGTGGGTAAATCTCTTTGGCAACGGACAGGAGGAACTGGTGATCGGGAGCGGTCGTGGCGGTAATATGGGCATTTACGTTCCCAATGGCAGCGGGGGCCTGATTCACTTGCCGGCCGCATCCACCTTGCCGGAAGACCTGACGGGGATTGTGGGATGGGTCCCTGGGCCGGACGGGAGGGCGCTGGCGATGGGCCGCGACAATTACGAATCCCCGGTCAATCCACCTTCGGCTTCGGTGGTCGATTTTATTCACGCGCCGCATAGACATGATTTGCCGGCAATGCCGGCCAGCACGGGGCCATTGGCAGTGGCGGACATTTATGGGGACGGGAAGCTGGATTTGTTTGTGGGGGGCCGGGTGATACCGGGGAGGTATCCGGAAGCGGCCGATTCCCGGATCTACCGCAATGTGGGGGGACAACTGCAACTGGACGAGGAAAACAGCCGGGTGCTGGAGAAAGTCGGGCTGGTCAACGGGGCGGTGTGGAGCGACTTGGATGGGGATGGCTATCCTGAGTTGATCCTGGCGTGCGAATGGGGTCCGATCCGTGTGTTTAAGAATGAGCACGGTCGCCTGCATGAAATCACGCGGGAACTGGGATTGGACGGCTACACGGGATGGTGGCATGGGGTGACGACGGGAGACATGGATGGGGACGGGCGAATGGACATCATTGCCAGCAACTGGGGTTTGAACAGCGACTACGAGGCCGGGAGCAATGAGCCGGTGCGGATTTATTACGAAGATTGTTCGGACCGGGGCGCGCTGGATTTGATCGAGGGAGTCTATGATCGGATGCGCGGGGTGGAGGTGCCGCGGCGGATGCGCGACGCGCTGGCCAACGCCTATCCGCCGCTGACGGGGCGGTATCCGACGCACAAGGCCTACGCCGAAGCGACGATGGCAGAGGTGCTGGGGATATTGCCCAAACCGGCTCAGAAGGTGGAGGCGCGGACGCTGGCGTCGATGATATTTTTCAATCGGGGCAATCATTTTGAGGGGGTGGCATTGCCCTATGAAGCACAGGTGGCCCCCGGGTTTGCGGTGAACGTGGGAGATTTTGACGGGGACGGGAACGAGGACATTTTTTTGGGCCAGAATTTTTTTGAATTGGCGTCCAGTGCGGTGTTCATGCCATTTCATGTTAAGGACGGCGGACGGCGATTGGATGCTGGGCGGGGCTTGTGGTTGCGCGGTCTTGGAGGGGGGCGGCTGGAGGCGGTGCCGGGGCAGAAGTCGGGCATTCTGGTTTATGGGGAACAGAGGGGGGCGGCTCTGTGTGATTTTGACGGCGATGGGCGGGTGGACCTGGCGGTCAGCCAGAACGGAGCGGAAACCAAGCTGTATCAAAACATGCTGGGCAAACCCGGATTGCGCGTCCGGCTGGAGGGGCCGCCGGGCAATCCAGATGGAGTGGGGGCAATAATGCGGCTGGTTTTTGGGGGACGGATGGGAGCGGCGCGGGAAATCCACGGAGGTTCGGGTTATTGGTCGGAGGACAGCGTGGTGCAGGTTATGGGATGCCCTGAGGTTCCAACACACATCTGGATTCGCTGGCCGGGCGGCAAAACCACCATGAGCGATATTCCGGCCGGGTCGCGGGAAATCACGGTGGACATCGGGGGCAAGGCGACAATGATTCGTTAATCAGTAAAATATCTTTTGCTTATGTTCCGCCGCAAGCCGGGCAGTCAACC
>Ga0116121_1000991_pt1 | contig 12683 bp, 9 predicted proteins | sample June2015DPH_13_1_FD_89725 | JGI IMG/M metagenome (GOLD analysis project Ga0116121, IMG submission 89725) | Peatland microbial communities from SPRUCE experiment site at the Marcell Experimental Forest, Minnesota, USA - June2015DPH_13_10 | ecosystem: Environmental > Terrestrial > Soil > Wetlands >...
CCGTGCGAGCGCAGCGTGAACTCCTGGTAAAAGTGAATGTTCGGGCTTGCATGGCGCTTGCGGCTGGGAAAGCCGGTGGCCAGCAGCGCCTCGGCCAGCTCCGGCGTGCGCGAAACCCTGACGGGTTTCCCATTCAACTGCGCGCCCTGCCCACGTTCGGCTGTGAAGAGCTCATCGCGCAGCGGATCGTAGATCACACCAGCCACCAGCGTTCCATCTTCGCCGGCTGGCGTGCCGGCCGCACGGTGTTCCAATCCCATCGACACGCAGAATTGCGGAAACCCGTGAGCGAAGTTCGTCGTCCCATCCAACGGGTCCACGTACCAGCGGAACTCACCTTCCATCCGCTCCCGCGTGCCCTCCTCGCCGTAAACACCGTGATCGGGAAACTCTTCACGCAATCGAGTCCTGATCAGCTTCTCCACCGAGCGGTCGGCCACGGTCACAATGTCTACGTCGCCTTTGTATTCGGTCTCTACACCCTGTGCGTAGTATTCGCGCAGCCGCGCTCCCGCCTCGCGCGCAATCTCGGCAGCCTTAGGAATAAATTTGAGGTTTTGCGCAATCGCCGGCTCTGCTCCGCCCTTCACAGCCCTGCCTCGTGAGAACCATTTCCGTCCGGTCCCGGCCCGTCAGCAGTCTCATAGCGCGTCACTCGCCGCCGGCCTACTTCGCTGATGGTGCGAATCTGGTTCTTGTAAATAAACAGATTCGGCTGACCCTCGCGCGTCAGACGCAGCATGGAGTCGTCGAAGTACTCGATCCACCCGCGTACCGTCTCGCCGTCTCTCAACTTGATGTTCACGATCACCTGGCGATCGCTCAATGAGCGCAGGTAGAGTCCCTCCTGGCCGGTCTCGCCCGGCGGAGGCGTCTTGGAGCGGCGGCGCGACGACAATGGGGAAGTCATGTTGCCATTTTAGATGCAAGTGCGCCGAGGGGCGTTCGGTGGGCCCTAACTCTTCGAGAATCAACCGGTTTTTTGAAAACCTTTGGCGGCCGGCCTCAATTGCCCTTTGCTGGAGTATCTGCGTAGTACCCGGCCTTGTTGCGCACGTTGAATTCGTCTGCCGCGGCGCGCGGAATCGTCACCACCACTCGATGAAAGGTCCTCCCGGGCTCTTGATTCTTCGGATAATAGCCGAGCAAATACTGTGTTCTCAGGTCGTCGCTCACCCTGGCAAATGCCTTGTCCAACCCGCCCTCGCCGACATAGAAATGCTTTCCGCCCGTCTCTTCGGCCAGTGTAATCAGCGCGTGTTCACCGCCCAGGTCACGCCCAGCGCTGGCCTCAATGGGCACGTCGATCAGCGAATAGATCATCACCTCATTGCGCAGCGCAGCCTCTAACGCCTGCGCGTAGGTTGAGGACTTGGCGGTGTCGTCTCCGTCAGAGACGATCACCAACACTTTGCGTCCCTCGCGCTTGCCCAGACCCTGGGAACCCAGGCAGATCGCATCGTACAGTGCCGTCGCCCAATCGGAGCGAAGCTGACCGACGGCGTGGTCAATCTGCGGCAGGTTGTTGGTGAAGCCTGTCAGCTGGGTTACATCCGTTGCAAACTCGAGCACGCTCATCTGGTCCTTCGGCTGAAGAATGTCGTTGGCGAAGTGCCTTGCCGCGTTCGCCTCCTCGTCAAGATCCTTGCGCACGCTCCCTGATGTGTCGATGGCAAGCGTCAGATTCAGCGGCACGTCGGTTTTCCGCTCGAAGATTGCGATCTGCTGCGGCCGGTTGTCCTCGAACACTGCGAAATCGTCTTTGTCCAGCCTGCCCACAATCGCCCCATTCTTATCTGTGACGTTGACGAAGATATTCACCAGCTTCACGTCAACATGGAACGTGGCCTCCTGTGCAGTCATCGCCGCGGGGGCCAGCGTCGTCATCACGCCGAAACAGGCGATCGCCCACGTGCCGCGTAGACCACTCCAACTAGCCCTCATGCGGCGCCTCCGCGATGGCCACCACGAGTCCTTCAGGAAACGGCTCTCCCGGCGCCCAAACTTGGCCGTCGGCAAAGGTCTCCCTTTTCCAGATGGGCACAGTTTGCTTGACGGTGTCGATCAGCCAGCGGCAGGCCTCAAAAGCAGCCGAGCGGTGCGCCGAGGCCACGACGATCAGCACGCTCGTCTCGCCGATTTCCAACCGCCCCAGGCGATGAACCATGGTCACCTGGCGCACGCCGAATCGCTCGCGCGCTTTCTTGCCCAGCTCCCGCATCTGATTCACTGCCATCTCTTCATAAGCCTCGTAGTCCAAGCACAGTGTCCGGTGTCCGCGCGAATGGTTACGCACAATTCCGTCAAACACCACCACCGCTCCGTCTTCGCCACACTTGGCCGCTGCAACAATCCTGTCCGCGTCGATCGCTTCCCGCGTTAGTCCAACGAGAACATTCGAATCCGCGCTGCTCTCCTCCGAAGCATTCGAGGCATGCGCAGTGCCGCCGGAGACCGGCGGCAGCAGCCCCACTTCATCCCCTTCATGCAGAATGTGCGCGGCCTGGGCATATTCAGCATTCACACCCACTGCAATGCCGCTGAGAGCCTCTTTCGGTGCGCGCTCCGGCAACCGAGTGCGCAGGTGCTCAAGCAACGATCCCACCGTCGCGCGCTCCGGCAGCTCCGCCTCGACGGCATCGGGGCCGAGCCACTCTTTCAAAATCCCAAAGGCGATCACGCGTACATGCATGGTTAGAAAAAGAATACTGCTCCATAGATTAGACGTGGCTGCTTGAAATCAGGGGTTGAGTCGATGGCAACTCAAACAGCCTCGGTCCTTGTAAATGATGTTGAGGAGTTAACAGCGGGACCAGCCCAGAGGGATCCCTCAAAAAAGAAAGGCCGGCAAAACCGCCGGCCCGCTTGCACAAAATCAGGAGCGATTACGCCGCTGCGCCAGCTGCGCCCGCTGTGCTCGCGGCCCGCCTCGTTGCGGCGGGTCGCATTTGCGGCCGTGCTGCCAGCAGCGGCAATGCCACCGCCAGCACGTCCTCAATTTCGCTGGCATAGTGCACCGTCACGCCTTCCATCATCTCCGGAGTCAGATCCTCTTCCACGTTCTGGCGGTTCTCTGCCGGCAGAATGATATTTTCGACTCCGGCCCGTCGCGCTGCTAGGAACTTCTCCTTGATCCCGCCCACCGGCAGCACATTGCCGCTCAGTGTGATCTCGCCGGTCATGGCCGTCAGCGGCCTTACTGGCGTGTCCGTGAGTAATGACGCCAGTACGGTCACCATGGTCACGCCAGCCGAAGGGCCGTCCTTCGGAATGGCGCCTGCGGGCACGTGAATGTGCAGGTCCATCTCCTTGGTAAAGTCCTCGGCCAGTCCGAGCCGCGCAGCGTTCGAGCGTACCCAGGTCAGCGCGGCCTGCATGGATTCCTGCATCACCTCGCCGATCTGTCCAGTCATCGTGAAGCCACCCTTGCCCTTCATTTTGTTGGCCTCGATGAACAGAATGTCGCCGCCGGCAGGTGTCCATGCCAGCCCAACGGCCACACCGGGCCGCTTCACCCGCTCCGCTACCTCGGTTTCAACGCGTACCTGGATGCCGCCAAGGAACTCTTTCAGCGTCTCCCTGGTCACCACCAGCTTTTCCGGGTGGCCTTCGACCACGCGCCGCGCCTGCTTTCTGCACACCGTTCCGATGGTCTGCTCCAGCTTGCGCACACCGGCCTCGCGCGTGTAATGGCGGATGATGTACCGCACTGATTCCTCCGACAGCTGGATCTGCTCCGGTGTGATCCCGTTCTCCTTGATCTGCCGCGGAATCAAGTACTGGTTCGCGATGTGGACCTTCTCCTCTTCGCTGTAGCCCTGCAACGGAATGATCTCCATGCGGTCGATCAGTGGAGGAGGTACCGTGTCCAGCATGTTCGCCGTGCAGATGAACAGCACCTTCGACAGATCGAACGGTACGTCAAGGTAGTTATCCCGGAACGTATTGTTCTGGGCCGGGTCCAGCGTCTCCAGGAGCGCCGATGCCGGATCGCCGCGGAAGTCCCGTCCGAGCTTGTCCACTTCATCGAGCATGATCACCGGGTCGTTCGTTTCCGCCCGCCGAATGCTCTGGATGATCTGTCCCGGCAGCGCGCCGATGTACGTTCTCCTGTGGCCGCGAATCTCAGCCTCATCGTGCATGCCGCCCAGCGAGATGCGCTGGAATTTACGTCCCAACGCGCGCGCGATCGAACGGCCCAGACTCGTTTTGCCCACTCCGGGCGGCCCGACGAAGCACAAGATCGGACCCTTCATGTCCGGCTTCAGTTCGAGCACGCTTAGGTAATCCAGAATTCTGTCCTTCACCTTTTTCAGCTCATAGTGGTCCTCGTCGAGGATCTCCTTGGCCTTGCCGATATCGATCTTCGATCCAGAACTCTTGGCCCACGGCAGCACTGCAAGCCACTCAATGTAATTCCGCGTGAGCCCGTAGTCCGCGGCCATCGGCGACATGCGCTGCAACCGCCCCAGCTCCTTCAGCGCCTCTTTCTTCACATCCTCTGGCATCCCAGAGGCTTCAATCTTTTGCCGCAACTCCTCGATGTCGCGCTGACCTTCGTCCTGCTCGCCCAGCTCTTTCTGGATGGCCTTGAGTTGTTCGCGCAGGTAGTAGTCACGCTGCGACTGCTGCACCTGATCCTGGACTTCTGTCTGGATCTTGGTGCGCAACTGCTGCACCTCGATCTCCTTCGCCAGCAGCTTGTTCAATTGCTCCAGCCGGTCCGCGATGCCCGGGGTCTCCAGCAACCGCTGCTTATCGTCGGTGGTCAGGAAGGGTAGCGAGGATGCCACGAAATCCACCAGCTTTGCCGGTTCGTCGATGTTGGCGGCGATGGTCCTCAACTCGTCTGAAAGTGTCGGCGATTCGGTCACAATCTGCTGGAATTGCCCGACCACGTTGCGCACCAGAGCCTCAAACTCCGGCGAACTTGCCGGCGCCAGCTCCTCGAGAGTCTCCACTTCCGCCACCATGTACGGATCCGACTGCACGAACCCCAAGAGGCGGACGCGGCTCACGCCCTCAGTAAACACAAAACGGCTCTGGTTGGGCATGCGCACAATCTTGTGCACGGTCGCCAGTGTTCCAACAGTGTGCAGGTCAGCCGGCTTGGGGGCGTCCAGCCGAGGGTCAAGTTGCGCCGTGACCACAATGGCGCGCTCCTCTCCCAGTGACTCAATCAGTTGGATCGAGCTTTCACGACCGACCGTAAGCGGCAGCACCGCATGGGGAAACAGCACGGTGTCGCGGACCGGCAGCACCGGAATTCTGCGGGTTACCGCGGCGTTCCGGGTAGAAGCTTCATTTTCAGGGTTGGCTGGCTGGTTAGGCATTGAGTGTCCTCGTGTCAACTTTCCTTCATTAGATAGCTCATAACCTGCAAAAGTTGCAACTTCCGCCCCTTCGCCAATCCTATTTTGGGGTACGGAATGACTCGTCGTACGTGCCAACCCCTACTTCGGTTCCAGCAGTTGCGCTTCCATCTGGGAGACCCCCGAGCCAAAGCCAGGTGAATCTGCATGCAGACATCCAGCCCCGATGGCTCTCGGCCCTGATTTCTCTGGCGGTTACCCGCAACTTAAGCGGAATGCGCTCAGCCGTTCGTGGGGTCTATCGGCGGAATACACCGAAAGGTGAGTGGAAGCGGATCTCGAAGACCGCTCCAGTGGGTGACTTGCCCTCCGTTGCCGCCCTACTCCGCTTCGCGCTTGAGAGCCGACTCGATCTGCTGCCAAACCTCGTCCGGGGGTTCGACGGTGGGAAATAATTGGCGGGCGGCTTCGGCAATCGTCTCCAGTTCGGCCAGCAAGGCGCGGCACCGGTCGCAGCTCTCCAAATGAGGATGGGCTGTCGCGTCCTCCCCGGAGCCAATCAGCTCGGGCAGTTGCGCCTGAAACTCCTCGCAGCTCATTTTGCCGGGATCGCCCGTCATGGCCGCTCCTCCGGGCGTTTCTGGCTGCGCAGCGCATCGCGCAGCTTCAGTCGCGCCTTGTGCAATTGCGACTTGCTGTTGCCGATTGAGCAGTCCAGCATCGACGCAATTTCATTATGCTCAAAACCCTCCACATCGTGAAGGATAAAGATCAGCCGGTACCCGGTCGGCAGATCGGCCACGGCCCGCTCCAGCGCCAGCCGGTCGATGGCTCCACTCAGCGTCAGATCCGGTGCCCCAAAGCTCCGGCTCGGGCCTTCTTCAGGCGCCGGCTCCATGGCCTCGTCCAGCGAGATCAGGGCCAGCCCTTTCTTGCGCAACTGCATCAACACCACATTGATGGCCAGCCGGTGCAGCCAAGTTGAAAAAGCCGAATCGCCCCGGAAAGTGGCGATCTTGCGATGCAACTGCAGAAACGCCTCCTGGGTCAGGTCCTCAGCCTCTGCCACGTTGCCCACCATGCGCAGGCAAAGCGAGTAGATGCGGCGCTTATGGAGAGAATACAGTTGCGCAAAGGCTTCATGATCGCCCGCCTGAGCGCGCGTCAAAACTTCGCCTTCCGCCGGATTAGCCGGTCTGGAAGCCGAGCGTCCTTGCTCCTTGCCTGCATTTGGCCGGATGCTTCCGGGCGCTTGCGCGGGGGAAGAAGAATTGGGCATGCACTTCCTTAAAGGTTTCTCTCGAGCCGAATCCTTGCGCGAGACGGCAAAAGCTCGCATCGGCCAATCCAGAATCGCAGTTCTTCTTTCTGGATTCCCATCTCATGCGGGAATTCCGTTGCTGCCGGATGCCCTCCCACCGCAACAGGCGTGGCGAAACAGGGTCCCTACCGCTTGGCACTTCGCTTCGGCGAATCGACTCCGGCTTGCCGGTTAAGAGACAGACGAAGCAGACATTCTCTGGTTTTGACGCAGCTTCCTTACTGGTTAGTATAAAGTTAGGCAATTAAGGTTGGCTGAGTTCGCATAAAGAAACCCAAGCCGACGCCCTTCGAGAGCGCGTGTTGAGCCGCTCCCGCTTTGCGCTGGGATGCTGCGGTTCCACCGCACTTTTTAAGATATGGTCTTCGAAACAAAGCCGGTAGTAAGATGCGGCGTTCCATCCGGCCCCCGGCGGCGGCCGGTGAGCGCCGTCCGCGTCGATGCCATGGAACACCCAGCGGCCCTGCAACTTCGTATCGCTTACCGGCTTCTCTGCATTCGGCTCGCGTTGCATTCCCTCCTCCGATCGCGCGGCCTGGCTGTCTTTGCCCCCGCTGTTTTCACTTCGATCTTTTTTTGCCTTGCAGCCGCGCCAATCTCCGCCCGGTGCCAGGGGCCGGCTGCACCTTCCGAAACTGGCCTGAGCGCTCCCGCTATAGACAATCCGACGCAAGCCGATTCCGGCAACGATCCCATGGTTGCATTGGAAGGTTTGCCCGTGATGCACATCTCTTTTGAAGGCGTTTCCGCCGACCGCCTGGCGCCGCTCCCCGGCCACCTGGCCCAGGCGGAAGGAGCACCGCTGACCGCAGACAACGTGAGAAGGAGCCTCCGAGAGCTCTACGCGAGCGGGCTGTATGACACTGTCGAAGTTGAGGGTTCGCGCCAGGCCGGCGGAGTAGCGTTGATGTTCCTCGGAACCCCGCGCACCTTCATCGGCACAGTGAGCGTTGACGGAGCCGTTGGGGCGACCATGAACACACAGCTCCAGCGCGCCTCGCAGCTCGAAGCCGGAACCCGCTTGACGCAGGCCAAGATGCTTCGCGCTGTGGAGCAAATGCGCACCGCGCTCGAGCAGAACGGCTATTTCGGAGCGGCGATCACGCAGGCCATAACGCCCCACCCCAATCAACAACTCGCCGACGTCGCGTTTCGCGTGGTTTCGGGAATAAGGGCGCGCGTGGGGAAGGTTACGGTCACGGGCGACTCGGGCATGAGCCTCGAGACATTTCGCCGCCGCGCCGGGCTGCGCATTGGCGCTCATGTCGACCACGATACCGTCAATCGCGCCCTCGATGGCGTACTTCGCGAGTTCCAGAGGCGGGGCCGGCTCGAAGCCGACGTCAAGCTCGAGTCCGCGCAATACGACGCCACCACCAAGTCCGTCGACTATCGCTTCACTGCCAATCACGGCCCCGTCGTCAAGGTCGAAGTCCAGGGCGCTTCCATTGAAGCGGATCGCATCAAGCATCTCGTCCCCATCTTTGAAGAAGGCAGCGTGGACGAGGACCTGCTCAACGAGGGCAACCGCCGCTTGCGCGACTACTTTCAGAGCCTGGGTTACTTTGACGCCAAGGTCGATCACCAATCTCAATCGCCGAGCAGTAATCGCGTCGACATTCTTTTCGATGTCCAGCTTGGCCCACGCCGCCACGTGCAGAAAGTCTCCATCGACGGCAATCATTACTTTGATTCGACGACGCTGACGGACTTGCTTAGCGTCCGCGCCGCCGGCGTTCTCGACCGCCATGGAATCTACAGCCAGGCGCTGGTGCTGGCTGATGTCAACGCGCTCCAGGGCGTCTATCAGAGCAACGGCTTCTCTCAAGTGAAAGTGACGCCTGAAACCAGCACGCCGGAGACGGTCGTGGCCGATAATCCGCCACCCAGCGGCGCGCAGGCCGGCATCGCGCAAACCGCCCCGCTCCAGGTGACCTACCACATCGTGGAGGGTCCGCAATTGCGCGTGGGCACGCTGGCCATTGAGGGCAACGGCCACATCGCCACGGCCCCGCTCACTGCGCTGATGAACACTATGCCGGGCCAGATGCTTTCACCGCGCAACCTGGCCGGAGACCACGACGCGATCGTCACCGCCTACTACAGCCGCGGCTTCGATCAAGCGGCAGTGACCGTCAACCAGCAGCCGGAGCGCTCCGATTCCAACAAAGTCGACGTCGTCTTTCAAGTCGATGAGGGCGAGCAGATCTTTGTCCGCGACGTGTCGTTGACTGGCCTCCAATTCACGCGCCCGCAAACCGTAGCCCGTGCCATCACGATCCACCCCGGCGATCCACTCAATCAAGCGGCTCTCACCGACACGCAGCGTAATCTCTATGACTTCGCCCTCTTCAACGAAGTGAACGCCGCCGTCGAAAACCCGGACGGGGCCTCGACGCGCAAGACGATTCTGCTGCAAGCTATCGAAGCGCGGCGCTGGACGTTTACCTACGGCGTTGGATTTGAGGCCCAAACCGGCCAGCCGCAGAACAACTGCGCCGGCGCCACCGCCGGGGGCGTCGCGTGCAATCCCAACGGCAAAACCGGCGTCAGCCCCCGCGGGCTCGCCGACATCACGCGCAACGATCTTTTCGGGCGTGAGCAATCCGTTTCGCTGCGCGGCACCTACGGCTTGCTTGAGCAAAGCCTCGGCCTGCTCTACCAGGTCCCGCACCTTGAAGGCAATCCTAACTTCGCCTTCACCTTTTCCGGCGGCTACGCCAACAGCCTGGATGTCTCAACCTACGTCGCCTCCCGCCTCGAAGGAGCTTTCCGCTTCACTCAAAACTTCAACCGTCCCGGCTCCTGGATTTCTCGCGCCAACACGTTCATCTACGAGATCGACTTCCGCCGCGTGAAAGTGGCTGCCAGCAGCTTGCAGGTTTATCCCGGAGAAATTTCGTTGCTTTCAACCGCAACGCGCGTCGGCGGCCCGGCATTCACATGGATTCGCGACACCCGCGACGTTCCCATGGATGCCCGCCGTGGCACCTACTCAAGCTTCCAGGAATTCTTGTCCGACCGATTCTTTGGAGCGGAGGCCGAGTTCAACCGCATCGACACATCGAATTCGAGCTATTACAGCTTTGACAAGGGCCGCTTCGTAGTGGCCCGCAACACGCGCTATGGCCAGATTCGCACCTTCGGCAGTGGCCCCAACGGTGTCATTCCGCTTCCCGAGCGCCTCTATGCTGGCGGCGCGGTTTCGCTGCGCGGATTCTCGCAGAACGCCGCCGGGCCACGCGATCCCGAAACCGGTTTCCAGATTGGTGGCGCTGGAGCGCTCACCAACAGCACCGAGTTGCGCTTGCCGCCTCCCACGCTTCCCTGGCTGGGCAACACGGTGAGCATTGTTGTCTTTCACGATATGGGCAATGTCTTCACCAATGCGGGCGATGCCTGGGCCAGCTTTTTGCGCGTGCACCAGCCCGACAGCGATGCCTGCCGTCAATTGGCGACTCCCGGCCAACCTAAAACGTACCTTCCCAATGGCCCGTATACGTCAACCGGCCAGCAGGGCCTGTGCAGCTTCAATGACTTTTCACACGCCCTGGGCCTGGGCCTGCGCTACCACACGCCGGTTGGGCCCATCCGTTTCGACGTAAGCTATAACCTGAATCCACCCATCTATCCGGTGAATATCAACTACTCCATTCCGACTCCTCCAGGAAGTCTCATCCCGGGTTACGAGTCGGACCCGTACGTCGGCCAGTCCCCGCACATCAACTTCTTCTTCAGTCTTGGGCAGGCCTTCTGATGAATACGCGCATCCCAATCCGGTTCCTGTTTGCTCGTTGCCACGCTGCTTTGTGGCTTTGCGCCGTGGCACTGTTTGCGCCCTGCGCCGCCTTGTGCGCGGCTCAATCGGACCCACCTTCTGCTCCCGCCGTCCTGGATAGTGTGGTCGCCGTCGTCAACAAGCGCGCCATTCTGGCCAGCGACATCGACGACGAAATTCGCCTCTCGGTCCTCGATCCCAATCTCGTCGGTCAGGGCACGCTCACGCGGCAGGGGGCGCTCGAGCAGCTGATCAGCCGCGCCCTCATTGAGCAGCAGATTCGCGAACAGGACATGCAGGCCATCGCGCCCTCGCAGGATGAAGTCAACGCTCGCCTCGAACAGATTCGCAAGCAGCTCCCCGCCTGCGTCCGTCAAAACTGCGCCACCGACGCCGGGTGGAAGGCGTTTCTTGCCGCGCACGGTCTCACGCCGGAGCGGGTCGAATCCTATCTCCGATATCGGCTTGAGATTTTGAGCTTCATTGAGCAGCGTTTTCGCCAAGGCATCCAGATCTCACCGCAGCAGGTCGAGAGTTACTACCACGATATCCTGCTTCCGCAGTATGCCCCCGGCGAAACCGTTCCGCCGTTGGATCAGGTCGCTCCTCGTATTCAAGAAATCCTGCTCGAGAAACAGGTGAATGTTCTCTTCGACGCGTGGCTCACGAATCTGCGCAGCCAGGGGGACGTTGAAGTCCTCGATCCATCGCTCGAATCCGCTGCGCCCCTGAACTCCGGTCCCGCTGCGAACCCCGTTGCGAGTTCAGGTGCAGCCCCGGGAGCGAGCCGATGACCGATCACTCCTCGACTTCAATCTCTCCGAATCAACCACCTCCGCCCGAGCCTCCATCGCGCGGCAAGCGCAGTCGTTTGCGCCGATTTTTCCTTCGCCATCTTCCGATTTCGCTCGCAACGGCCGCTGTTTTGCTCGTCCTCGCGGCAGTCGCCGCCTACTTCATCGCAAGCTCAGCCACGTTCGAGAATCTCGTTCGCAAGCGCATCATCGCTCAAATTGAAACGGCCACCGGCGGTCGCACGCAGATTGAGTCGTTTCATTGGCGGCTTCTTCATCTCGAAGGCGAAGCTGACGGGGTCGTCATTCATGGCACTGAGGATCCCGGCGATGCGCCCTACGCCCAAATCGACCGTCTGCGCGTCCAGGTGAGCATCTTCGGCTTCTTCACTCCACATATTTCGCTGCGCAACCTTGAGATTGACCGGCCGCAACTCCACTTCATCGTGTACCGCGACGGCTCGACGAATCAGCCGCGTCCACTCCGGCCACAAAAGCGTGGTGAGTCGGCCGTCGGCACGCTCTTCGATCTGCGCGCGGGCCAAATCTTGGTCGAACACGGAACTCTCGATTTCGATGATCGCGCCGCCGCATTCGACGCTCAGAATCGCTATCTTCCGCTCGACTTCAAAGCCGACGACGTATCGCTTCAAATGATCTACGTGCCCGGGCCGTTCCGCGCGTTCGAGAGCTATCGCATCAATGCCGCCGCCGAAGATCTCGTCCTCGCTCGCCAGTTGCCGCGAAAGCAAGCTCCGCCCATACACGGGAAGTTTCAGCTCGCGCTCGTACTCCAGCGCAATCGCATTGCTTTGCACAGCTTTCAGCTCACAGCGCACAGTCGCGGGGAGCAGGACCGCGTGCTTCAGGTCACGGGAACGCTTGATGATTTCACCCATCCTCGCTGGCAGGCGAATTTCGATGGCGACCTCGACATGCGGCTCCTCGATCCAGTTACCGGGTACGCTGATTCGCCCGAGGGCATCGCTCATCTCCATCTCGCCGCTGGCGGCACTGTGCCCGCTTTTCAAATTTCCGGCGACGTCCATGTGGACGGTGGCTCATACCTTGGTGCGGGCATGAACGCCACGGGGGTGAACCTCGATGCGCGCATCGATGCCGATCGCGGAAAGCTGCTGATTACTCAGATCGTCGCCCGCATACGCCAGGGCGGCCAAATCGAAGGCTCCGTCTCGCTCGCGCCCTGGCTTCCCGGAGCAAGATTCACCCCCGCGCAGATTACAGGGCCCATCACCGCTCCTGATTCCGAGGAATCGCGCCGCGCACGCAACGTGCTCGTCCACCCCGCGGTTATTCCTATCCCGATGAACGGCAAGGTCACTGCCAACTTCAAAGGAGTTTCGCTCGATACGATTCTCAATATCGTCTGCCCGCTGCAATATCGTCGGCTTGGTTTTGCTGCTGGCGTCGATGGCCCTGCAATTGCTACATGGTCGAATGGCGATGTGCGCACGATC
>Ga0116121_1000996_pt1 | contig 12662 bp, 9 predicted proteins | sample June2015DPH_13_1_FD_89725 | JGI IMG/M metagenome (GOLD analysis project Ga0116121, IMG submission 89725) | Peatland microbial communities from SPRUCE experiment site at the Marcell Experimental Forest, Minnesota, USA - June2015DPH_13_10 | ecosystem: Environmental > Terrestrial > Soil > Wetlands >...
GCTGTGAGCTAGGTTCCTCGCGACGCTTGATACCAGCGGCGCACGGCCACCGCCGACCAGACGGCCTCGACCGCCCCGAAGGGCCACGCGCCCTGTGGAAATCCTTAAACAGAGCCAAGTACGCAGGCGGCGGCGAACGCCAGGATGAACCAGGGGCTGCGGCTCTCCAGCGCATAGGTGATTCACATCGCGGTCACCGCGAACAATCCGAATAGCGCGAGCATGTTCATAGCGCTGCTTTCTCCGCGGGCGCGGCGAGCTTTTTCGAGCGGTGAATCATCCTACCAATTCTTACCTAACTAGATTTGCGGTAACCTCGAATTTCCCGCTTCGGCGGAGAGTCGCGGGCGGGGACGCCGCGCCACACTTTTTATGGATGAGTCCACGAGAATCCGGGATGCTTCGCTAGGGGAGATTGCGCTGGTGTTTCTAAAACTGGGCACGACTGCTTTTGGCGGGCCGGCGGCGCATTTGGCGATGATGGAGGAGGAATTCGTGCGGCGGCGGCGATGGATTACGCAGGCCGAGTTTCTCGACCGGCTGGCGACGGCAAACTTGTTTCCGGGACCGAGTTCGACCGAAGTCGCGATTTTTGTCGGACAGCTCAAACGCGGGTGGCGCGGGCTGCTGGTTGCTGGGTGTTGCTTCATTATTCCCGCGGCGCTGATTGTGTTGGCCATTGCATGGGCCTACGTGCGCTTTGGCTCGCTGCCGAAGGTCGAGGGCGTGCTGTATGCGATCAAGCCGGCGGTCGTCGCGATTGTGATTCAGGCGCTGTTGAAACTGGGGCGTTCGGGCGTGCGCACGGTGCTCTTGGCGGTGATTGCCTTGCTGGCGGTCGGGCTGAGTTTGTTAGGAGTCAGCCCTGTGCTGGTGCTGGTGTTTGCCGGGTTGCTGTCGATGGCGTCTTTGGCGACGAAGAACCGGTTGCTGGGCGCGGCTGGATTGCCGAAAGCTCTCGGGCTTCCGAAAGTTGCTGTCGGAGCAATGGCGGTTGCAGCCGTGGGCGCGGCTTTTCCGGTTGGGATTTGGCGGCTGTTCTTGTCGTTTTTGAAAATAGGATCGGTCATGTTCGGCAGCGGATATGTCTTGCTCGCGTTTCTGCGGACCGAGTTTGTGGAGCGTCTGCACTGGCTGACGGAGAAGCAGTTGATCGATGCCGTCGCGGTGGGGCAGTTTACGCCCGGTCCGCTGTCGGCGACGGCGACGTTTATCGGCTATGTGGTGGCAGGCTGGAGAGGCGCGATTGTGGCCACGGTTGGCATTTTCCTGCCCGGGTTCGTTCTGGTAGCTCTGAGCGGGCCGTTTCTCCCGCGCCTGCGAAGGTCGGCAGCCGTGGCGGCGGCGTTGGATGGCGTGGTCGCGGGATCGCTCGCGCTGATGGCGGTGGTGGCGTGGCAACTGGGGAAGGCTTCGGTTGTCGATCGGACAACGCTGGCGGTGTTCGGTGTGGGTTTGATCGCGCTGCTGCGCTTTCGGTTGAACTCGGCATGGGTAATTGCGGCGGCGGCGGTCGTGGGATGGGCCCTGCGGTAGTTGCCACATCCGGATTAGAGGCCCTGAGCGTGCAGCAGGTTCGATGCGGTTATTTCCCGTACTGGGTGAACTAGAGGGTAAAATGGATGATTCCCGGCCAGCCCCGGCTACACTGGGCGCAGCCGGGTATTAAGTCTTGGAACCCATATACAAAATCGATGAAGGGTCGGCTCCGCCGATCGCTTTGCCTCCGCGTTTGCGGCCTTCGTCGCCCGTTTACTGGCGGGTGGAGGGCAGCCTGCTGGAGCTGACCACGGTTCGTCCCATCGCATTTTTCACCTGGAACAGCCAGACGTTTATCGCGCGGGCGGCACGCCGCTTTTTGGTGCTTTTGATGGCGCTGCTGAGGCCGTTCTTATATGCGGCGAACCGCGTGGCCGCGACCCGGATTGTTCATGCCGTGCTGCGCGGGATCACGCGCGACCGCCTCGATCTGCTGGGTGAAGAGGAATTTGAATACAAGCTGAAGCCGTTGCTCAAAGAAGAAGGAGTGCGGCGACTGAAGGCTCTGCAGGCAACGGGTGCGGATGTTGTGCTGGTGAGCCAGGGGTTGGAGCATGTGATGCGGCCGCTGGCGAGGCATCTGGGGGTGCGGTGGATGATCGCCAATCGGCTCGACTTTCGGGACGGCGTTGCGACCGGGCGGCTGCTGAGTCCGGTGATCCGGCCGCGGGGATTGTTTGCCCGGATTCGCGAGGCGGGGCCGGACGGGCAGCAGAGTCCGGCGCGCTGGGTGCGGGCGCTTGGGTTGCGAGGCCCGAAGGCTCTGGCGTCGGCGATTGTTCCGGCTGTGCGGGTCGAGGTTCCCCGCGTTCGCCCGATTGTGTATTTCGATGAGACGCGGCATCCGGCGCCGTTTTCCGTGCGCAAAGCGCTGAGCGGAAAGCGCGTCATGCTGATCGGAGTCACGGGATTTATCGGCAAGGTGTGGCTGGCGAATACGCTCTTGGATTTGCCCGAGATCGGGAAGCTCTATCTGCTGATCCGGCGGCAGAAGTCGAGCCCGGCGCAGGCGCGCTTCGAAAAAATGATGGAGAGCTCGCCGGTTTTCGATCCATTATTTGAAAAATACGGCGACCGGCTGGGCGCTTTGCTGGCCGAGAAGGTTGAAGTGGTGGAGGGCGATGTTTCTCAGCCGAATGTCGGGATGGATCGGGAGACAGCGGCGCGGCTTGGCAAAGATCTAGATTTGATCATCAACAGTTCGGGGCTGACGGATTTCAATCCCGATTTGCGCGACGCGCTAGCTGTGAATGTGGATTCGACGCACCATTTGATCGAGTTCATTCGGGGATCGAACCACGCGGCCTTGCTGCATCTTTCGACTTGCTATGTGGCCGGGCAGCGCGATGGACGTGTGAGTGAGCGGGTGCGTCTGAACTACACTCCGGCGCACTTAAAGGACTTTGACTCGGAAAAAGAGTGGCGTCGTTTGCACGAGCTCGTGGAATCGGCGGAAGCGCGAGTGGAAGGTCCGGAGGTTACAGAGGAACTGCGCCAGCAGGCGCTGGACAAAGAACATGCAGCGAAAGGACTGAGCGGGCAGGCGCTGGAAAACCAGATTCGCAAGAATCGAGTGCGGTGGCTGAAAAATTATCTGACGGAGGAAGGCACCCGGCGGGCGAACGAACTTGGATGGCCGAACACTTACACGTTTACGAAGAGCCTGGCGGAATCGCTGATCGCCAAGTATGGCGCGGGGCTGCCGATCGCGATTGTGCGTCCGGCGATTGTCGAGACTTCGGTGGCGAAGCCGTTTCGCGGATGGAATGAGGGGATCAACACTTCTGCGTCGTTGTCGTATTTGCTGGGGACGGCGTTCCGTCAATTGCCATCGAACGAACGCAAGCGGCTGGATATTATTCCGGTGGATGCGGTGTGCGCGGGGATGACACTGATTGGCGCGGCGCTGGTGGAGCGGCGGCACGATCCGCTGTATCAACTGGCGACCTCAGTCACGAACCCTTGCGACATGGGACGGTCGATTGAGTTGACGAGCTTGGGGCACAGGCGACACTATCGCGCGCAGGAGGGCTTGGAATACTGGCTGCGGCTGCGGATGGATGCCATCTCGGTATCGAAAGAGCGGTATAACCGCATGTCGGCGCCGGCGCAAAAAGCGATTATCAAGTCGATTCAGCGGGTGATGGCTCCGCTACCATCGGCGATGACCAAGCCGCTGGCGAAAACCGAACGCAACCTGGAGCGCGTGGAAAAATTGGTGGGACTGTTTGAGCCATTTATTCTGCACAACGAGCATGACTTTGTCGCGGATAATGTCGAGAAGTTGTCGCAGGCTTTGACGCCGGAAGAAAAAGAAATCTTCGGCTATGACACAGCGGGCCTCGATTGGTGGGAGTATTGGATCGATATCCATATACCGGCCTTGCGGCGATGGACGTATCCGCTGATTGAAGGGCGACCGCTGGAAGCGCGCGCGCCGCGAGTGCTGCAAATGCCACCGCCAAGCGAACCGACGACGGAAAATGGCGCTGCCGTGAAAACCGGTACGAACGGAGCAACGTGGCAATATTCCTGACCGGTGGGACCGGATACATTGGCGCGCATGTCGCCGCGAATCTGCTGGAGCAGCATGACGCGACCTTGAATCTGCTGGTGCGTGGGCGCGATCCGCGGGATGCGGAACTGCGGCTTTGGCAGGCTTTGCAACTGCACCTGCCGTTTCCCAGGTTCTACGAATACCTGCAAGCGAAGATCCGGATTTTTCGCGGCGATCTCACCGCACCGCAATTTGGGTTGGAAGCGGGCGATTATGACCGGCTCGTGCACACCACCGATTCGATCATCCACTGCGCCGCGTCGCTGAATCGCAAGTCGGAAAAGAGCTGTTTGAATGTGAATTTGCGAGGGACGCTCGAAGTGGTGCAGTTGGCGCGGCGGACGCATTACTATCACGGCCTCCGCCGGTTTTCGAATGTGAGCACAGTGGCGGTGGCGGGAAAGCGCAGCCACGAGGTTGTGGTGGAAGACCGGTCGATCGATTGGGAACGCTCTGACTACGATCCGTATGCGCGAACCAAGAAGTTCTGCGAGCACATGGTGCGCGAGTTGCTGCCGGACGTGCCGTTGACGATTTTCCGGCCGAGCATTGTGTTGGGGGACAGTCGGTATCCGCAGACCACGCAGTTCGACATGGTGCAGTCGTTCGTGTTTCTGGCGGGACTGCCAGTGCTACCCTTCCGTCCGCACGACAAGATCGACATTGTCAATGTGGATTTCGTGGCAGATGCGATTTCGACGTTGCACATGAAGACGAACCCCGAGCACGATACGTATCATCTTTCTTCCGGCAACGGCGCTCAGACCTTTCAGGAGTTGACGCGCGTGCTCGCCGCAGAGCAGAACAAGCGCGGGCCGTTGTTTTTGCCGATCCTCGAAAAGCCGTTCCGCTCTATCGTGAACAGCTTGGCCAACCGCCAGGGAGGGGTGGGGCATGGTGCGGCGCTGATGAAGGTCTTTCTCCCGTATCTGACCTGGAACACGGTGTTCGACAATACTCGAGCGACGTCGGAAATGGGACGTACGCCGGTGCCGTTTTCAAAGTACAGTCTTCCACTGCTCCGGTTTAGCCGCGAGCACAATTTTGAATATCCATATCAAGAGTGGCCGGAGAGCACGAAGGCTGGAGGGTCGGCCGCATGATGGACTTCGTATTGGAAGCATGGGTTTCGAGCATTATCGAAGGCAAGAAAATCCAGTGGATGATGGGCAAGCGGGAACCCTGGCAGCCGGGCGAAAAACTGAAGCTGCTGTTTGCCGGCTATAACGGGACGCGCAACACGGGGTCGGACGTGCGGGTGGAAGAGATGCTGCGGCAAATCCGGCGGATTCTGGGGCCGGAGAAAGTCGATCTCAGCATGATGACGTTTAATTTTGACCGGTCGCGGGGCTATTTCGAAGGTACATCGCAGGTGCGGCTGCCGGATATTTTCCCTCCATTCCTAGCGAATGAAGTGCCCAAGCATCATGGCGTGGTCGCGTGCGAAGGCTCGATGTTCAAGTCAAAGTTTGCCAATGCGTTGGCGACGATGATGATCGGGTCGCTGGGCATAGCGGCAGCGGAAAACAAGCTGTCGATTGGCTACGGCGCCGAAGCGGGACACATGGATCCGCTGGTGGCGAAAATGTGCGGGCGCTATTGCAAAAACTCGTTGGTGATCACGCGCAATGACGAGTCGCGCAAAATCCTGCGCGAACTGGGAGTGCCGACGGAATTGGGCACGGACACGGCTTGGACGTTTGAGCCGCTGGGCGCGGAGTATGGGCAGAAGGCCTTGCACGACGTGGGTTGGGACGGCAAGACTCCGGTACTGGTGGTGTGCCCGATCAATCCGTTTGAATGGCCGGTGAAAGCGTCTGTGGCAAAGGCCGCGCTGCACAGCCTGACCGGCGCATACAAGGAAAGTCACTACCGCGGGCCTTACTTTCATAATGCGGGGTCGGCAGCCGACCGCGCTTACGAACACTATCTGAGTTCGATCGCCAAGGCAGTAGACGCATTCCGGCAGAAGAAGAATGTGTTCGTGATCATGGCAGCGACCGAGCGCATGGATGCGCGAGCGTGCCGGCGGATTTCGGGAAAACTCGGCGGAGTCCCGGTGCTGACCTCGGACGATTACAACATGTATCAAATGGTCAGCATTCTACGCGCTTGCCGCATGATGGTGTCTTCGCGGTATCACGGGATTGTGACTTCGATGCCTGCGCTGGTACCTTCGGCGGGGATCACGATGGATGAGCGCATACGGAATCTGATGAACGAACGCGGACATCCGGAATTGCTGATGAACGTGGATGATCCAGACCTGGAAGCGCGGACGCTGACGGCACTGGAACTTCTGGAACGCGATGGGGAGCGAATTGCCGACGGGATTGCGCGGACGGTGGTGCGAAATTTGAAGTTGATGGCGCGCATGGGCGTGTATTTCGAGGAGGAAGTGCAGCGGCGATATCCGGAGTTCCCCACGCGACGCGGGGAGTGGAGTTGGGAGGATTACCTGCCGCCGATGAGCGAGGGGCTGCGGGGGTTGGTGGCGGCATACGGTTAGGCACGAATAAGAGCAGATTCTTTTCCTTCGGCTTCGCTCAGGATTAGAATGACAACCCTAAATAGATGACGACGATAAATGACTTTTACTGAGCAAATCCTTGCGAGTTTGGAGCGTAGCGGTGACGCTGTTGTGCTGCAGGAGATGCGCGACGGGCAGGCGGTACCGCTTTCGGGGCGGCAGCTATTGGTGCAGGTGCTGGTAGCGCGGGCTTATCTACGAAGGTTGCGCTTGAAAAAAGGCGATCGGTGCGCGCTGCTGGCGCATAATTCCGCGCAGTGGGTGGCGATGGATCTGGCCATCATGGCCGAAGGGTTGACGGTGGTTCCGCTCTATGCGCGGCAGGCTCCCGCGGAACTGGTGGCGATGATGAAGGATTGCTGGCCGTCGGTGATTGTCTGCGGTGACAAGTCGTTGGCCGATGCGATCGTAGAGGCTTGGCCGGAGGCACCGCCGAGTTTTTGTTTCGATCATGTGTTCACGGCGGGGCGTGAGCCGCTGGAGAATCCCACGCTGACGCTTGCGGAACAGGATGTGGCGACGATCATTTATACGTCTGGCACGTCGGGCCAGGCAAAGGGTGTGATGCTGAACGCAAGCAACGTGGCGCATATGCTGGGATGCACCTCGGGGCGGCTGGATCGGCTGATGAATGGGTACTCAGGGCAGGATGCGGTGTTTCATTATCTGCCGCTTTGTTTTGCCGGCTCGTGGATCATGATGCTGACCTGCCTGCTGCGCGGCAGCAAGCTGACTTTGAATACCGATCTGGGGAAGATTGCAGCGGAGATGCGGGTCGCGGCGCCGGATTATTTTCTGAATGTTCCCGCCCTTCTCGAACGCATGCGCAAGGCGGTCGATGAACAGCTTTGGAAGACGGGAGGATTTCCGCTGAGGGTATACACCAAGGCGAAGGGCGCGTGGGTGCGGCGGCAGGATGGCAAATCGCGCATTGGGGACGGGGTTTGGCTGGGACTGGCGAACCGGTTGGTGTTTCCCACGATTCGAAAGAAAATGATCGGCGGAAAGCTGCGCGCTCTGATTTGCGGATCGGCGCCGCTGAATGTGGAAACGCAATTGTTTTTTATGATGCTCGGCATCCCGGTGTTGCAAGTGTACGGACTAACGGAAACGACGGCGATTTGCACCATGGATGATCCGGATGGCCGATTGGTTGCCGGACGCGCGGGACCGGCGATTTCAGGCGTCGAGATGAAGATCGCGGAGAACGCGGAGATTGTGGTGCGCGGGCCGAACGTTTTTTCGGGTTACTGGAAGCGTCCCGAGGAAACGGCGAGGGTGTTGCGGGACGGATGGTTTCGGACCGGCGATCAGGGTGAAGTGGACGAAAACGGGAACTGGAAGATTGTGGGCCGCATTAAGAACCTGATTATTCTCGGGTCTGGCCATAATGTCGTGCCCGAGCCGATCGAGGATGAGATTCTGAACGAATTGCCGGGAGCGAATCAGGTCGTGCTCGTGGGAAACGGGCGCGGTTATCTGGCGGCGCTGATCACGGGAAAAGTGAGTGGAGAACAGACGCAGGCGGCGCTCGATGCGGTGAATCTGGACTTGCCGCATTACAAGCAGGTGCGGGCCTTTCATCTGGTGGAGGACGCGTTCACGATTGACAGCGGGTTGCTGACAGCCAATGGGAAGCTGAAGCGCGATCTCATTGCGGAGCGGTTTCGAAACGAAATCGACGAACTCTATCAGACTGCGAAAACTGCATGAGGGACTTCAATGGGCAGACACTTTCGTGGCAGATCGTCGACGGCGCGATCGAACTGGTGCTGCATCGCGATCCTTGCAACGAGATCGGGTCCCGTACCCTCGAAGAGTTGGAGAAGTTTGCCACGGCTCTGCCCGTTCTGACGAATGAAGTCCATGCGGTAATTATCCATTCGACGTTGAAGGCTGGATTTTCAGCGGGCGCGGATTTACGCGAATTGTTTCAGCGTGGGCAAGCGATGGAGAAATCGGCAGCCCTGCGAGGAGTGCGTGAGTTTCTGGAGCGCATTCACGCGGTGATGAATGCTATCGATGCTGCGCCATTGACGACGATTGCGGCCGTGCATGGCGTGACTTTCGGCGGCGGGTTTGAACTGGCGCTGGCCTGCGACATTATTATTGCGGACCGCATGGCGCGATTTTGCTTTCCTGAACTGCGGCTCGGGCTGATTCCCGGTTTCGGCGGGATTCCGCGACTGAAGCGGGATTTAGGGAATGCGATGGTGCGAGATCTGCTGCTCACTGGGCGTAGCTTCAACGTGACGAAAGCGCAGCAAATTGGACTGGTGAGCCAGATTGCCGCCGAAGGCGAGGCGCTGCGGGTGGCGCGGGCTACGGCCAGCCAAGTTGGTAAGTTTGACCGGCAAACGGCGGCGGCGGCGAAAGCGTTTGTGAAGCCGATTCCGTATGAGGAGTTACAACGGGAGATTGACATTTTCTGCCAACTTTATTCGCGTCCTGCCGTCGAAGAAGGACTGCGGAAGTTCGTGGAGAGCACGGACGCGCAGCCGTACTTGCCATAGATTTGTAGTTGGTGATTCGCAATCTGTAGTTGAAGGACAGTCGCACGCTTATGCCAGCTCCTACGATTGATCGCACACTTGACGAAGTTCTAACCCTGGCGGCATCGCATTTCAAAGTGCCGAGGGAAAAGCTCACTCCGGACGATGACTTTTTCAAGACGCTGGGCATCGACAGTCTTCAGGCGCTCGATTTGCTGACCCGACTGGAGCATCACTTCCGTATCGAGTTGCCGGATTATGAACTACAGGGTGTGTCGGATTTCCGAACTCTGGCGAATCGGATTCAGGCGCGGCTGTAGGACCATCCTTCAAAGTCTGGCGAATCGAGAAATATTGAATGCTTGATCTCCAACAATATGCCAGCCTGGGTGCAGCGCTCAAAGACGCGCTGGAGCGCTGGCCGACCGAAACCTGCCTGATTGAGGCCGACCGCGACCGCGAGAAAGTCCGGCTTACTTACTCCGATTTCCGAGAAATGGCGCGTCCGCTGTGCCGCGCGCTCGAGGACGCAGATTTTAAAGCGGGCGATCGGGCGGCGATCGTCATGACGAATCAGTCGAAGTGGCTGATCTCGGCCTATGCGATTTTCTTCTGCGGAGGCGTTCTGGTTCCGCTGGATTACAAATTGACCGCAGTGGAGCATCTGCAACTGCTGGCGCATTCGAAGGCGCGGTTTCTGATCGTGGAGTACTTCCTGTGGCGGGCCATCACGCAGGCGCCGGAGTTTGGAAAACTGACGGCTGAGATTGTGCTCGTGACGGAGGCGCCGGCGGGAGCGGAGTTGCGTGGCGCGTATCGCTGGGAAGAATTTAAGCGAAAGGGCGATCCGCAGTTTGTGGCCCGGCAGCGCGAAGACACGGCCTGCATCGTGTATTCGTCGGGGACGGGTGGACGTCCGAAGGGATGCGTCCTTACGCATGACAGTTATCTGGAGCAGTGCGCTTCACTGACGGCGTGGTATCCGTTTTGGCCGGGCATGCGCTATCTGAGCATTTTGCCCACGAATCACGCGATTGATTTCATGGTGGGGTTCATCGGGCCGTTTGTTTGCGGAGCTTGCGTTGTGCATCTGCGAACGCTGCGTCCGGAATTTGTGCGCGATGCGTTTGTACGCTATCGAATCGCGTACGTGAGCCTGGTTCCAATGGTGCTGAAGAACCTGGAACGTGGACTGCGCGCGAAGTTCGATGAATTGACGCCCCGCAAGCGATGGATGCTGGACCGGTTGATCGGAGTGAACAAGATGGTAACGCGAGGGCGCCCGCGCGTGGGGCTTAGCCGGCGTTTGCTGCCCCAGGTTCACAAGGCGTTTGGCGGAGAACTGCGGGCGCTGATCGTGGGCGGGGCGTTTACGGATCCTTCAACGTTGCAATTTTTCTATGACCTGGGAATTCCGGTGACGTGCGGGTATGGACTGACAGAGGCTTGCACTGCCGTAACGCTGAACGATCTTAAACCATTTCGTCCCGATACGGTCGGTAAGCCGCTGCCCGGGAGTGAAGTGCGCATATTAAATCCGGACACTGACGGGATCGGTGAGGTCGCGGTGCGCAGCCGCGCGGTGATGTCGCACTATCTGGACGATCCGGAACTGAGCGCTCAAACAATCGTTGAAGGCTGGCTGCTGACGGGCGACCAGGGGCGGTTTGAGGAGCACGGGCACTTGCAGCTCGTCGGGCGCAAGAAAAACATGATCGTCACCTCGGGCGGGAAGAATATTTATCCCGAAGATATTGAAGCGGTGTTCGATGGGCTGCCGGTAAAGGAGTTCTGTGTGTTCGCGGCGAACTATTTATGGCCGCTGAAAACGCTCGGCAGCGAGAGTCTCGTGCTGGTGTTACGGTTGGAGCAGAATCAGGAGTTCGAAGACAAATTGCGCGACGAGATCGTGGCGCGAAACCGGGGTCTGGCTGACTTCAAGCGGGTGGGCGGGTATTTGTTGTGGGAGAAGGACTTTCCGCGAACGGCATCGCTGAAAATCAAGCGCGGAGAGTTGGCGGCGGAGATTGGTAAGAGCGCGTCGCGGAAATCCATCGTTGAAATTTAGACAGAAGGTCTGTTCTGAGATCTGACCCCAGCGACCTGAGACCTAAGCGTGACTGAAAAGTTCCTAGCCATCATTAATCCGGCGGCGGGCGGCGGGCGCTGCGGCGAGCGCGTGGGTGCAGCGCTTGATCGCCTGCGGGTTGCGGGAATCGCGATCGAGACGGCGCAAACTCGCGCCGCCGGCGAGGCCACTGGCATTGCGCGCGAGGCCTATGCGCGCGGATTTCGGAAGTTTCTGGCGGTCGGTGGCGATGGGACTTCCTATGAGATCGTCAACGGCTTGTTTCCGGAATGCCGTTCTCAGTTCGTGGCTCCCAATTCCCAGGAAACATCGAGTGTGGATGACAATATCCCGACCCTTGGATTCCTTCCGCTGGGCACGGGCAATTCGTTTCTGCGGGATTTTGCGGAGGGATCGTCCAGCGCAGAAGGCCTAGAGCATGCTTTGCGGGCTCTGGAGGCGCGGCGTTCGCGGCCTTGCGATGTTTTGCGGCTCACCCACAAAGACGGAGTGATCTACTACACGAATTTGCTGAGCGTGGGCTTTGCGGCGGATGTGGCGATGCTGCGGCACAAGCGATTTCAAGGCCTCGGGCAGTTTGGCTATCTCCTGTCGATTTTTCTTTGCTTGGCGCGGCTGGATCGGCGGCCGTTTCCAGTGCGGTTCGACGATCGGAGCGAGTTTGACCGGCGCCGCTCGTTGTTTTTGACATTCAATAACAGCAAGTTCACGGGCGGCACGATGATGATCGCACCGGATGCAGTCACGGATGACGGACTGATTGAATATGTGCGATGGGGGCCAATTGGGAGGCTGGGGCTGATCCGGAACTTGGCCACGCTCTATGACGGCACGCACACAAATCACCCACTGGCCGAGCGGCAGGCGGTCCGCCGGGTCGAATTTCAACTCGAGGGGCCGGTGGATGTGATGGTGGATGGCGAGGTGCTGACGCTCGAGTGCCAGGCGATCGACGTTCTGCCATCGGCGTTGTGCGTGGTGGTTTAAGAAGGAGTAAGCCCGCCTCTACTCGTGATATAAAACTTCATGTCCCAAGAGCGAAGAGAACGGCAACAAGAAAGACTGGGGATCAAGACTTCGGCTTGGAATTGGCGAAGCATTGCGATGTATACGGCGCTGGCCGCCGTGGTGCTTGGAATCGCCTTCTACTTTTACCACCGCAGCCAGCATGAGCACGATGCGTTTGCGCGCTGTCTGACCGCTCGCGGCGCAAAAATGTACGGGGCGTGGTGGTGTCCGCACTGCGTGGAGGAAAAGGAAAAATTCGCCGCGTCGTTTGCGTACGCTCCCTATGTCGAATGCGGCATCAAAGGCCAGACGAGCGGACAGGCTCAGGTCTGCAAGGACGAGAACATCAAAGGGTACCCGACCTGGCAGTTTCCGCCGACGGGCGAACGCGTCGAACGCGTTTTCAGTCTGGAGGAATTGAGCGACCGCACGGGGTGCCCGCTCGAA
>Ga0116121_1000999_pt1 | contig 12654 bp, 10 predicted proteins | sample June2015DPH_13_1_FD_89725 | JGI IMG/M metagenome (GOLD analysis project Ga0116121, IMG submission 89725) | Peatland microbial communities from SPRUCE experiment site at the Marcell Experimental Forest, Minnesota, USA - June2015DPH_13_10 | ecosystem: Environmental > Terrestrial > Soil > Wetlands...
CACGCTCGATTGCGCTCCTCGACGTCTGTGATCTGATTGGCAAAAAATCCCAGCAGCCCGGCATCTTTTTTCTGCCACAGCAGAACGCAATCCGCGCTCCCGCCATCGCGCCCTGCCCGTCCCGCCTCCTGGTAATACTGCTCGATCGACTTCGGCAGCGACAAGTGAATCACCGCCCGCACCGCCGCCTTGTTGATGCCCAAACCAAAAGCGATGGTCCCCACCAGCACCCGCACTTCGTCCGACATCCACCGCTCCTGGTTGCGGCTCCGATCCTCGGTTCCCATCTTCCCGTGATATCCCACGGCAGAGATGTCGTGGTCCTCCAAAAAATCCACCGTTTCCTCGACCCGATTAATCGTTGGAGAGTAAACGATCACATTGCTGCCGCCGTAGCTCCGCAGCGCCTTGACCAGCATCTCCATCTGCTCCAGCCCTTCGCACTCGCGCACCAGATAGCGCAAGTTCGGCCGGTAAAAGCTCGCAATATATTTATCGGGATTGCGCAGTTGCAATTGCGCCAGAATGTCGTGCCGCACGTGCCGAGTCGCGCTGGCCGTGAACGCCGCGATGGGACGATCGGGAAACTTCGTGCGCAGCCGGTTCAGCTGCCGGTATTCAGGACGGAACTCGTGTCCCCACTCCGAGATGCAGTGCGCCTCATCGATCGCGAAAAACGTAATCGGCACCTGCTGCATCCAGCCCATGGTGTCGCCGCGCGCCACTCGCTCCGGAGACACATACAAAAGCCGGTAAGCGCCTTCACGGGCCTTAGCCATCACCTTATTCTGCTCGGCCTCGTTCATCGTGCTGTTGAGCACCGCCGCCGGAATTCCCATCTGCGCCAGTTGCGTCGCCTGATCCCGCATCAGTGCGATCAGCGGAGAAATCACCACCGCTGTTCCTTTCGAAACTACCGCTGGCAATTGATAACACAGCGACTTGCCCCCGCCCGTCGGCATCACCACGCAAGTGTCACGCCCAGCCAGCAGACTGAGCACAACCCGCTCCTGCAGCGGACGGAACGTGCTGTACCCCCAGTACCGCCGCAACGGTGTCAGCAAATCTGCTTCCGGGCTCATCGAAACGAGTATAGGCTGAGGCGAAGATTAGGAGAAAGCGAAATTGCAGAGATTTTTGAGAGGAAGTTTTTAAACCAGGAACTCGTGTGGTCTTGCACTATGCTCATGTGGGGACGGCCGCCTCGGCTGTCCCGCCGAGCGCAGCGAGGCGACCCTACTCCACCATCCGATACTTCACTCCCGGATATCTCTTGGCGAACGCCGCCCAAGTCACCGCGATCACCACAAAGCACAGAACACTGCCCTCCGGACCAACCATCCCTCCCGTAAGCCATCGCGGCCCGTGAAACGACGAGTTCAGCAGCTGCCCTGGATAAACCGTGCCGCTGTCGGGCACAGAATAGAAAAATGTCTCTCCCCAATCCCACGCCATGTGAAATCCCACCGCAAACCAGAGATTCCCCGTGCGCCGCAGCGTCAAACAAAAGAAAAATCCAATCGCCGCCGCAGCCACTAATCCCGTCCACTGCTCGCCCGCATTCTGCAAATGGATCAGGCCAAACGTGCACGACAACAGCACTGCAGCCGGCCAAAATCCAATCAATCGTGTCAACGTGAATTGCAAATACCCGCGCAGCAGAAATTCCTCAAACCAACCCACCAGCAAGAAAAACGCTGCCCAGAACAACGCGAACCTCACAATCCGTCCGCCGTGTATCGCCAGATGCCCGAAGTCAAAAACTCGCACGCCATACATCGTCGCCATCAGCAACGTAATGCTGGCAAATCCCCACGCCGATCCCACCCAAAACAATTTTCCAAACGCCAGCCGCCCCGGCAAACCGTAGGTTCCCCACGCCCGCTTCTCAACTCTTCCCAGGACGACCGCCGGAACCACTGCCGCCAGCAGAACGCCAGCTTCCTCGAGCATCATCGACCAAAGCCCACTCGCACCCAACTCAACTGATCCCGCCCACCGGCTGGCCACAAACTGCAGCGGATAAAACATCGCCACATAAAATGCAAATCCCCATCCCGCCCGCAATCCGTCCGCACCAAGAAACACCGTCCGCACATACGATGGCTGCACCGCAAACTCCGGCGCCGTGGTCGGCGCTCCCGGGCCTGCTGATTCCGGGTTCAGCGGCGTCTGTTCTCCATTCGCAATGTTCATCCCGTCATCCACTCTGAAATCGTCACACAAGTTTCCTCAAAGGACCCCGCTCATGGTAAAACACTCGGCTCACCCTTATGACCGGATTTTTCACGCGCCAACGCTTCGGCCAACCTCAATTTCTGGCCGGTTCCCTGCTCCTTGCCTTTCTCGCGCAAGCGATTTGGTTGGTGCATTCTGAACTTCAAGGATCTGAATCCCCCGGTGCTTCCGAGCAAGTTCGCATGGCCGCAGGCTGGCGCCAAATTCACGGCGGCGGAATCGCCGGCGCGCCTTACCCCGATCCTCCCGGCTCGCTTCCCGTGGAGGTCTCCCGCGACGACGCCGGCTTCGACACCGAGCACTCCCCATTACTCTCCCTCGTAACCGCCGCGCCGCTGCTGGCCTGTCCCCGATGGCTGCTCAATTCCACTTGGCGCTGGCTGCTGCGCATTTCGTTTCTCGCCTTCGGCGTCTTCCTCGGCGCTTCGTTGTGGTATGTCTCCCGTCGCCTCTGCGGCAACACCGGCGGATTCCTCGCCCTCACTCTTTACTGTTTTTCTCCTGCCATGCTCCAGGCCAGTGCCGTCTGGCACACTGAGCCTGAAATCCTCGCCGCATGGGGATCGTTCGGAGCCATCTTCACCGCCATCGCCGTTGCCCACACACTCTACGCGCCGCGCGAAGTCGTTCTCTGGAACTGGCGCCGCATTGTGTTGCTCGGCATCTCGTTGGCCATCGCAGTCGGATCACAGTTCTCTATGATCGTTGTGGTCCCTATCGCCCTCGCTTTCCTGCTCTATCTCGCGCCCATTCGCCGAGGCGCAGCCCTGGCAATCTGGAGCGCCGCATGTCTCGTCGCGCTCCTGGCACTTTTCGCCACATACTTCTTCCATCCCCACACATTTTTCCAGGGAATGCAGCACGCCTCTTTCTGGGGAGCTACCTGGCGCAGCTTCACGGTGCTCGCTGTCTATCGCCGGGTCGGAACCCTGATCTTGCGCTCCTGTCCCGCCTTCGCCCCGCTGCTTCCGGCCACCCTCGCAACTTATTTCGCGTGGCCGCGCACCCGCTACTTCGGCAACACCGCACCGCTGCTGATCGCACTGCTCTTCATCGCGCTGGGCATAGCTCACCCTCACGTTGCGGGTGCAGGATTTCTGCTTGCTTCCATCCCTTTCCTCTTTATCTTCGTTTCCGGCGTCCTCGCCGACCTCATGGAAACTCGCTTCCGCGCTCTCGTAACCGCCTTGGTCTGGGGACTACTCGCCGCCGACATCCTCTGGACTCTGCTCAAGCTAGCCCAAGTCTCCCGCGGATGATTGCCCGCTAACAATTCTCTAAAATTTTCCGCGCATCTCCTGCCGGTTTCTTGCGATCTAACCCTATCGGGAGTCCTCTCTGGAGGCGCGCCATGATCTTCCCGTTGGAGTATCATAAGTTCGTGAACCGCTCCACGCGAAGCTCGATTCCGGCCTCGCTGGCACTGTTTGGGATGTTCCTGCTCCCGCTTTTCCTGGTCTCCAGCAGTTCGGCTCAAATCAGTGGCGGATCGGCCAGCTCTTCCGGCTCCGCTCACTCTGGCAGCGTAGCGCCTCCAACTGCCGTTAGCGTAGCGCCCCTAACTGGTACGTCATTCGTCCATAGCGGCTACGCGCCGGCCAACTCGGGCGTCACCTATTCCAGCGGCATTCAGCATTCTCCTGCCGGCTCGCACATCAGCAACAACGGGCACCACCACCAGCATCACACCGCAAACGGCACGGCCTACTATCCGTATGTGTACGCTGTGCCCGTGCCGTACGCCGTCGATGTCAGCGACGCCGACACTTCCGACGACGACGATGATGCCGAATACCAGGGAGGCCCCACCATTTTTGACCGCCGTGGATCAGGCCCAGACTCTTATGTGCCGCCGTCCTCTACGGGCCCGGCGCACGCACAGGACGCGCCTGTAGCCCAGTCCGGCCCCGAGCCCGCTCCCGAACCGCCACAGCCGCCGACCACTCTCGTATTCAAAGATGGTCGTCAACTCGAGGTGAACAATTACGCCATCGTCAGTCAAACGCTCTACGACTTAACGCCCGGTCATCCCCGCAAGATCGCTCTCGCGGATCTCGATCTTGCGGCCACCGAGAAGCAAAATGACGATCATGGCGTCGTTTTCCAATTGCCGCCGTCGGCACAGGCGAACTGAACATGCGCTTACTAGCTGTCATTGCCGCGCTCGCAACTATCGCCCCGTGGGGATCGGCCCAGAGAGCCGCATCCGGAAGTCACGCCCCGGCCCAAACCGGCACTCCGCGCTTCAACTTACCCTCAGGTAATTTTGCTCCTGGCCGCAACGCGCATCCATCCGGATTCCGCCGCTCTTCTGCTTATCCATACGCTTCGTCCTACACCTCTCTACCGTTTCCGTTTTTCGGCGACTCCTTCGATCCCGATGACATTTATTCCACCGGCTATCCCGTCGCTTCGCAGCCGCCCCCGTTCCTGTTGCAAGCCTTGAGCGAAATGGCCGGTCCCGCTGCCAATTCCATGGGACCAGCCATGAGTTCGCCCAACGGCCGCGATTCTTCATCCTCACAACCGCTGATGATCGAACTTCAGAACGGCCGCTACGTTCGCGTCAATAGCATCGCAGCTGATGGCGACGCCCTCCCGCTCGCACCCAACCCTGCTCAGGCCGCCAAAACCAGCAGCCGTCCGACTCGACTGACTCCCTCCCAGCCATCCTTCATCGCCACCGCGAGTCCGGCGCAATCCTTGCCTCCCGCGGTTCTCATCTTTCGCGACGGACACCGCGAAGAAGTCGGCGACTACACCATCGCCGACGGATTCCTCTACGCCCGCGGAGACTACTACACCGACGGATACTGGAACAGAAAGATCGACCTCTCCACTCTCAACCTGAACCAAACCCTGCAAGCCAACGCCGACCGCAGCGTTAAGTTTGTTCTCCCTTCATCTTCGAACGAAGTAATCACCCGCCCCTAGCAGCGCTTGTATTTATCAGTTGTCATTCCGAGCCATTCTTTGGCGAGGAATCTGGTCTTCGCTTTTGGGTGGCGCAGCGCTTCCAGCGCTGCGATTAGAGATCACTTATGACACGGGCTTTAGCCCCAGAGATACCTGCAATCCGCCGATGGTGTCCGCTCGCGCGCTCTCTACCGGCTCGCCCACCAAATCAGCCCAATAAAGAATATTTGCATCGGTAGACGCAACCACAGCGCCGTCGCTGGCTTCCCACGCAACGGCAACCGCTCCCGCGCCGCTCTGACGTTCGCCGGAAACATCGCCACCAACAAAACGATCAAGCAAATCCCCGCCACAGTGCGCATCTTCGGCACCAGCAATCCGACCGCGCCCAGAAACTCCAAGACCCCAGTGACGTACACAATCCACATCGGCCGCGGAAAAGCTCGCGGAACCATGAGCGCCAAGTCATGCTTCATGGGCGTGAAGTGCGCACTGCCGGTCATGGCAAACATGACGGCTAACGCGTAGCGCGCTGAGGCCTGCCAGCTCGCCAAAGCCGAGACTCCCAGTAGGCCAATTCCGCGAAACACGACCCACGAAACCAGTAGCACCACCAGAACCGCCATAAGCAACAACCTCCTCAACCAGAGCCACGACGAGGCTCAACCGTGGTACAATATTGTTCAGCCAGAATCCTACTAACCGCCTGCAAATGCAACTGTTTAGCAGTCATTTCGCGACGATCGACAAAGCCGGCGTTGGCCCTAATTCGCCATCCCAGAACCTAACGGAAAAGAGCATAAGAGATAGAAGCTGCCATGCCTGACGATCAAAATCCTGAACTTCCCCTGACTCCTCCGCCCGGTGGCGATGGCAGTCCCGGCGCTCTGCACATTCAGCCCGTCAACATTGAAGACGAAATGCGCAAGTCGTATCTCGACTATTCCATGTCGGTGATCATCGGCCGCGCTCTGCCCGATGTCCGCGACGGACTCAAGCCCGTGCACCGCCGCATTCTCTACACCATGCAGCAGATGGGCCTCCAGCCCAATCGCGCCACGCGCAAGTGCGCCAGAATCGTCGGCGATGTCATGGGCAAGTACCATCCCCACGGAAACCTCGCTGTCTATGACGCGCTCGTGCGCCTCGCGCAAACCTGGAGCATGCGCTATCCGCTGATTTTCGGGCAGGGAAATTTCGGCTCCGTCGATGGCGATCCTCCCGCCGCCGATCGCTACACCGAAGCCAAGCTCGCTCCCGTCTCCACTGCGCTCCTCGAGGATCTAGACAAGGAAACCGTCGATTTCCGCCCCAATTACGATGGCAGCGAAGTCGAGCCGGATGTACTTCCGGCGCGCATTCCGAACCTGCTTATCAATGGCTCCGATGGAATCGCCGTCGGCATGGCCACAAAAATTCCGCCGCACAATCTGACCGAAATCGTCGATGCCACCATCACGCTCGTCAACAATCCAAACGCTCAGCTCGCTGAAATTCTAAAATTTGTTCAGGGACCAGATTTCCCAACCGCCGGCATCATCCACGGCCGCGCTGGAGTTTTCGAAGCTTATCGCACCGGCCGCGGCCGCTTCATGATGCGCGCCAAGGCCGCCATCGAAAACGTCACCAAAGATCGCCAGGCCATCATCGTCACTGAAATTCCGTATCAGGTGAATAAGGCCCGCCTGGTCGAGCGCATCGCGCAACTGGTCAACGACAAAGATATTGAAGATATTTCCGACATTCGCGACGAGAGCGATCGCGACGGCATGCGCATCGTGGTCGAACTCAAGCGCGGTGCCGAGCCCCAGATCGTTCTCAACCAGCTTTTCAAGCACACCGCCATGCAGGAAAGTTTTTCCATGATCCTGCTCGCGGTGGTCAATGGACAGCCCCGCGAAATGGGCCTGATTCAGGCCATCAAGCACTTCATCAATCACCGCGTCGAGGTCGTCCGCCGCCGCACCGCCTACCTGCTGCAGAAAGCAAGAGAGCGCGAGCACATCCTCGAAGGCTATCTCAATGCCCTCGATCACCTCGACAACGTCATCGCCATCATTCGCGCCAGCGCCAACCGAGCCGACGCCCGCGAAAATTTAGTCGCCTACTTCGGCGGCAAGAAAATCGACATCAACACCACCGGCCGCGCTCCCCGGCTCGATCCCGAGAAGCCCTTCACCTCCCGTCAGGCGGAAGCGATCCTCGAACTGCAACTGCATCGCCTCACCAAGCTCTCCATCGATGAAATTTCCAACGAACTGAAAGAAGTTCGCGAGCGCATCGAAGACTACGAATCCATCCTCGCCTCCGAGAAAAAACTCCGCACCGTCATCATCAAGGAGCTCGAAGAAGTCAAGGAACTCTACGGGGACGAGCGCCGCACTCGCATCGAAGACGAAGCCGCCGAAATCGTTCTCGAGGATCTCATCGCCGACGAGCAGGTCGCGGTCACCTTCAGCCACTCCGGCTACATGAAGCGCACGCCCATCTCCACCTACCGCATGCAGCGCCGTGGTGGAACCGGACGCACCGGCATGAAGACGCGCGACGAGGACTTCGTCGAACACCTCTTCATCGCTTCCACGCACGCCTACATTCTCATCTTCACCAACAAGGGGCGCGTTTACTGGCTCAAGGTCTACGAGATTCCAGACGTCAGTGCCGCCGGCAAAGGCAAGCACATCGGCAACCTCATCGGCCTGCAACCCGGCGAAACCGTTCGCACCATGCTCGCCGTGCGCAACCTTGAGGAAGAAAATAAATTCATTTTCTTCGCCACTCGCAACGGCCTCGTAAAGAAATCCGAGCTGCGCGAGTTCATCCACGTCCGCTCCAACGGCATCAACGCCATCAACATCGAAGATGGTGACGAACTCGTCGCTGCCCGCATCACCAACGGCGATCAAATCGTTTTCATCGCTTCGCACGAAGGCATGGCCGTCCGCTTCGACGAAAATCACGTCCGCTCCATGGGCCGCGCGGCCTATGGCGTGAACGGCATTAATTTGGAAGAGGGCGACTACGTTGTCGGAATGACCGTCACTCCCAAACCTGGAGCAGCCCCCGTCGGCGCGCCCGCAGCAGGCGAGGATCCGGTGGCCGAAGCCACAGCAACACCGCCTGGAGCCGCAGCAGCTGAAGTCGTTGACCTGACTCAGAAAGGCACGCTTATTCTCTCCGTAACCGAAAACGGATACGGCAAGCGCACTCCCGCCGAGGAGTACCGCCTCACCAACCGCGCCGGGAAAGGAGTCATCAATATCAAGACGACCGAGCGTGTCGGCAAAGTGGTTGCCATCGCACTTGTGGACGAAAACTCCCAGGTCATGCTCATCAGCCAGTACGGCAAAATCATTCGCATGGATTCGAAAACCATCCGCGAGTCCGGCCGCAACGCCCAAGGCGTCCGCCTCCTGCACATGGAACCCGGCGACCGCGTAGCCGCCGCCGTGGTGTTGGCACCGGAGGAAGAACCCAACGGCAACGGAGGCCTACTGCAGTAGGAATTGCTTGCGTGGAATTTGCTCGTGTGGCCGCGGGCGACTCGCCCGCGGATTGTAAACGGCGCGAGAGCCTCGCGCCCCGTGGCTCTGATTGTCCTCCGTGACCGCTGCAGTCATGACTATGGACTACAAGCTCCCTATTTCACCCCTTGCCTCCGGTTAATCTCCCACGAAAACTCCGTCACAAAATTCAGCAGCGTCCCCCATCCCACCTGCTCTGCCGCCGCCCGTCCGCCGTTGGTAAACGCGTTCTTCGGACTCGGCTTCCACGCCGTCGCAATCATCCCTCCGCCAAACGCTCCTCCATACAAAGCCCACTGGGGACGCAAATGCTCCTCGCTGCGATCATAAGTCACTAAATTCCTTATAAACGCATGGCGCGTCCGCCGCCACAGCCCCTGGCACTTGCACTGGTCATATCGCACTTCATATCCCAGCTTCGCATTACCCAGCGCCGCCAGGCTGTTCGCCGCAATGAATTGTCCTTCCCGCGACGCGAACCTCTCCGCATACCCTCCCCAGCCATCGTCCCACTGGTAAGGCACCCCGCGCACCTGGTCAAACCCCGCCGCAAACATTCGCTTCATGTAAGCCTCCGGAGTCGTCAGTGTCTCTCTCAGATAAATCACCTCCCGCTCCTCTCGAGTAGGAGTGACGAGCGTCCGGTGCCTGCCCACATACTCTCCCGCGATCCATCCCGACTCCCAGTCCCGCGCCCGCAGCAGCTCCCGCTTAGTCTTGTGCCCCACAAATTGCACCGGGTTCCCGCTCTCCGCTTTCTTATTCTCCCCCGGCGCATTCGGAAGCTCTTTCGCTGGCGCCTGTCCAGATTGCTCTGCAGGATTATTTTTCTGCGGCGCTCCGCCACTCGGTTGACCAGGTTCCTGACCCTGTTGGGTCTGCGCGGGCTCGCTGCCTTGCGCCCAGGCTACTCCTCGACCCATCACTACCAGCAAACACACCATCACAAAAGCGCCGCAAGCCCGGTCCCGGCCACCAGAAATCTTATGTCGCATTCCGCTAACATACTCTCCGCGAACTCCGCGGCCTTTCTCAGCGACCTCTGACCCCATTGTCATCCCGAGCAAGTGTTCTCTGCGCAGCGAGAGCCTGCCCTGAGCGAAGCCGAAGGGAATCTGGGCGAGCCGCGCGAAGCGTCGCGTTCCTGGCGACGCTACAATCGCTCGGCTCACTTCCCCTGATCCCCCGCAGCCCGCACTAATCCCAATGCTAAACTTCGTTGGATGCACTCCCTCTACAACCGTGTTGCCGGTCAGAGCGTGGAACGCATCGCCGCCCTCAGCGACGGCATCTTCGCCGTCGCCATGACGCTGCTGGTCCTCGATCTGCGCGTCCCCGCCGCCGAAGCCGTCCACTCCGAGCACGACCTTCGCCGCCTCCTCATTGCACTCTCTCCGCGTCTCCTCATCTTTCTCATGAGCATCATGACCAACGGTATCTTCTGGGTTGGCCAGCAAACTCAGCTCAACTATTTCGCCCGCTCCGACCGCAATCTCGCCTGGATCCACATCGGCTTCCTCTGCGCCATCTGTCTCACGCCGTTTTCCACATCGCTTCTCGCCGAGTTCATCCACTACCGCACCGCGCTTCTCGTCTATTGGAGCAACATCCTCGCCCTCGGACTCATGCTTCATTGGAGCTGGAGCTACGCCACCCGCGCCCATCTCCTCGCCGACGACCTCCCACCCGAAATTCATCCCGCAGTAATCCGCCGCATCGTCATCGCTCAGTCTTTGTATGCTGGAGGAGCCGCCCTCTGTTTCATCAACACCTATTACAGCATCGCCGCCATCGTTTTAGTGCAAGTGAACTACGCCATCGCCCCCACATTCTGCTGGGGACTCTTCTCCCGCAAATCGTCGGAAGACTAAGAAGAAAATTACTAGGGAAGTCGAAACGAGCGGGTGAAAGACTCGCCGAGAATCATTCAAGAGAAGGCGAGAGCCCACCTTGGTGCGCGGTTGCTGAGAACTGAGAACCGAGAAGCTGCTTTCCTATCCTCTCTCAAACGCGTGCTTCTTCTCCAACTCCTCCACCGCCGTCCGCATCGCGCTCTCAAATCTTTCTGCCTGCCCCATCAGCCCCGGAGTCGCTTCCGCCCACTCCCCGTCCATGCGCACCAGCCTATCCCCCGCCACCAACCGCCCCGCGATTTCCAGCAAGTGTGCAGGCGTGGTCTCCAAATACTGCGCGTCCGTCGGATCCCCAATCCAAACCTTTGAGGATGTTTCGACCCTGGGTGGCCCATTTCTCGCGTCCTTTGCGAGAAGTGGGGATTTTGCCTTCGTCTCCCAATAAACCTTCCGCTCCACAAAAGTCGCAATCGCCTCGTCGGAAGCTTTCCCAAACACCCACTTCTGCCGCTTGAAGTCGTAGTACCGGCTCGAAAACGCCACCGGCACCAGCTTCCCCGACTTCACAAACTCAATCTGCCTCCGGTCCACTTCCTTGCGCAGCGCATTAATCACCGGAGCCTCCGCATCCTTCGGCTCCAGCGACGCCAGCACCTCCCGCACCGTCGCCGACAAATTCACCGCCACCGGCGCATGCAGCCCATCCGAATTCTCCAGCCGGATATCCCCATGCAGCACCCAAAAATCCGCCCCCGAAGTCGACCGGTGAAACGGCCACTCCAATTCAATCGTCAGCGGCAGCCCCGTCATCGTCATCCAAATCTTTTTACCTTCCCCAGCCTGCGCCATGTCTCATTCCTTCTTCTAAAGATGTCAGGAAGTATGTTAAAGCTACGTTTCCAGATTCTAGTGCCCAGCCGTTTAGGTGATGGAGTGTGTCCTGATTTTGGGTAGCGCAGCGCTTTCAGCGCTGCGCTAAGAGACTAAGGGCTTTAGCGCCTGAGCTACCTATTCATACTCGCAACTCGGTATTCGCTACTTCCCCTTCCGCACCTTCGTCCCCATCCTCAACAACTTCCTAACTGTCCCGGTCGGCAGCCGCTTCATCTGATCATGCAGCTCCGTCACCGCGTCAAAAAATCCCGCCATCGCCGCCAGCCGCTCCCGCGTAAACTCCGCCCCCGCTTCCTTCGGATCCAACTCCTCCAAACTCCGCCGCAGCATCTCCCGTGTCGGATCGATCTCCCTGCGCTTCCTCTGCTCGATCACCAGCCGGAACATCTCCCACACGTCTTTCATCGACTCATAATGTTCCCGCCGGTCGCCCAGCACATGCACCGCCCGCACAATCCCCCAAGTCTCCAGCTCCCTTATCGACGTGCTCACATTCGACCGCGCCACGCTCAGCGTCGCCGCAATCTCCTCCGCCGGCAGCGCCCGCGGCGACAAATACAGCAACGCATGAATCTGCGCCACCGTCCGGTTGATCCCCCACCGCGTCCCCATCTCGCCCCAGTGCAGGATGTACTGCTTCTGCACACCCGTCAAAGTCGCCATATCAGTACTTTCAGTTCAAACAGAATCTACAGAATACAAAGCCGCAGGTCAATGACACGTAGGTTTAGGGATGGCTTCCCTTTAGGACGAGGTGTCTTAGATGTGGGGACAGCCGCCCTCGGCTGTCCGGTCGAGCGAAGATCGACGGTTTCCTCTCCGCAGCTCAGAAGTGGCGAGTAACGCGTAAGCCACCATCAACGCGGAGCTTTCACGCCCGGCTTCTCCACCACCACTTTCTTCTGAGCCGGCTTCTTCGCCGCCTCCGCCCGCTTCCGCTCCTGATACCGCCGATCATGAAACGCCTGGTCGGACGCCTGTTTCTTCATATCCACAGCTTGACACACCCACCCAAACATAGCCAGCGACTCGGTGTGTGGCGCGGGCGCCCTCGTGCGACCGCTGCATAATCCCAACAGCCGCCTCGGCTGTCAATCGAGCGAACCTCACTGAGTGACTCCTTCGCAGACCGATGTGATTTCAGAGTCAGCATCACCAAACTGGTAAACCCACACATTTTTCAAATTTCCCCTTGCACTTTCTTGCATTCATCTGCTATAAACAATTCA
>Ga0116121_1001001_pt1 | contig 12652 bp, 9 predicted proteins | sample June2015DPH_13_1_FD_89725 | JGI IMG/M metagenome (GOLD analysis project Ga0116121, IMG submission 89725) | Peatland microbial communities from SPRUCE experiment site at the Marcell Experimental Forest, Minnesota, USA - June2015DPH_13_10 | ecosystem: Environmental > Terrestrial > Soil > Wetlands >...
ATGAGGAAGCAATGGAGCTGGGCGCAATGAAACAGAGGCAGGGCGTGGAGGCTTACATCGTCGGTTTCGTACTGACCGTCGAAGATGCAGCTGTGATACTGCGACATGAGCGCCCGGTGTGAGAGCATGGCTCCTTTCGGTTTTGACTCTGTTCCGCTGGTATAAGGAATTTGTACTATATCTTCCGCGCTGACCTCCACCTGGGGTTCATCAAAGGGCATGGTTTCCATTTCCGTGATCAGGTTGAAGAAGCCTTCAGGGATGATGGAATCCCCTAAGGGGATGAAGCCCCACTTCTGGACGGAAGAGAATTTATTCTGGTTTTGGGCGATAATCGGATAAAGTGTATCTTCTATAATGAATATTCGCGAACCCGAATGATTGATAATAAAGGCTATTTCCTCGGCATTGAGCATGTAGTTGATGGGAACCTGGATGGCGCCGATTTTGGCCAGGCCCATCATGCTGATGGGATAATAGTGGGAGTTGTATGCATAGACTGCCACTCTGTCGCCTTTTTTAATCCCGTAGCTTGTCATAAGATTGGCAAAACGCCTTGCTTCCCGTTCGAGATCATAGAACGAAAGTTTCGTGTCACGGAAGATAATGGCGGTCTTATCGCCATATTTTGTTGCCGCCCTGCGGGCCATATCTCCGATCGTATCGCGATTGATGATGTTGCTCATAGTTTTAACCTTTTACTTCATGATGTCATTAAGATTGATATTTTTTTTCAAATATTTCCTTCATTTTAAATTTCTGAATCTTGCCGCTGGCTGTCATCGGGTAGGCATCTACAAACTCCCAGTATTTGGGAATCTTGTGACGGGCGATTTTTCCTTTACAAAATTCAATGAGCTCTTCGGCTGAAGCCATTTGTCCGCTCTTTAGCTGAATGGCGGCCAGCACCTGCTCACCATATTTCTTATCGGCAATACCGATGACCTGCACATTCATCACTTTGGGATTTTTATAGAGAAATTCCTCCAGTTCGCGGGGATAGATATTTTCACCGCCGCGGATAATCATATCCTTGATTCGGCCGGTCACTTTGAAATATCCTTTTTCATCAAGCGTTCCCAAATCTCCCGTGTGGAGCCAGCCTTCCCTGTCGATGGTCTCCGCCGTTGCCTCCGGCATTTTATAATAGCCCTTCATTACGCAGGCGCTTCTTGTAACGATCTCACCCTGCACATTTGCGGGCACGTCATCGCCTGTTTCCGGATCAATGATCTTGCCTTCGATATCGGGCAAAAGCCGCCCGACAGATGCCACGCGCAGCTTCACAGGATCATCGCGCCGAGTCATTGTCATGACGGGAGAAGATTCCGTCTGACCGAAGGCAATGACGATTTCGGGACAATGCATTTTCGTGCGCACCTGATTCATCGACTCTTCAGGGCAGGGGGCTCCGGCCATAATGCCCGTGCGCAGAGAACTCATATCGTACTTTTCAAAATCGGGATGATTCAACATCGTCACAAACATTGTCGGCACGCCGTTGACGGCGGTGCATCTCTCCGCGGTGATAAACTGAAGCGCTTTGAGTGCATCAAAAGATTCCAGAATAACCATCGTCGAACCGTGGTAAATGCAATTAAGCGTGCTCATCACACAGCCGAAGCAGTGAAACATCGGCACCTGAATCAGCAGGCTGTCTTTTTCCGTCATGCCCATGACATCTCCGACCATTCGGGCATTATTGACAATATTGTGGTGAGTCAGCATAACACCTTTCGGAAAACCTGTGGTGCCCGATGTATACTGCATGTTGATCACATCATCATCGGAAAGAGAATTCATCCGGTCATCCAGTTCCTGCCCGGTTATTTTCTCTCCCATCTTGATCATATCGGGAAACTTGAACATGCCGGGCGTGTTTTCTTTTTTGCCGATATAGATCACGTTTTTTAAAAGCGGCAGTTTTTCCGAAACCAGAGATCCCGCTTTAAAGGAATCCAACTCGGGGGCGACCTTACGGACAGTATCGTAAAAGCTGGTGTCTCTGTAGGTATCGATGAGAAACAAACTCGTGGAATCAGACTGCTTTAGAATGTATTCCAGTTCATGGGTTTGATAATTTGTGTTGATGGTAACCAGTACGCCGCCTACCATTCCCAGAGCCGACTGCAGATAAACCCATTCGGGAACATTGGTCGTCCATACAGCGACATGATCGCCGCGCTTAATGCCAATCGCCATGAGTCCCTTGGCGATATCCCGGCATGTTTTGTAAAATTCGCGGTAAGTCTGCCGGATGCCGAACTCCGAAGAAACAAGCGCCATATTTTCCGGATAACGTGAAGCTGTATCTTTGACTAGCTGCCCTATCGTTTTATTAACAAAATCTGACATAATAACACCCCTCGGTATTTAATTTATTTTGATCAAGACCCGCTATAAAATTCAATTCTACGTCAGGATAGCCTCGAATATATGCTTTTAATATTACAAGCATTTTCTATTTTAATGCCACCTTACGTTAACTGGCACAATATAGACGAAAAATATTTCTGTCAAGTAATTTTAATCACGTCAAAAAAGTCAGAGTTTTTTATATCGGCATAGTAAAATTGTAGTTACAACAATAGTTTGCGCTTTGGTCGTGAAGAATGATTATGTGCTGTGAAATTATTTTTTACAGATGGATGGTTTATGGAGTGGATTATACTTATGATAATTCGCGTTTGGAAGCCTGCCGTCAGTTTTTTCCTGTTTCCCGGATTATTCGTTGTGCAATGGCTTTAGCCGTAATCTTCTTCCGTTGAACTTTGGAATTGCCGGTTTGGGGGAAGTGTTCCAGAAAAAGCAAATCTTTCGGCCGCTCAAATACGGGCAGTTTTCCGTTCACATAATTTTTGAAATCAGGGGACTCATATTTTCTAGGGTCAGATGTTTCAATGATCAGGACAATTTTATCGCCCAGCCGGACGTCGGGAACAGATGAGATAATGAATCGATCTGAGATGAACTCCTCAATTCTTCTTTCAATTATTTCCGGATGATATTTTATTCCTCCGGAATTGATGACATTGTCAAGCCTGCCCAGGACTTTAAATTTGTTCTTGTGAAAAATCCGAACGATATCTCTTGTTTTAACCGGATTGTCCGCTATATCGGGGGCATTTATAATCAGGCAATCTTTCTCATCCTTATTAATCGTTACACCCGGCATCGTTGTATAATAAGATGAGTGCTTTTTGCCGCTTAGTCTGCGGAGGGCAATGTGCGAGACGGTCTCCGTCATGCCATAGGTTGAGAAAACTTCAGTGTTAAGTTCCTTAAGCCTTTCTTCAAGAGGCGCGGGTATAGCTCCGCCGCCGACAATAAGTTTCCTTATCGACTCAATTTTTTTCTCTCCGTGGGGATTGTTTAAAATATTATGTACTTGCAAAGGAATCATCGCCGCAAAATCAAATTCACCCTCGATATTTTCTAAAGGATTTCCTCGCGGTTCTATGGCCGTAAGGTTCAGATTTCCCACCAGGGAACGAACAATCATCATTTTCCCGGCGATATAGTCTGAGGGCAGGCACAGCAGCGCTCTATTGCCTTCTCTAAGTTTCAAATAATCCAGTGTCATGCGTGCGCTGTTGACCAATCGCTTTTTTTTGATCTTAATCGGCTCGGGTGGGCCGGTGCTGCCGGAAGTATGGACTGTAACAAAATCGTTGTCATCATACCATTCGGCGATAAATGCCAACAGCGATTTGTCCCAATTTGCGTAATGCGGATCTTGAAGCTTGTCCCGACAGTAAGCTGCCAGCGAGAATTTGTCATGCCACAAGGCGATATTAAGAATTTCAGTCATTTTGCAGTGATGATAGGTTCCAGGTTTTATTAGCGTCAAATTTCAATTCGGCATTATCTATGTAAAGAGGGGAATCGAAATTGTTTATAAACAATTGACCGGTTCCAAGTCCATGGTGAAGATTACACCGGAGGGTGGAAGTCCATTGGGCAATGGCGTTTAGGCCAATGTTCGATTCAAGGGCAGAGGTAATCCACCATCCGATATCCGACGCGTTGGCAAGTTCGATCCACTGGCTGCATCCACCGAAACCGCCATGCAGGGACGGCTTGAGAACTAAAAATTGCGGATGGATATAATTGATGATATCCTGTTTTTGCTTAAACGAACCGATTCCTATTAATTCTTCGTCCAGGGCAATGGGGAGAGGGCTATTGGCGCATAACCGCGCTAAGAAATCATGCTGCCCCGCTTTCACCGGTTGTTCGATTGAATGGACATTAAACGCTGCCAGCGCATTTAATCTATCCATTACATTTGCGGGATTAAAAGCTCCGTTGGCATCAGTCCTTATTTCAACGTCGCTGGCCTGATATTCATTTCGTATTTTCCTGATGAGCGAAAGTTCGGCGTCAAAATCAATGGCGCCCACCTTGAGTTTAATACAGGCATATCCCTCGTTGAGTTTGTTTCGTATCTGTTCGTCTAGGAATTCCGGGCTTCCCATCCATACCAGACCGTTGATTTTGATTCTCTTCGTTCCTTCCGTAAACCCATTACGGTAAAAGATCTTAGTTCCTTTATTCCGGTAATCAAGGAACGCTGTTTCCAATCCCATCCTTATCGAGGGAAATCCCGCCAGAACATCGGGAGTCAAATCGCAATAGCGTTCAATATCTCTGCAGGTATCAGATAGTTTATCTATAAAACCTGCATCCAATTCAGGGCTCAGACCCGGTAACGGCGCACATTCTCCAATGCCTGTTTGCAGTGGATTGCCTGCATCCGAGATGGATATGAACCAGCTCGTTCTTTCCGTATAAATACCTCTTGATGTTCCTGCCGGTTGCTTGAAGCGCAGGGTGTACTTTTTATAGGAAGCTTTAATCATAAACTAAAAAACCAACCCGACTCCGAATAAAATGGAAAAAATAAATGTGGATAGCGAAAGCTTTTTAAGAAAAGGGTCAAGCTCGCGATGATCGTTAATTTTTGATATGGCATTTATATCGCGGATGAACACAGGAAAAATCAAAATAATTGCCAGTTGTCCCATTGATTTAAAATTTAACGCGGTAAAGAAAGCCGAACCGAGCAATCCCGATATAATGAGAAACGAATGATATTTTTTTGCTCTGGACATGCCCAGTTTGACAGCGATGGTTATTTTTCCGCAGCGTCTGTCATTTTCCATATCTCGCATGTTGTTTAAATTCAAAACTCCCATACTGAACAATCCTAAAACCACCGCCATCAAAGCGGCTCCCCATGAGAGTGTGTGCCGGTAAAGAAAATATGTGCCTAAGACTCCGGTCAAACCGAAGAACAGAAATACGGCAATATCTCCGAGCCCGCTGTAGCCATAAGGATTTTTGCCCAGTGTGTATGTCAATGCGGCAATCACAGAAATCAGACCGAGAAACATGAAAGAGATATAATCAACCAAGGAAAGCCCGCTTAATCCTTCACAAATAAGCCATATGCCCGCGAGGATGGCGGCAAACGTCATGCATGCGATTCCTTTTCTCATTTGCGCCTGTGTTATTGCTCCTGACTGCACTGAACGTAACGGGCCGACCCGTCCATCGTTGTCCGTGCCTTTTACGGCATCGCCGTAATCGTTGGCCAGGTTGGACAAGATTTGCAGAAAAATGGCGGTTAATAAAGCCGGTATAAGCACGCGCAAATTGAATGCTCCGTCAAACTGTGCCAAAGCGCTGCCGGTTATAATACTGGATAATGCCAGCGGCAACGTTCTGAGCCTTGCCGCTTCAATCCATATACTGACATTTTTTACCGTCATGGGAATTTGGGGTATTTATGAAACTTGGGAAGTCTTTTTTCCAGAAAAGCGTTTTTGCCTTCCTGAGCTTCTTCCGTGAGATAATACAGCAGTGTCGCGTTACCCGCGAATTCCTGCAGACCCGTCTGTCCATCCAGATCGGCATTTAGTCCGAGTTTTATCATCCGCAATGCCATCGGACTATAGATCATCATTTCTTTTGCCCAGGTTACAACTTCATCTTCCAGTTTGTCAAGCGGAACGACTTTGTTGACCATGCCCATTTCCAATGCTTCCCTGGCGGAATATTGACGGCACAGGAACCATATCTCCCGCGCTTTTTTCTGACCGACAATACTGGCCAGATAGGAGGAGCCGAAACCGGCGTCAAAGCTTCCTACTTTGGGTCCCGTTTGTCCGAAAATGGCGTTTTCCGACGCGATGCTCAGATCACAAACCACATGAAGGACATGTCCCCCGCCGATGGCGTAACCGTTGACCATGGCAATAACCGGTTTAGGCAAAGAGCGTATCTGCTTCTGGACATCTAGCACGTTGAGGCGGGGAACGCCATCTTTGCCGATGTAGCCTCCCTTGCCTTTGAGGTTTTGATCACCTCCCGAACAAAATGCCTTGTCTCCCGCCCCGGTAAAAACCACAACATTGATTTTAGAGTCTTCTTTACAGAAGCGTAAGGCATCACTCATCTCTAAAGTTGTTGTCGGCCTGAAGGCATTCCTATACCTTGGCCGGTTGATGGTTATCTTCGCAATGCCTTGCCAGTATTCGAAAAGAATATCTTCGTATTTCTTGATTTGTTTCCAGTTTCTTTTTTTACTCATGATATCTTTTTGACCTCATAAATGTATTGATCTCAGATAATTAAAATACGATTTTAATATTTCAGAATTTTGTTCCGTCGGTGTAGTGACTTCCAGCACAGCCGGTTGTGTGAATCCGGAAGTATAGAGCCATTTCAGACCATTGTTTAGAGTTTTTTCATCCGTTGCCGTAAAACAATCCAGACCGTATGCCCGGGCAATGTTTGCCACCTGGTAATTGTGACTTGCTTCAAAATGTGTTTCCAGTGTTGGCATGGCCGACGGCCCGTTAAGAAACCTGAAAATTCCTCCCCCATAGTTGTTGATGACTATAATCCTGAGATTATTAGAGAGGTGCTTGTTCCAGAGCGCGTTAGAATCGTATAAAAAGGCCAGATCACCCGCAATTACTGTAGTAATTTTATCCGCAGCATAAGCCGTTCCGGCGGCTGTGGATAAAACGCCGTCAATGCCGCTGACTCCGCGGTTCGACATGAAGGTGATGTTTTTATTGCAGACAAACAATTGAGAATATCTTACAGGAGTGCTGTTGGACAAATGCAAAATGGAGCTCTCAGGTATATGTTTCATGATGATTTGAAACGCTTTCAAATCGGAAAATACGCATTTTCCCAGAAAATCATCGTGCCGTTGCCGGGTGATGCGATCAAGTTGTTTCCACTTGTTTCTAAAATCAGATTTACAGGGACGCAGGACATCTTTAACTAAACTGAAAAAAAGTACGGGATCGCAGGAGAAAATATCCGTAAGAGACTGGAACGTGTCCGTATGTTCGCCTGCGCGGGAAAAATGGCAGTGTGCCTTCGATTTATTTTTTCTTATAAAAGATTTAATCTTCTTCGAGACGATCTGCCCGCCCAGCGTTATCAGCAAGTCTGGGGCATATTCATCTTCTTTTTCAATTGCCGATAAGACATTGTCTATGCATGGGATGAAATTGCCACCTTTCAGATTGGAAGTTGTTTCCGTAAGCACGGCCACCGAAGGATCGGACGCCAGATTGTTCAAAAGATCGCCCAGCCCGTTTACGGAGGGCATCTGTCCGGCGATAATCATTTTATTTTTACTTTGATTCCAAAGCGCGGCAAACTTCTTTATGGCGTTATCCGAAGGATTTCTTGTTTCCCCATGCAGATTGATAATTTTCGATTCCGGCAATTGCGCATCAATCAATTCGTATAACGGTTCGGAAAAAGGGATATTGATATGCACCGGAGAAAATTCCGGATAGACAAGATCATTAACGGCCTGGTTAATAACCCTTGCAACATGCCATTCTTCATCAGCGCTTTCTACTTTTTCGATCAGGGTATAGCTGCTTCTGATATAGTTTTTATAAATATCGTGCTGGCGGATGGTTTGTCCGTCGCCTTGATCTATCCATTCCGGCGGACGATCTGCTGTAATAATCAAAAGAGGGATTTTTTGATAATATGCCTCAACGATAGCCGGTGAATAATTGAGCACTGCCGAACCCGACGTACAGGCGATTACAACCGGTTTTTGCAATTGCAGCGCCATACCCAGAGCGAAAAATCCCGCGCTCCGCTCATCCACAATATTCAGGCATCTGAATTTATCAACGGCAGTCAAGGTATTAATAAGCGGTGCGTTTCTCGATCCCGGAGAAAATACAATGTCACGAATTCCCTTCTCAATGAGAATCGTCGCCAGATATTGAACGCTTTTTTTCGTTGATATCATATTAATTATTCCTGATAACGGACAATAAGCATTTTGCCTTGTGTTCGGTTTCGTCCCATTCGCTCTGGGGCACTGAACTGGATGTGATGCCCCCTCCGACATATATAACGGCGCGATCATCCAGTATTTTCATGCAGCGGATATTTACAAACAACCGCAGTTTATCTCCCATCTTCCAATTACCCAAAAATCCGCAATAGTATTCCCGCTGGTGTTTTTCATTGTTCAGTATATAGTTTTTTGCTGTCTCTTTCGGAAAACCGCAAATGGCCGGTCCCGGATGTATTGCGCCAATAAACGGTATAAGCTGTTCGTCTATTTTATTGCCGGAAAACTCAAAGGTGGTTTTAAGATGGGCGACATTACCCGCGTATTCGGTAAACGGCCCGATTTGAGAATAGTTTTCGATTTGAAATAATCTTAAGTTGTTTGCAATAAAGTCTGTGACAATTTGTTGCTCCCGTTTCATTCCCGAAGACCATTTTACTTCATGAGTTCCTCCGTTTACCGGGACGGTGCCGGCAAGTGAAACAGTTTGATATACCCCGTTTGTTTTTGCCAACAATAGTTCCGGCGTTCCACCCATCCACATGCCTATACCCGGCAAGGAAACAAGATAAACAAAAGCGCTATCAACGCTCTGTTTCAATTTCATAAACAAATTTCCGATAGTATAACCTTCAGAAATATTTGCAGATATGGTTCTGGAAATGACTACTTTGTCAACTTTCCCGGCATTTATCTGATCAATCAACTTGTTTAACGATTGAAAATAGTCCGACTTGATGATATCGCAATTAGCCGCCTCAGTGTGTTCAGTTCTCAAGAGCTTATCGGGCGGGGAAAGATTCCGCAGTCCGACAATGGCCTGAGATCCTTTCAGGTGAATATCCGGATCAATAATAATCAGGGGATAATGATCGGAAATGAAAAAAGGGGCAAAGACGAACCCCTTGTTATCATTCAAGTCATTGAAACAATTTAATTTATGTATATCGCTTGCTTGCTGTAAAATTATTTCCGGTTCCCTTTCTCCCGGATAAAAATATACCGCAAAAGGATGAGGACGGTTAATCAGATGGTTAATTGTATCAATCAGCGCGTTCATACGCATTACCTCTATATTTACCCATTGGACAAGCGCTTCGCCGATACATAAGCGACCATCTTACTATGCGTCGTTTTTGTTTTTTTAGTCGGGCCTGCTTTTTGGTTGTGGGAGTATAGGGAAGAGTGTAGTGTGTGTCAAGAAAAAGTGGTAACAGTAATTTTGATGATCTCATGAAAGTCGGCGGTTTGCCTAAATTAACATTGCAAAATGATAATTACACAGATAATTTTCCTCTTGAGAGGCAAATTATGATCGCGTATTTTGCCATAAGTATGAACCGCAAAATAAGCTAATAAGCTTGAGAGTTCATACTTTGGAAGCTTAGCGGGATTGTTCAACTTGCCAATTCCGATACGCATTTCTTTGCATGCGCCGGACTTTGCTTTTGGAATTGGAGTTTTACGAAAAATTATTTTAGAGAGGGATGGTTTATGGAAAAGACGCTTTTACTCCTATTTTTGATTTTATTTCTAGGCCGGATAATCTGGCGATTTATTTTACAGCAACTCAATATCAGGCATCTGCGAAATCACGGCAAAGAGATTCCGCCTGTTTTTCATGGCATAATTGATGAGACTACTCTGGCGAAAATGGTGGATTACACTTATGAGAACTCGCGTTTGGAGACTAAAGAAAATTTAGCGGAGGATATTCTGGAGCTTGCCATATTGTTTCTTGTGCTGCCGGTTTTGGTTGCTAAACTGGCAGGATTGCCATTGCACATAATCTGGCAGGCGCTGATTTTTTTCGGAGTGCTGTCTGCAATCGGCGGCGCCGCCGGAATCCCCTTCGATATTTACCACACTTTTGTTTTGGAAAAGAAATACGGTTTTTCCACAATTACATGGAAACTCTGGCTAACCGATCTGATAAAGTCCGTGCTTATTTCTGCTGTTTTAATGGGATTGATGCTTTCCGCCTTTATGGCTTTTATTCTTTACTTGCCTAAGAGCTGGTGGCTCTGGGCCTGGATATTTTTTACTTCTTTCGAGATATTGCTCATGTGGCTTTATCCTGTGGTAATAGCGCCGCTCTTTAATAAATATGAACCAATAAAAGATGAGTTTCTTAAAGAAAAAATCACATCATTGCTGACGAAAGCCGGATTAAAGGCTAAGGGAATTTATCAGGTTGATGAGGGTAAACGTTCCAAACATACCAATGCCTATTTTACGGGTATCGGTAAAACAAAGCGCATTGTACTGTTCGATACTTTGCTTGCTTCGCATTCTCAGGAAGAAATATTGGCGGTGCTTGCCCATGAAATAGGCCACTGGAAAAAGAAACATATCTTGAAACAATTGATATTCATGATCGCCATGTCGCTTGCCGGTTTCTATTTTATTTATCTGGTTGTCAACTGGCCGCCATTATATGGCGCATTCGGATTGAAATACACGCCTGTTTACGCCGGTTTATTGCTGATTTCGCTTTATTTAAGTTGTATCGGATTTTTCTTTAGCCCTGTGGGCGCTGTGATAACGCGCCGATATGAACGTGAGGCCGATAAGATGGCCATAGCATTGGTCGGAACACCTAAGCCCATGATTAACGCCCTCAAGCGTCTGGCCAAAGACAACCTGTCAAATCTGCATCCCCATCCGATGTATGTATGGTTCTATTATTCTCATCCTCCGCTTTTGGAACGCATTGAATATCTGCTAAAAATAGACAAATAGAACCCTTAAATAAGGATTCTATTTGTCATCTTGTGAGAAATTTTATTTGAGGGTTTATTTTTTTCCGTAGCCGATTGCTCTGGCCGATTCGGCGATAGCTTCCAGTACGGAAGGATCGTCAATCGTAGACGGAACCACATAATCTTTGCCGTCAACTATTTTGCGCATTGTGCTCCTAAGGGTTTTTCCCGAGCGCGTTTTAGGCAGCGCCTTTACGATGGCAGCTTCTTTAAAACACGCCAGCGCTCCGAGTTCCGAACGAACCATCTGGACAAGTTCGTTGATAATGTCTTTTGGCTCACGGTTCACGCCCGCTTTCAGTACGACAAATCCCACGGGAACCTGACCTTTTAGTTGATCCTCTGCGCCAAAAACAGCACATTCCGCAACATCCCTGTGCTTGGATACGATTTCTTCCATAGCGCCGGTAGATAAACGATGTCCCGCGACATTGATAACATCGTCAATACGTCCCATAATAAAGATATAACCATCCTCATCGAAGCGTCCGCCGTCACCAGTAACGTAAACCCCCGGCCTTTCCGTGACGTATTCCAGATAGCGTTTGTCATCCTGCCACAGTGTGGGCAGACATCCCGGAGGCAGAGGGAGTTTGATTACCACGGCTCCTTCTTCGCCATTGGGGAGCTGATTCCCGTCGGAATCGAGTATTTGCACATTATAGCCCGGAACAGGCTTTGTCGGTGAACCTGCCTTGATTGGAAACGGTTCGATACCCATGCAGTTGGCGGCGATTGGCCAGCCGGTTTCCGTCTGCCACCAGTGATCAACCACGGGAATTTTCAACATGTCGCTTGCCCAATGATAGGTGTCGGGATCGAGGCGCTCGCCAGCCAGAAAGAGGTATCTAAGACAACCGATATCATATTTTTTCAGATAATCGCCGTTGGGATCTTCCTTCTTGATGGCACGGAATGCCGTAGGAGCCGTGAAAAGAACAGAAACGCCATGTTGTGAAATAACGCGCCAGAAAGCGCCCGGGTCCGGCGTGCCGATGGGTTTTCCTTCATAGATAATAGTGGTGCAGCCATAAAGCAGGGGAGCATAGACGATATAGGAATGTCCGACAACCCAGCCGACATCGGATGCGGCCCAGAAAACTTCGCCCGGTTTTACATCATAAATATTTTTCATAGACCATTTCAGGGCTACGGCATGACCCCCGTTATCCCGCATGACGCCTTTGGGTTTGCCCGTGGTTCCTGAGGTGTAGAGAATATAAAGAGGGTCAGTCGCGGCGACAGATACGCAGGGCACAGCCTTTGCGTCTTTCATCAAAGCGCTCCAATCCAGATCGCGCGACGCTTCCAGTGACGCTTGCACCTGCGGCCGTTGATAAATAACGCATTTCTGAGGTTTGTGAGCAGCCAGTTTGATGGCTTCATCCAGAAGCGGTTTATAGGGAATAGTCTTTTTCCCTTCAATACCGCAGGACGCGGAAATCATAACTTTGGGTTTAGCGTCGTCAATGCGAATAGCCAGTTCATTGGGAGCAAATCCGCCGAAAACAACGGAATGAATAGCGCCGATACGGGCGCAGGA
>Ga0116121_1001009_pt1 | contig 12593 bp, 3 predicted proteins | sample June2015DPH_13_1_FD_89725 | JGI IMG/M metagenome (GOLD analysis project Ga0116121, IMG submission 89725) | Peatland microbial communities from SPRUCE experiment site at the Marcell Experimental Forest, Minnesota, USA - June2015DPH_13_10 | ecosystem: Environmental > Terrestrial > Soil > Wetlands >...
GCTCGCTGGACGACGCGCAGCACGGGCACGGCCCGTTCAGCACGGAAGCATGCGCGGACCTGGAGGCGCTGGATGGGATGGTGGCGCGGCTGACGAAGGCGGCGGTTGCGGCCGATCCAACGGCTGTGGTGGTGCTGGTCTCTGACCACGGATTCATGACCATTACGCACCTGGTGAATTTGTATATTCCGTTTTTGCAAGCGGGACTGGTGCAGGCGACAATCAATCCGACGACAAAAGCTTTGACGATTACGGCATGGAAGGCGGAGCCGTGGGGCGCGGGCGGCATGGCGGCGATCATGCTGAAGGACGCGAATGACAAGGCGACCGAACAACAGGTAAAGGCGATGCTGGACAAACTGACGGCGGACCCGGCGAACGGCATTGCACAGGTTCTGGATCGCGTGGAGATGAAGGCGCGCGGGACGTTTCCGGATGCGACGTTTCTGGTGGTGCTGAAGCCGGGTTATTATGTGGGCGCGGCTACCAGCGGAGATCTAGTGACGGTGATTCCGACGGTGAGGGGCTCGCATGGATTCTCGCCAGAGTACCCGGAGATGCGCGCGTCGTTTTTTGCCGCGGGGGCGGGAATCGCGCATCATCGCAATCTTGGGGTGGTGGATATGCGGCAGATTGCGCCGACGGTGGCGAAGATTCTGAAACAGCCGATGCCGACGGCGAAGGAGAAGCCGCTGCACGTGGAGCCGTGAGGGCGAAGTTCATTCTTAGTTGACAAATCAGGGCCTATCAGAAGCTTGGATCGCGCGGTTAGAACCGCGTTCTTTCAAAGCAATGAAAGGCAGAAGCAGGTTCTTCGACTTCGCTCAGGATGACAAGGAAAAATATAAGCAGATCCTTCGACTCACCACCCCCAGGCTGAAGAGTACGCCTGGGGCCCCGTTCGCTCAGGATGACAAGCAAAAGCAGAAGCAAAAGAAGATCCTTCGACTTCACTCAGGATGACAAGCAAAAACTGAGGCAAAAGCAGGTCTTTCGACTTCGCTCAAGATGACAATTTACTAATGCGGATTGAGCTATACGGCAGAGTTGCGCATGGAGGCGATGGCGGCGGTGAGGTCTTTGGCGAGGATTACCTGTGCTTCGGGGGACAGTTTGGCGGATTGGCTGGTGAGATAGAAGACATCGATGGCGGTTTCGCCTTCGGTGTCGATGAGGGCAACCTTGATGTCGCACTGGTGGGTGCTGAGAGTGAGGGCTATCTGACGGAGGAGGCCGGGTAGATCCTGGGCCACGACTTGCAGGATGGTGGAGTGTGTAGAGGAATCTGAATCGAACTCCAAGCGGGTGGCAACCTCGGTTTTGAGATGCGCGGGGTGGTTCAGGTGGCGGCGGGATTCGAGCATAGGCTCGACGGCGAGCTTGCCGGCGACGACGTCGTGGAGATAGGCGAGGAAGCGTTCGCGCTCAGTGGGGTTCAGCTCGACGGTGCGGAAGACGTCGCTAAACAGAAAGTTGTCGACAATGACGCCGGCGTCGTTGGAGAAGGCTCCGGCCTTGACGATGTTCATGCCCCAGGCGGCGAGGGCGCCAGCTACGTCGGCAAAAAGACGGGCGCGGTCGCGGGTGATGACGGTGAGATCGAAGAGCTGGCGATGAGGACGCAGGTCGAGCTGGACAGGATCGTCACCGAGGCTTGCGGCTAACAGGAAGTGATCGCGGATCTGCTCAGGCAGGCGGGTTTGCAGGTAGCGCCGCGGGAGGCCTTCAAGGAACTGCTGAAGTTCTTCAAGCTGGGCAGCGGGGACCATGGAGTGAATGCGGTTGAGCAGGGTGGGATCAAGGTTGGCGTGATAGCGAACTTCGTCGACGGAGCGGTCCATGCAGTTGGCGGTGGAGATATAGAGCTGCCAGAGGTTCTCGGCCTTCCAGGGAGTAAGGGCCTCGGGGCTGACGGCCTTGATGTCGGCAAAGGTCAGCAGGGTGAGCATTTTGAGCATCTGGGGGCTGCCGATTTTTTCGGCGAAGGAGCGGACGTTTTCCAGGTCGAAGATGTCGCGGCGGAGGGCGTTGGACATTTCGATGTGAAGGCGAATGAGTTGGAGTACGGTCTCTCGTTCTTCGGCGTCGAATTCCATGCGGGCGAGGAGGGCATCTGCCAGTTCGATGCTGGCGGCGATGTGTTCGCCGGTGCGGCGGGCCTTGCCGATGTCGTGGAGCAGGAGAGCGAGGAGAAAAAGGTCGAGGCGGTCGATTTCCGGCAGTAGCTGGGCGATGCGCTGTTCGAATTCGAGGGCGGGCTGGCGGAGCGAGTGGACGTTGTCGATGACGAGGAAGGTGTGCTCGTCGACAGTGTAGCGGTGATAGCTGTCGCGAATGACCAGTGCATCGATGCCGTGGAACTCGGGGATAAGCATCTCCAAAACGCCGAGGGCGTGCATGGTGCGCAGAGCATGAGCGGCGTGCGGCCCGAGAAGGACCGCGCGGAGGGCGTTCCAGAGGTAAGGGCCTTCGGGGATGTGGATGGCGAGCGCGGCCAGGGCGTCGGAGATGCGGTCTTCAGCGGCTTGCGAAAGCGCGTAGCCGTGAGTGGCCATGAGGGCAAAGATGCGCAGGATGGCTCCGGTGTCGTTGAAACGCGCGCCGGGAGCGATGTCGATTCGGCCCTGATCGAGGAAGAAGTCGGAGCCTGGAATGGCGGCTCGGCGGCGGCGGAACTGGCGATAAAAGCTGACCGGGGCGGGCACATTTTCCATGAGCAAGGCAGCGCGGCGATAGATGACGCGGGCGTGTCGATAGTAGGTGCGCATCCAATAGGCGGGGTCGGCAGTGCCGCGTGTTTCCAGGCCGATGGAGTTGGCGGCGGCTTCGTCCTGTGACTGCCAGTCGAGGGTGTTGTCGTCGCGGCCATGGCGGAAGTGGAGAAAACATCGGACGGCGGCGAGGAAGTCGAAGGCGGCCTCGGCGTCGCCGCGAGCGCTCTGGAAGACACTGCCGAGCTGGCGGGGCCACTCCTTGGTCTCTTTGAGGTGGAAGAGGAGGGCGAACCAGACGGCGAGGTTGTAGTCGCGCAGACCGCCGGGACAGTCCTTTAGGTTGGGTTCGAGGTGGAAGATGGTGTTTCCGAATTTGGCGTGGCGGGCGCGGGCCACTTCTCCGAGCTTCTGGGTGATGGCGTGCCACTCGCCCAGAAACAGGTCAGGCAGGACGGTCTGATGGAGCTGCTTGTAGAGGGGGAAATGTCCGGCCAGGAAGCGGCGATCGAGGGTTGCCAGAGTGAACTCGAGGTTGCCGGGGTCGAAGCGTCCGGCTTCCTTGAGAGTGCGGTAGCATGGGCTGGCGCGGAGGCCTATCTCCCACATTCCCTGAACGATGGCGCGGACGGCGTCTTTGGAGTGCGCTTCGGACTTTTCATCAGCAAAGACAAACAGCACGTCGATGTCGGAGTAGGGGAAGAGGTCCTTGCGGCCGTATCCGCCGAGGGCGAGCAGAGAGGCGTTGGCGGGCGGCTGGCCTGCGAAGACGCGTCGCCACATCTCGATCAGAATGCGGTCCACCACGGAGGCGCGTCGTCGAATGGCGGCGGCGCCGTCTCCGGTGCGTTCGCAGGTCTGGCGGACGAGCGCCATCTCCCGCAGATACAGCTCCCGAAGATCGTCAACCGCCAAAGCGACTGGATTCATAAGGTTGTTGGTGGCTTGCCTTCGCAAGAAGGATTCTTAACAGCATAAGCGAAGTTGGCGGGGAAGGGGTAATTTTGATGCCGGATTGCGGGAATCGGGATGGGAAGGAGGGGCAAGAAACGACGCGGAGCGCGCTTCGAAGGACATGTAAAATTGCGATTTTTTGGGCAATAGCGTGCGCTTATAAGGACATGTATTTCTGCTATGAGGGCAGTTTACGCCGCGTTTTCGCCACGTGTTCGCCTAAAATGGACTATCTTGTTTTTTATGTATTGGTTAAGGTGGATTATTTGCAGAAAATTTCGGGGAGTTGACCTAGTCATGACCTAGGTCAAGTTACTGGACGCTTCGGCAGGCTCAGGGTAGGCTCTGGGTTGCCCGGCAAACGCTTCCGATAAGCTGACTTGCACTAAGACTTATCGGTACCGATCAGTACTCAACAAGTGAATTGGCGGTATTGCATTAACTGAGAATCTATGCGCGCGACAAGTGCGAATGTGGGGACAAATATCAGTCCATATACCCCGTATGGTGGCTAGCTTAGCCATCGTAAGCTGCGGCTGAGCCAGTTTTGTATCAATACTTCGAGCCACTGCCTAAGCGTTAAGTAATCGGAAACAGGTCACGGCGAAAGCGAAAGAATTATTTAGCCGGAACAGACAATGCGCCAACGCGAACGAAATGAGACCATGTTATACAAACACAGGTCAAAGTGAATGCACAATGGATCTGCCTGATTCGACAACGGATCACTATTTGGGCGAACAGCCGACAAACTACCGAAGCCCAGGATAGGTTCTATAAGCTACGATTTCAGCATTGAATGAAGTTCCGCGAACCTCTGAGGTTTTGAGAAGCACCTCAAAGTATGGGAAACGATCTGCATGAATGATGTTGCGAAACTTCTGCAACTGCTCTTCCGATGTAAGAAACTCGGCCGCTGCGCTGGATGCATCTGAGTCCGTACCCGCGACGATGATTGTGTTGCCGGTTCGGCTCGGATTGGGGAGGTAGGCAACAACGCTGTATCCAACCGGTCCCTTCTGCGAGGAGAATTCGGTGTATACGGCTTGCTCGCCAGCTTGGGGATGGTTGTTGACAACGAACATACCCGCCCCGGCGGTATCCAGATTGAAGTTCAGTTGGTCGTCGAAGAGGAAAACCCAGGGATTGGCCTTCTTTCCGCCGATCAGAATCGCGTTATCGCGCTTCAGTAAATCAGCCTCATAGAAGCGCGAAGCTGTGAGGTGAAGCGACAGGGAGAAGGGGTCGAGAGCAATAATCCGCTGCGCGGCTAGAACCCCGCCGAATGTGATCAGGTTGTGATTGAAGACCTCGTCCAAATCCGCTTTCCGGTCTGCGCTGAAATCAGAGGATTGAATCTGCTGGAGAAAGCTGCGGCTCAGATAGTCCCCCAGTGTAATGCGATGGTGGGTGATGTTTTCAATGACACTGGCTGAGTCATCCGGCAAAACGATATCCGTTTGTTGATTGTTACTGAGAAAATCTCCCCAGAATGCCGCTACCGCAGGTTTGTCTTCCCAGGGGTGGAGCGTCTTTTGCATCGCGCGATTCTGCTCAAAGAGAACCGCGCAGGTAATGGCAAGCAGCAGGCACACGGCAGCCCACAGAATATGCGAATTAAGGCGGGGGAGACGCTGAACCAGGTCTTCCGCGCTACGGCGAGCGGCAGTGACCGGCAGAATTTCTTCGATCGCTGACGCTCGATGGCTCTCGACCTCCGGGAGTCGCCAGTGAAAGATGGGCTTGTAGCCGCCACGGGGGATTTCGAGGATCAGCGGCTCATGCACGCCCTCTGTTGCAAAGTACAACTCGATTCGCTTTCTCAGTTCGGTGGCATTGACGCGGACGATATTGTCCTGGCTTGTGTCATACGTCTCAGGCCTGCCAAAAACCTTGGCGCCGATCTCCTGCTCATGGATCTCCGGGCTACCGTCTTTGAGAGAATGCTTTCCGACGTAAAGCAGAAAATCACGGAGTCGAGCGGCGCGGGTAAATTGCTCGCTGGCGGCCACGCGCTCGATTAACGCGCGCCGCTCTTCAACGCTCGGCTGATCCCCGAGGGCCTCGTGCCCCGGATGATGCAAAGTGGTAGCCATGAGTGATATCTGCTTGCCCAACAGATGCTTGCAAGTCTAGCGTGGGCACTCCCGCTCATGCAAGGCAGAAGTTCAGGTCTCTTGAAAACAGGCCCCTGGAGAGGCGTCCGCAGTTTAGCCGCCCGCGGAAAAGAACGCCGCATATGACTGTAATGCAGGGGCTTAAGGGTGTTCTTACGGTTAATTTACAGGTTACTTTCCGGTAAATTAACTTGCTGGCGCTTCATCCCATTTCGACAATCCGATATGTGCAGTGGGAAGTTTGCGCAATTGGACCAGCACTTATCCGTCAGATCGGAATCTTTCCGAGTACTGAATGTCTAGTGTTGCCAGCGAAAGAACCATCAACAACTGGCCAAAGTAAAACCCCAAACCTCGGTCATGCGCGACAAGGCAAGCGCCAGGACACTTTCAGGAGGCAAAATGCGATTCAAGAATACAAATGACATGGTGTCAACCGGAAAAAGGGCAGCGATGAAATTCTGCTTTTTCCTGATGGCATTTGTGGTGACAGGCTTGTTGGCCACGTCATCGATACAGGCTCAGCAGTACCTGGGCACATTGAGCGGCAGTGTGTCGGATTCAACCGGCGCGAAAATCGTTGGCGCAAGCGTGACCGCCAAGGCAGCATTGACAAACTTTGTGACCAAGGCTGTCACCAACGAATCGGGCGATTACACCATCCCCTTCCTAACCCCCGACACCTATACGGTGACGGTTCAAGCCAAGAGCTTTGGCGGCCAAACGCTCACCGGTGTTGTGCTGACCGCGAGCGCGACAGCGCGGGCAGATTTCTCATTGAAAGCGGCCGGCGCCAACACTGAGATTACCGTCAACGCTGACACCGCACTGCTGGATACTACTTCGGCCAACCTGGCGACGACGATGCTGACCGAGGAAGTGCTCGAAACGCCGAATATCGGCCGCAACCCGTTTGTGTTTGAGACGCTGGCGGCGGGCATCTTTTCGGCCGGATCGGGCGGCTATATCCAGGGCAAGGCAAGTACGTTTACCAACGCGTGGAGCGGGGTGTCCGTGCAGATCGACTCGAACGGCAGCAGCGGCCATAATCGCCTGACGCTGGACGGCGTGCCCGACGATCCTTCAGAGCGCTTCTCCGGCGCGAGTTACCTGGGCTTTTCTCCCTCGATAGAAGCAGTGCAGGAGGTGAAGACCCAGACGGGTCTGTTCGACGCCGAGTATGGACATGGAGACGGCGTGGTGACGAACACGGTGCTCAAGACCGGCTCAAATACGTATCGCGGCGCCGCGTACTATGTCTTTCGCAACACCTACATGGATGCGAATTCCTATCAAAACGCCGGTGCAGGCAAGCCCCGTGTAAATGATCAGTGGACACAGCCGGGCGCTGTCTTCGATGGTCCGATCCGCATTCCGCACGTCTACAACGGACGCGACAAGACGTTCTTCACGGTGGCGTACGAATACACTCAGTTGCACGCGCCAGTGACATATAGCGGGAAGATGCCAACCGTTAGCGGCGTCAATCAAAAAACCGGCGCCACTGATGGAGGCAATTTGGCCGGCGACTTCGGCAACCTCTGCTCAACTTTCAATTCGAGCGGCCTTTGCACGAGCGGCATACAGATTTTCGATCCCAACACGCTGGGGATGACAACCGCCGGTCAGCGCAACCCGTACCCTTATAACATCATTGCCGTAACTGGCGGGTCCGCACCGACCGTTACCGGTATCAACACGGCGGGCGCGGCGCTGATGGGCTACTATCCGGCACCGAATACCACCCTGACCAGCACCGGAAACTACATTTCAACTGACACTTCGGCGCCGAACAAATACTACGGCTTTGTGGTGCGCGTCGATCAGCAGTTCTCCGAAAAACACCATTTTGACGCCAAGTTCTTTAAAGACGTTTTGCATCAGCTTTACCCGAACGAGGGATTTCCGCACGCGGAAGGACCTGGGGGAACCTGCTGTTCTTACACCGTCTATCGCAATAACGAGGGCGGCAGCGTAGAAGACAGCTACGTCTTCAATCCGACCACGGTGTTGAATGCGCGTTTCGGGACCATCTTTCACCCTTTCGGCCTGGTATATCCGGGAGCGGTGTTCAATCTTGCGTCCCTCAACATTTCCGGAGCTGGTCTTCCGTATCAATCATTCCCCGGCGCGTCGTTCGGGGACAGCTATGCGAGTTTGCAGAATGGCAGTGCCGGACAGGTCAGCGCGGATGCGCTCAGTGCAGTCTCTGTTCTGCTCGCCAAGACGCTCAAGAGTCATTCTCTGCGCGTGGGCTTCGAAGGCAATCTGAGCCGGTATAACGTGCAGAATCCGATGAGCGGCCTCGGGACGTTCGCATTTGACCGCACATTTACGCAGGCGACCACTTCGGGCAACTCCTGTACAGGCACAGGATACGGCTGCACCACAGCTGGAGATGACATGGCTGCACTGCTGCTGGGCTACCCGACCAGCGGGTCGTATGCCAATAACATCGCTTACGCTCTTTCGCAGCAGTACATGGCGCTCTTTGTCCAGGACGACTGGCGCGCCAGCTCCAAGCTGACTGTCAATGTCGGCCTGCGCTGGGATTACGAGTCGCCCTTCACGGAGCGTTACAACCGGATGGTCTCCGGCTTCTGCACAACCTGCTCCAACCCGCTGCAGGCTTCTGTAGCCGGCCTGCCGCTTTATGGCGGCCTGACCTACGCCAACAGCTCCGCCACACCGAGCCGCTATGTGGCGCCGAAAGAATTCGGTCACCTGCAGCCGCGATTTGGCGCGGCATATCAGATCACGCCGAAGCTCGTGGCACGCGGCGGCATGGGACTGCTTTACTTCAACACGCAAGATCAACCGCAGGCGCAGGGATTCAGCGCGTCAACCAGTTATGTTTCAGGGTCAGGCACCTTTGTGCCGCAAAACAGTCTTAGCAACCCGTTCCCAGCCCTCCCCGGGCTACCTCAAGGAGTGAATCTGCCGACGGGTAGCTCTCTCGGACTGGCGACAGCACTTGGCCAGAGTTTCAGCTACACCGAACCGACCGCCGTGCAGCCGAAGCAGTTACAGTGGTCTATCGGCATTCAATATCAGTTGCCGGGCCAAACTGTGGCGCAAATCAGCTACGTGGGAAACAAGGTCTTTCAATTTCCCATCAACAAGCCCATAGACTTTCTGCCGGCTTCGTATATGGGCACTGTCGCTGCGCCACTGACTGGCAATCAAATCACTGCCCTCCAAAACAAGGTTGCGAGTCCGTTTACCAGTCTGCCGCAAATGGCCGGATCGTCTCTGGCCGCGTCAACAATCCCTCAGTTCTGGCTGGATGGGACTTTCCCTGAATTCACAGGTGTTACCGATAACTTCATCCCCGCCGGGAGTGTCTTGTACAACTCGCTCCAGGTTTCGGTGAACAAGCGGCTGTCTCATCATTTTGAGATTCAGGGCAACTTCACCTGGGAAAAGATCATGGATAAGAATGTATTCCTGAATCCTCAGGATACGGCTCCTTTCCGTTATCAGGACCCACAGCCCAATCTTCTTTCCAATATGTGGGGAACTTATCACTTCCCGGATTTTGCAGCTAAACCGTACGCCGTTCGTGAATTTCTAGGCGGATGGAAGCTGCAAGGAGTTCTGCGTGCCAGTAATGCTCCTCTTATCCAGAATCCGGGCAGCTCAAATCCAGGCAATCCGGGTAACACGGCAGGCAATGCGAATGCTCCAGGCGCTGGAAACCCTGGCTACACCTATAAGCAGCTAATTCAGCCGACACCGGCAAGCCGTAACTATGCCACGATGTTCAACCCGTGCTATCTTGCTTGGACCAAAGATCCGACTGGAGCCACCACCGGATCCTGGGCGAACGCAAGTACCTGCACCGGCGCCAACACCACGCCGGCCTTCCAGCAGATGCCGCTGTTCACGCTCAACACACTTGGGCCGTTCATGAACATTCGTCAAATCGTTCACCCGTTGGCGGATGCGTCACTCTTCAAGACCTTCAAGATTCGCGGGACCACCAACTTTGAAATCCGCGGCGAGTTCTTCAATGTCCTGAACACGCCGAACTTCGGCGGTCCGAACACAAATCCAACTGGCAGCGGCTATGGCGGCGTGTCAACGCCGCTGAGTCAGGCGAACGACGCGCGTCTGACGCAGTTGACGGCGCGCGTCAACTTCTAATTTGAAGCCTCCGACTCTGGACTTCCGAGAGACCGAAAGTCTTTCGGGAGTCCACTTTTAAGTGGCACAGGAGATTTGTGTCACCGGATCTCAAGGCGGTATCAAAGCCGCAACGAATCAGAGGATCAACGTGAATACCTGTGTCGCGTCAGGATTGAAAGGACGTGCGGCTCTAGTTGCGCTCGCGAGCTTGATGGCCTGTGCCGTGTTCGGGCAGGCTAACAAGCAGCCGACGGATGCGTTGCGAGCAGGCTTCAAGCAGCCGCGCGCAGCCGCGAAACTGCGCTGCTACTGGTGGTGGCTCAACGGCAACACTACAACTGAGACCATCACGCGTGACCTGAAAGCGATGAAGGAGCATGGGTACGCGGGAGCGATTCTGGTTGATGCCGGCTCGGGTCAACAAAGAAATGATGGAGTGCCTATGGGTCCTGCAATCGGCAGTCCCCAGTGGATCGCGCTCTATGTGCACGCTCTCCAAGTAGCGCAAAAACTCGGACTGGAAATCAGCCTCAACGTCACCAGTCGTATGGATGTAGGAATTATCGGCGGGCCCACCGTCAAGCCAGAAGATGCAATGAAGCTGCTTGCCTTTTCGCAACGTGTAGTAGAAGGCGGTGGCGACAGGACGGTACAACTTGCTCCTCCGCCGGAAGCGAATGGATTCTATCGCCCCATTGCGATCCTTGCCTATCCTCTGCGGCACGGAGCCCCGCTGCCAGGCGCACCGGGGAGCGGCCGCACAGCCATCGAAGATTTGCCATTCAAAACTGCGTCGAAAGAAACAGGTATCTCGATGGAACCGATCAGTCAAGGGTTGCGCAATACGCCCTCTGTTCCAGGAGAGGAAGATGCCGGTGTAAATGAGGTGGTTGATTTAAGCTCCCACATGAGAGCGGACGGCACACTACAGTGGACGTTTCCATCCGGCACATGGGAAGTATTACGAATTGGCTACACCGACTCTCCCATGAGTCTGACCGACTACACGGGGGCCACGCTCGGGCTGGAGATGGATGCGATGAGTCCACAGGCCTTCGATCACTACTGGAAACAGGCTATCGAACCGCTGCTCGATGCTGCCAAACCGTACATCGGCACCAGCCTGCGCTATCTTGTAACTGACAGTTGGGAGGCCGGTGGAACAAACTGGACAGCCGGATTCCGCGAGGAGTTCCTGCGCAGGCGAGGATATGATCCGGTTCCGTATTTACCGATTGTTGCCGGGCGCATTCTGACCAGCCATGATACCAGCAACCGATTTTTGTTCGATCTTCGCCGCACCGTTGCCGACCTGATTGCCGAGAATTACTATGATCGCTTTGCCGATCACGCGAAGAAGCGCGGACTGGGGACGCATCCGGAAGCCGGTGGTCCACATGGTGCGCCCATCGATGCGCTGGAGAATTTCCGCAGTTCATCCTATCCGCAGACCGAGTTCTGGGTTGAATCCAATTGGCACCGGGTAACGGACACAGAACGGTTTTTCGTCAAGGAAGCTTCCAGTGCCGCCCACATCTATGGCAAACCCCTCGTAGCAGCCGAAGGTTTTACCAGCATGAATTTGGCTGCATGGTCTGAGTCACCAGGCGCCAATCTGCAGCCCACATTCGATCATGCTCTTACGGAGGGACTGAATCGCCTCATCTGGCATGAGTTCACGTCATCGCCCGCAGAGTACAAGTTGCCAGGCCAGGAGTATTTCGCCGGTACGCATTTGAATCCGAATGTTACCTGGTGGCGCCAGGCCGCGCCTCTCTTGCTGGCTTTCAACCGCGCGCAGTATCTAATGCAACAAGGAAGTTCCGTCTCCGATCTTCTGTATTTCTATGGGGATCAGGTGCCGGGCTTGGTGCGCAACAAAATGGACGATCCGGCCCATGTGCTGCCCGGTTTCGACTACGACGTGACCAATGAAGATGCCCTGCTGCACCGCATGCAATTCTCCGCTTCAGACCTTCACACGCCAGAGGGTCTCCATTACCGCGCCTTGGCTCTCCCTGATTCGCACACTCTTTCTTATCCGACACTGATGTGGGTCAAGCGTTTTGTGCATCAGGGCGGAATCGTCATCGGTCTCAAGCCGGCTGGTCCGCTCGGTTTGCTCCCTCCACAAAAAAAGGCGGAGTACACGCAGACAGTCAACGAAATGTGGGGGAGTTGTGAAAGTATCGGCAAGAGTGAAGTTCGCTACGGACAGGGGCGTATCTACTGCACGGCCAACGCCAGAAGCGCCCTTACACAAATGGGCGCCGAGCCTGACTTCTCTTACACGTTAAACGGCGACCATGCAAGCAGTGAAGGCGGGGAAGTCCTCGACTATGTCCATCGGCGGACTGCCAGCGCGGATATTTACTTCGTCCGGAATACGCAAGCAAGAGTCGTGGAGGCAACCGTATCATTCAGGGGGCATGGCCGCGCCCCCGAACTCTGGATGCCGGATACGGGCGCCACAGTCCCTGCGCTGGTGTACAAGGAAACGAAGGATTGCCGAACGGAGATTCCTCTTACATTTTCCGCTGCAGGATCGGTCTTTATTGTCTTTGAGCACAACCTGGCTTCGCATCTGGTCAGCCTGCAACGCGAAGGAAGAGAAATCTATCCCTCAGTGCGCCAGGGTGTTGGGGTTTATGCGAGCGGCGACTCTGCTCTTGTTGCCTCTGAA
>Ga0116121_1001011_pt1 | contig 12586 bp, 11 predicted proteins | sample June2015DPH_13_1_FD_89725 | JGI IMG/M metagenome (GOLD analysis project Ga0116121, IMG submission 89725) | Peatland microbial communities from SPRUCE experiment site at the Marcell Experimental Forest, Minnesota, USA - June2015DPH_13_10 | ecosystem: Environmental > Terrestrial > Soil > Wetlands...
CGTGTATTGGTTGCGCGACTCTCCCATAGCGGTGCTATAGGCGCGCTCGATTTCGGCTTCGGTCAGTTCGTTGTAGACTGTGCCTCCGCCGGTTGCGGAAACGTACTTGGGCAGGATGTCGCCATAGCCGAGCGCACCGGTCGTTTTCGGCAGGTGGAGGCGCTGGAGCGTGCCATATCCGGGAGCGGCTGCCCCTTCAAGCCCTACGGCATAAACCGTGATCTGCTGCGTCTGCAGGACTTTCAGCGTGTCTTTGTAGCTGGCGGTCGATCCCTGTTCCCGGCCGTCGCTGATCACGAAAATGATCTTTCGCCGGGTTCGGTCGCGTTTGGCCAGATCGCGCGCCGCCATCAGGATGGCGTCGTTCATCACGCGCGCTACCCTGGGGGGAGTGCTGACGGGCGTGGTGGGGGTATCGATCGGGAGGCCGTTGATCATCGGCCCCTGCGGTCCCAGCGGACCGCTCGTAACGGGAGGTCCGTTGTTGGCGCCGCTATAGGTCTTGATCTGGTTGAGCGTCGCGGTCAGTTGCTTGCCGACGGTCGTAAAGTCCGACACACGGCCGACCGTGCTGCTGTAGGTATAAATGGATACCTCGTCAAAGGGGCTGAATGCGCCCTGCAGGGCCGAGAGCGTTGCCTGCACCTTCTTCACGCCAACATCAGGCATGCCCAAATCAAAAATCACGGCTGCCGAAAGGGCAAAAGGATCGCTGGTAAAAAACTTCAATGTTTGCTTCTGGTTGTTCTCGAGGACTGTGAAGTCCTTGGGCAGGAGCCCATTGACCATCCTGCCGTCCCGGTCTTTGACGGTTACGGGCACCAGCACGAGATTGGCCGTACTCCGAATGGTGAAACCGACGTCTTCTCCAGTTTCTGCGTTTCGCGGAACGCTCCCAGAAGGCACAGTCTTGACAGGAGGCATGGCTGGCGGAGGAGCCTGGCTGGAATCGGAAGCGGGATTGGTCCGGGAACTCGACTCTGGCTGATCGCTATGGGGCAGGTCTTTGGAGCCGGAGGTGACCCCCTCTCCCGAAGCGTTCGAATCTGGTTGTGCGGCCTGCTGGGCTTCCTCCCTTGCGCTGGGAGCAGGGGGTGGCGGGATAGGACGCGTCGCGGAGGGTGCGTCTGGAACGTCGTCGGGCTTTTGCTGCTGGGCCATCAGGCCGCCAGCCAGCAACAAACCGCATCCCAGAATCAAAAGCACTCGAGTCTTCGTGGTCATCCCGGAAATCCTCAGCCTTTCATGTCCCAAGCGTATCGCTGTTTTTCTACCCATTCAGATGCCCATTTCCAACCCTTTGGTGCATCTAACCGTTACAGGCAAACACAGCCCCATACAGGATAGACTAGCAAAGTCCCGAAATAAAATGCTGATACCTCAATTAGAGTCCAAGTGGTCCGTTGTTGCCGGAGTTCTGGCAACGGCGTTTGTTCTCACAATGATGGCGGCCGGCGCCCGACCGCTGTCCGCGCAAACCCCTCCTCATGCGGCATCCAATGCGCCGCAGAGTGATTCCGACGTCTCGCATCCGGTGGACCGCTCGCAGGACCAGGACCAGGAGAGCACCGAGACCCTCAAGGTGAACGTTGAGGTCGTGCAGCTTTTCTTCAACGTGAAAGATAAGCACGGGGCGCTGATTCCGCACCTGAACAAAACCGATTTCGACATCTTTGAAGATAGCAAACAGCAGACGATCAAGTATTTCAAGGCGGAAACCGATCTGCCGCTAACGCTTGGCATCATGATCGACACCAGTGGCAGCCAGTTGCGCGTGCTCGACATGGAAAAAGAAGTCGGAGCGTCTTTTCTGGAAAATATTCTCCGAAAGAAAGATGAAGCCTTCGTGATCAGCTTCGATGTCGACGTAAATCTGATGCAGGATTTCACTAATTCGGCGAATAAGCTGCGGCACGCATTGAATGAAGCAAAGATCAACACGGGGGGCGTGGGCTGCTCTGGAGGGCCGATCGGGCCGCAAGGACCGATTCCGTGCTCCTCAAGCGGTCCGCGGGGCACCGCCCTCTATGACGCGGTTTATCTCGCCTCTCATGACGAATTGAGCCATGAAGTTGGACGCAAGGCAATGATCCTGCTGACTGACGGCGAGGATCAGGGAAGCCGCCTCAAGATTAAAGACGCAATCGAAGCCGCGCAGAAAGCGGACACCATTTGCTACGTTCTTCTCATCGAAGACAAGCAATTTCACTATGGCTATGGCGAGGGCGAGATGAAAAAACTCACCCAGGAGACCGGTGGCCGCATGATTGCAGTCGGCAACAAGGTTGAAAAACTGCGCAAGGCATTCGATGAAATTGCCGAGGAACTGCGCAGCCAGTACGACCTCGGCTATACCTCCAGCAATGCGAACCGGGACGGCGGCTTCCGGAAAGTGGAGGTCAAGCCCAAGCAAGGGGATTATAAGATCCAGGCCCGTAGTGGCTATTACGCGGTTGGCAAGGGCCAGGAGTGAAGAAGGTCTCAGGTCACGGGTGTCAAGTCTCAGGCAAGTCAAGATTGCAGGCCGAAGATCTTTAGAGCCTCAGAGTTGAGAACCAACAAGTTGAGAACCGGGCCTTGACACCTGTCCATTTCCCCTCCACACTAGTACAAACCGGACGCCCCCTCGTCCGTAGGCCCTGATTTTCTTCCCAATCGGTTTGTTGCTCCTGGAGGTTTCTGTGAAGATGCCGCGCCGCCTTGTCCTGTCTACGTTGATTGTCCTTTTTGTTGCCAATAGCCTTTGGGGGCAGGCCCAGCAACAGCCGGAGATTCGCACGGGGATTTTCCGTGGGATGAACGTCACCTATACGTGGATTCCAAACAAGGAAAATAATGGCGGCGGCAAGGCCATTTACCAGGGCGACATCATTCTGGATCATGTCCAGCAAACGCCCGAGGCCGGTCACGTCGGTCAAAGTCTGGGCGTGGCTTACGCGCAGTATCTGTGGCCGAAAGTCGGCGGCATCGTTCAGATTCCATACGCAATCGATCCCTCCTCGGGGGATCTGACCAATCTCAATGCCGCGATTACAGCATTCAACGCCGCGTTTACTGGATTGATCCAGCTCGTGCCCTATACCAACCAGACGGATTACGTAAATTTCGATTTTGACCCCAACAATTTCAGCGGATCCTGCGAAGCCTACGAGGGCCGCGTTGGGGGCGAACAGACGGTTGGGGGGTCGGGCACGTGCACGGTTGCGACCATCCTGCACGAAATGGGACACACCGTCGGCGTCTGGCATGAGCAGTCGCGTCCTGATCGCAATACCTACGTCAACGTGAACTACGGTGCTGCGATCAAAGCGTCGCGGTCGTTCTTCGACCAGTTTCCAGACAACGACCAGGAGTTGACTTTGTTCGACTACGCATCGGTCATGGAATATCCGGCATTCTCATTCTCGCGCAATGGAGAGCCCTGCATCGAATCGATCCCGGCGGGCATTCCGCTGTCGAATCCCACCGGCTATAGTGCCGCCGATATTGACGGCATCGATCGGCTTTATGGATTGATTCCTACAGCCGTCACGGTGACCAGCAATCCTCCAGGACTGCAAGTCGTTGTCGATGGAGAGACCGTGACCACGCCGCAGGTTTACAACTGGGCGCTGAATTCAACGCACACGCTGAGTGTCGCCTCCGCGCCGCAAACGCTCAGCAGCACGGGTGTCAGCTACATTTACGGACGCTGGAACGACTCCACCTCACAAACACACACGATCACGGTCGCGCCCGGAAGCAATACGGTGGCGCAGCCGGCGTCTTCGCCTGCGGTGACGGTGTATTCGGCGAACTTTATCCAACTGGTGCCGTATGTGAACGCGATTTTACCGTCGGGCGCCGGAACCGTCGCGACTTCTCCGAATCCGCAGACTTACACAGGTCTGAGTGGCGAGTACTACATCATCCGCCAGTTGGTGACTCTTACAGCCACGCCCACGCCGAGCTCAGGCGAAAATTTCCTGGACTATATCAATGGGCCCTATTATCTGCCCGGAGGCATCGGCGCCAATCCCAAGACGTTTTATGTCATGGATGACGGCAGCACCATCAACCTCACCACCTACTTCACCACTTCGCCGGTTTATACCGTGACCACCAACCCGGTGGAATCGAATGTGGGCGTGCTGGCTGACAATACATGGTGGTATGCGCCGGTAAACTTCGCGCCGAACTTCAATCTTGGCAGTACGAGTTGGACGCCCTCGAGCTCGCACACTCTGAGCATCGATTCGCCGCAATATCCCTGGAGTTCGAATACTTATTTCGATTTTGCCAGTTGGAGTGACGGCGGAGCCCAGACCCATACCATCACTTTGCCTCCCAGCGGCAATGCCATCTACGCTGCCGACATCACCGGCAACTATTACGTTGACAACTACGTGAATGAATCTTGCGCCGGATCGATTAGCGTCACCCCTGCATCCACCGAAAATGGTTATTACTCGATCGGCAGTCTGATCACTTTTGCCGAGACTTCGAACACGGGCTGGATTTTTACCGGTTGGGACTACGACCTGACTGGTACGAGCAGCCCGCAGAACCTCACGGTTAATGACGAAGTTCTGGTCACGGCCGACTACAGTACGACCTCGACGCCGCTCCAATTGACTAGCCTTAGCCCACCGAGCGTCGTTGCCGGAAGCGCCGGATTTACTCTGACCATCAATGGCGCGGGTTTTACGTCGTCAACGGCGGCTTACATCGGCGGCTTTTACCGGCAGGCGACCTTTGTCAGTTCGACCCAGGTCACCGTTCCGATTCTTGCCAGTGACATTGCGACTGCGGGAGCATTCCAGGTCGCGGTCGGGAATTTCCCCTCCGGCGCTACGTGCGCGGCCTATGTCCCAACGACCTTCTATGTACTGCTTGCGTCGGGCGCGACGGCGAGTGTCAGCCCATCGAGCTTGAGCTTCGGCAATGTAGCGGCGGGCACGAACAGCGCATCGCAAGCGATTACTCTTTCGAACAATGGAACCGGCTCTCTCAGCATCGCCTCGATCACGGCCAGCGGCGACTACAGCCAGACCAACAACTGTTCCAGCTCGCTCGCCGCAAACAGCAGTTGCACGGTGAATGTGACGTTCAGCCCGAGCGTGGCGGGAGCCATTGCCGGGGCGATCACCTTCAACGACGGTGTGACGACGAGTCCGCAGCTAGTGGCGCTCTCGGGCACGGGCGTGACACCGCTGAAGTTCAAACCGACTAGCCTGAGCTTCGGAAGCGTAGCAGTGGGTCACACTTCCGCTAAGTCCGTTACTGTGACGAATAACGAAGCGGCTGCAATCAGCTTGAGCCCTGCAGCCAGCGCTGATTATTCGGTCACCGGAGGAACCTGCGGCGCGTCGCTGGCGGCGAGCGCTAGTTGCACCATTACCGTAACATTCGCACCGGCCTCGAGCGGCACGGTCGGCGGCGGCCTGGCGATCGCGACGGGTGGAGCGTTCAGCCCGCAGATTGTCGGACTTTCCGGAAATGCAACCGGCGGCCCGACTGCTCCGCTGACCTTCAGTCCGACGACGCTGAGTTTTGCAAAGACGGGCATCGGCGCCACCAGCGCTCCCAAGACTGTCACAGTGACAAACAGCAGCGCGAGTTCCGTGACGATCAGCAGCATCAGCGGGAGCGCGGCGTTCTCGGCGATAGGGAGCGGCTCCACGCCTTGCGGCGGCCCGCTGGCTGCATCCGCGAAGTGTACGATGGCGGTGACGTTTACTCCGGACTACACCGGTTCTACGAAAGGCGGCGTGGCGATCACGACATCTGGCGCGGGCAGCCCGCAGGTCATTGACGTCAGCGGAACCGGAGCCATCCCGGTAACGCTGTCGCCGACCAGCCTGGCTTTTGGAACGCAGTCGGTCGGCACGACCAGCGCCGCGAAAACGGTGACGCTGACGAACAGCTCAGGAGCAACGCTGACAATTTCCAGCATCGTGACTAGCGGCGATTTCAGCTGGGCGACTTCTGGCACAAAACCGTGCGGGACCACCGTGGCAGCAGGAGCCAAGTGCACATTCAGCGTGACGTTTACTCCCAACGAGACCGGCGCGATTACCGGCGCTGTGACGGTGACGCACAGCGCGCCGCTTGGGCCGGCCGTTATCAAGCTGACGGGTACCGGTCAGTAAGAAGCTCTCGGCGAGTCACCGCGCTGGTTCCCTGCGAAGGGCGCGGGTCCGCCCAAGGAGTCTGGAACTTAGAACGCAAAAGCGGGAGGGATGTTGGCATCCATGCTCACCCCCGACACTCGCGTTCCCACTAATGGGACGACTGGGGTATGATTCAGAAACCATTTCCCAGCACCATCCAAGGAGAACAGATGACACGGATAATCAGAATTTTCTGCATTGCCTTGCTGACGATCGTCGGCTTGGTCGGTTCGTCCCTGCCCGCGCGGGCGGAGGACAGGTGTGACAGGGACATTCACAAAGCCGAAGACCGGCTGCGCGATGCAATTGCAAAACATGGTGAGCACAGCCCGCAGGCTGAAAAGCGGCGTCGGGAGCGCGACGATGTGAGACACCGCTGCCACCGTGACGATGACCATCATGAGGACCACGATCGTCACTAGACTGAGAGTGTAAAAAAGCGGGCCGTTTGCGATGGGCGGCCCGTTTATTTTGAGGACTGATCGACTTGAGCAAGGCTATGGCGCGGCCCCACGCGGACTAGTGGGCGTGCGCAAAATCTTCGACCGCGAACAACTGCCCATCCCGCTCGATCACGCCCACGCCGATCGAGTTCATATCCGGATCCAGAATATTTGCGCGGTGGCTGGGCGAGTGCATGAACTGCGTGTGAATGAATTCCTCGTTTGGACCCTGCGTGACGTTTTCCGAGAGCCAGGTGAAATGAAAGCCGACCTGCTTGACGCGGGCGGAGAGGCTGGGCTCACCCTGGAAGGCGTGCTCCGCCGAGTGGTGTTCAGCCATCACGCTGGCGTGACGCCGGGCGGCGACTGCCAGAGACTCGTCCAGGTGCAGCGTGGGCAAGCCTTGGGCGCGTCGAGCCTGATTTACGGCAGCAATGAGCTCGCGTTCCGCCCGTGCAGGCCGCGATTCAGCAAGAGCTGGAGCGGATAGCATGATCGCCACCAGCGATATTGCCGACAAACGGGTTCCGATTCGCATTGCGATTTCCCCAGACTAATCAAAACCCCGGAGTGCTGGGTGCGGCAAGTTACGTACGTCGCGGCGCCGAAGGTGACCATCAACAGAAGCCCTGCAATCGTGCGTTTTACAGGTCGATGTCCTTTGATTCCTGACTGCCATCCCTGGAACCATTCACGGACATGCAAACCCGGCTGCCAGAGCCAAGTTGCGCCGGTTTCCGTGCAAGAGTTTTCGTCGCGAGTAACCACTCTTCATGGCGAGTGACCTCAGCAACCATTCCGCGTTTGATCTTCACCGATGCGCTTTCAGCGGGCTTGCTTTGCCTTTGGCCGGTTCTTGGCGGGGATCACGAACTTTAATCCCGACCAGACCTCGGTGACGGCGCAGACCTTGATGTCGACAAGTCCAGCGGCCAGTCCCGCCTGCCGCACGTAGTTCTCATCGAGATCGGTGGCCACGCCGGAACCCTTCTTCGGCCAGGAGATCCAGAGCATGCCTGCCGGAGCGAGCGCCTGGGCAGCGGGAAAGAGGTCGCGCTCTAATCCGGCGCGCGACTTCGCGAACAAGGAAATGAAGTCCAGATCTTTGTTGGAGAGTTTGCAGGAACGGCAAGTTTGCAGGGCCTCTCGCAGTTCGGATTTCACATCCTCCGGCATGTGCAGCAGGGCGATGCGAAATTCGTCTTTAATGCCGAGCTTCTTCGGCAATGGAGTTCCAGAATATCCAGGCATAGAAAGCCCCGAGCCACTAACGGTCAGCTTTTAGCAACCAAGAGATTACACGATGCGAGCTTCGCTAAGACAGAAACACGTTCGACTAGGCCAGAGATCCAAGGGCGAAGAGCCGAAAGCCGCTACTGTTTCGGCGCGTAGTATCCTTTGCGCGTCCGCACTTTCATGCCCTTGCCCGGTCCGTTGATTTCGATGGTGCGATAGTGGCCGTCGGCGATGAAGTTCGCGGGCTTGTAGGCTACGGCGTACTGGCTGCGCAGTTCTTCTTGGATGGAGAGAAATGCATCCGAAACCTCGCGCATCTGGAACGGGAAGAATGAGCGGCCGCCGGTCGCGTCGGCAATGCGTTCCAGTACCTTATCTCCCTGGCCTTTTGTGCCACTGATGTTGGTGCTGATGGTGTAAACGATCGTTTCCGCGCGTTGCGCCATCTCGATGGCTTCCTCGCGCGTTACGTGGCTCTGGTTGTCCTCGCCGTCACTGAGCAGAATGATGGCGCGCCGCACCGGGCCCGTCTGCTCCTGCTTCAGCAGTTTGTCGCGACACGCATAGTAGAGCGCATCATACATCGCTGTGCCGCCTCCGGCACGCAGGCTGCGCACGCCGATGGAGAGTTTTTCGGTGTCGTCGGTGAAGTCCTGGGTGAGTTCGGGCGTGACATCGAAACCGACGACAAATGCCGTGTCGTAGTGTGGGCGAATAATGGAATTGAGAAACTCGATCGCGGCTTCCTGCTCGAACTTGAAGCGGTCACGCACGGAATTGCTGGCGTCAATCAGCAGTCCCACCTGCAGCGGCAAATCGGTTTCACTGCGGAAGCTGCGCAGTTCGGCGGGCTTGCGATCGTCGATGACTTTAAAATCTTCCTTCTTCAGATCCTTGATGTAATGGCCGTGCCGATCGGTGACGGTGAACACGATGCGCACTTCGTTGACGCTGACAGGAATCGTGGTGATGGTTTCGTCGGTCTCGGACTTGCCAGAATTGCCGGCAGGCGGAGGAGCCTGAGCGGCAGCGGGTGGAACGGCTGCGGACGGAGCGGCCGCTGGCGGAGTTGTCGATGGCGCGGTAGTTTGCGCCCACAGCGGCTGGACCTGCGGGCTGACGAGAACAACCGTCAGCACAAGGAGCACGGGCAGAAGTAAAGGAGTGCCAGTTTTCATCAGGATTGCTTTCATTATATCCGCAATGCCGCGCAGGTCAGCAGCGCGTCCAACAGCCCGAACATCGCTAGCTAGCAGCCCGGCCGGACCCGGTTTTCACGGCCATTCCTCGTACTAGAGCCGGTTTTGTCTGGGGCTTAGCAGGCTTGCGAGGAGGGTTTCCAACTCGGGCGGCAGCGGACGGGAGAATTTCATGGCTTGCCCGGTGCGCGGGTGGGTCAGTTCGAGGGCGGCCGAATGCAGAAAATTCCGGTCAAGAGTGAGGGTCGCGGGCATACCGGGCGCCCGGCGTTTATTTGACTCGGTGCGCAATTCGCCGGGCGCTCCATAGAGTGCGTCGCCGACGACCGGGTGTCCGATCGACGACATGTGCACGCGGATCTGGTGCGTGCGTCCGGTCTCAATCTTGACTTCCAGAAGCGCAAACTTCCCATACGGCGCATCGACCTTCTGTTTGACGAGGTAATGTGTCACGGCGTCCCGGCCGCCGAAGCCTTTGGTTGTCATTCGCGTACGCTTTTGCGTGTGACGGCTGATCGCGCTTTGCACTGTGCCGCGATCCTGCTTGGGCCAGCCGTGAACAAGTGCGATGTAAGTTTTGTGCACCTGGCGCGCGCTGAACTGCTTCGCCAACGCGCGGTGCGCTTCATCGTTCTTCGCCACCACCATCAGACCGCTGGTTGCACGGTCCAGGCGATGGACAATTCCGGGACGCAGCTCGCCTCCCACGCCCGAAAGCTCATTGAAGTGATGCAGGAGCGCGTTGACGAGCGTTCCCCGGTTGCGCGCGTCGTCCGTCGCTCCCGCACCGGCATGCACCATCATGCCGGCGGGTTTGTTGACCACCGCGAGATCGTCATCTTCATAGACGAGATCGAGCGGAATTTCCTCTGCAATCGCGCGCAGTGGCGGAGCCTGCGGAGGGCCGGTAATCGTAATCCGGTCTTCGCCCTTGAGCCGCAAGGAAGCCTTTGCCGCGTTGCCGTTTACCAGTACTTCGCCCTTTTCGATAAGTTGCTGCACGCGAGCGCGGCTGACGTCGGAGATTTGCGCCGCGACGTATTGATCGAGGCGTTGGGCTGCGCCTTCAGGAGAGACGGTCAGAGTGATGGGGAAGTCAGGCATGAGGTTTTTAGCACGGGTACAGGGAAGAGACAGGAACTCACGAATTTCCCCTCGCCGCGACCACGGGCTGCGGCTTGCTCGCCACTCCGCTTCGTAGCCACCAGATGAAACCTCCAATGATGACCAGGCCAATGGCGATCAATTGCGTGCCCGACATCAGGCCGCCAAAGACCTCGCCGCGGCCCTCGTCGCCGCGCAGGAATTCGATAAAGAAACGCTCGACGCCATAGAGGATCATGAAGAGAGCGAATACCTCCCCGTCGAACTTCTTGCGCTTCAGCAGCCACATCAGCAGGACGAAGTTGAAGAACTCGGCTGCGGCTTCGATCAGTTGTGTGGGCTGAAGTCTTACGCCCAGCGGCGTTTCGCTCACCAGATGGGCCAGAGGATTGGTGAACGTCACTCCCCAGAAGTGATCGGTTGGTTTGCCGTAACAGCATCCCGCGGAGAAACAACCGAATCGCCCGAGAACGTGCCCGAAAGCCAACCCCGGCGCGAACGCATCCATAGTGCGCAGCGGCGGCATGTGGTGAGTGCGCATGTACCAGGCACCTACTGCGAGCGCGGCCAGCAATCCGCCGGAGAATACTCCTCCCGCCTGCAGGGTGTTGATGCTGAAAATCTCGCGCCAGTTGTTGGCGTAGCTGCTCCAATCGTTGATAACGTAGAGAATCTTGGCGCCGATGATGCCCGCCAGCACCATGTAGATGCCGAGATTCCATGCGTCATCGCCGCTGATGCCCTGTTTTTCAGAATTGCGGACACTGATCCAAAGCCCCAGCAAAACGCCGCTGGCAACGAGCACACCGTAGGTAGGCAGGTAGAAACTGCCAAAGTGGAAAAGTCTTGGAAACACGTTAGTTTAGATGCTCCGGATGCGGGCTAAGTGACAGAGAAGAGTCTAGCAGGAAGGCAGTCCTCGATGTCACGGACGTGCCCCATTTATTCGTGCCTGTGCGGCCATCGAAATGCCGCAATTCCCAGGCAACACCCAGCTGCGAGAGATGCAATGCCGAGTGCGGTTTTGTGCGGGACATCAGTCGAAAAAACGAGAAGCCCGATGGTCAGAAGTGCACCGCTCACCAGCAGTCTTACCAGGTGAGCGAAGTCTGGGACTGGAGCTGGAGTGACGGAGAGCTTCTTGGCTATGATTTGAGACGCGCGCAGGCCCTCATCGAATGTAACGGTGTGCTGCACATCGATGAGTTCTTTTTCCCATTCTTCGCGGGACTCCTCACGGTTGGCCATCGCCCTCCGAATCCCATGCCGATGACAAACGGCTAAGACATGAGACCTAGCACATGCATTTTAAAAGCCGACCCACGCGGCCGTGTGGTGGGCCGAGAATGAACCCGTCTCAGACGGTGGGAACCCGCCGCGACCCATTAGGCCTTTCCGCATGGCGGAACATGGCACACCGGATCTATGTATGCGAGTCGAGTCCCCGTTCATTCGGCATTGGTTCAAAAATCGGTTACCACCAACACCAACTTTGCAGGTCGGCTTTCAGGTTCGATGCTAGGAAACTATCAAGGGATTCGCAAGAGGAAACAGCAAAATAGTTGGCAGGAAGTTTGCTACCAGGCTCCGTTCCGAAATGAACGGCACGTTAACACGGCATTACCATCGAGTTAGCCAGTGCGGCGTCCATCTTGCAAAACTTCATCGAGCGCGCTAGCCAATTTGCTGGCTCGCTGCTGCACTTCGGGTGAGCGCGTTTCCAGGCTCCGCTTCAGCAGGTGATATTCGTCGGCAATATTCAGTGCCGCCAGCACTGCCAGGCGTACGGAATCGACCGTCGACGTCTGTTCGGACACCGCGCGCATCTTGCCGTCGACGTACTCCGCCAGCTTCAGGATGTAATCGGCGTCGGAGCCGCGCAGGTTATAGACCTGGTCGAAAATTTCGACGCGCACACTTCCGTTGGCAGCATCTTTCGTTGGAGGTTGTTTACTGGCTGTCGCCATGTCGCTCCTGGGCGGATTCTGGTCCTTTGATTCGTTCTCAGGCGGAAGGTTGCCGCCGCCGTTCAGCTTGCGGCCTGTTCCTGAGCCAGACTTTCCATTTGACCCAGCATTTTTTCGACCCGGCCGCGTATGTCCTCCCGGTCCTTGCGCAGTTGCACCAACTCCTTGCGGAGCGCGTCATTTTCTTCTTCGCGCTGCTCGAGTTGTTCCCTCAGCCGCTCAAGGTCACGCTCGGCAGTCGCCCGCGCGTCCTTGGCAGCCTTGTACAACTCAATGGTGCGATAAACTTTCTCTTCCAGCGCCTGAAAATCTTCGGCAGGAACCTGCGCAGATACCTCTTCCACCGCTTTAAGGGACATTGGTCACCGCTCGCTTTCCGGCAATTCGTGAAGCTTTGAGGCGAAGTATAACGCAGTTTGCTGTGGAATAGGCGCTACTTTGGGCCATCCCTTTCGAAGCACCTCCGGTCTTGTAGAGACGCAGCA
>Ga0116121_1001015_pt1 | contig 12556 bp, 13 predicted proteins | sample June2015DPH_13_1_FD_89725 | JGI IMG/M metagenome (GOLD analysis project Ga0116121, IMG submission 89725) | Peatland microbial communities from SPRUCE experiment site at the Marcell Experimental Forest, Minnesota, USA - June2015DPH_13_10 | ecosystem: Environmental > Terrestrial > Soil > Wetlands...
AAAGGATATGCAAAAGTTGGCGATAACAGCTATTGGAAAAGCCACCCCTTTACTTAAGGATGTCACACAATTATTGCTCGACGATTACTTACAAACAATCAAGGACATTACTGACGAAGCGATAATAGAGATACTCAACGGAGAAATACAAAAAATCATTAAGGAAGAAATATAATAACAAAGCAAAAGAGAATGGATTTGAAAAAACTATTTAAGAGTAAAGCTTTCTGGGAAAATGTTTCCATAGTTCTCTTCGCTGTGTTATTGTTTATCGGTTTCAGATTAACTATTCAATCTTCTTTCGTGGACGGCCCGAGTATGGAAAACACCTTCCAGAATGGTGAAAGGCTATTGGTTAATAAACTGGCTTACAAATTTAGTGCACCGCAAAGGGGTGATGTTATTATCTTTCACCCTCCGATTCCGAGTACTTCGCCATTCATTAAACGTGTTATCGGGCTGCCGGGCGAGCGTGTAGAAATTGAAAATGGTGCCGTTACAGTGGTTAAACCCGACGGGCGTACGATCATTTTGGATGAGCCTTATATTAGAGAGTCACCCAATTATGACTATACAAGCGCGGTTATTCCTCCCAATGAATATTTTGTATTGGGAGATAATCGTAATGATAGCGAGGATTCTCATTATGGCTGGTTTGTATCTCGTGATGAGATAGTTGGCGAGGCGTGGCTATGTTTTTGGCCACTCCACAAGTTGGGATTGGCAAACGACTATCGCCAACCCGCTGTAACGCCGGCTTCCAGTGTTAATTAGGTTCCATTGCAATATTGGAGAATTGGTGTTCCTCAGAGTCTTTCTTCGCTCGAGAATAAAGCTCTAAATACTTTTCTTCAGTCAAGCCATCTTTTTCCCACGTAGCGTGAGCCAATTCTCCTATTTGCCGCTTTGAAATCATAGTCATATCTCCAAATCTCTGCTCTTTAGGTCGGGTGAATAATACAATTAATTGTTACGTCCTGTTTTCTTGACCTCGTACATCGCTATATCCGCGTTTTTGATCAAAATTTCCAGGGTTTTGCCATTCTCAGGATACATCGCAATACCAAGGCTCGCGCTAATTCTTTTTTCGACACCATGAAGATTAAACGGCTTTGCTATAGCGACATGTATCCTTTGCGCGATTTCCCCTATCATTTCTTTAGTGTTAATTTCAGGAATTAAAAGGATAAACTCATCTCCGCCCGTCCGGCAAACCGTATCAGTTTGACGCAATATGCTGACTAACCTGTCGCTCACTTCCTTCAATATCTCGTCGCCTGCATCATGGCCATATTTGTCATTAATATCCTTAAAATGATCCAGATCCAGCATTACTAAAGCTGTTTTCCTGTCATTTCGCTGGCTGTCTGCTACGGCCATTGCAAATCGATCACTAAGTAAGATGCGGCTCGGTAAACCAGTAAGAGCATCATGATAAGCTAATACTTTAATTGTATCTTCTGCTCTTTTGCGTTCAATGGCATAAAGCAACGATCGCTCCAATACAATGTTATTGATTTGGCCTTTGATTAGGTAGTCCTGGGCTCCCTCCCGAACTGCTTTAAGTGACATTGCTTCATCGGCAAAACCCGAAAGCACAACTATCGGAATTTCTGGTACCTGAAGTTTTAGGCTGAAAAATGTCTCGACATCCGGGCTGTCAGGCAAATTTAGATCCGATAATATCACATCTAATGCACTCTGCGTAGCACGCTCAATTCCTTTCGCGAGACTATCTGCATAACTAATATGAAAAGAGGTGTGCTCCGCTTTCTCCAACATGCGTTTGGTAAGGAGCATATCTTCCGGATTATCCTCAATTAGCAGAAGTTCAATAGATTTATTGGCCTTTTGAATATCCACCGATTTAACCAACCATCCATAAATTTGAGACCAAGTTACAATGCCGACAATCTTTTGGGAATATTCGATATATATCCGTTTGTTGAATCAAAGCCATTCGTTAAATCTGACTTGACCTTTCGAATCGGTCTCCAACGTAACTCGCCCGACCCGTTCTTGTAAGTTTCAAATTTTAATGCCATGATATTGGCTCCTAATTCCTAAAATTCTGGCTCGTTTCACTATTCAATTACATGCAGTAAATTCAACCATTTTATACATTATTATCAAATAAATCTTCCGTAATTCTACTTCATTTCCTATAACAAAGGCATAAATAATCGGCGGCGAATATGACGAATTCGTTACGAAATGATATTGGCTTCGGGTCTAAGACTATGCATAAGCACGGGAAAGGTCGATCTTTTATTGAAAGCTCTCTGTTAGGAGTATAATTAAACGCAAGGCTACACCAAAATTTTTCCTGTCGTAAAAAAAGAACTCGTCACGAGTACTTCAAGGGGTGGTCAACATGCAGGATAAGCCACAGAAAACAAACGATAAAAAAGTGATGGCAGCACATTCCCCAAACGTTAAAAAGGGAAAGATTGTTAAAGATACGATGAAGGGGAGTGAAGAAAAATACCAGATTTTATTTAATTCAATTGATGAAGGTTTTTGCATCGTTGAAGTAATCTATGATAACAAGGGCAAGCCTATTGATTACCGCTTCTTGGAGATTAACCCATCGTTCGAATGGCAAACCTTTTCAGCGATTGCATAAAGCGTCTGAGTTTGCCGGTACTGGAATTGATTTGCCCACTGTCCAGTGCATGATTCGGCGGCAAGGCGGCGAAGTTTGGGCAGAAAGTGGAGTGGGGAAAGGGGCGACATTCTATTTTACGTTAAGTTGAGAAATAGGAGGGAACTTGGAGGGCAAGAAAAGACTGTCAGTCGACGGCAACTTAATGAGATTGCTAACTAATGAAGATAGATTATTTTCATGGTGTATTTGTCAATATCCCAATGATGCCACGGAGGGGTAGTTATGCGCGAACCTAAAATATTAGATAAAATATTTCGTAATTCGCTAGGTTATGTAGTGGCTGTCGGAGCCGTAGCCTTAGCCACATGGTTAAAATTATTGGCACAACCCAATATAATACCGACTAATGTGCCAATTCTGTATTTGGTAGCGATTGTTCCGGTCGCCATTTTCTTTGGATTGGGTCCATCTTTATTAGTTTGTGTACTTAGTTTTTTGGCCTATGATTATTATTTTATTCCGCCAATTCACCAAATTACATACAGCAGTGATGCAGGACCAATCTTAGCAATATTTCTCGTTGTGGGAGTGCTATTCAGCTATTTAACTTCTAATCTCAGGAGGCAAAATCAGGTCGCGATTAAAGAAATTGCTGCCCGCAAAAAGAGTGAAGCTGAATTAATAAAATACCGCGACCACCTCGAGGAACTGGTGCAACAAAGAACGTCAGAACTTGAAAAAGCGAATTTACAACTCAGAGACGAGATCAGTGAGCACAAGAAAGACGAAGAAGCCTTGCGGCAGAGTGAAGAACGCTGGGCCACGACACTTTCTAGTATTGGTGACGGAGTTATAGCCACAGATATATCGGGCCGGGTCAGCTTTATGAATACCGTGGCCCAAGATTTAACCGGTTGGAAAACTGGGGAGGCCAATCAGAAGCCAATCGTCGAAATATTTAACATTATCAATGAGACCACCCGGCAGAAAGCGGAAAACCCCGTAGACAAAGTGCTGCAATTGGGCATTATTTGCAGTCTGACTAACCACACCATCCTGATACGAAAAGACGGCACGGAGATTTCCATCGACGACAGCGGCGCCCCGATAAAAGATGCCAAAGGGATAATCTCTGGTGTTGTCCTGGTTTTCAGAGATATCACGGAGCGCAGAAAAGCAGAGATTATCCTCCGCCATGTCGAAGAGCGCAACCGGTTGCTGGCAGATATTCTGGAACATGCTTCTCAGCCTTTCGGCATCGGATTACCTGATGGCAGCCTGGGTATAGTTAATAAGGCATTCTGTGACCTGACTGGTTACACAGCTGAGGAACTCAAAACACTGGATTGGGCGACGGTTCTAACCCCACCTGAATACCGCTCGATGGAAACGGAAAAGCTGGCCGAACTGGCCAGAACCGGGGAACCTGTGCTTTATGAGAAAGAGTACATACGCAAGGATAAATCCCGCGTGCCCATCGAGCTACTGGTACACCTTGTGCGAAACGCCGAGGGGCAAGTCGAATATTATTATTCTTTCCTGACCGATATTACCGAGCGTAAAAAAGCGGTAGAAGCGCTTAGGGAGAGCGAGGCCAAAGCAAACGCGCTCATAAAATACGCTCCAACGGGCATATACGAGATAGATTACCGCACACAGCGTTTTTTGAGTCTTAATGATGCCATGAGCTCCTTAACCGGTTATACCAGGGAAGAATTATTTGCCCTCGGGCCGAGTGAGCTGCTTGATGAGGAAAGTAAAAAACTATTTATGACCAGAATTCAGCACCAGCTTGCAGGAGAGAAGATTGATGATTCGGTAGAATATAGAGTTAAGAAAAAAGACGGTTCCACTTTGTGGATTACTTTAAACATTGCGTTCTCAAAAGAGAGCTCAAATATTGCGCTTGTTATTGGACATGATATTACTGAGCGCATCGAAACTGAAAAAAGGCTGAAAGAAAGCGAAGAGAAATTCTCAGAGATTTTTCATTCGAGTCCCATCGGTATGGTAATAACTCATCTACCCGAGGGGCGGTGTGTCGAAGTTAACGATGCCTATCTCAGGATGCTGGAGTTTTCCCGGGAGGAAGTTATCGGGCGCGATTCCCGTGATTTAAATATGCACGTTGATCAGAATAAGAGGGTCGAAGTATTCCGGCTACTGCGCGAGAAAGGCAAAGTCACCAATATCGAGTTGAGTTTCCGGACCAAAACTGGCCGAGTTATTGAAGTGCTGTCGTCAATCGACAGGATTAAACTTCAAGGGCAAGAATATTCTTTGTCCACAAATATCGATATTACCCGGCGCAAACAAGCCGAAGAGGAAATACACCGGCTAAATCGTGAGCTGAGGGCTATCGGCGAATGCGATCAGGCGATTGTTCACGCGGCAGATGAGCAGAATCTTTTAAACGAAATATGCCGTATTTTAAAGGAAACAGCCGGTTATCGCATGGCTTGGGTTGGTACGGTAGAGCATGATGAGAATAAATCAGTTCTACCTGTTTTTTGCAGCGGCGACGAAGAATATCTTAAAAAAGCTAATATAACTTGGGCTGATACGGAAAGAGGTCGTGGACCGACGGGGTTGGCGGTACGCACCGGCAAAACGCATTATTTCCAGGATTTTATAACTGAACCTGCCGCAGCTCCCTGGCGGGAAGCAGCATTGTCAATGGGCTACCGTTCGAGTATTGCGATCCCGCTTTTTGACAATACGGGAACGGTTTTTGGAGTGTTTACGGCCTATTCCGCAATCCCGAATTATTTCAACGAAACTGAGATAAAATTGCTAGAGACATTGGCCGGTGACATTTCTTTTGGTGTAACTGCCTTACGGGATAGGATAAAACGTAAACAAGCAGAGGCTGAAATATCTCATCTTGCTTCATTCCCAGAGTATAATCCCATGCCTATTGTTGAAGTTAGCAGTGAAGGCGATGTCATATATGCCAATCCGTCGGCCCGCTTGCGGTTCCCACTAATGATCCACGGACAAAAACGCAAGTTTCTCATTGACTTCATCAACATCGTCAGAGATTCAGAAACGTCGGTAGCAGTTAAGGATGTCTATATTGACGAAAACTGGTATGAGGAGACGATGGCCTACGTGGCATCCACGAACACATACAGGCTTTATGCCAGGGAAATTACACTTCGTAAGAAATTTGAAGATGAATTGAAACAACGTACTGTGGACCTGGAAGCGTCAAACAAAGAACTGGAGGCATTTTCTTATTCCGTTTCTCATGACTTGAGAGCGCCGTTAAGGAGTATTACTGGTTTCAGCACTATCCTCCTGGAAGATTACCAAAGCGAGTTGGATAAAGAAGGGAAAACCTACTTAAAGAAAATATCCGATTCCGGCGAACTAATGGGGCAGTTGATGGATGACCTGCTCAAATTGTCCCGGGTCACGCGAAGCGATCTGAATATAGAAAAGTTAGATCTAAGCGATATGGCCCGGAACATTGTTGACGAACTCCGAAATGATGAGCCGAAACGGAAGGTGAAAGTTATTATTGCCCCCAACATAACCGCCAACGGTGATAAGAATCTGTTAGGCTTAGTACTGCAGAATTTATTGGGCAATGCCTGGAAATACAGCAGCAAGACTTCAGAACCACGAATTGAAATGGGTACAGTTGAGCATAACGGAAAACAGGCTTATTTTGTCCACGATAATGGGGTCGGATTTGACATGACTTATGCAGATAAACTATTCAAGCCTTTCCAACGTCTTCACAAAGCAACAGAATTTACCGGAACCGGTATTGGTCTGGCAACGGTGCAGCGCATCATCCGGCGCCACGGCGGAGAGGTTTGGGCTGAATCCAAGGTTGGAGAGGGAGCCACGTTTTACTTCACTTTAAATTAGAGAACGGGAAATTAAAGAGCTATAATGAAAAGAAGCAGCTATTCGAAAAATACAGCCTGAGGAACAAATATGAAACGATTTGTTATTTTACTGGTTGATGATGAGGAGCGAATTCTCAACTTTCTTAAGACGAAACTCAAATTGTTAGCCTATGAAGTGATACTTGCCAGTAATGGTATCGAAGCTCTGGAACAGATTCGTGGACAGGAACCTGATTTGGTGGTACTTGATGTGATGATGCCCAAAAAAGATGGGTTTGAGACTCTGAAAGAGCTGCGCACTTTTTCAGCTGTTCCGGTGATTATGCTTAGTGCCAGAGGTGATGACGCCGATCGGATAAAAGGATTAGGATTGGGGGCTGATGATTATATTGCGAAGCCCTTTAACCCGGATGAACTTGTTGCCAGGATTGAAGCGATAAGACGGCGACTAAGTTCGCTTGAACGGAAGAACATCCCCAGAGAGCTTATCGTTCAAGACCTGAAGATCAATTTTGATGAACGTCATTTAACTGTCCGCGGTAAGGAAGAGAAACTTACTCGAATAGAATGGTTATTGTTGAGTGAACTAGCCATAAATTCAGGCCATTTGATGACTTATTACGATTTATTGTCCGCCATCTGGGGACCTGAGTATCGAGATGACGTTCAGATATTGAGAACCTGGATCAGCCGCTTAAGAAAACAAATAGAAATTGATCCATCCGATGCTAAAATTATCAGTACGGTCCCTAAAACAGGATATATATTTAATAAATAATAGTCTGATATATCGATATTGTAGTTTATTTTATGTTGCTAAATAGGGGAGACATTTGGATACGAAGAAGATACTTCTGGTGGAAGATAATCCTAATGACGTTGAGTTGACCAGACGAGCATTGCAAAAATCGAACATTTGCAATGAATTGACCGTGGCTGAAGATGGTGTCGAGGCAGTGAAATATTTCTTTGGCGAAGATGGTAAGAGCGGATGTTTAATCGAGGATCTGCCGGTAGTGGTTTTGCTCGACCTTAACCTGCCTAGAATTAGCGGTCTTGATGTGTTACGTCGAATGCGTGCGAATGAAAAAACCAAACTTATACCGGTGATTGTTCTTACATCTTCTAATGAGGAAAAGGACATAATCAGCAGCTACCACCTGGGTGCGAATAGCTTTGTCCGTAAACCGGTCAAATTCGTTGAGTTTGCTGAAGCCATTCGAGTTTTGGGGCTATTTTGGCTGGTAATCAACCAATCGTGTCCGAATGGCCTTCGAAAGTCTTAGATGATTTCAGAATATAAGTTAGGGAAAATCCGATAAGCTGCGGCCTGTGCTCAGCTCAGCTATTCAGAGCTTGCAGGCGTAAGCTTGAAGAAAATTGTTTGCTGGAACATAATTCGAAATATAGAAAATTACACTCAAGGCGGAATACATGGTGAGCAGCAAAAAAGCAAATTCAATTCCACAGGTTCCCAATATCCGGTTGTCGCTTGAGAGATTTGAGGGGAATCCTATTTTAAAACCCGATAATAAACACCAGTGGGAGACTAAGGCCGTTTTCAATCCGGCTGCCCTTTACGAAAGCGGAAAAGTTCATCTCCTTTATCGGGCAATCGGCGAATCCGATGTCTCAGTTTTGGGATATGCGTCCAGCATGGACGGACTGCACATCAAAGAACGGTTCGATAAGCCGGTTTACATACCGAGAGAGTCTTTTGAAGGGGTTGATCGTTCTCATCCCACTATCTCTGAACCAGTCAGTCTGTATGTTTCGGGTGGAGGTGGTATGGGTGGCTGTGAAGATCCACGTCTAACCAGAATTGGTGACCGGGTGTACATGACGTATGTTGCTTATGATGGACATAGTCATCCTAGAGTGGCATTAAGCTCAATCCACATAGATGATTTTCTGAACAAGAAGTGGAATTGGAAGAAACCGGTGCTTATCTCTCCTCCATACATCGTCGATAAGAACGCATGTATTTTGCCTGAAAAAATAGACGGCAAATTTGTCATTTTCCACCGGGTTTTCCCCAATATTTTGATTGATCTGGTTGACAACCTTGATTTCGATGGTAAAACGAGATGGCTGGAAGGACAGTTCAAAATACCAACCAGAGCTCTGAGTTCTGATTGGGACAATCTCAAAGTTGGGTGCGGACCACCGCCGATAAAAACAAAAGAAGGGTGGTTGCTGATTTATCAGGCCGTCAGCAGTTTTGACGAATCACGCTATAAAATCGGAGCGATGTTGCTCGATTTGCAAGACCCGACTAAAGTTTTAGCTCGAACCATAAACCCTATCCTGGAACCGATTGCGTTGTATGAAAATGAAGGGTGGAAAGCCGGCGTCGTCTATCCTTGTGGGGCCGTCGTTATCGATGATCGACTGTTTGTATACTACGGTGGCGCCGACACGTTTGTTTGCGTTGCATCGGTGAATCTAGAACCATTCCTGGAGCAGCTTGTCACGCATCACAAAGAGCTAAAACCCGTGAGCGTCCCAATGTCTTACACTAAGAATGATGAAATACAGGGACCTGTTCAAGGATTTTGTCTTAAATGTCGGCGCACGCGCGAAATTAAGAATCCAATACATGTCATTATCAATGCGAGACATGCAATTCAAGGTTTTTGCCCCTGGTGTGGGGGAAAGATAACGACGTTTAAAAAATTTGAATCCGATGCCGATAAAGAAAATTTGCCAGTTCGAATAAAAACAACGAGCAAAAAGAAGAATAAAAAGCACAAATAATTATTGGCATTTTGGGGAAATCGGCACTAACCAGATTCGTCCGCACCAGGAAACTGTTTACTGATTTCAGAACCATTGACTGGCGTTTTGCTCCGGGTGGATCGTCCTCATGAGCCAATCGGCAACTCCTCTTTGACGGAAATGCCATTGATAAACTCCCAAAATAGAACTCCTGCAGCTGTCTTAAATTTTGCCATCCCTTTGGAAGGAGACAGGGGAGATAATTTCAACTTCTACATAATCCAAGAAGCCCAGTTGTCACTTTGGCACAACCAAATGTCATGCCTGCTTTGCGCGAGTTTCCTTCAGCAAGCTCCAATAAAAACCAAGACTGAAGATAAAAGGCACAAAATAATAAAGCACTCTGAAAAGTATAGCTCCCAATACACCCAGGCTAAAGGGCACGCCAAATATAGCCAGTATACCGGCTATTGAAGCTTCCTGCACGCCGATGTCGCCGGGAATAAATGAAATCACTGTCAAAGTGATACCGAAATTGAACCCGGTGATTAAAACTCCCAAGTGCACTGGAATCATGAGCGCTTTGAAACAGAAAAACAGGCCGGCTATCATTGCTGCTACATCTCCTATGACCGACACTGCGAGAAGAAGTTCAAATTTAGGATTTTGTTTTAATACATCAATACCTTGAGCTACGGCGTCTTCAAAATTGTGGAGAGCTATATCGATATTCTTGCGGGTTATCACATGCCAGACCTTACCTAAGATTCTGAGGACAAAGGTGCGAATCCGTTCACTAAATGTAATGATGGTGGCTATAGCAATTGCGACTACAAGAATTATAATTATCAAAATCATTAGGGTTACCCCACCAAACACCAAAGGGTAGGTGAAGATAATATAAATTAGACTTAAAGGGATCAGTGTTAGAAAAACGAGGTTTTTAAAATAGGATAGCAATAATGATGAACCCACATTTTGGCTTTGGGTTACTCCACGGCGGTTCAACAACAGAAGCCTTAAAGCCAACGCAGCCGGAAGTGCTATTAAATTAGACAAAACATTTGAAACGAATCCCAGTCTCAATAAATACGAATTATCTGCTTCAACCCCAAATACTTTCAGCATCACGACTGTACTGATGCTTTCCAGAAGATAAGACACTGTAATGAAACCCATTGCAATAAACAAATAGTTCCAGTCGGCTTTTACCGCAAGTTGCCTTACTTGATTCCGGTCGAGGAAAATAATAATTCCGCCAACTAATATCATCAACCCGATTGCGACAAAGGTTAAACGCGGATAAGATTGTGCCCTGGGTCGAATTGGTTCAGTCATATTTCGTTAATAATCCTTTTGGCTATTGGAGCCTTCTTCAAAAGACAAAAACTTTGTTCCCTTTAAATAATTAATTTCCTATTTTATAAAGGGAATAGACGATAAAATCCCTGCCATAAAAGCGAGCGAGATGTATTTAATGCTGCTTCCCGCAAGTGTAGCTATGAAGAATTTCCCTATGGGCATTTTCAGAGAGCCGGCAACAATTCCGGCAACTTCAAAAGGAAGAAACGGCTGCAAGGCTAGAATACCGATCACTAGCGGGCCTTTATCTTTCACCCAATTTCCGATGTTCTTGTTGCAAAGCATCTCGTTAATACTGCACATGAAATTTTCCTTCAGCAAAACGTTGCGTCCCAATAAACCTGCAAAATATCCGCCCAATCCACCAACGCTGACTCCGATGGCAGCCGCAAGCCCTACCATAAACGGATTCAATATCGTGGCAGCTGCAAAAAGGACAGAGATAGCGATGGCAGCAGGACCGAAGGGCACCAAGCTGACAGTCACGAACAAACCAAAAACTATCAGGTACGTTATCCAGGCAACGTTAAACATCGGTATGTGAATCCGAGTAAGTAACAATCTAGAACCAAAGGTTAATCCAATCGTGAGCGCGAGAAAGGCTAAAATAAGGAGCGCCAATCTTAACTTTTTCTGTAAGCTCATTGCCTTCAGATCGGTAATTACTCTGGAAAAAATAGCCGCAACTTGGTTTGCCATGGCCCTATTTAAAAACCTTTGACATAATTAATATCAGCCTCAGTATATTGGAAGCGCCATTGAATAATCATAAAAATCAGCTCCAAATAATTACGAATTTGTGGCATTTACTTGCTGTGATAAAAGCGCGTAACACAATCCATTCATCGTGTATGCTTGGATTTCTGAAAATTATTAAGAATCTGACTCTTGTTAACTGAGTGAATGTATAGGGATGGATCGATTGACTGTAGGCTATTGGAAATTCCGATATATTCACTGTTCCAGAATGGTAACTACGGCAATTTATGCAACTTTAGAATCTTTCAGCTTATGGGTTCTGAGGGAAAATATCATTCAAGAAGTCGAGCTTCTACGCATTTTTGGTAAGCATTCCCCAGAGAATTGGTAAGTAGCTCTTTAGCCTTATATAAACTGCTTTTTCTGGCATCGGGACTTTTCCCGGGAAAGGTCTGGAATACACTTTTACTACAGTGTGGTGTAATACATGCTCCCTAGAATCACCATGAGTTATAAATAAAAATAATTTTTCAAGTATTCCTTCGCTCTTCAGGTTTCTGGTCAGTAAGTTACGCACATTCCAATCACCCTCGCCAATTACATTTACGTGCTCGATTAATTGAGATTGATGAAGCATAAAAGAGCAAATCCAGACGTTTATAAGAGAAGGGATTATAATGGTCCTTGCCGATAGGTTGAATACCAAATGTGATAGGAAACCAATTCCGCCAAAAAATATTATCCAGGCACATAACGACAAGGCTAAACTACTAAAACGATATTTGGCTTTGTATTTTGAATTGAACGGAATCGTTACGGATGTAACTATGACTATGAATACCGTACCCAGAATAATTTCTAAACAATTGTAGACTCTCCTTAAAACGGAGTTTTTGATTTTCCCCAGCGGGTGAAATTCTTTGTCTTCCCAGCTATTGACGTTCATATGATGGCCACCGTGTAGCATTTTATAAATTTGAGGATCGGTCAAGAGCATCCAACTGAAGATGTAATAAAAAAAATTGTTGGGAATATTAGGAACGTATTTGTGCCACGATTCATGCATTAAAAATCCCACCCAGGTAAACAAGAATACGCCCGGGAAAATCATTAGAAATATGGCAAAGAGCCCTAACTTGCTAAATACAAACGGCAGCACAAGTAAATACAGCGGCCACGCAAGGGCCGCAAAATAATATTTCCAGTTCTGTTGTTTAATCATTCTGTCTGATATATATTGATTATTTTCCATCTTTAAGTTCCCGTTGCCTGAAAGCTAATTTTGTGTTACGTCCAGCTTGATTTGAAA
>Ga0116121_1001021_pt1 | contig 12494 bp, 12 predicted proteins | sample June2015DPH_13_1_FD_89725 | JGI IMG/M metagenome (GOLD analysis project Ga0116121, IMG submission 89725) | Peatland microbial communities from SPRUCE experiment site at the Marcell Experimental Forest, Minnesota, USA - June2015DPH_13_10 | ecosystem: Environmental > Terrestrial > Soil > Wetlands...
GCCGCGGCCCTGAATCGAAAAGATGTCTTCAATCGGCATCAGGAACGGCTTATCCAGTTCGCGCGCCGGCTGCGGCACGCTCTTGTCCACCGCTTCCATCAGCGCGTCGATCTGCTTCTCCCACTTCTCTTCGCCGTTCAAAGCACCAAGTGCAGACAGCCGAATCACCGGCACATCGTCACCCGGAAACTTGTAGCTCTTCAGCAACTCGCGCACTTCCAGCTCCACCAGGTCGAGCAACTCAGGGTCGTCCACCGCGTCGCACTTATTGAGCGCGACCACGATGTAAGGCACACCGACTTGACGAGCCAGCAGCACGTGCTCGCGCGTCTGCGGCATCGGACCATCCGTCGCCGCCACCACCAGAATCGCGCCATCCATCTGCGCCGCGCCCGTGATCATGTTCTTGATGTAGTCGGCGTGGCCCGGACAATCCACGTGCGCGTAGTGCCGGTTCGCCGTCTCATACTCCACGTGCGCCGTAGCGATCGTGATCCCGCGCGCCTTCTCTTCCGGAGCGTTATCAATGCTGTCAAAAGACCGGAACACAATCTTCGGATTATGCTTCTGCAACACCTTCGTGATAGCCGCCGTCAACGTCGTCTTGCCATGGTCGATGTGACCAATCGTCCCTACGTTGCAGTGCGGCTTATTCCGATCAAATTTCTCTTTCGCCATTTCTCTATCTCCTCGGCTCCTAGCTACGCCGAAATCAAATCATCGCCGTCGGCTTCGTAATATGCGCCAACGAATTCCTGTTTCTCTACCAGTTCCTCGGCAATCTGCCGCTCGAACTGATTGAAATCTTCTGAGAACTGCTCGCGAAAGATTTCAAACCCGCGATGCCCGCTCCAGAAATCCCGAACCCGGTAGCGTCCGTCGCTCACCGCTTCGCAATTCACTTCTGTAGCGATGTAACCTTTAGCCTGCCGCAAGAACCGTGCCCAGGTTCCATCCGGGCCGAAAACAATTTCAAACTCAACCCGCCTGCCTTCTCGAACCCAGAACCTGCGGTCGACGACGAACCGCGGCGCTGGCAGTCACTTCGTCGTCCCCTGCACCTTCGCAATGATTTCCTCCGCCACCGATCGCGGAGCCTCCTCATAACGCGCGAAATGCATCGAGTACTCGGCCCGGCCCTGCGTCGACGAACGCATGTGAGTCGCGTAGCCGAACATCTCCGCCAACGGAACAATAGCCTTGATCACCTGCGAACCCGCGCGGTGCTCCATGCCTTCAATCCGTCCGCGCCGCGAACTCAGGTCGCCCATAATCACCCCGGCATAATCTTCCGGAGTAACCACTTCCACCGCCATCACCGGCTCCAGCAGCACCGGCGAAGCCTTGCGCGCAGCTTCCTTAAACGCCATCGAACCGGCGATCTTGAACGCCATTTCGTTCGAGTCCACGTCGTGATAGCTACCGTCATACAGCGTTGCCTTCACATCGACCATGGGATAGCCCGCAAGAATTCCGCCTTCGAGCGCTTCCTGAATTCCCTGATCGATCGGCTTGATGAATTCCTTCGGCACCGAACCGCCCACAATGTCGTTGACGAATTCGTAGCCCACGCCGGGCGGTTGCGGATCCAACCGGATCTTCGCGTGCCCGTACTGGCCGCGTCCGCCAGTCTGGCGAATATATTTTCCTTCCGCCTCGGAATGCCGGCGAATGGTCTCGCGATACGCCACCTGCGGCTTGCCGACGTTGGCCTCAACTTTGTATTCGCGCATCATGCGGTCAACGATGATTTCCAGGTGCAACTCGCCCATGCCGCTGATGATGGTCTGTCCGCTGTCGGGATCGGTGTGAACTTTAAACGTAGGATCTTCCTGGGCTAGGCGGCCGAGCGCCATGCCCATCTTTTCCTGATCGGCTTTCGTCTTCGGCTCAACCGCAACCGAAATCACGGGAACCGCAAACGTAATATTTTCCAGCGCAATGGGATGCTCTTCGCTGCAAATCGTGTCGCCCGTACTCACACCCTTCAGTCCCACCGCCGCGCAAATATCGCCCGCGAGAATTTCGCTGATTTCTTCCCGCTTGTTGGCGTGCATTTTGAGCAACCGCCCAATGCGCTCAGTTCTGCGCCGGCCCGTGTTCAGCACCGAGTCTCCGGTCTTCAACTGGCCGGAATACACGCGAATAAACGTCAACTGGCCGACAAACGGATCGGCCATGATCTTGAACGCCAGCGCCGAAAACGGCTCTTTGTCGTCTGCGTGACGGAAAATCTTCTCCCCGTTGTCGGGGTTCAGCCCATGCGTCTCGGGCACATCGAGCGGCGAAGGCAGATAGTCCACCACCGCATCCAGCAGTGGCTGCACGCCCTTGTTCTTGAACGCCGTCCCCACCACCACCGGAAATACCTTCAGCGCAATCGTCGACTTTCGCAACGACGCGCGCAGCGCGTCCGCGCTAATCTCTTCGCCTTCCAGAAACATGTGCAGGATTTCGTCGTCGTTCTCGGCAATGCTCTCGACCAGCTGCGCGTGGAACGCTTCCGCTTTCTTTTTCAGGTCGGCGGGAATTTCCTCGGTAAGGTACTCGGCGCCCATGGTGTCGTCCTGCCACACGATCGCCTTCATGTTGATCAGATCGATGACGCCCTTGAACTTATCTTCCTGGCCGATCGGGATCTGGATGGCCACAGGTTTCGCGCTCAACCGCTTGCGAATGGTATCGACCGCATGCTCGAAATCCGCGCCCATCTTGTCGATCTTGTTAATGAAGCAAATGCGCGGCACGCCGTACTTGTCGGCCTGACGCCAGACTTTTTCCGACTGCGGCTGCACCCCGTGCACCGCGTCGAATACCGCGACCGCGCCGTCCAGCACCCGCAGCGACCGCTCCACCTCCGCCGTGAAGTCCACGTGGCCGGGGGTATCGATAATGTTGATGCGAATATCGCGCCAGGTGCAGGTCGTCGCCGCGGACGTAATCGTAATCCCGCGCTCCTGCTCCTGCTCCATCCAGTCCATGGTCGCAGTGCCTTCGTGCACCTCTCCGATGCGGTGCGTCTTTCCCGTATAAAACAGGATGCGCTCCGTCGTAGTGGTCTTACCGGCATCGATGTGGGCCATGATGCCGATGTTCCTGCAGCGTTCTAATGGGACTGTTCTAGGCACGACGTTTTCTGCTTCTTTCTAGGGCTCCAACTTCGTTTCTGATTTGGTAATTGGGAAATTTAGCAATTTGGTAATTTGAAAACCAAATACTCAATCGCCTTATCAATTACTCAATTACTAAATTCCCCAATTACTCAATCGTTCCTACCACCGGTAATGCGCGAAAGCCTTGTTCGCTTCCGCCATGCGGTGCACATCTTCTTTCTTCTTGATGGCCGCGCCTTTTCCATTAGCGGCGTCCAGCAACTCATTACTCAACTTGTCGACCATGCCCCGCTCCGCGCGCCCGCGCGCGTAAGTCAGCAGCCACCGGATCGCCAGCGACGTTCGCCGGTCGGCATTCACTTCCACCGGCACCTGATAGTTCGCGCCACCCACGCGGCGGGTCTTCACTTCCAGCAGCGGCTTCGCATTCTCGACGGCCTTCGTGAACAACTTCAGAGCGTCGTCGCCGCCGCCTTTTTCCTGCACCTTGGTCAGGGCCTCGTAAAAAATGCCTTCGGCGGTGCTCCGCTTGCCCTGCCACATCATCGAGTTGATAAACTTCGTCACCAGATTCGAGCCGTAAACGGCATCGGCTGGCACGGTCCGCTTTACTGTATGTCCTTTGCGAGGCATCTAGTTCTCAGCCCTTCTTCGCGCGCTTGGCGCCGTATTTCGAACGTCCTTGCTGACGTCCGGCCACCCCCACCGCATCCAGCGTGCCGCGAATCACGTGATAGCGCACGCCCGGCAGATCCTTCACGCGGCCCCCGCGAATCAGCACAATCGAGTGCTCCTGCAGATTGTGCCCAACCCCGGGGATGTAGGTCGTCACTTCTATCCCATTGGTCAGCCGCACTCGCGCCACTTTCCGCAACGCCGAGTTCGGCTTCTTCGGCGTCTGCGTGTACACGCGCGTGCAGACCCCGCGCTTCTGCGGACAGCCCTGCAGCGCCGGACTCGCCGTCTTATACCGTGGCCGCTTGCGGCCATCACGCACTAACTGATTAAAAGTAGGCACTCTTTGCCGCTCCTTCTCGCAGAATCAACGTCGCGCACCAAAACCTGCCCTTGCGGGCGGGCAGCGCACAGCACCATCCGCTTTCCCGGTCCTTAGCCACGCGATCCGGGCTGGCAGGCCTAATTTCGGCCACCATGCTTCTCGCCGCACACCGCATCGCGGGGAGAGATTCTGGATTCCCGATCTAGATTTGCGCTGCCGACGGTGGCACCCGGCCAAAACTCCGAGGGTACTCCGTATCGCCAGCTCTATCCTGCATATCCTTCCGCAGACCACTTTCGCGCCTAACCTTAATTAGGTGCGCCAGCAGCCCGAGGGCGAAAGGCAGCGCAGGAATATTTCAGCGAGGAATGTCTCCCGACTCACACTCAGTCCGGAAACGCATTTCTCAAAAGCCCGCCCCCAAGTCCACAGGATACTCCGTAGAACCTGGCGGCATACAGCAAGCTTGGATTAACTCGCGGAACCAAACTACTATAGCAACTCAGCCGAAACATCGTCAACCCATGTTTTTGCATCCCACTGCTTACCCGAACCGACGAGGCTCATCGAACCGTCATGTCGACTAATGATGAAGAGGCTTTTCGCCGTCCGCTTGCTGAATCCGGCTCCAGCCTCTACTATACAGGTTTTCCGTTCTAATTCTTGATAAGTGGCTCGCCTGCGCTTTATACCGCATGGCGACGAGAGGGTGCATGGGAAGGTTGCGTTGCAATCAGTCGGTCGCGGTCGTCATCGCGATCTCACTATCTTTGTCGTCTTTGTTGTTCTTGCCCGGCTGCGGCGGCCACAAACCTCCCGGCGCCTCGCCCTTTCCCGCAAAAATAACCCTGAATCCCTCCGTCAGCACCTCTCTGCAAATGGGCGCCACTCTGTTGTTCAGCGCCAACGCCGTGAACGGTGCGAACACAAGCATCAATGCTACCTTCACCTACTCCTTAGCCCCCACTAGCGCGCCCGGAATCCTCACCATCTCTCCCAACGGGTTCGCCTGTGCCGGCACCTGGAATGCCCCCTATTTCAATGTCTGCACTCCTGGAGCCTCCGGCGTAGTTCAGGTCGTCGCCTCCGCCCTCGGACAGACCAGCCCGCCCACCTACGTCTTTGTGCATCCGCCCGTCGCCAGCATTCAGATCAGCGTCGTCACGCCCGTAAATGCCCCCCCGCCGGCCTGCCCCACGCAGATCGCTCTTCCTGCCGCTTGCAAAAAAAACTTCACGCCCACCAATTCTTGTCTCTCGCAGAACCAGATCCAGACCTTGCAAGCCACAGCCTTTGACAACTACGGAAACGACATCACCGCATTGATCGGGCCCTTTACTTGGTCGGAGGCCAATAGCACTGTCGTCAAAGTCACTCCCATCGTGACCTCCAACACCCTCAACGTGCCCACCAATCAGGCGACCGCATCGCCCAGCATCCCGGGGCAGACGCAAATCATCGCTTCCGCCGCGGGAGTCTCCGGCCAGCCTTATTATTTCGAAACCTGCCCGGTGCAATGTATCGCGCTGAACGTCAGCTCCAGCGGCGAATACACCGGCCAGACAAATTTTGTCGCAAATGCGAAAGGAGGCTCGGAAACCGTTACCGCCACTGCCGTCGACGTCCAAGGCTGTATCGTGCCCAAGGCCCCCTTAACCTGGACTTCCTCCGAGCCCGCCGTGGTTGTCCCCGGCAGCGCCACCACAGGATGCGCCCCCGGCCCGAGCTGCGTCCTCACCCTGAAACAGCCCGGAGCCGCGGCCGTCACCGCGTCTTGCACACCGCCGTCCTGCAACATCGGTTTCCCATTGAACCCCTTGGGACTGGCCGCGCCCTACGCCCCTCAGCCCGTCTATCCCGTCACCGCCATCTCCGGATTAGTAACCGGCACGCCCGTCGCAAGCAGCGTTCTAGCTACCAGTCAGGATTGCTCCAGCAATGCCATCTGCGGCGTCGCTCTTTATGACATTTCCACTTCCAAGAATCTCGCCGCCAGCCCCGCCTCTCTGCCCACTCCGCCCAATTCCCTGATGTTTGATCCAGCCGGAGACAAGGTCTACATGGGCAGCCAATACGGCTCCTTCCTGATCACTACTTCCAACATCGGCTCCTCTTCCACCAGTCCCTTCACACCTCTGCCCGCCGCTGCCACCACCCTCGGCCTCGTCACCGGCAGGGTTCTCGCCGTCTCTCCCACTGGCACCCAAGCCATCTTCTCCGATACCGTCTCCACTCCTAATCAGGTGTACGTCGTGAATGCCGGTTCCGGGGCGTCCTCAACCCCTGAGTACATCAACAGCGCAATCGCGGCGGCCTTTTCGCCCGACGGCCTCAAAGCCTTCATCCTCGGCGACGGTGGCAACACGTTATATATCTACTCGGCCCTGCAGGCGCTTCAGGCAATTCCTTTGTCCCCGCCCGCCAACGCCGTCGCATTTTCTTCCACCGGCTCGTTTGCCCTGCTCTCCGGAGGAAGTGCTCCCGGCACTCTTGCCATCTACAACACCTGCGACAATTCTGTTCTAAGCCCGCCCCTATCGGCCGGGACGCTGCCCGGTCCGCCCCTGTTCCTAAAGATGTTCCCCCCGGGCAACGTCCCTATGGGCAACGCCGCCGTCCCGCAGATTCTGCAAACGGCAGGCCTCGACTTTTTCTTCGGCATCGACAACACCGGCATCGACATCATCGCCACCAATGCCTCTCAGGGACCGCCCAATGCGCCGTTCAGCACCCTTTGTCCCCAGCCCGTCACCCTCGCCCACACCCCAGCCCCACAGAACACGCCCTTCGAACCGATCCACATCGATATCGGCCAGGGCACTTTCCACCCCATCAACTTCTTCCTCTCGCCTGACGCCACTCAGGTCTACATCGTCACCACCGACTTCGGTGTCCTGATCTACAGCTTCGACACCCAATCGGTGACCGCCGCCATTCCACTCACCGGCGGTGCCGCGCCCCTCGCCGCCGACCTGACCGCCGATGGCACGCTGCTCTACGTCGCCGGTACCGACAACGTGCTGCACGAACTCAACACAGTTCTCGCGAAGGACGTCATGGAAATCCCCTTTACCGAGCTCCCTGACTCTTCCAATAGCTTCTGCGACTCCTCATTCACCTGCGCGCTGAACATCGTGGCCATACAACCGTAGTGTGCTGAGATCCGTGCGATCATCGACCAGCAGTAACAAGCTGCGGAAATGCAGGCAGTAACATGGAAGAGCGCAATAACGTGGAAGAGCGGCGCTTCAGCGCCGCGTAAAGTATCCAGCCGAGGCGGGCTTCAGCCCTGTGGCCGCACTTTTTTTCCAGGAGCATCCCGCAGGCTAAGGACGGGCGATTGGCCAATCGCGCAGGTCGGTAGAAACTAAAGCGGTTCGAATTACAAAATTACCCGATTACAAAATTACAAATTCTCCTACGCCGTCTTCCCCAGTTCTTTCGCCACGCTGTCGAGCACACCATTCACAAACTGCACCGATTCCAGGCTGGAAAATTTACGCGCAATCTCCAGTGATTCATTAATCACCACCGCGCGCGGCGTATCCGGATAGGCCAGAAACTCCGCCACTCCCGCCCGCAACAGATTGCGATCCACCGCCGCCATGCGTTCCATGCGCCAGTGTTCCGCGTGACCTTCAATCAGCTTGTCGATCTCCGTGAGCCGGTCCGTCGCCACCCGGAACAGATCTTCCGCAAACCCGCGCACCTCCGCGCTGGTCCCGCCATGCTCCGCCCAAAATGTACTCTGCACATGCTCCACCGTCTGCTTGCCCATGTCTGCCTGAAACAGCATCTGCAGCACCAGTTCTCGGGATTTTCGCCGTGTACCCATATCGATCTGTCAGTTGTGAGTCTGGAGGTTTCAGTCTACAAGAAGATCGAAGAGAAGGTCATTGAAGGGGAGAGCATCACCCGAAACAGGAAAGAGGCACGGCCTTCACCGTGCCCCTCCCGAGCGCAATCAGCCAAACGCGGTCTACGGAATTATCGCGAACACTACCCCGCATCCAGGATTCCCATTGTAGCTACAACTGCCATCCCCTCCCGTATAGGTGGTTCCATACAAGCGCCCAGATTTTCCGGGAACCACGTTCGATGGAAGTACGGCGCCATTGCCACCGGGGATGAAATCATACAGCGTGGTTTCTGTCCACGAATCCCCCGCCGCGGCTGGTGGAGTAAGCTTGATAACTGCCCCGCACCCCACCGAGGCGTCTATAGTGCCGCACGCGGTGCTACCACCGCCGGTCGCGGTTGCGTAGAGATTTCCCTCCTCGTCAAACAGGACGCTCCCTTCCGGGGCCTCGCCATCTGTGCCTCCTGTGAAACTGTAGAGAGTTGTCTCGGTCCAGGCATCTCCAGCTACGCTCGGCGGAGACAACTCGAAGATGGTGCCGCACCCGGGAAGCGAGTTAGTGCAAGCTGCATTCGCGCCATACGCGGCGGTCCCGTATAGCTTGCCATGATTAAACACAAGGCTGCCGACCGGACGCTCGCCGTCGCTCCCACCCGTGAACGTATAGAGAATTTTTTCCGTCCAAGCCGTGTGACCCGCGGCGGGCGGGGTTAACTTGAACACGGTTCCATCGTACGGTTCACCGCCGTTGTAGGTCGTTCCATAGAGCGCACCGTCCTTGTCCATCACCAGGCCCGCCATTGGCGATGCGGCGTCGTTATACGTCGTGCCGTTGCAGGTATATCTGAACCTGTAAAGTACTTTCTCGGTCCAGACCGCTCCTGAAGTCGCGGGCGGTGACAATTCAAACACAGTTCCCCACTTGCATGCGCCGCCCCACAATGTGGTTCCGTACAAATTGCCCGCGCTGTCCATCACCAGCCCGCCATTTGGAGTCTCCCCGTCGGGAATGCCTTGAAAAGTGTGGAGAATTGCTTCGGTCCAAGGGTCGCCCGCAACCACCGGCGGCGAGAGCTCAAATACGGTCCCATAGTTATAAGGAAATCCTTCGCCGCCATAATTCGTGACGCCGTAAAGGTTCCCGGAATTATCCATCAGCAGCGGACCGACGGGCCAGTCACCGTCCGGGGCCCCCGAGAACGCATGTAAAGTGGTCTCAGTCCATGCGCCTCCCGACGCGGGGGGCGAAACCTCAAATACGGTGCCGTACTGTCCCACGCCGCCTACGTTAGCAGTCCCGTAAAGATTGCCCGCGCTATCCGCAATCAACCCCCCTGAAGGCTCCGCGCCATCGGCAGCTGTAAGTTTGAGGATCGCTGACTCGGTTTGCGCCATCATCGGCGGTGTCGAAATAACGGGTACCAGAGCAATCGCGATGCACAGGGCCGCAGCGCGGCCTTTCCCGTACAAAGATTTGTCGGTAGTCATGGACTGACCTCTCCTAGAGGGATTTGTGAGAGCGGTTCTGAGACCGCGGAAAACCCTGGGTTCGAACGGAAAGCTGGAGGGGGAGAAAACGGCATCAGCCTAACATTGCCACCTCGGTCGCACAAGTGCGAAAGATTCTGCACCCTGTGGAAAAATTAGAAATCGCGTTGGAGTGGGTCTCGCGAGCTCTTAGCGGCGGCGCTTCCCCTTGCTCTTGGCTGCCCGTGCAGACGAGACGTCGCGGCCCACAGCCCTGCTCGCGGCCACCGGCTGACGACCGATAGCCTGCTTCAACGACGCCATCTCCACCGCCGCCAGCGCCGCCTCAAATCCTTTGTTCCCCATCTTCAGCCCAGCCCGGTCAATCGCCTGCTCCAAGTTTTCGCAGGTAAGCACTCCAAAAGCGTGCGGCACGCCCGTCTCCTGCGCCGACTGCCCAATCCCGCGCGTCACTTCATTCACAATCACGTCATAGTGCGCCGTATCCCCGCGCAGCAAACACCCCAGGCAGATGATCGCGTCGTACTTCCCCGTCTCCGCCAACTTCCGCGCCGCCAGCGGAACCTCAAACGCCCCCGGCACCCGCACCAAGTCGACGTCTTTTTTCGCAGCGCCCGAGCGCACCAGCCCATCGACTGCGCTAAGCAGCAGCCTCTCCGTAATAAATGAATTGAATCGGGAAACCACAATCGCAAAGCGCATCCCCACGGCGCTGAGCGAACCTTCCAGAGCAGGCAATGCAGGTTCGGGAAGCGGCTCAACTGCAAATTTCGTTCTGTCTTTCTTCTCCGTGACTCAGTGCCTCCGTGGTTGGGTTAGCCTTTGATCCGCGTGAATCCGTGAAAATCCGTGGCAATATTCTACTTCCCCTTAAACCCCGCCGCGCGCTTCTCCAAAAACGCCGCAGTCCCTTCCTTCTTATCCTCCGTAGCGCAAGCCACGGCGAACAAAACCGCTTCCAGATACAACCCCTCGCTCAGAGTCATCTCCAGGCCTTTGTTCACGGCCTCCATCGCATACTGCACCGCCAGCGGCGCATTCGCGACGATCTTCGCCGCAATCACCTCCGCCCGCGGAATCAACTCCGCCGCCACCGTAACCTCATTCACCAACCCGATGCGATGCGCTTCCTGCGCCGTAATCATCTCGCCCGTCAGCACCATCTGCATTGCAATGCCTTTACCCACCAGCCGCGGCAGCCGCTGTGTTCCACCATATCCCGGAATAATCCCCAGCTTCACCTCCGGCTGCCCCAGCTTTGCGTTTTCACTAGCCAGCCGCATCGTGCAAGCCATCGCAATCTCGCACCCGCCACCCAGCGCAAATCCATTGATGCAAGCAATCACCGGCTTGCCCAGGTTCTCGATTAAATTAAGAACGCTCTGCCCGCGATGCGTATATTCCTTGCCCGAAACCGCATCGTGCTTGGACAACTCGCCGATGTCCGCGCCGGCAATAAACGCCTTCTCACCCGCGCCGGTAAGAATGACGACACGAATCGCCGCGTCATTCTTGATGTCATGAAACGCCGCCCGCAACTCCTCCATGGTAGCCATGTTCAGAGCGTTCAAAACCTTGGGCCGGTTCACGGTGACGTAAGCAATCGAGTTTTTCTTTTCGAGAAGTATGTTTTCAAAGTTCATATTATTTTCCGAATATCCAACTAAAGACTCGTCCCACACCCATGAAACCGCAAATCGCAAAGAAAACGACCAATACGAGGAACCCGATGCCCACGGCCTTATCTTTCCACGAATTCATCGATTCGTAGCTCAATATCTTCGGTGTCCATTTTGGTCAATCTGCAACTGCTATAATTGTATAGCCGTTGAGGGAAAATCCATGCTAGCCATCCGCCTACCCGAAAAAATCGAAAAGCGCCTCGCACGTCTCGCTAAGCGCACCGGCCGCACCAAAACCTACTACGCCCGCGAGGCCATCCTCAAGCACCTTGACGATCTGGAAGATGTTTATCTAGCCGAGAAGCGGATGGAAGCGATCGAATCGGGCCGAGTAAAGACCATTCCGCTCAAGGAAATTATGCGCCAACATGGCCTGGAGTATTGAATTCGACCCTGACGCCCGCCGCGAACTGGAAAATCCTCAAGTTCCTGCGTGAGCGAGTCGCCCCGCTCGACGACCCCCGCACCATCGGCGAACGCCTTCATGGGCCGCTAAGGCAGTACTGGAAGTACCGGGTCGGAGACTACCGCCTAATCTGTTCCCTCAAAGAAGACCGACTGGTCGTGATCGTCGTTCAATTGGGCCATCGACGTGAGATATACAAACGTTGAATCATTTCTCCGGTCCGCGTTCATCCGTGCAAATCCGTGGCAACGATTCACTTCCCCCGCGCCGCCGCCGCCACGTCATCCTTACTCAAATCGCAACTGATGCAGCGCTGCGTCCACAGCCGGTGCCCAAACACCTTCCCGCATCGCGGACACTTCCACTCCGTCAGCCACCATCCTCCCGCAAGGTACACTCCCACCCAGACCAAAAGAATCGCGAAGTCCGTGGGCTCTCCCAACTTCAGCTTCCCAATCAACACGCCCAGAAACCCAAAACTCACAAAGAGCACCACCACCAGATTCCGGCGCACAACATAGCTGCGCCATGCCCGGCGATAGATCTCTACATCCTGCCCATCGCCTTCTCCGGGCATCTGATCGGTTTTTCTGCGCTTCTCCATGCCTTTGAAATCTCGGTAATAGATGCCGTCATCCCGAGCGTAGCCGTTCTTCAGGCGAAGCGAGGGATCTCCTGCACTCTGGCGCAGGGTTACAAAAGCAAGACTCCAGTCCTATCGAACTCGATCTTACAGTTTATTCGCCTTCGGATTATTCGGGTCCGAATAATCGTAAAACCCTTTGCCCGTCTTCCGCCCGTACCACCCCGCCATCACCAGCCGCTTCAGCAGCGGAGGCGAAGCAAACCGCCGCTCCTTAAACTCTTCAAACATCACCTGCGTAATGTAGTAAGTAGTATCGAGCCCCACGAAATCCAGCAAAGTGAACGGCCCCATGGGATACCC
>Ga0116121_1001026_pt1 | contig 12471 bp, 8 predicted proteins | sample June2015DPH_13_1_FD_89725 | JGI IMG/M metagenome (GOLD analysis project Ga0116121, IMG submission 89725) | Peatland microbial communities from SPRUCE experiment site at the Marcell Experimental Forest, Minnesota, USA - June2015DPH_13_10 | ecosystem: Environmental > Terrestrial > Soil > Wetlands >...
CATACTCTTGTTGCTGGAATCTCTGCCCGTCAGCGCTGTGAACGCCCACGAACGGGTGTTGAAATCAATTATTCAGCGATACCTCGAAGAAGAGCCCCACTTAATCAAGAGTGGCCAAATTCGCTACAAGGTCCCGAGATTCCTGCTGAATGATATTGTCAGGTTTTGGCGCACTATGGCAGTGGATTTCGCCAGCAAACAGCGTGATCGCGGAGGAGACGGCTGGGGGCTTAGGAATGCCAAGCTACGGATGTCTCGAAAACTAATCTTTGTTTCAGGCCTCCTGACGTGCTTCAGTTGTAACCTCGAGGAAAAACTGCAGGCTAAGATTTCCACGGATGAGCGTGATATAAAGACTGCACGAAGTAAGAATTTGGCTCATCTGCAAGATCATATCCTGCAGTATGTCCGCCAGACGCCTCTCGACATCGTCGCTATAGCAGTAAAGGAATACGGCATAAACGCGGCGATTGCTGAAAAGTTGTTCTCAGCGTATGACGAGTTCTTGGGATTGGTGGGCGATCCAGAGAAACGCGCGAGGTTGAAGAGTCTACGGGCTGAGGCCTCTCGAACAGATCCGATATTCAGCGAGGTCCGAGCGTTCAGCGGACGGTTCTCGGAAGCCCTTGATGAGATGTTCTTTAGTAATGGCCAACTGGGTCCGCTGACTCGAAAGTATGGGGTGTTCTGATATGCGTCCGATTGGGTTCTCCACCGGAGCTGTCGCCTACAGCCATTTTCAGGCCGCGCTCGACTTGCTTGCCCAGACCGATGCCACTGCGGTTGAACTGTCAGCCCTCCGGCCCGCGGAGCTAAAGCCTTTGGCTGAGGCCGCTCCAACGTTGCAGCTAGATCGGTATTCCCACGTCTCTGTTCATCTGCCCAGCTCATTTAACCCAGACTTTGAGGAAGAGATTTTATCTCTGGCAGCGCAGTTTCCTGCCCAGTGGCTGTTAGTTACGCATCCAGACGTTATTCGGAAATGGGATCTCTGGCGGAGATTAGGCGAGCGAATCTGCATCGAGAATATGGACAAGCGAAAGCCCGTCGGGCAGAGCCGACGCGACCTTCTCGCAATTTTCCGTCAACTCCCTGATGCGACATTGTGCTTCGATATCGGCCACGCTCATCAGGTCGACCCGACGATGGGCGAGGCGATTCTCATTCTTGAGGAGTTCACCGGAAGGCTCCGCGAGTTGCACATTAGCGAGGTTAACTCGGAAAGCAAGCACGACCTAATTTCGCTGGAAGCCGAAAGATCTTTTGAGGTGGTGGCGCAACTCATCCCGAAGAACGTTCCCGTCATACTTGAGAGCAGAGTAGCCGCGCCTGACGAACAGTTGAGCGATATCGTGTTTAAGCGCATCGAGCGGGAGATTCGCGTTGTGAGAAGCTTGCTTAATGCTTCTGTGCAAGTCGCTGCGGATTGAATTTCTTGCACGTAAACAAGAAAGAACCGAGCTGAAGTTGAGCTTAGGTGGCACATCCCAGATCGTTTTCTTTGGCCAATAACTCAAGAATCGAGTGGACCGACGCGACCTGGAACCCCGTCCGCGGCTGCGTCAAGATCAGCCCTGGGTGCAAGCATTGCTATGCCGAAACGGAAACATGGGTTGCCTCGGGTGGAGCATCTTCGACTGGCTCCGGCTAAGGTTCGTTTTCTGTCTATCGAGCCTTTGCTGGAAGACCTTGGCGAGATCGATTTGTCTGGCATTACATGGGTGATTGTTGGGGGCGAGAGTGGGCCGGGGGCGCGTCCGATGAAGCGGGAGTGGGTGATCTCGATTCGTCGGCAGTGCCGGGAGCAGCGAGTGCCGTTCTTCTTCAAGCAATGGGGGGGGCGCGCAAGGCTAAGAACGGTCGGCTGCTTGATGGGCGCACTTATGATGAGTATCCGGAACGGGTTCTTCGACCTGTCCCTGATCGAGCGGATTGCATTGCATGGGCTGAGAAATTCGGTCGGAGCTTGCAGGCTTCGGCCCTTGCAGTGGGGTGATTCAATCTTCGCACTGGGCTGCCGAGCTTTGCACGGCCTGGACGCCCGTCGCTCCACTAGCGGGCAAAAATAGAGAGTCCCGAGGTGATGTTGGAATCATTCGTCTCGGCCAGTAGCTCGCGTTTAGACCCTTGCTGACCTTTTCCTGCAACTCCCTTGCGGGTGCATTGCAGGCCGATCTTTGCTCGGGCTCCGGGCTCACCGCCAACCGGATAAATCAGTCCAACGCCTCGGGACTCTATCTTGCCTTCAACAGAGGCTCTTGTTCTCCTCGACCAGCGCTTAGCTATAGACCCTTGCTCGCCCTCCCAGACCCACCTCGCGGTTGTCTGAGTGACTACGCTTGAGCCCCGGACGCTGCACCAACCGGAAAAACTTCAGAACGTGTCAAAGAACGACTATCGTTTTAACACTTCTATTATTTTCGTCAATCAAAAATATGCGTCTGTAAGTGGTTATTCCTCAATCGAGTGCAGGGCGTGCACAGGCGGGTGACGCGGAAATTGTGCAGACGGGCGGGCGGCAGCGCGCCATCGCCGGTATTCACGCGATTAGTTGCGGCTTCGGCGCGGCTGGGGTCCCTGGCGCACATCGGATTGTGATTGTGCAAATCGGAGTTTCAGAGGTATGAATGCTGGCGATTCCTTCCGCGCTCGGGAATCCACTACAATACGGGGTCTTAACAGTGGGAGGCATTTTCATGCGACGGCTTCGGACTTCGGCAATCGTCAGTCGGGTATGGGGTTGGGTGTGGATTGGTTGGGTGGGGATTCTGGCGCTGGCGGCAATCGCGGCGGGGCAGAGTCCGGAAGAGAAGACGGCGAAATATATGGAATCGGTGCGGCATCAGCCGGAATTGTTGCTGCCTTTTCTACAGGCGATGCCCAAGGGCGGCGACCTGCACGTCCACTTGTATGGCGCTATCTATGCAGAGAGCATGATCGACTGGGCGTCGGAGAACGCTTTGTGCGTGGATCGCAGCACTTCGAAGCTGATCCACGCGGCTTGCGATTCCTGCGAACCGTATCGGAACAAGCCGTCGGTGCGCTGCGCGTATCAGGATCATATTCTTTACGACCAATTGGTGGATGCGTGGTCGATGAGGAATTGGCATGCGGCGGAGGAATCGGGGCACGACCATTTCTTTGCCACGTTTGATAAGTTTGGTCCGGCGTTCGAGAAGCATGTCGGCGACGCGCTGGCAGAAGTGGCGTCGCGGGCAGCGGCCGATCATCTTCAATATGTTGAGCTGATGCATACGGCGGATGGCGCAGGCGCGGCCATGCTGGGCGCAAAAGTTGGGTGGGATGACGATTTCGGCAAGCTCCGCGACAAGCTGCTGGCCGGTGGCATGGCGGATGTGGTCGCGTCGGTGCGCAGCACGCTCGATTCCGATGAGGCCCGCAAGAAAGAAGTGCTGCATTGCGGGACGGCGCAGGCGGCTGCGGGATGCGAGGTTGCGATTCATTATCTGTATCAGGTGTTGCGCGGGTTGCCGCGGGAGCAGGTGTTTGCGCAGATATTGCTGGGGTTTGAGCTGACGAAGGCCGATGCGCGTTTCGTGGGATTTAATCTCGTGATGCCGGAGGATTACTACGTGCCCATGCACGACTTCGATCTGCACATGCGGATCATCAAGGCGTTGCATAAGTTCTATCCGGCGACGCATGTGTCGTTGCACGCCGACGAACTGGCGATGGGGTTGGTTCCTCCTGAGGGGCTGCGGTTTCATATTCGCGAATCGATTGAACGCGCCGGCGCGGAACGCATTGGGCATGGCGTGGCCGTGATGAGCGAAGACGATCCGATCGGGCTGCTGCAAGAGATGGCGAAGAAAAATGTGCTAGTCGAGATTTGCCTGACGTCGAACGATGTGATCCTGGGCGTGAGCGGCGACCGGCATCCGCTGCCGGTTTATATGAAATACGGAGTGCCGGTGGCGCTCGCCACCGACGACGAGGGCGTCTCGCGCAGCGACATGACGCATGAATATCTGCGGGCGGCGGAGACTTATGGCTTGTCGTATGGCGAGTTGAAACGCATGGCGCGCGCGAGCTTGGAACACAGCTTTATTCCGGGTGATAGTCTGTGGAGCGATGAGCGGGAAGTGCGGCGCGCGGCGGTTTGCGAAGCGGAGAAGGCGGCGGGCGATCGTGCTTCGGAAAAATGCGAAAAGTGGATTGAGGCGAATGAGCGGGCGCGCGTGCAGTGGGAGTTGGAGCGGGCCTTCGCGGAATTTGAGAAGAGCTACTAGCGTAGGACCTGTTGTCTATCGCACCGGCAAAAAAGCAGGTCCTTCGCTACGCTCAGGATGACAACTTGTATTTATGACAGTGTGTGCTTATGACCCCAGACCTGTTTACTCGCGCTGAATCCGCCGCGGCATTCGTGCTGTCGCAGACCAAGCTGCGCCCGCAGATTGGACTCGTGCTCGGCTCCGGGCTGGGATCGTTTGCCGACGGTCTGACCGAGGCAGTGCGCATTCCTTATGCCGATATTCCGACCTTTCCACGTTCGACGGCCGTGGGACATGCCGGGCAACTCGTCGTCGGTAAGTCGGGTGAAATTCCGGTCGCCGTGATGCAGGGACGCGTGCATCTCTACGAAGGCTATCCAGCAGCCGAGGTCGCGTTCCCCGTGCGCGTGCTCGGACGCATGGGCATCCGCGCGCTCATCCTCACCAACGCCGCTGGCGGCATCAACGTCGAGTACGGGCAGGGAGCGCTGGTCATCCTGCGCGATCACATCAATCTTCAGGGGCAGAATCCGCTGACGGGCGCGAATGACGAGCGCTTTGGGCCGCGATTCCCTGATATGAGTTATACCTACGCCAAGCGCTATCGCGAGATTGCGCTGGAAGAGGCGAAGAAGCTTGCGATTCCTCCGCGTGAGGGCGTGTATGCGGCGGTAGCGGGGCCGAGTTACGAGACTCCGGCGGAGATTCGCTACCTGCGCACCATCGGCGCCGATCTGGTGGGCATGTCGACCGTGCCGGAGGCAATCGCGGCGCGGCATATGGGGATGAACCTTCTGGCCATCTCGTGCGTGACCAATATGGCCGCGGGAATTCTCGATCGGGCGCTCGTCCACGAGGAAGTGCTTGAGGTGGGACGGCGCGTCATGGGGCAGTTCATCGCGCTGCTGCGGGCGGTGCTGCCGCGGATTGCGGAGGAGTTGCAGAAGACCGGCAGCCCACCTAGAACGTGAGTTTCAATGCCACTTGAAGCACGCGCGGACCACCTCCGCCGAGGCCAGGATTCGTCTGGGCCACGTCAGGCGTCTGGGTGAGTTCGCCGCCCGAAGTTCCTCCCGGTTCAATGACGTGGTTGGGCTGCGCGAAATTGGGATGGTTGAGGACGTTGAAGAATTCGGCCCGCAGTTGCACCCCCAGCCGTTCCGTTAATTGTGTGTTCTTGGTGAGCGAAAAGTCGAGGTTCTTGTAGCCCGGACCATAGATGGAGTTGCGTCCCAGGTCTCCAAAAGTGCCATCGGCGGGCTGAGAGAACGCGTTCAGATTCAGATAGCCGGTAGCCGGGCTCCAGTTGTGCACAATCGGATCGATTCCCGGAACTACGTTGGGGCGTTGGTTGAAATAGTAGCGCCCGCTGGTGTCGTTGGCGGTTACGATTGGAATCGGCCGTCCGCTTTGCAGGCTGGCGATCCAGTTGAGTTGCCATCCGGAGCCGAACTTGCCAGCGGCGTGCCATGAGGGCAGACCGTAATTGATCGCCGCCGTGAAGCGTTGGCGCGTATCGAAGGAGGAAGGCCCATGCTCCGCCTTGAGATTGCTGGGGTCTTGGGGGAAGGCGACGCCGGGGGCGAAATCGATGCCGTCGGAAGCGTCGTCGAGCGACTTGGAAAAGTTGTAAGTGGCGAAACCAGAGACGCGGTGCAAATTCTGAATTCTCAAGGTCGTCTGCAACGCGCTGTAGGTGGACGAACTGATCGGCGTCAGTAAATCGATCGCGTTGAAATTCGGGTTTGGCCGGTCATCGTTCGCGTCGGGTTCGTTCGCGTCCGTCAAACGCACCAACTTCGTGCCCTTGCTGCCGACGTAGCCGATTTCGAGCGACGCCTTGTCGGCCAACTTCTGTTGCACGTTCAGGTTGAAGTTCTGGGTATAGGGACTGTGAAACTGACGAGGCGTTCCGAAAATGTCGTAGGGGCCGCTGGTGGCTACGGTCAGAATTGGGTCGGTTGTGTCGGTGCCGTTGAACGCCGCCGAGTTGAAGTTCATGGGGAGCACTGCTTTCGGCCCAATCGGATTTGTGGCCACTCCGGCGGAGTTGGTGAAGTTTGCGATGAGAAGATCCTGAGGCACGTAGTCGTAAAAAATCCCGTAGCCCCCGCGAACCACGGTGTTCTTGAGCACATTCCAGGCAAAGCCCAGGCGCGGACCGAAGTCATGCAGGTCCCGCGCGTAGAGGCCATTCAGGCCGTCCGAGCCAACCATGGCCAAATTCCCGTCGGACCCCAGGTTGGAAAGCAGGTTGTTCTTCTCGCTGAGCGGGCCGAAATACTCCCAACGCAATCCCGCATTCAAAGTGAAGGTCGGCGCGAGGCGGTAGTCGTCCTGGGCGAAGAAGCTGAAGCCGTTGTTGTAAGTCGTCCGCTGCGTGTTGCCGCTGTCGACGGAAACGAAACTGCAGCAATCGTTGAGGTCGTCCGCCCCGCCGGTATAGAAGTCGGCGAGAGAATCGACGATCGGGTCTGAACTCAATCCGAGGCCCGCCGTGAACTGATAAATTCCGCGCTCCAGATTGTCATTGAAGTTGTCGACAGCTGCGTGGCGGAACTCTCCGCCGAACTTGAAGGTGTGCTTGCCGTGCAGCCAAGTGAAGTTGTCGAGGATCTGAAAAGTCTGGCTGGTGCGGCCGCGGGGAACGCTGTAACCGATCGCGCCCAGGTTCTCGATCCCGGTGAAATCGAACTCCGGGAGCCCAAGCTTGCCCGTGCCGAAGTTCAGGCCATTCGCCTCGGGGTTCCAATTCGCGTTGAGCGAACTGAACGAGGTGCGGTAACGGCTGTAGCCAAAGCGTACTTCGTTGATCTTGGAAGGAGAAAGGGTGGAAAGCCAACTGAGAGAAAGTATTTGAACACGGGTCGGCGACGTTTGCGAAAAGGCCGCCAGGCGCGATCCGGTGCCATAGCCGCCCGGAGAACCCAAAGGAAACACCTGATAATTCCGCGCAAAAGCATAGCGGCCAGTGAGAAACTGCTGATTGGAAAGGCTGTGATCCACCTTTACGATCAAATTATCGCCGCTATTCTGGTCGTTCACCGAACTGGCCAGGGTGTTCGTGTTGCTCTGTGGATAAAAAGCGAGAATGGCGTCGAGGCCGGGATTGATCACGCCACCGTTGAGAGTTTGTGCGATGGATCGCGCCTGCGAAATTTCCGATTGGGTCGGAACTAGAAGGAGGAAGTCCGATCCTACCCGCTCTCGTTCTCCTTCGTAGGCTCCAAAGAAAAAAGTCCTGTCTTTGACGATGGGTCCGCCTAGAGCGCCGCCGAAGTTGTTGTTTTGGAATACCGATTTCCGCGGTTCGAAGTTGAAAAAGTTGCGTGCGTCGAGGCCGCTGTTCCGGAGAAAATCGAATACGGAGCCATGCAGCCGGTTGGTGCCAGAGCGAGTGACGATGTTGACCACCGAGCCGCTGTTCCTGCCGTATTCGGTGCTGAACTGCGACTGCAAGTTGAATTCCTCGATGGCCTCAACCGGCAAAAGGGCAGCGGGAGCGCCGCCGATGCCAGCCTGATTCAGCGCAGAGTTGTTGAAGTAGGGATCGTTGTCGTCGGTGCCATCCAGCGTGTAGTTGTTGGAGCGGTCGCGGTTGCCATTGATGTTGAATTGGCCAAACCCTCCCTGCGTACCTGCGACTCCCGAGGGGTCAACCGTGGTGCCGGGAGTAAGAGCCACCAGCTTGCCAAAATCGCGACCGTTCAGCGGGAGTTCGTTTACGAGTTGCCGCTCCACCACCTGTCCGAGGACGTCTCTTGTGGTTTCGATCAGCGGCGCTTCCGCGGTCACAGTCATCTGCTCGGTCTGCTGCCGTACCTTGGTCAGATCAAAGTTGGCGGTTGTGTCGAGCCCGACGTTGACCTGAATGTTCTGCGCGGCGGGCGACAGCGGGGCGGACTCGGCGGTGACCGTCTATTCGCCGGCGGGGAGTTCGGCCAGCACGTAGGCTCCATCGGGACCGGTGGTGGCCTCTCGGTGCAAGCCGGTGCCGATGTTCTTTGCCGTGACCTTGGCTCCGGCGATCACCGCGCCGCTGGGATCGGTCACCGTACCGCGGATCGATCCGCGAAAGCTCTGCGCCCATGCCGTCGCGACCAGGAACAGGGCTGCCAGGCTAGTTGCCAGAATCGAGATTGCCAGTGTCCGTCGACTTATGCTTTTGCCCATGGTTGCTTCCTTAGTGGAAATCATTTGTTGGACCTGTTCGAAATTGTATTCTCCCGTCATTGTTTCTCAACGGGCTTCTTGCGGGGAATCCACACCGGTTGCGGCGGTTCGATTTTGTATGCCGCCGCGAAGCTGGCCTGATTGAGCGCAAAGCTGGCTCGTCCTCGCGAATCGATGAACAGCAACGGCTGCTTGAGCGGCACGTCGCTGAACGTTCTGACAAAGGGCATTTCAATTTCGTGACCGGCGATTGTGACTCTCAATTTGTCGCCGCGCTGATAGCCGAGCTTCAGAAAATCGTCGGCGCTGATGTTGGTGATAATGTTGCCGAAGGGGCCGTCGAGGGCGATGACTTCGCCCGTCAGGCCTTTGTCGTCGACGGTGGCAGGCTTCAGATCGAGACGGACTAACTCCTTGACCGGTGGGCCGACCTGGGTCCAGTCGTCGCCGCGCGCAATATGAGCGCCGACCGGTGAAAAAATATCGCGGCCATGAAAAGTGGAGGAAATCTTGGCGCCGACCATCCAATCGGGGTTGGTCACTTCGCGGATGGCTTCGGTGCCGTCGCGGTCTTCGACCATCGTCATCAGGCCATTGTCGGGCAGCACGAAAAACTGCCCGCGCTTCGATTTCACGACCACGGCCTTGCGCGAACTGCCCACGCCGGGGTCGACCACCACCACGAACACCGTTCCGGCGGGAAAGTAGGGAGTCGCCCCGAACAGGAAGCGAGCTCCGTCGCGAATCGAAAAAGCGTTCACCTGATGGGTGAGATCGACGATCCGCAGGTTGGGCGCGATGCCGTACATGACGCCCTTGCACAGCGCCACCGAATCGTCGACGACGCCAAAATCGGTCATGAAGACGATGGTGGGCGGCGGTTGCACCGCGGATTGCTGCGCTAGAAGAAGGCTCGCGGCCAGAAATAAGAACGTAAACCATAAATAGAACGCTCGTCTCGATTTTCCGGTACGGGTTGGCGTTATGTGCATCGCGTTGGCAACCTCCTAAAAGACTACTAGTTTACTAGAGATTAAGGAAGACACAACTGGTCGACGCTTCGCCAGCCCCTTGCCGGTCGTCGGGCCCAAATGTCGCTCCTGTGGAGATGATGATTCTATCCGCACACGTGCGGAAGCCGAATGCCGCCGCTGCATCTATAATCGGGGCGGGAATTCATCCACTATTATTCGTTCAATGTAAGGAGATTAAACAATGTCTAACGTGATTCCTGAAAAATACGCCGACCTGTTCCAGAAGCGCGCGTTCGCCAGTCTGGGCACTCTCATGCCCGACGGACGGCCGCAGGTTACGCCCGTGTGGTGCGATTTCGACGGTCAGCATGTGATCTTCAACTCCGCCCGTGGACGGCAGAAAGACAAGAACGTGCGCCGCGATCCGCGGGTTGCGATCGCGATCATCGATCCCGACAATCCTTATCGCTATCTGGAGATCCGCGGTACCGTGGTCGAGATCACCGAAGATGGCGCCAGCGCCCATATCGACAAGATGGCGAAAAAATATATGGGAGTCGATAAGTATCCCTACGCGCAACCGGGAGAGGTCCGCGTGCTTTACAAGATCCGGCCCGAGCACACGACCGTGATGGGCTAGGTCGCCACGCGCGCCCGTTTTTCTCCGGTAACGTTTCTTCCGCAAACGAGTCCAACTCTCGACGGGAACTTTGAGGGCGGCCTTTCCGTATTAGAAGGCAAGAGTCGAGAGACCCTCGTCGTTCTGCTGGAGGACGCTATGGAAGTGGAGAAGAATCACGATGGCCTGCACGCGCACTTCATGGATGCGCAAGCAAATCATGTTTCGGCGCAGCAGGTGGTGAAGGCGGCGCATGAAGAGCTCCTCCAGCTCCTGCGGCAGCGCGCCGACGTCATGAAACGCATTGGCACGGTGAAGCAGACGATCTCTGGATTGGCGGATCTTTTCGGCGACCAGGTGCTGGGCGACGACTTGCTCGAACTGATTGACCGTAAGCCCAATGGCCGCCAACCCGGCTTCACCAAGGCGTGTCGCAGGGTTCTGATGGAAACGCGGCGTCCGCTGGGCGCGCGCGAAGTTTGCGTGGAGCTGGATCGGTGCGCGCCCACGGTCCTGGCGCGGCACAAGGATCCGCTGGCCTCGGTCACCACCGTTTTAAATCGTCTCGTCGATTACGGCGAAGCCCGCAGCCTGAGCAACGATCGAGGCCGCCGCGTGTGGGAGTGGATCAGCGAATGCGAAGCCTCGCCGGACGCGATGCCCTCCAGGACATCCTGAGCCAATTTTCCAGTTTCCTCAGTGAATCACTACCGTGGGTTGAACTCCCGTGGTCCAAACGTCTGCCGGTGGCGTGATGGTGGTCGGTAGCGCGCCGCCCGCGGAGGCTCCCGCCGAGAGGCCAATGGCGAAGCTCACATAGGTGGTCGCAGCCTCGACCTTGGCGCAAGCGGTCGTGCAATTCGTGGTGATGGCCAGATAGTATCGGCCGGCCGCCAGGCTGGTGGAACCTTGCGTCCACGCCAGAGTCTCAAACGCTTTCGCCGGCGCGAAAGCCGTTCCTGGAGTCGGCCCAATATCCAATACGAGATTTCCGGAGTTATCGAAGATTCCAATGTCGTAGTCGTGGGTTGTGTTGTCCGCAGTCGCCACGTCGTAGGTCACCTGGGTCGTGGTCACGTTGTACGGCAAGAGGAATCCCCAAAGCTTGGTGACGTTTGCGGTGGTGGCTTGCGTGCCGCCGGTGTGCTGGCCGCCGGTTACGAAGAACGGCAAGGTCGCGGTGCCTCCGCCTAATGCAGAGATTGTGACGGACCCTGGACCATTCGTAATGTTGATGTTCTGGCCCGCCGTGAGTGTGCCCAGCGCCGGAACGGTGCCCGTCGAACCAATCAGAACCTGCCCGTTGGTGGGGGCAGGTGTCGAAACCAGACTCGTGGGATTCGAAAAATAGGCGATTCCATCGGGCGTGCCCGACAAATTGCTGGCCAGCGTGACTGTGCCGCCCAATGCGACGGTGCCGCCGCCGGAGAGTCCCGATCCCGCCGCGATGGTGACGGAATTGTTGGCGAGCATGCCGTTGGTTATGCCCGCGGCGGGAATACTGATTGTGCCGGTCGAAGTGATCGGTCCTCCCGTTAGACCTGCGCCTGTGGCGACGCTGGTGACCGTTCCTCCCGAGGCCGTGTTGGTCAGCGTGACCGTGCCGCCTAACGCCACGGTGCCGCCGCCGGAGAGTCCCGATCCCGCCGCGATGGTGACGAAGTTGTTGGCCAGCATGGAATTGGTAACGCCCGCGGGAGGAATGCTGATCGTGCCGGTCGAAGTGATCGGTCCGCCCGTCAGACCCGCGCCCGTAGCGACGCTGGTGACAGTCCCACTGCCGCTACCGCCGGGAAAGGTTTGCCCGGAGGCGAAGGTGATCTGTCCGTTGCTGGCAATCGAGAGCCCCGTTTCCGCGGGCGAGGTTCCGTTCGATCCGAACAGAAGATTCAACGTGCCCGAGGGAGACGATGTGTCGTTCCCGGCCGGCTCCGCCTGCCAGCGGAAGTCCTGAGTGACGCCCGCTGCGGTCGTGCTGCTGAACGCCGATGCCTGCAAATCGAATGGGTTCGAGTTGAAGCCCTGGGTAGCCGTCGCCGTGCCCGTGTCCGGCAACACAGCACCTGCCTCCGATACTGTGCCGCTAAACATGCCCGTCGATGCCGACACGCCGCCACTGAAAGCGGCGGAGGTGCCGCTCAGTGCTCCGGTCAGCGTGCCTCCCAGAAGCTGCAGGTAGAGCCCGTTGGTATAACTCGTATTCAGACTGAGACTGCCGCTGGACGTGATCGGCCCTCCGGTCAGTCCCGTGCCGCTAGACACGCTGGTCACGGTTCCTCCCAAACTTGGGGCCGAATTGGTGAGCGTGATCGTGCCGCCCAAGGGCACGCTGCCGCCGCCGGACAATCCCGATCCCGCAGTGATCGTGACGGAGTTGTTCGCCAGCATGGTGTTGGTTACGCCGGCGGATGGAATGCTGATCGTGCCGGTCCCGGTGATCGGTCCGCCCGTTAGACCTGCGCCGGTCGCGACG
>Ga0116121_1001030_pt1 | contig 12442 bp, 12 predicted proteins | sample June2015DPH_13_1_FD_89725 | JGI IMG/M metagenome (GOLD analysis project Ga0116121, IMG submission 89725) | Peatland microbial communities from SPRUCE experiment site at the Marcell Experimental Forest, Minnesota, USA - June2015DPH_13_10 | ecosystem: Environmental > Terrestrial > Soil > Wetlands...
CTCGGCTCGAAGGTCAATCTGGAACTGCCCACGGCTGCGGGAAGTCCGCTGGGCGGGCATATTGTGCAGGGGCATGTGGACGGCTGCGGGACGATGACGGCTCTGGACCCGGTGATTCCGGAGACAAGCCCCAATTTTGACCGGCAGACCACCGACTGGACGCTGAAGGTGCGCGTTCCCGAGAACGTGCGCCCGTGGATGGTGCACAAAGGCTCGGTGGCCGTGGAGGGCATCAGCCTGACGATTGCCGATTTCGACGGTGAGACGATCACGATTGCGATTTTGCCGCTGACCTATTGGCGAACCAACCTGCACACGCTGGCCGCGGGCGCTCCGGTAAACGTGGAGGCCGATGTGCTGGTGAAGCTGGCCCTTGCGCAGATGGCGGCCCAGAAGAAGCCCGAGATTGAGTTAACCGAGGCATGGCTGGTGGCCAGCGGCTATTGACCGGCTATCACGCTGAATCTATTAAGTTGGATGAATAGAGGCGGGAGTACCTGAGACGCACGCCAACTGGCGGAGCCCCTCGGGACGCCGCCAGCCGCACGTGGCAGACCGGGAAAAGCGGTTTATTTGAACTGTTTGACGAAGTCCCAGACCCAGTACGCGATCACAAACACCGTCGCTACTGCAAGCAGCCAGCCAAAGATGCGTATCGCCGGCTGAACCTTCAAGACCTTGGCGGCAATAGCCTCGTTCTCGGCCCTCTCTTTTGCGAAGGTATCGTCCAGAGAGACCTGGTCCATTTCGTTGCCTTGCAATCTGGCGCGATACAACATAAGGGCGCCAGTAATCACAACCAACAGTATCCAAACGAGCATCATTCCAGTAACAAACGTCATGCCCCACCTCGAAATATCTTCCAGCCCCGAAGACTGGCGGACCCAAAAGAGAATTACCCGTCCCGTCAAGCATAGGAGCCGGCCCGGTGACAATCATACCTCTTATTGGGTAGGGCTGTACCAACAAAATCACGGACTTTTTTCGGCCCAGGCCACCCGCTGCTTCTGCGACTTTCTCCCCTGCCGGCGCATCCAATAATATGAAACCGCATGGAACAGCTCTGGAGCCTTGTATCCACACTGGCAAAGGCCTTGTATCCACGCTGGCAAAGCAGTACAGTTACGTAAACGGCAAGCAATTCATTTTATTGGGAGATTCCATGGCCACTGCAACCCCCGCACCCGCAAAGGAAACCGTCAAAACAGCTCCTCTCACCCTGACCCCCCAGGCCATTGCCAAGGTGCGCGAGATCATGGCCACCCAGGACCCACTGCCCGCCGGGCTGCGTATCGGCGTGGAGGGCGGCGGCTGCTCTGGATTTCAATATTCCATGGCCTTTGAGAACCAGCCCGGCATGATGGACAAGGTTTTCAGCTTCGAGGACCTCAAAGTCTTTGTGGACGCTACCTCGCTGATGTATCTGAACGGCTGCAAGGTGGATTTCGTTGAGACCGTCGAGGCAGCCGGCTTCAAGTTCGACAACCCCAATGTGAAGAGCACCTGCGGCTGCGGCTCCTCCTTCAGCACGTAAAGGCACCGCGTCCCGGTTTGGTTCGCTTATGCAGCAAGGCCCGTCCCCTTCGCGGGGGCGGGCCTTGCTGCATTTGGGTCTTCGCTCGAACTATTGCGGCGGCGGTGTTTGCGGTGGCGTGGTTGGAGGTTGCGGAGCCGTTCCGCCGAAATTGGTTCCGCCCGTTTGCCCGCCAAAGCTTGTGCCGCTTCCAGTTCCAAAGCCTGAACCGGAGCCAAAGCCCGACCCGCTGCCGATGGGGGTGGTGGTAGCGCCTACAGGCTGGCCGATGGTTCCCGTGTTGCCGCCCATCTGCATCATCTGCTCGGCAACCGGGTCGTAGACAAACTCCCACTCGTTGTAATGGTTTTTCTTCTTGTAGACCATAATGGATTGCTTGGGGCTGTTGGGCGAGAAGCCGATAATGCCTAAGCCTCCGAAGGTCTGGCCGCTCAAGCCGGAGGTTGATCCGGTGGTCGATCCGGGGGTTGAACCTGTTGTTGAACCGGGGGTACCCGCTCGTGGCCGTACTGCCGCTGGTGGCGTTGGGATCGTTGGGGTTCTGCGCCTGCTGAGCGTTGGGATCGGGCGTGGTTGTCTGCTGGCCGAAGCTGCTGCTCCCCAACAGCCCGCTGCTCCCCGGTTGGCCGCTGGTTCCCGGAAGTCCTGTTGTGCCGCCGGGCCCGACGCCGGCAACCGTCGAGCGCCCAATCGGCTGCCCGAAGAAGCCCATAGCCGTGGGAGCCTTGTTCTGGCCAAAGTACACCGGCTTCCAATCCTCCTTGCCGGTGATCGGGTCCGCATACTTCTTGCGCATGAATCTGATTTTGTTGGTGGGCTTGACCAGAGCATCGACGTTGGGCGGATAGGCATTGAATTTCTTGTAGTACATCCTGACTCCTCGGATGTACTGCTTGCCGCGGTGCATGGTCTCCAGCTCGTGGTCGCGCTGAATCTCCTTGGAGACCTTGGGCAAGGCGACGGCCAGCGCGATAATGAACAACGCCAGCATGAAAATGACCGCAACCAGGATGTAGCCCTCCTCGGAGGGACGGGTGCGGCGGATTGGGGCGGACTTCATCATTTAGCTGTTAGCTTTTAGCTGTTAGCTATTAGCTCCTTCTCGAGAGAACCATCTTACGCGGCTTACAACAACTTTCGTACAGATTCATACAGCTAAAAAGCTAAAGGCTAAAAGCTAATAGCTGCCTTTCAGTTCGCCTGAAAATTCAGGGATTGCGTATTGTTGTAGCTCAGGTCGGTAACCTGAACGCTGCCTGGCATGATAGCGCCCACCTTGTAGCGATGGTCGATAATATCACCGGAATGGGCGATAAAAATGTCGTCCCCGTGGCTGAAAAAAGCCTGCAAGGATTTGTCTTTGGTCTGGGTGTAGCCGAAGTACTTCAGATCGATAGCCGGCGGCTTGGGTTTTTCGGGCACAACGGGTCCTGCATTCACGCCGGGCTGTCCGGGCTGGCCGGGCCGTGCGCCGGCTACCGGAGTTTCGATCTTTGCGGGCGCCGATTGGGCGGAGAAAATGTTTCTACCGGTGCCCCGGTACTCCACCGCTTCGCTCAGCGCCAGCTTGTCAAGGTGAATGGAGGGGTCAATGCCGGCGTTGGAGAGCTTCAGAGCCTCCGGTCCGCGAGACGCGGTCGGGGTTGCCGCCGACGCGTTTCCGATAGCCGGGGCGGGCTGGAGATTGGCGGGCCGGGCTGCCGCAACCGCCGGCTGTGGGGGCGTGGAGGAACCTCCAAATATCTCGTAGCCGCCAGCGCAGACAATCACCACAACGAGGGCGATCAATATGTAAACCTGGCGCTTGTTTTCTGTTCCCAACGGCATGGCCATGGCTATTCGCCCTCCTTTCCTTGTGGAGTGGCAGCCGCATCGCCTGCGTGTGGAGTGGGCGCCAATCCGCTGGGTACGTCGGCAGGCCTGAGCCAGGTGGAGACGCGCAGCCGCAGGTTCACCAGGCCGCCCTGCTGGCCGGTCAGCGCCATTCCGCGAATGACAAAGAAAGTCTGATCGCGCTCCAAACTGTTCACGAAGCGCATGATCTGCTGATAATCGCCGGTGATGCCCGCGTCCATGGAAATTTCCGTGAGATAAGAACCGGCAACGCCCTGCGTGTACTGCACGCGGGTGAGCCGTACGGGGCCTTTCAGCGCCAGCTCGCCGATGCGGATGGCGATGGAGGAGTAATTGGGCGGGATGCGTTTGGAGTAGAAGGCGCGCATCTGGGCGCGGGAGTCCTCGACGCGCTTGTCCAGGCCGCGCAAGGGGGCGGTCTCCATGTCGCGGGCCTTCAACTGAACCTTTTTAGCGGCCAGCGCGTCGCTGGAGCTGCCGTTGGTGGCGGACCAGTCCAGGCCGAAACGGATGGAGAGGACGATGACCGCGGCCAACAGCACTATAAAAGCGGCGTAGTGCCAAGTGAGCGGAGAGGTCAGGCGCTCGCGCCACAACGATGGGATGCGGCTGCTGCTCATCGCGGGCCTCCCGGATTAGAGTCGGCGTTGGGATTGCGATTGCCGTGGTGTCCGAATCGTCCTGGACCGTTATTGTGCAGCCTGCCGGGCTGCTCGGCGGGAACGGCCGGGGTCTGAGCCGGATGAGGCGGCGGAGCGCTCTGGCCGGCGTGCTCTGCGGCAACCGGGCGGGCAATCGGCTGGACAGGGTGCGACGGCGGCGCGTTGTGGGCCGCGTGAGGCGGCGGCGCGCTCTGGCTTTCGCGATCTCCGTCGGCCGTGGGCTTCTCAGCCTTTTGTTGTGCCTTACGATCCACCGGCGCAGCCGGATTGTATTGCGCCAGAAGCTCGAAGTTGACGCGGTTGGAGGCGCTGGGCGCCTCCAATTTTTCTCCCGGACCGCTGGTGGACTCCGTGCTTTCTCCCACGATGGTGGGCAGAAGGAAGTGTTTGGAGTGTTCCAGGTTCTCCACCAGATCGACGGCGCGGTCGCGGGGTCCAACCACGCGCAGCTTGAGGGTGATGATGTTGGTCTTGGGGTCGCGCACCGGCTCCAGTGTGGTCGCCTGCACGCCGCCGGGCAAAACGGTTTCCAGATCCTCCATGGCCAGCGTCCAGGAGAAGGTTTTTTCTTCGATGAGCTGGTTGAGCGACCCGACCTGCTTCAACAACGCGTCGTTGGCCGGCTGCCGCATCAGATCCTGGTAGCCCTGCCGTTCCCGGTTGATGGCGTCGATCTTGCTCTGCACACTCTGTTCGGTAGCGCGAGCCTCTTCGGCCTTCTTGTGGATGGCGTGCAAGCCCAGACCGAGGCTGATGCCGATCACCACCAACACCGCCATGGCGATGCGCAGGCGCTTGATCGCCGGACCGATGTCGGTGTAGGGGCGAGTGGCGAGATTGAGTGTGATGCGCATCAGTTTGCTCCCGCCAGTGCGCCGGTTACGCCGGCTAAAGTCACCAGATTGCCGAGCGGTGTTGCGGCTCCGGTCTCCGGCCGTGGCGCCAGGTCGACAACGGTCAATCCCGGATCATTAATCCAGCCGGCAAAATCTTCCGCGGCGCTGTTGCCGCCCGCGCCGATGCCCGCATAGTACAGAAGCCGTGGACGCGCGCCGAGCTTGTCTTCGAAGTAGGCAGCGGCCACGCTGACGCCGCGCTGCACCTCCTGAAGGCGCAACGCGGGATCTTCAGGCAGGTCGAGCGTGCGATAAAGCAGCAGGTCTTGAGAGTTGGTGATGGAGGTGGTCAGCGCCGTGGCGCTCAGGTTGGCGGCCAAAACCGGCTCCGTCGAATCGATGGCCCCCAGCGCCGCCAGACTCGTTGGCAGCACGGCTCCGGGCTCGTAGCCTGCCTCGCGCACCGCGGCCTCATACTCCGCCAGAACGGGGCCGGGAAGAACCGCTGCCAGCACCTTGCATTCGGTCTTGTTTTCCGTCAGCACCTGGTAGCTCAGCCCGGCGTGCTCCACCTCGAAGGGAACCATCTTGCGCAGGCGGAAGCGTATAACGGGAATGGCTTCAACGGCCTTGGCGGGCAGTGAATCAAAGTCAAGAAAGAAGACGCGAACCACGGTGTCGGGCAAAACCAGTGTGACGGAGCGGGTGCGCGGCGAAACCTGCCCGAGCGCGGCGCGGATCGCATTGGTCACTCGCTCCGGCGCGCGTAGATTCTGCTCGCCGATGCCGGGCACAATCGCACCCGGCGACAACGGCTCAAAGGCAAAGACGGGCGGCTGGCCTTCTCCCGGCGAAGCGGCGGCCAACACGCCCTGCGGCGAAATCTCCACCGCCGCCGGCGGACGCGCGCCGGGCTGAGAGCCGTGATTGCTGAAGATTGAATTCATCATCGCGACGCCTCGATGAACGTAACCTTGTTGATCTCCTTGAGCGTGGTCAGCCCGCGGCGCACCCTGTCCAGCGCCGACTCGCGCAGAAAAGTCATGCCCTCCTTCTGCGCCAGCTTGCGGATTTCGGAGGTGGGCCTTTTTGCCAAAATTGTTTCCCGAATAGTGTCGGTCAAATCCAGCAGTTCATGAATCGCCGTGCGGCCGCGGTAGCCGGTGCCGCCGCACTCCATGCAGCCCGGGCCCTCGCGGAATTCGAAGCCTTTCCAATCCTTGGGGTCCATGCCGCTGGCCAGCAGCTCCGCATCGCTGTGCTGGATGGGCCGCGCGCAGTACTCGCAGATTGTGCGCACCAATCGCTGCGCCAGAATGCAGTTCAGCGCGGAGACAAAGTTGTAAGCTTCCACGCCCATATTCAGAAAGCGGCCCAGCACGTCCACCACATTGTTGGCGTGCACCGTCGTGAAAACCAGGTGCCCGGTCAGCGCGGAGTTGATGGCAATCTGCGCCGTCTCCTGGTCGCGGATTTCGCCCACCAGAATTTTGTCCGGGTCGTGGCGCAGAATCGACCGCAGCCCGCGCGCAAAAGTCAGACCCTTTTTCTCGTTGACGGGAATCTGCGTGATGCCGCGAATCTGATACTCCACCGGGTCCTCGATGGTGATGATCTTGTCCTCGTCGCTTTTGATCTCGTTCAGCGCGGCATAAAGGGTTGTCGTTTTGCCGGAGCCTGTGGGCCCGGTGACCAGCACCATGCCGTAAGGCTCGCGGATGTAGGCGCGGAAGCGCTTCAGGTCCGCTTCGTTAAAACCCACCACATCGAGAGTCAAATGGTGGAATTTCTCGCTCATCGACTCCTTGTCCAGCACGCGCAGCACGGCATTCTCGCCGTGAATCGTGGGCATGATGGAGACGCGGAAGTCGATCAGGCGGTTCTTATATCGAACTCTGAAACGGCCGTCCTGCGGCACTCTTCGCTCAGCGATGTCCAGCTCGCTCATGATCTTGATGCGACTCAAAATCGTAGTATGATGCTCGCGCGCGATAGGCGCCATGGCCTCTTGCAGCACGCCGTCGATGCGATACTTGATGTGCACCGAGTCGTCATAGGTCTCGATGTGAATGTCGGAGGCGCGCCGCTCCAGGGCAGTAAAGATAGTTGTGTCCACCAGGCGAATAATGGGGCTGATGTCTTCTTCGCTGGTCAGCTTCTCAATAGAAATATTTTCGTCGGAATTTTCGTCGCCGGTGAGCACGTCGAAGGTCAGCCCCTCGCTGGCCTCGTCGAGCACGCGCTGCGACTGCTCAGTTTTTTTCAGCAGGTCGGTAATCTGCGAGAGCGTGGCCACGCGCGGAATGATGCGGTGCGAAAGCAGCCCGGCAATCTCATCCAGAATCATCAGCCGCGATGGGTCGCTGACAGCAATCACCAGCGCATCGTTTTGAGCTTCTATAGGCACGAAGTTGTAGCGAAACATCAGTTCCACCGGCACCGTGCGCAGCAGATCGTGCTGAATCTTGAAGTTCTTCAGGTCCACGAACTCGGCATGATAGCGCACGGCAAGAGCTTCGGCCTGGGCGCGCTCGTCCTGAACGGCGGAAAGTGGAACAGCAAGCGTGGTTGCTTCAGCCATGGTTTATCACTGACCTCCGGTGGCCTGCCCCAGCGAGAAGATAGGCAGGTAAAGCGAGATGAGAATGAAGACCACCACAACGCCCATGACGATCAGGATGGCCGGCTCAATCAGCGCCAGTGAAGCGGTCAGCGCCGTCGCCACGTCCTCCTCGAAAAACTCCGACACCGAGTTGAGCATCTGCGGCAACGCGCCCGTCTGCTCGCCCACCGAGATCATCTCTCCGGCCAGATCGGGAAAGACCTTGGTCTGGATCAGCGCATCGGCCAGGCTGCGACCCTCGCGCACCGTAGTGATGGAGTTGGTGACCGCGCGTGACACGCGCAGCGAGCTGATGGAGCGGGCCGCGGTTTCCAGCGACGGCACCAGCGGCAATCCGCCCGTCAGCAGCGTGGAGAGCGTGCGCGCAAAGAGCGCGACCTGATACTTGAGCCAGATTTTGCCGAAGATAGGCAAACGAATGCGCACCCCGTCGATGAAGTCGCGCCCCCGCTCGGTGATGGCGAAACGGTAGCCGCTGAAGATCGTGCCGGCGATGATGAGCAGAATCCAAAGCAGATTGTGATTCAGAAATTTTCCGAAGGCCAGCAGGTCCATGGTCATGGCCGGCAGCTTGGCGCCCATCTGCTCATAGAGCTCGCCAAACTGCGGAATCACAAAAACAAACATGAAAAACATCAGGCAGACCACCAGCGTCAGCAGCACGCAAGGATAGATCAGCGAGGTCACCAGCTTTTTGCGGAAGGTGAGCGAGATGCGCTGAAAACTGACATAGCGTTCCAGCACCTCCTGCAGGTTGCCGCTGCGCTCCCCAGCGAGCAGCGTGGTGGTGTACATGAGGGGAAATCCGCTCTGCGCCTCGAAGGCCGCCGATAGCGCGTCGCCCGTCTTCACCCGCGCGGACACATCCTCCAACTGCGCGGCAAAATGCTCGTTCTTCTGGTTCTTGGCCAGCATCTGGATGGAGCCCAGAATCGGCAACCCCGCGCGTACCAGCGTGAGAAACTGCTGGTTGAAGATGAGAAAGGTTTCCAGCTTGACCTTGCGGCGCTTCAGCCCGCCAAATCCGCTGCGTGGGCGCACGAAAAAGACGTGGTAGCCGGCATGAACAAAGCGGGAGCGCAACTCTTCTGCCGTGGCCGCCGTCTGCACCTGCTCCTGCACGCGACCGCGCTCGTCGGCCACCTTGATTACGAATTCCGCCATGCCTCTCGCCGCCAGCCGGACCCCTGAGTGAGCCTGACCTGTCTGGCCAGCTTTTCTCGGGATTTCTTCTCAGGATTAAGGTTATCAGTTCCCGCCCGCTCTGCTCGTAACGGATAGACGCAAAAGGGGGAAGCATCGCTCGGAGCGGGAGGGTAGCGCAGGGTATGCCTGTTCTCGCAACCGGCTGGTTTCCATTCCAAACCAAGCTAGTCTTAAGAATTGTTAAGTCTTACATTGCCGCTTTAATCTGTGCGAGACTTAGGAATCGGAAGGGCTTTCAGATTGCTTACCCGGGTTCTGAGGCAGTACAGATGGAGACTGCGGAAAAACAAAAAAAATTATCACTCCTGCTCGTCGATGACGACACAGAGTTATGCGGCCTGATGAAGGAGTTCTTCGCCCAGGCCGGCTATCATCTGGATTGCGCCCATAATGGCCGGGATGGCTTGGCGTGCGCGCTTAACGGCGCCTACGATCTGTTGATTCTGGATGTCATGCTGCCTGTCTTCGATGGCCTCACCGTGCTGCAACAGTTGCGACGGCGCAAGAACCTTCCCGTAATCATGTTGACTGCGCGAGTCCAGCAGCAGGACCGGATTCTGGGCCTGAATACGGGAGCCGACGACTATCTTCCCAAGCCATTCAATCCGGATGAACTGCTGGCGCGAGTCAGGGCTGTACTGCGCCGCGCCGATACCGCCATGTGGAAAGACAGCACGGTATTATCTATCGGCGATATCCGGCTCAACCCCGCGACGCGCGAGGCGTGGGTCGCTGGGTTGGCAGTGGAGCTGACCGCAGCGGAGTTCGACCTTCTGGAGATGTTGATGCGCTCGGCGGGCCGGGTTGTAACGCGAGAAGAGATTACGGCGGCACTGTTTGAACGCGAGGCAACACCGTACGATCGCTTTCTCGATGTCCACATCAGCCATCTGCGCACCAAGCTGGAACGCGGCAAGAAACTGATCCGCGCGGTCAGGGGAGTGGGGTATGTATTTACCGGAGCGGCTTAAGAGCTTGCCAATGAAGTCCCTTTATTACGGCGTTCTGCTGTCGATGGTGGTTACGCTCTCGCTTTCCTTCATCGTCTTTCATCAGATCTCTGACCGCATGCAGAAGAAGAGCATCAATCCCGCCTTTGACCACATCGACGAGTTGGAGCTAGAGAGTGCGCGCGGAGCATTGGCGAGCAGCGGGCCGAAGTCGCTGAAATCCTATTTGACCAGCTTGGATCGCGTCTTTGTAGGATCGACGCATTATTTACTCGACGCACACGGCGTAGATGTGCTGACCGGCGAAAATCGGGCCGCGTTTTTGCCTCCCGCTCCACGCACAGAATGGCGCACCCACACGAATGGCCATTACATTAAAGCTCAGCGGTCGCCGGACGGGCAGTATTGGATCGTTAACACGGGCCTATCTGAAGGACCGCATCTCTGGACATTTCTTCCCTACTATTTTCTTGTCATCGGTGCCACCGTCGTACTGTGCTGGCTGGCCTCGGTTGGCGTGGTCTCACCAGTACGCAGAATCGCGGCCTCCATCGCGCTATTCGGTCAGGGCAATCTCACCATTCGCGTACAAACCCGGCGACTAGATGAGATCGGGCAACTGGGACGTTCCTTCAATCAAATGGCTGAAAGCCTGCAACGGCTGATTGTGAGCGAACGAAGGCTGCTAGGCGACATTTCGCATGAACTTCGATCACCGCTTGCGCGGCTGAAGTTCGCCATCAAGCTGGCCAGAACCTCCGCGGACAGCAATGCTGCGCTGGATCGCATTGAGCGGGACGTGGACCGCATTACATCGCTGGTGGCAGACATTGTGGAGATTACCTACATCGAAGGAAATCCGGCCGTTCAGGGCGCGGAGGGGTTGCGCGCCTTAGAGATCATCGATGAAATCGTTCGCGACTGCGCTGTGGAAGCTGAAAGCCGCGGTTGTCACATCGCGGTGAATGGCCGGCTTGACGGGCAGGTTCTTGGCAATCGCGAGTTGCTACGGCGCGCTGTGGAGAATGTGCTGCGCAATGCGATTCGCTATGCGCCGGAAAATTCCGCCATCGAAGTATCCCTCACTGAAGACTCCCATTCTGCTGTCATTGCCGTCCGTGACCATGGGCCCGGCGTTCCAGAAGACGCGCTCACGCACATCTTCGATCCTTTCTTCCGGGTTGAAGAGGCGCGCGATGCAATGGGCGGAGGATCTGGGCTGGGCTTATCCATCGCAAAACGTGCTGTGAAACTGCATCATGGCTCGATCAGCGCGGAGAATGCATCCCCCGGCCTGCGCGTTCTGATTACAATTCCGCTGTCAGCAACGAATCATAAGAAATCTTAAGCAGAACCGTCTTTCAACACTTAAGAATTCTTATGATACGTTGTTGGCGAAGAGTCGTTTAATCCTCTTAGTGCCTCATGCGACGAAGAAAATACGCGAGGCAAATCGAGAGGAGATTCACATGAAGCGTTTCTTTGGCATTGCATTGACACTCGTTCTTCTGGCTGCCCCGGCTTTTGCCGGCAAGAAAGCCCCGACCGTATCCCTTCCCTGGGCCGTGCAAGCAGGATCGGCCACGGTTCCCGCCGGTGATTATCATCTGGCGATAGCAGGTTCCGGATCAGACGTCCAGGTCACTCTGACGCAGGACGGCAAAACTGTTGCTACATTTTCAGCAAAAGCGGTCGCAGGCAAGTACAACCGCGGGTTTGAGACCAATACTCTGGGCGGTGTCGTCGTTCTGGACTCCATTTACCTGAACGACGTCAAACTGGTTTTGGAAAGTGCGAAACAGACAGGACAATAGCAGGACAGGGCGGCGGTAATATCGGGCTTAGCCTCCTGACCCATCCTGCCGCCTATTTTCTGCGCCCCAGCACACAAGTTTTGTGTGCTGGGGATTTGTTTGTTGGATGGGATACTCGCTGAATCTTCTCCGCCAGTCGTTTGACCCTGTATCCTGATTGCGTTCCATTTTGCAGCGGGAAAGGGTTCTCATTTGACGCGAACATTGGACATTGAAACGCAGAGTGACCTGCTGGGAGCAGGATTCGGGGCAAAGCTCACCGCCAGTCTGCGCAGACACGGGCGCCTGGCTGCTGTCAGAGGCTTGCTGCTTGCCGTGGCGGCCATCGGCGCGACCTTGCTACCCGGCTTTCATTCCAGCCGTTCGGCGGCGGCTGTCACTCCTTACCCGCACGAGCTGGCGCAGGTCAGTTTTGCCGTGGCCGGCGACGTAATCCCTCATGGCGCGGTGCGCGCCGCCGCGGCCGCTGCCGGAGACGGCGCTCAGGGCTGGACAGCGCTCTTCGCCGATGTGGCCGACGTCTTCCAGCACGCCGACTTCGGCTTTGTGAACCTGGAGACTCCGGTGGCGCCGCAGCACTCGCGCGGGACCAAAGAGTTTATGTTTGACGCGCCCATTGCGCTCGTCGACGCGCTGAAGGCCAGCGGCATCAAAATCGTCTCATCCGCCAACAATCACATGATGGACCAAGGCTTGGAGGGCTTTGCCGAGACTCGCGAACACCTGCGCGAACGGGGAATGCTCTTTGCCGGCACGGGCGACACGGCCGAGCTGAGTTGGCAACCGGTCATCACCGAGGCCACCGGAATCAAGGTGGGCTGGCTGGGAATGACGCGCTGGCTCAACGGCAACCGCAATCCCGATAAGGACGACCAGCCGCACGTAAACTTCTTCCCCTATCCCGGAGAATCGAAAGGCGCGCCGGGAATGGACGAGGCCGGAGTGATCGACGCCATCAAAAAA
>Ga0116121_1001032_pt1 | contig 12404 bp, 16 predicted proteins | sample June2015DPH_13_1_FD_89725 | JGI IMG/M metagenome (GOLD analysis project Ga0116121, IMG submission 89725) | Peatland microbial communities from SPRUCE experiment site at the Marcell Experimental Forest, Minnesota, USA - June2015DPH_13_10 | ecosystem: Environmental > Terrestrial > Soil > Wetlands...
AACACCGTCCACATATTTAATTAATGCTTCGGCGGCGTTTTCCCCGATATATTCTTTCAGGTGGCCGCCGACCTGTGAAGAGAGCGTCAATTTGCCGTCGCTGAAAGCGCCGGCGCCGCCCAGGCCGCAGACGACATTGCACGGCGCGCAGGATATGCAGGAATTAGTGTGGTTGCGGGACGGGCAATGACGAGCGTCGATGTCCCGGCCCTTTTCCAGCAAAAGGACGGTTAACGACGACGTTTGCGCGATTTCCAGCGCGGCAAAAATGCCGGCCGGCCCGCCCCCGACAATAATGACATCGTACTGCTTTGTCATATTATCACCCACCGCTATTGTATATCCGGCAGGAACAAGTTTCAAGGACAGCAGCATCGTGCATGGTGGGTATTATGATGACCATTTTGTAGGGCCGGGTTTCCCGAAGGTACTCAGCCGAAGGTTGATGTAGAACCCGACCGCCTTATTTCGCGTTTATTAACCGGCCATGTTTTTCTTCTGATTAATATAGAAATTAATCATCTTGCCGGCGGCGTTGGCGGCGCGCGCTGCGGTGGGGTAAGCCGGGATACCCATCCCGATTAATTTGTTTTTCAGATCACGGTATAATTCGCTGCCGGCGAGGTCAGTTCCGGCCGCGGTCTTGCCCCAATCCAGGAGCACGACGAACAGCGGTTTTTTCTGCAAATCACTCCAGGGGAATTCGTTTAGTATCACATCGCTGGACAGCGCGCCGCGGTTTCTTTGCGGGTCGAGGAAAACGATATTCAAATCAAAATCCGGGTTTTCGGCCATCATTTTGGTGATGAAAGCCGGAACCAACTCAACCGCGATGGAAAAATCGACGGGGTTGGTGACCCAGTCCCAGACCGGATTGTCCGCTTTTTGCAATGCCTGACGGATGGCATCCGGCAAGGGAATGACGTTCAGCCCGGCTTCTTCACAGAGGTCGGCTGCCATCACACTCCAGCCGCCGCCCGCGCCCGCCACGCCGACGTGGCTACGGTAAGCCGGGGGCAGGAAACAGAACGCCGCCGCCGTATCCAGCAACTGTTCGATATGGGCCGCACTGACCGCGCCGGCCTGTGCCATGGCAGTGTTCCAGACCGTCATCGAACCGGCGAGCGAAGCAGTGTGCGAGGCGGTAGCCCGGGTGCCGGATTGTCCCCGTCCGCCCTTGAGGATAATCACCGGTTTCTTCGGCGTCGTCCGGCGCAAGATTTCCAGGAACCTTTTGCCGTCGCGTACGCCTTCGATGTACATGATAATCAATCTGGTGGCGTCGTCCTGACTAAAGTATTCCAGATAATCGGATTCGTTAAGATCCAGCGCGTTGCCGTAGCTGACGGCTTTACTGAAGTGCATGCCCCTTACTTCGGCACTCTCGATGATTTCAAACGCCACCGAGCCGCTCTGGGAGAGAAACCCGATGGAACCCGGCTGACTGGACATGGCCGGCGTCCAGGACATCCCCCACTCAGGATAATAAACGCCCATGCCGTTCGGGCCGATGATACGGATGCCGGCTTTTCCGGCCCGGCGCAATATTTCCTTTTCCAGCTCGACGGCATCCGGGCGGCCGGTTTCGCTGAAACGCGCCGTGTAGAAATGGATGCATTTGACGTGCTTGGCGGCGCAGTCATCAATTAAGTTCAGCACCAGGGAAGATGGGATCGTGGCAATCACATAATCCACGTCGTCCGGGATATCGCGCATGTTCGGGTAGCATTTAAGGCCGAAAACTTCAGGGTGTTTCGGATGGACGGGATAAATTTTACCTTTGAAACCTAATTTCAGCAGCGAGGAAAGGTAGCGCCCGCCTTCACCGGTTTCGGATGCGCCGACAACGGCGATTGATTTCGGCTGCAGGATTTCCTGTAAGGTATGCAATGGTACTAATTATCCTCCCAAAAATTGACAACCGGGCTTTATTCGCCGAAAAGTCTGCGGTTTTTGTTGGCCGGACTTGGTGGAAAGCGGCTTCAAACGACATTTTTATCATACACACCTGCGGCGTTCGGGCGCAAGAAAAAAGATAGAAAATAGCTTAATCGGATATACTGAATATCAGGAAGGATATGCTATTATATTGCAAAACAAAAGAGTAGTATGTTAATAAAACAATGAAAGCAGTAATGTCCGCCGCGCGCTATTTATTTATCATCTGCCTGCCGTTTTTGTTATTGACGGTAGTGATTGCCGCCGCAGTAAACAGCAGCTGGCTATATACGCACGGTTTTCAAAAATTCGATGTACGGCAGGCCCTGGCGGATAACGGTTTGTACGTCACCGGCCAGGATATGTCCAATATCGCCCACGGTTTCATCCACTACTGGAATTCGGGCGAAAAATATATCAGTCTGACCGTGCAGCAGCAAGGGAAACAGTCGCCATTTTCAACCAGGACGAAATCCTGCACTTCCGGGATGTTAAGAGCCTTTTCCGCCTGGATTATTATGTCTTGCTGGGGACTTTGCTCTACTGCCTGATTTTCAGCCTGGTGTGTATTTACCGGGAAAAGGGCAGATACCGTAAAATGCTGGCCCGCGCCGTTTTGTGGGGCAGCGGCATCACGCTGGGGATAATGTTTGCCGCCGGCATCGGCACGTTAATCGACTTCGACAAGCTTTTTTATGATTTTCACCTGCTGGTGTTTACTAATAACTTCTGGTCTACTCCCGGTAATATGCTGCTGCTGTTCCCGGACGGTTTCTGGTACGACGCGGTAACTTATATCGTGATCGCGATTACCGTTCTGGCGGTGATACTGACCGTTTTATCCTGGAGTTATCTGGCAACGCACAAAGACAAAAACCCCTTACTCCAGCCCTAAACGGCGCAGACGGTTGACCGCTTCGTTCTTTTCGCTGATGCCCAGCAGACTTTTATTGACTGCTTTGGCCAGATATTCAATGGATTTATCATAAGTCTCCCGGTCCACGGGATAGGGGAAGCCGTCTTTGCCGCCGTGGGCAAAACTGTAGCGGGCCGGGTCGCGGTAGCTGGGCGCTACGCCGTAAACCAGTTCGGAAATCAGGCTCAAGGCGCGCAGTGTCTTTGCCCCGACGCCGGGCAAGCCCAGCAAACGCTCAAAATCCTCGGGCTGCCGCTCGTAAACGCTGAGTAAAATCTTGTTCAAGCTGTCCGGGTGAATGTCGCTGACATCAATGGGATGGTGCGCCGGCAGGCTGAGGGTGGTGATTTTCTTTAGTTCGGCCAGTAATTGATCCGGATTGGTCTCGTTGGCGATATCGGTGATAGTGGCGCGGGCGGAATCGCTTTCGCCGGCCACTAGGTTCAATGCCGCGCCGCGCGCTTCAGAGAGGATGGCGGAATGCGGCTCGTTAACGAAGTCGGTGACGGATTCTCCCAGCCAGTGGTAGCGGCGGGCATATTTGGTGTCATCGTTCATCCCCTGTTGAATCACGGCCCAGGAACCGCGCCGGGTGAAAATAAAAGTGTGGTGATAAAGCTGATAGCCGTCCTGGATGGCATTGTTATCCACCTTGGCGGACATCCGGCTGGCATAGACCAGCGGTTCTGGGTTCAAAGATAATTTTCCCGACCATTCCTCAATTTCAGCGGGAGTTTTGCGGGACGTACGGCCTTTGCCGCCGGCGACAAACAGCCCCAGGTCTTTTTCCATCCCCTTGACGCCTTCTTTCAGCGCGCCGCAGAGCGTGGTGGTGACGCCGGAGCTGTGCCAGTCAAAACCCAGCACACAGCCGAAAGCCTGGAACCAGTAAGGATGGGAAAGCCTTTGCAGCATTTCGTCGGGGCCGAAATCGGAAACGATAACAATCGTTATTTCCCGGGCCAATTTGACCATGCGTTCGAAAAGCCAGGGCGGCGCTTTTCCGCCGTGAAGGGGAAGATTGGCAATACCTGTGTGTCGGGCACCGGTCGGCATTGTCATAGTTTTAACTTATCAGCCGCCGCAGGAACTGCAGCTGCCGCCGCCGCAGCCGGCACAACCGCCGCCGCCTCCGGCAATCGGAGCCGTAACCCCGGATTCGTTACTGGAACGGCAGCAGAAACTGGATAAGGCCCGGCCGGCTTGATGTTTACATTTCGGACATTCGGCGGGTTCGCCGCACCGGCTGATGGGGCGCATTAACTCGAATTTGGTTTTGCAGTCCGGGCAAATATATTCATAAATCGGCATCGTTGTTCTCCACCTTTAGTTTAATCATTCGGCGGAATCGCGTCAACATTAGCGGGTTATGGATATAATACCTCTAACGAGGGAAAACACATGCTCTCCCAAAAGAGAGAAAAGTAGTAGCATAATTTTGAGGTTTTATATTTCGTTATTGTTTCGGATTTCGATACCTCCGGGTATTTAGGATTTATTTGGAACCGGTCTTTTCCTTTTGCTGAAAAGCCAAAATATTAATTCCCCGGGCTCGTTATGGTATAATACCGCCAGAAGAATATCACTGTAAGGACACGAACATCGGACGCATTGTTTCGGGGAAACCCGTGGTTGAAGACAGCCCCATCGAAACCAGCCTCCGGCCCCGGCAGATGGCGGAATTCATCGGGCAGACTAAAGTAAAAGAGAACCTGATGATTGCCATCGCCGCCGCCAAAAAACGTGGCGAAGCGCTGGACCACATGCTGCTATACGGCCCGCCCGGCCTGGGGAAAACGACACTGGCCAACATCGTTGCGGCCGAACTGGGCGTGCAAATCCGGATTACTTCAGGACCCGCCATCGAACGCACCGGTGACCTGGCGGCAATCCTTACCAACCTGAAAAAACAGGACGTATTATTTATTGACGAAATACACCGCATCAACAAAGCGGTTGAAGAAGTGCTCTATCCGGCGATGGAAGATTCGGCGATTGACCTTATGATCGGCAAAGGGCCTGGTGCCCGCAGTTTGCGGCTGGATTTACAGCCGTTTACCTTAATCGGCGCCACCACGCGCTATGCTTTGCTCGGCGCACCGTTAAGGGACCGCTTCGGCAGCGTTTACCACCTCGATTTCTACGACAGGGAAGCAATTAAGACCATCGTCAAACGCTCCGCGCAAATCCTGCAAATTAAAGCTGATTCCGAAGGCCTGGACGAAATCGCCAGCCGCGCCCGGGGCACGCCGCGGGTGGCGAACCGGCTGCTCAAACGCGTTCGGGATTACGCGCAGGTAAAAGCCGACGGTATTATCACCAAAGAAGTTGCAACGACGGCGCTTTCCAAACTGGAAGTTGACCCCATCGGCCTGGACGACCTCGACCGGAAAGTACTGCACACCATAATTGAAAAATTCGGCGGCGGGCCCGTAGGACTGGAAACCATCGCCGCCGCCATTAGCGAGGAAGCGGACACCATCATGGATGTTTATGAGCCATATTTATTGCAGCTGGGCTTTCTGGACCGCACCCCGCGGGGCCGGGTGGCTACACCGCTGGCTTACCAGCACCTGGGGATTCTTTACAACAAGGACAAGAACGCCCAACCCGGTCTTTTATAAAAGAGAGGTGCTTCCATGAAAGAACAGCCTACTCTGACAACCGAACGTCTGATTCTTCGTCCCTATTCTTTGTCCGATGCTAAAGAACTGCAGCGGCTTATCGGTGACCGTAATGTTTCAGATACTTTGCAATTAGTCCCCTATCCCTATCTGGACGGCATGGCTGAAGAATGGATAAATCATCAGACTATTGAGCAATCTGACGTTAAAAACACACATTACAGCAAAGACATCCATTTTGCTATTACCAACAGGCAATACGGTTTTCTAATGGGTACATTCAGCATTATGAATATCTCTAAAGTAACCGATAAAGCCGAACTTGGCTATTGGCTGGGCAAGCCCTATTGGGGCAAAGGTTATTGCACCGAAGCAGCAAAAACCGCGGTAAAATTCTGTTTTGAAGAACTGAGGTTAAACCGCGTCTTCGCGACACATATGACCCGTAATACCCGTTCTGGCAGAGTAATGGAGAAAATCGGTATGAAACATGAAGGTCACATGCGGCAATACGGGAAGAAATGGGATAAATACGAAGATGGAGAGATGTGGGCTATCCTGCGCAGTGATTATAACAATCAATTAGCATAGGGTGCTTCTCAAAATAAAAGCCGCCATTCGGAATTGAATGGCGGCTTTATCACTGGGTACGAAGAATTTTTTAAATTACTGGATAGCGTAAGTTACCTGCACGTCCACGGTGATTTCCAATTCGCCCGCGTTTATGGGGGTGGATGAATTTGAAGAAACCGCACCGGCGGCTGCATAAACTACCGGGCCTATGGGCGATACTTCCGATTCAGAGATAGAAATGGGGTTGCCCAGTTTAACCCCAGCGTCGGAAGCCAATTGTGAGGCGGTCGCCTTGGCATCAGCCATGGCTTTATCACGCGCCTGGTTGTTATCCGCGGTGGGGTCGTTGAGCGCAAATTGCACGCTGTTTACACGGGTCAAATCGCCGCCGGCGGCCGTAACCGCATCAATAATAATACCGGCTTTGGTGATATCCCGGAGTTTAACGTTGACGTAATTATTGACTTCATAACCGGTGGGGACATTGGTTTGCTTGGTATTGTCATAAGTGGTGAGTTGCTGGATATTATAATTTTGGGTCTGAATATCCGCCTGAGCGATACCGTTGGCGGTGAGAGCGGCTAAAACATTATTCATCGCGGTGGCAGCCTGGCTCTGGGCATCGGCAACGGTCGCAGCCTGCGCCTGGATGCCGAGCTGGATGTTGACGATATCCGGCGTAACATAGATGGTGCCCTCTCCCGATACGGAGATGCCGGTTTGCTGGTTAACATTGGAAGCGATGGTCGTTGAACCGGACGCCTGACAGCCCGCCAGCAGTATGGAAACCAGTAAAATCGCAGCAATTACTGCAAATAGCAGGAACCCTTTTTTCATATAATTCCTCCTTTGAAAAACGTCTGCTAAAAGATATAACGTAAAAACCGGCGGGAAAGATAGCAGGGAAATATTTAATATTATTGATGATTCGCGTTATTAATAGCGGACTGATAAACAATATTCGACTGTATGAGCGCCTGCTGCAGCGTTGCTTTCACGCTGTCAGGCAATTTACCGGAATTCAATAACTGCTGAATTTCCGAGGGTTGGATGGCGGCGTTGGAATTAAGGGTATTCAGCAGCTGTGAAGTGCGGTTTGAATTGCTCACGTTGCCGTTGCTGCCGGCAGCGGTGATATTATTCGAATTCACCGTGCCGAGAATAATCGGTGTACTGGTGATAACGATAGAGGTGTTAGTCACCACGGTGGTCACAGGTTCTGTTATCAGCGCTTGAACAGTCGGGGTTGCTGTTATCCCAATCGTTATTGCCGGGGGTGTAGTCATTGGGCCCGCGGGAATCGCGGCGGTGGAATATGTCGTTTTCGCGGTGCCGGTCATCGCTAATTCGCCGATGCTGGTGTAATAATTGTTCAGTCTGTAAGCGGCGGCCTGTAAATTCCGGGTTTTATTATTGTTTACCATCCAAGCCATTTCAGTAATTCTTTCATTGGCCATGGCAATATACTGTTCGGTTTTGCTTTCGGTTGACCCGGCCAGCTTCAACTGCAAGGTTTCAGTACTCAGTTTCACGGCATACAGGATATTTCCTGGCATGACGTTTTGCGCGGCCAGGACGGCGCCGCCGCCGAGCACAAAAACCAGCATGGCAGTGCAAGCGGCGATTGCCCACCGCGGTACACGCCGGGTTATCCGCGGCGGAGTTGCGGATTGGGCCATTTTTAACTGCATCTGATAGCGTGCCCTGGCGCGGAATTCTTCCGAAGGTTTCACATCCGCCACTTGATGCATCAGCACGACAGTCCGCAGCAGAGGCTCCAGTTCTTTGGCATAGGCAGGATAACGCTGCAGGCACTGCCCGACGGTTTCTTCGCCGGCCAGCAAATGTTCTATGCACTCATTAAAAATATTATCGAAATCCTTATTACTTGACACCGTTTTCTCCTGCCAGTAAGGTTTTCCGCAGCGATAAAATGGCGCTGTGCTGCAAGGCTTTGATGGCGCCCTCGCTTTTCCTCATGGTTCTGGCCGCTTCCGTAATCGACAGGCCGCCGGCAAAACGCAGGCTGATGACCTCCCGCTGGGCTTTAGTCAGTTGTTTCGTAGCCAAGACTACTTTCTCCATTTCGATTTTTATTTCGACATCATGTTCCAGGTCGGAATCGTCCATAATCGGCAATGATTCATCCAGCGGCACGGTCGGTTTTTTACTTTCTTTTCTCACATAATCCACCATTTGATTATGGGCGATACGGAACAGCCAGGCGGTAAACGGGACCCCCTGCGGCTGATAAGAGCCGATAGACTCATAAGCTTTGACAAAAACCTGCTGAGTCATGTCCTCTGCTTCCGTCTGGTTCCTGATTTTTAAAACCACATAACGGAATATTTTATCAAAGTGAGTTTCATATAATTGGGCAAAGGCCTCTTGATCCCCTTGCCGTGCCCGCTGGACAAGGTTTAGTTCTTCCTGCACTAGATAATTTCCCTCTGAGCCTGACCAGAATTTAGTTTATTATTTTGTCAAACTGTTTCGGGTTTTACCCCGTGCATATAGTATAACGAAGGGCGGATGAAAAAGATAGGTATTACGCTATAAACAGTCTCAAAACAAAGCAAGTATTGAAAGATTTAGCAACAGCATTTCCAATATGCTAGAATACAAGGAATCAGGGGAAGAAATGCCGTTAAAAGTTCGTTATATGCGCAAGCAGGACATCGCCCAGGTCACAATGATCGACCGCGATGCCTTTCCCACCGAATGGCCGCCGACCAATTTTCCGCGGGAGTTGGAAAACAAGCTGGCCTATTATATCATCGCATACGAGAATAAGGATACAAATCAGGCGTCCGCACCAAGTTCAGCGGGTACGGCAACCCCGCCGGGACTATTCAACCGGATACGGCAGATTTTCGTACGCGAACATCCGCCGGCAGAAGACCCGCCGGAAGAAGTGAATATCATGGGTTATGCCGGGATGTGGATTATGGCGGATGAAGCTCACGTGACCAGCATTGCCTCCGATAAAGAGCACCGGCACCAGGGCATCGGTGAGGTTTTACTGATTAGTCTCATCGAACTGGCGATAAAGAAACAGGCCCGGATTGTGACGCTGGAAGCACGCGTCTCAAACCAGGTGGCACAAAACCTCTACTACAAATTCGGCTTTGACAAACTGGGCGTGCGTAAAGCATATTACCTGGATAACAAAGAAGACGCAGTAATCATGTCCACGGAATATATCGGTTCGCCTTCGTTTAGAGAAAAATTTACTAAAGTGAAAGAGGTCCACCGCAAGAAATCCGGCGATTTTACCAATGAACTCCCGGTGAATTAAAAACCAGGTGCGGCCGCAGCGGTCATCTTTCCCCGAAAAGCGAACCCATCAGCGTGGGATATTTAGGGGGTAAGTCCTTAGAACCGGTTGTCTGAATCATCCAGTCTTCCAGTTCCTGACGGCATTTTTCGAGCAATTCCTTGAATCTGGTAAGGTCGAGGTTTTTATAACTGTCCGACCTGGCTTTTTTAGCGGCCTTAATTTGTTTGTTGTATTCTTCCGCCATGGCGAAGGTTTCTCTGAGCATCAATTTCAATGATTCACCGAGAAAGCCGATTTTGTCCTTGTTCATCATCCAGTTGGTATTTTCGAAATTGCGCGGTTTCTTCAATTCCGGGAAAAATTTGGCCAGGGCCAGATTGATGCGGACGTCAAAAAGCAAACTCTGGACTATTTCAGGGTACTTCGCCACGCCGCCGCGTCTTCTCGATAAAGAGAATAATATAATGATAATGATGATGATTGCGATAAAAACATAACTGCCTGTATTCAAATGGCAACTCCGGACGAACTGGTTTTATCAATCACGATGATATTAAGGTTATTTTATTTCTGAAGCGAGCTTTCCGCCGCTTCCCCAATTGTGCTTAGGATTATCATGAATTATAACATGGACGGCTTCGGCCGGAACGCCGATTTTTACGAAGGAAGAAGTAATCCCTTCCACCAGAGCTTTTTTCTGGTCGATGGTGCGGCCGTCCCACATCTCAACAGTAACTACCGGCATATCAACCCCCTTAGTGGCGGAACTTTTCCTTCATGGCCCGGATTTCTTCCAGTTTGGCCATTTCCTGCGGGTCCATCTGCTGGACCGAAACCAGAGAACCGTGTTCCATTCTGATTTTCAGCAGCTCGCGGCATTTCCAGCAGCGATACGGCCCGTCATAAACGGGGTCGGACACGGAGAAAGTGCCCTCAGTATTGCATTTGGGACATTTAATTTTGGTCAACATGCTACGGCAATGCCTCCTGACTGATATACCCTTAAAAAACCGACAATAATTGATTGGTTAAATCGCATAGTAATTCTTATTGCCCGTTTTGTCAATATTAGTATAACATGATTTTACGCTTGTTCCAGCTTTTACCCCGGTTTTTTCTTTACCAGCAGACAGATATTTTGCGAAAAAATCGTGATGGGAAAATGATAACCGCTCTCCGGGAAAACTTTGCAGATTTCCAGACCGGCAGCCGCGGCCAACTGTCTTAATTCGCGGTATGTAAACAGGTAATAATAACGGTAGAGTGTTTCATCTCTAATCTGCCAGGGCACCTGCACTTCTTTCCCTTTGAACCAGAAACGCGGCTGGAAACGGTTCCAGACGGTAATAAAAGCCGCCCCGCCTGGTTTCAGCACCCGTTCCAGTTCTTGAAATGCGCGCAATTGCTGAGCTTGTTTCAGGTGATGATGCGCGGCAACGGCAATAATATAATCGAAAGTGGAATCGGTGTAAGGGAGATAACAAATATCCGCCGCGGTCAAATTTACCGCGAAATTGAACTTGCCGGCATATTTCCGGGCAAGCCGGAGCATTTCATCGGCAAAATCAATACCGTAGAGCTCGAAGTTTTTAGTAAAAGGTAAAAAATCGGCGCCGTGGCCGCAGCCGAGATTAAGGAGTTTGCCATGTCCCCATTCCTGCGCCAAAGCTTCCAATTCGGGGCGGAAAATCGTCCAGTGGCGGCGGTTATACCAACCCGGCGCGATACGGTTATAAACATCCTGGAGATTATCGGTCATTTTTAGTCGCCCTTTAGTATCAGTTAGTATACCACAGATACGAAATACCGTAGAAAGACCCGAAACCTTGACTTGTGTAAAAATAATGTAGAATAAAAATAGAATGCGTACACAAAGGGAGGCGGTATATAGTGGACAAGGCCGAAGGGAAAAATACCAAAATTGAAGAACAGCCGGCCGGCGACGAAGTGGTCCGTTGTGAGAAGCTCACCAAACGCTATCACGATGGCAATATTTTAGCCGTAGACCAGCTGGATATGAAGGTACATCACGGGGAAATTTTCGGGCTGCTCGGGCCCAACGGCGCCGGCAAAACGACAACCGTGGGAATGCTCACCACACTGGTCGTGCCGACCGGCGGCAAGGCAGTGGTGGCCGGTATTGACGTGGTGGCGCATCCGGCGCTGGTGAAACAGGTCATTGGAGTGGTGGCCCAGACGAATAACCTGGACCGGGCATTAACCGTCTGGGAAAATCTTTATTACCACGGCCTTTTTTTCGGGATGAAATCGAGGGAAAGCCGCGAGGCAGCGGATAAGTTACTAGTGGATTTTCGGCTTTCCGAACGAGGGAAGGCTGAGGTGATGGCCATTTCCGGCGGCATGGCGAAGCGGCTGCAGGTGGCCCGGGCACTGATGCATAAACCATCCGTGCTGTTTCTGGACGAACCCACCGCCGGATTGGACCCACAAGCCCGCCTGGCGCTCTGGGAGATTTTAAATAAACTGCATGCCGAAGGCCAGACGATATTACTAACAACCCACTACATGGAAGAAGCCGACGCCATCTGCGACCGGCTGGCGATTATGGACCACGGCCATATCCTGGCGGTTAATACTCCGAAGGGTTTAAAGGAATCGGTGGGGGCGGATAGCATTGTCACGATTTCGGCTACCGGCAACCTCGATGCGCTGGCGAAATTGCTGCAGGACAAGATTGAGGGCGCGACAAAGGCCCTCCGGGTGGATGGCACGATTAAACTCCACATCAAAGGCGTTACCGGTGTGCTGCCGAAAGTTGTTTCCGTTGCCGAACAGGGCGGGTTTAATATTACCGATCTGTCAGTGGCGGAACCGACGCTGGAGAATGTTTTTATCAATCTGACGGGAAAGGAGCTGCGGGACTGATGACGACGACAACAATGAAAACAGTAATGCAATCCGGAAAAACCTTACGTTCAACTGCCGCGGCAAGCCGCACCGCTTTCGCCGCCCTGTTATTACGTGACCTGACGGTGTTGAAAAAAGGCCTGGCGGTTTTTATTTTACGCACACTGATTCAGCCATTTTTACTGGTTTTTGTTTTTCTGTATGT
>Ga0116121_1001033_pt1 | contig 12391 bp, 8 predicted proteins | sample June2015DPH_13_1_FD_89725 | JGI IMG/M metagenome (GOLD analysis project Ga0116121, IMG submission 89725) | Peatland microbial communities from SPRUCE experiment site at the Marcell Experimental Forest, Minnesota, USA - June2015DPH_13_10 | ecosystem: Environmental > Terrestrial > Soil > Wetlands >...
CCTGACCAAACAGGGCATTGATGCCGGTGTAGGCATCGGTGACGGTTCCGGACACCGCATTGCCGCCTTCGCCCCAGGCGCCGCTGTGCGGAGCATGGCAGCCGGCGCAACCGCGGCCGTAGTTTTGGTGAGCGCCCAACACGTCGACCGTGGGGGCGACGCTCCCGGGAGCTCCGGACGATGTCGGGTGTGCCGCCTGTGTTGGTCCCGCGAGCGCCATGGCCGAAGCCATTACCACCAGAAGAAGAACTAAGAATAGCCGTTTCATTTGGAAATCCTCCTCGAAATTTATAACAACTCCGCCATTGGTAATGCACGACGGTCGCCGCAGTAACGGCCCCAGCTGAGACCCTAGCGTATATTTGTAACTTAATGAATAAAAAAGACTTGTATCGATAAAGTGGCATTGTTGCGAGACGCAACAGCAGCCATATATGGGTCGAATGTGGCTTCTGCCGCAACCCAACTGTTGGAAATCACCCAAGTGCCTGTGAGAATCCCTTACACCCGCCAAACGACGCAAGGGCATTAAAGAAGATACCCGGCGGCGAGAGAGCCCTGCGGAGGGTGGAAGAGCGACCCTTCAGGGATCCACCCCCGTGGAAGAGCGGCCCTTCAGAGCCTGCCCTGAGCTTGCCGAAGGGGCCGCGTAACTCCCTTGAAATCAGCGGGCTTTAGCCCCTGTGGTCGCATTTTTCCGCAGCCCGTTTAGCCGCGGAGGTCATTGTACTGACGTAAACTATTGATTTATAAATACTTTACGAAGAATCCACCATTTCTTGCCCTTAAACCACCCCTAAGTCATTGACGAATAAATACTTTACCGATAACCCCTTATTCCTCTAAGACCTGGCGGCACACACACCATAAGTCCTTGAATTTAAAAGACCGCACCAGATGGGTCCGAACGGGAAGAGGCCCAACGACGAACGACTAACGACCAACGACTAACGACCAACGAACAACGACCAAGACTGGAAACTCTCTACTTCGACTCCGCTCAGTTTGACTTGCCGGCATCAGCAGGCTTCGGTGCCGTCGGAAACGCTGGCGGAATCGCCTTCTCAGGTTTGGCGTTGGGAGACTTGCCAGCAGCCTTCAGCGCCTCGCGCCGAGCGAATTCTTTCTCCGCCTGATCCTGCGTCACATAAAGGAACTCCTGCACGCGCCCGGGATAGGTCTCGGAGGTGAAGACTCGGTTCGTCTTGTCGTCGATCATGATGTACTGCAATCCGGAAAACGTGCCCGGCAGAACGCCCTGCTTGTTGCCCATCCACATCAGCAGGTCGCCTTCCTGTGTAAACAGGTGAATGCGGTTCTGCATCGAGTCCGTCACCCAGATGTGCCCATCGCAATCCACCGCAATACCTTTAGGCATCGCGAAATAGCCAGGTCCATCGCCGTGCTTTCCGAAGGTCCGTATGAACTTGCCATCGGCATCGAAGACCTCGACCCGGTAATTGAGCATGTCGGTAACGTAGACGTTCCCGTCCTGATCGAGCGCCACGCTCGTCGGCTTGGCAAAGTCTCCCAATGCGTTCGACGCGTGGTTGGTATTCGGAGTGCCGATGGCCCGCAGCGGCGTGAGATTGTCCGCATCGAACACCAGCACCTGATCCAGTCCAATATCGGCGACATAAAGGAACCGGTTCTCGTTGTCGATCGCCATTCCCGCCGGAGTCACCAACCCCTGCGTGATCGCCGCCTCGCCCTTATGGTTCTTGTCGAACACCAGAATCCTGTGCGCCTGAGAGTCGGAGACGAAAAGCCGGTCCGAGTCGTCAATCGCCAATCCATTGATCAGCGCAAACCCCGCATCCTTCCCGTTCTTGATCATCACCGTGTCCTTAGTCTCCGGGTCGATGATGAAGACCGCGCCCACCTTGCCGTCGGCGACGTAAAGCTTGCCCGTGGAGTCCATCGCCAGCCCATGGGGCTCGCCCATGAAGAAATGGTTCTTCAGAGGATTGTCGGTCTTTTCCTGGGTGGTGCCCGCCAGCCGGTCCATCCAGCTGCTCTTCGGCTTTGCCGTCTGCGCGCTGAAGTCGGGCAGCTTCTCGCCCGCGAAGTAGTCCATGTACTTTACCCGCGCGATGTTCGGCGGCTGCGGCCATACGACCTTCGACTTGTCGATCACGTCGTAAAGCGACACCCGCTTCTGTGGCGTCTGGTCATCCTTCTTCTTGTCCTTGTCGGAACCGAAGGCGAAGGAGGAACAAAATAACCCCAGAACCATCAAAGCTGCCAGTGCCAGCCAGCCGTTTCGCAGCGGTGTCGATTTGTGGATTCGTACGCTCATTTTCGCTTCTCTCTTCGAACCAACATCGGCTTTCATCTCTGCCCTGATCCTTAGCTACCTTCTTAGCTACCTTCGCAGATCCTTGTGGCAAGTCGCGCAGAACTGGGAGTTATTCGCCTGGTCGTTCACCAGCAGGCCGGGCTGTGCCGAAGCATGCGGCTGGTGACAGGTCAGGCAATTGATCTTTACCTTAACTTTCGTGATATCCGTTGCTTCCATGACGTCCGACACCGGATGGCGGTCCACCGGGTGACCCAGGTTGTACTTCAGCGGCAACACCGGAACCTTGGCGAAATAGTTTTCCGGCAGTTCGACCTTGCCGTCGAAAATCGCAACCATGTGCTCGCTTTCAAGCTTCTTCGGCTTCACGTCCGGACCATGGCACTCCAGGCACAGTTTGTTAACCCCAGCCACGCGCAGCAGATGCTCGTTGTCTCCGCCGTGTCCCAGATGGCAAACCGAGCAGCCCTGCACGAATGCGGGTTGGTGATGAACTCGCTTCTTCTCTAGGTCGGCAATCTCGCTGTGGCAACCCAGGCAGATATTCACCGGATCGGTCTTCGGCAGATTGGGGTAAGCGCTGGCATGCGGATTGTGGCAGTCGGTGCAATCTCCAGCCGCGCCCGGATGCTGTACCTTAGCCGATTCGATCAGCTTCGCCTTGTCGTCGTGGCAGGTCACGCAGAGATCGTTGACTTTAGGCTGCGTCAGAACCACTTTGCCATCCTTCGCCGCCGCATGGCAGGTGTCGCAACTCCTGTCCGCAAATGGCGGATGGGTGAACTTGGCCATCAGCTTCGGCGAGGAAGACTGGTGCGGGTCGTGGCACTGCAGGCAGTTCGCCGTGCCAAACGGCTGGTTCTGGTGTGCCCTTTGCAAGGCGGCATCTTTTGGATCGTGGCAGTCGACGCAGAGCGCGGGCGCAGACTTTGTTAAGTGATAGCGGTTTTCCGTCGTCGGTTCCGCACCCGTCTTGTGCGTAATGTGGCAGGTCTCGCAGCCCATATCGAGCGCGGCATGACGGCTGCCTTTTTCCGGAACGTTCAGACCTTGGGTGTGGCAGGTCAGGCAGAGATTGTCCTTTTTATCTCCCGATGTCGCTTTCAACAATTGATTCTTGTTGTCCGAAGTATGCGGATCGTGGCACTTCAGGCAATCGCGAACCGCCGGAGGATGAACGGTGCCCTTGATTTGGGAGGCATCCTTGTCGGCGTGGCAGGTGAGACAGAGCCCGTAGGGAGTGGTCGTGATCAGCTTCACGCGGGTCACGTCCTTGTTCACCCGAATCTCGTGACAACTCAGGCAGCCCATCGCGATGGCGGAATGGACGAATTTGCCTTTCGACTTATCCTCGTGGCATTCCAGGCACTTGGCAGCGTCAATCTTCGGATCCAGCGGAACGGGATGAACCGCGGCGTTGGCGCGCGGAAGCAGCAGCACCATCAACGCAAAAAAAATCAGGGCATGAATACCAGCGCCGCGGCCGTCTTGGTTTACGACAGTCCTGCGGAACCAAATGCGATGGGGGAGCAGTCTCACACGGCCTCCAACGGGTGCATTTGCACGAAGATCACCGTATCACAAAAAAACTGTCGCGCGATGCAACGCGCGCGCAACTCACTGCACAAGATCGGGTTGAGAGACATGTACGACCCGGCGCAAGCGCTTCTCGGAATCATTGTCAACCTCGAAAATGGGCCTTCTGCCACAGCTTCGTCGTGAAATTCCCCAAAGGGGAAGTCGCCAGTATCCCTAAAATAGCCCTGGACACCCCATCACAGGGGTGGGTGAGCCCCGTCACCACCCGGCTGTGATGTGTGAAATTCCCGTCAAACTGGGTTGGAGTGCGCGATTTAGCCCAAATCAGCCCTTTTGCAGACTGCCATCCTGTCTACTAAGCTGCGCTATATCTGTTGGTTACGAGCATTCGCCCGTCTGGCTTGGAACTTGCATTTCATACCTTGGAACAGGGGGGGATATGGCCGTAAGTTTGAGCTCCATTGGCCACAAAACGTGGCGCACCGTCGCTTCCATCCAGACCGGCGTGGTGCTCTTAATTCTTGTCGTGATCCTGGCGGCGGTTGGAACCATCGTGTTGCAGCGGCCAGTCACCGAGCCCGACGAGATGCGCACCGCCTACTCCCCGCAAACGCTCCGCATCCTCGATGCGGTCGGTTTGACCGATGTATTTCACACTTGGTGGTTCCTGGGACTGGTGCTGCTGGTCAGCTTCAGCATCGTGGCGGCTTCGATCGATCGCTTCCCCAACTCATGGCGCTACTTCTCGCGTCCCTACAAATATCCCGACGAAAGCTTTCGCCGCGCTCAGCATCCGCAGAAACTGGTGCCCATTGCGGACGAAGAATCGGGCCTGGTGGCGGCGGAGCGCGCACTGCATGAGTTGGGATTCAAGCCGGAGCGGGTCGTGCGCGAAGACCACTTCGGAATTTTTGCGGAACGGCACCGCATCTCCGAGCTGGCGGTATATATCGTCCACGCCAGCCTGCTGCTTATCTTTTTTGGCACTGTCGTCGACGGTCTCTGGGGCTGGCGCGCTACGCTCAACCTGGATGAAGGCCAAACCTCTAACGTCGTCGAACTGCACGATGGAAGCACGCGCACGCTCCCCTTTGCCATTCGATGCGACTCCGCCGGTCAGGAAAACTACCAGGACGGAAGCCCCAAGAAATGGTGGTCGAAGCTCGCCGTCGTGAAAGACGGACGAGATGTGCAGACCAAAGAGATTGTCGTGAACGACCCGCTCCTCTATAGTGGCGTCCGTTTTTACCAGTCGAGCTACGGTCCGAATGGCAAGGTCGACAAGCTGGCTTTGATTGCGGCTCCAAACGATGGTTCTGGCCAGAAACAGGAAATCGGCCTTGCGCTGAACGATACCGCTTCGCTCGATTCCGATACTACCGTGCGCTTCGCCGAGTTCTTCCCCGACTTCGCCGTGCGCGACGGGCAGGTGTACCGGAAGTCGAACTACCTGGAAAATCCCGCCGCTCACCTGGTGGTCACATCGAAGAAGGCGGGAAAGGACTTCGACGTCTGGATCCCGCAGTTGGACGAGGTTGCCGACAACTCCAAGGCGCCCTACCTGTTCCAGGCCACCGACTTGAAGATGGGCCACTTCACCGGCTTGCAGGTGTCGCACGAGCCGGGGCAGTGGGGAGTTTGGTCCGGTGTGGTGCTGATGGGCATCGGACTGGCATTCGTGTTCTACGTTGTGCACATGCGATTTTGGATGGTACCCGTTCGCGATCCCCAAACGGGCAAGTGTTCGTTGTGGATCGGGGGAACCGCGAACCGCAATCGGGACGCGTTCGAGCAGCGCTTCAAAGATCTGGTGGCGCTGGTGGAAAAAGACCTGAAGGCCGTTCCCGCGAGCGTCTCCAACCCGCAGGTGGTCACGGTTGCCGGGAACTGAATCGGCTATTGGAGGATGGTAATGGCACGAGCAAAAGTAGAGCAGCAGCAGCCGGCAACTGGCATGACACTCATCGTGCTGGTCGGACTGGCCATTGCGTTCCTGCTGTTCATGGCATTTCTGAACGTGGTCAAAAGCGGCAATCTCTTGAATGAGACGAACCTCCTCTTTGCCACCCTGATTTTCTATGCCGGAGCCGGCGCCCTGTATCTTGGCTTTGGCGTCACCGGCATCCCGTCGTATTTGAAGTTCGCATCGTTCTCCACCTGCCTCGGATTGATCGCCAATACCGCCGCCATTGCCCATCGCTGGTACGAATCGGGACACGCGCCTTTTTCCAGCGTCTACGAAATGCTGCTCAGCTTTGTCTGGACGCTGGCCGTGCTCACGCTGGTGGCCGAGAAGAAATATGACGTGAAAGTCATTGGCACGGTCACGATGCCGGTGGCGATTGTCGGCGTGGTGCTGATGCAATTGCTTCGCACCGAGGTTCACCCGCTGGTGCCCGCGCTGCAATCCACTTGGCTGCACGTACACGTCACCCTGGCCATGCTGGCATATGCCGCCTGTGCCCTCAGCTTCGCCCTGGCCATGATGTTCCTGATCCAGGACAACCTCAAAACCGAGACCGTTCTCGCCGTGACCAGCGCCAGCACGATCGCCATTTACGCCAGCATCGTTTTGACGCGCTTCGAGAAATGGGGCGGCCTGAACCTGGTGGCGTGGAATCCGGAAAGCAAGTCGGAAGTCTTTCTCTCTCGGGGCGTGCGTCTTTTCGTCGTGGTTCCGGACCTCGGCTGGCTGTTGACGCTGACGCTTTTGGTTGTTGCCTCGCCGCTGGTCTTCTACGGGTTGGCGCGGCTCAAGACCGGCGAAAGCGAAAAACAAAGCTTCCTGACCCTCGCCAATCGCGCCGTATTCCTCAGCATCCTGTTGCAGGCCATGACCCTGGTGATGTTTATTCTGCGCGCCCGCGATGGCCGGTATCCTTCGCTCGACGCAGATGGATTATTCCCGACAACCCTCGCCGCCAGTCCATTCATACTGTCGGGTTTGGTGGGCGGCGCATTTATCTCCCTCCTCTATCTGTTACTGCTGTGGCGCCGCCCCGATTTGGAGCGCTCGCTGCCCAGCGCGGACAACCTCGACCGGATCACCTACAAGACCATCTGTCTGGCCTTCCCCCTTCTAACTTTGATGATTGCTTCGGGAGCCTACTGGGCGAACCAGACCTGGGGCTCCTACTGGAGCTGGGATCCAAAGGAAACCTGGGCGGCGATTACCTGGTTGGTCTACGCCCTCTATTTGCACATGCGCATCACCCGGGGCTGGCGGGGCCGTCGCGCCGCTTACTTCGCCATCTTCGGATTCGTCGTCGTGATGTTCACCTTCTTTGGTGTCACGTACTTGCTGCCCGGACTCCACGCATATGCTTAACCGCACCCAGTCCCAAGCGACCTCCGCAGCGATGACGGCCGGGCCACTGCCAGGAGTCCGCAGAACGGATGGGGTTCGCTCTCCCGCGACCTCGTTGCCGACGGAGGACTTCCGCTTGGGTTCGGTTCGATTTAATTGGCAATTGAAGGCTATCTTGCCGGTAGGACTCGTGCTGCTCGCGGGTCTGTTGCTCTTTACCCTCGCCACCGTCTCCTTTCGCGACCCGGAGCGCCATGCCGTGCTGATGGTCGCCGGCGCGGGAGCCGTTGCCATCTGCGCCGTCTCCATCCTTGCCTTGGCCCACTTTGTGCAGCGGCCGATGGTCGAATTGCAGGAGAAGATCGCCCAGGTCAGCGAAGGCAATCTGGATGTGGCAGTCTCATTCGCCAAGCGCAACGACGAAATGGGAGACCTCGGCCGCAACTTCAACTACATGATGCAGCGCTTGCGCGATAGTCAGGCCGAGATTGAAATCCTGCATCGTACCCAGATGTCGCGCGCCGAGCATCTGGCGACCCTCGGCGAATTGGCCGCGGGCTTGGCGCACGAGATTCGCAATCCGCTGGCCGGCATCGCCGGCGTCATGGAAATCATCGGCCGCGATTTGCCCCCGGCCAGTCCGGCGCGCGCGGTGGTGAAAGACGTTCGCCTGGAAGTCGCCCAAATCAATCGCATCCTGACCGATCTGCTGGAAACCGCGCGGCCTCACCCACCGCAAATCTGCCGCAGCAATCTCAACACCACCGTGGAACACGCGGTGATGCTGGCGCGCCAGCAAGTGCTCTCCAAACCCATCAAGATCGAACTCCAGCCGGCCGCCGATCTGGCCGAAGTCGAGCACGACAGCGATCAGATTCACCAGGTGCTCCTGAATCTCCTGCTCAATGCGGTGCAAGCCATGGACGGCGCTGGCACCGTGCGTGTCGACATCGGTTCGCGGGGCGATTTCGCCACCGTCGATGTCAGCGACACCGGACGTGGCATTCCCCCCAAAAACCTCACCAATATCTTCCGCCCTTTCTTCACCACCAAGGGCAATGGCACCGGCCTTGGTCTTTCTCTTGCCCGCCGCATCGTGGAAGAACATCATGGCCGCATCGAGGTCAGCAGCATCGAGGGGAAGGGAAGCAAGTTCACCGTACTGGTGCCGTTTCAGACGCCCGCGGCTGAGGCCGTACCCTCCTAACAGGCCCGGCGCTTCAGCCGCATGGGGGCAGGAGTCGCGCCTATTCTTTCGCCGCGCCCTTCCCTTTGTCTTTGTGCCCGAAGTCGAGGCCGAAATGAGGGTCCGATTTCGTGCCGTGGATCTCCACCGGAACCTCGGTACCGGCGCCGTTCTTGCTGAAAAATGGGTCGACCGGTTTCAGCAATAGCGACTTCCAGCCCGTTTCCATCTGCGAGAGTTTCGCATCCAGCCGCGCTTTCCCATGAAAATCGAATTGGTTTCCATCCAAACTGTACGTCCCGGTCAAGTTCACGTCTGTGCCGGGAACCTGGAACTGCAACTGCGAGAAAGATAGGAGCCCATTGCGAAGACGGAACGTGCCCTTCATGTCCGAGTGCACGTTGTCGAGAGAACCCTCTTTGGCCTGTTTCGGTTTCCCCTGGCTTCTCACGCTGAGAGCATCGATTTTTCCCTGGATCTTTTCATTCGTGAAGTGTGCCCCAGACACTTGAAAAGTTCCGGTCAGGTTCAGGCGATTAGCGACGTCGGCCTCGCCCGGTGGCAGGTCAACCTTCGTTTTCAGTTGAACCACACCTGTCATGATCGGGGGATCGGTTCGTATCGCCGTTTTCAGCAGGTCTTCGATCGCTCCCCGATCCACCTCGACGTCCAGTTCCACATGGTGCCCATTCGGGTCCTTCGTTCTTTCGACGGAACCGTTCGCCACCAGAGACGAATTCAGAATTCTTGCTTTCACCGGCTGCAGGTAGGTGTCGCCGCTGGTTCCGTCCACAATGGCGTGAAAGTCTGTGTGCAACGGGACCGAACGCCCGCTGATGGCAAGGCGAAAATCTGGAGTGTCGGTTGCGCCATCCACAACAATCTTGTCAAGGACACCGGCGTACCTGCCTGCCGACGAAAGCATCCCGCCGAGCCCTTTGATGGTGCCCAAGTCGGCGTGGTCGAACGAATAGGTCCCGCTCACCGGAGTATCGCGCGGGCTGTCTGGCTGCCATGGCCCAAATGACCCACTGGAAAGAATGTGTCCCACGGGCTTGGGGTTGGTCAGGTCGGCATCGAAATGCATGGGAGAACCGGTACCGACCGTCGTCATTCGCAACTTCTCGATGTCAAACTCCAGCGGCAGCTTGCCCCGCCGCAGAGTGTTGACGATCAGTTGTGCTTGGTCGCAGACCAGCCGATCGACGATGATTTGTATCTTGCCGTTCTCGGGCGCCAGGGGCTTCATCTCGCTGCGATGTTCTCGGGGCGGCAAATTCAACTGCAATCCTGTTACATACACCGTGTCGACGTGCAGGGGAGAGCGAAAGAGCTCCCGGATACCCATATGAAAGCGGAATTCCGCAACATTCACGATGGGCTGAAATCCCGGTTCGTGATTGTTGGGGTCGGTTTCCCCGAAAATTCTGAGTCCGGCGCCTTCAACCTGGAGTCCCTTGACCAGCGAGACGTGAAAGGCGTCAAGTTCCACCCTGCTCTTGAACCTGGTCGCCAGCGTCTCAATCACCGCCGCGCGCAGGCTGGGCTCGGCGCGATGGACGGCCATGCCCAGTATGATGCCCAATACGACAATTGCTGCAGTCAACAGCAGCGCCAATCCGCCGATCCAGCCCCAGCGGCTGGCTCGTTTCCTCGTTGGAACGACGTTCTGTGCGCTCTCTGCCATTTCCATTCCTTGCACAGCCGATTGTAGAGCAACTTCGCAAGGCCCTTCCGTTCGTAGTAAATTAAACCTCGGTGCCTACAGAGAAAATCCTGATCGTGGACGACGAGCGCCTGGTGCGCTGGTCGCTCCGCCAGAAGTGCGAAGAGTGGGGCTACACCGTCATTGAGGCCGAATCCGGCGAACCCGGGCTCAAGCTAGCGCAGCGCGAATCGCCCGATCTCGTGCTGCTCGACGTGCGCATGCCCGATCTCAGCGGCATCGAAGTGCTCGACCAGCTCAAGAAAAATGGCGATGCGCGAGCCGTCATCATGATCACCGCCGATCCGCAGCTCGACGACGTGAAAGCCGCGCTCAAGCTGGGAGCCTATGACTTCGTCGGCAAGCCCATCGATTTCGACGAGCTCCACATCACCATCAAGAACGCGCTCGAGGCGACCAGCCTGCGCGCCGAAGTGCAAAGCCTCCGCAGCGAGGTGCGGCGCGAATCGGGCTATGACAGCGTGGTCAGCGTTTCCCCGAAAATGACCGAGCTGATGAACTTCGTCCGCAAGGTGGCTTCGAGCGAAGCTACAACGATTCTGATTCAAGGAGAAAGCGGCACCGGCAAGGACCTCATCGCCAAAGCCATCCACTACGAAAGTTCCCGCCAGGGAAAACCTTTTGTCGCCATCAACTGTTCCGCCATTCCCGAGACGCTGATGGAGGCCGAACTTTTCGGCCACGAAAAAGGCGCCTTCACCGATGCCAAGCAGATGAAGAAAGGTCTGTTCGAGGCGGCCGACGGCGGCACTCTGTTTCTCGACGAAATCGGCGAACTTTCCCCTCTGCTGCAAGCGAAGCTGTTGCGCGTGCTCGAAGATCAGGTCATCCGCCGCGTGGGCGGCATCCGCGATATGCAGGTCGATGTGCGCGTGATCGCGGCTTCCAACCGCGATCTCGAAAAAGCGGTGCGCGAAGGCCAGTTTCGTCAGGACCTCTACTACCGCTTGGCGATCATCGCTATCTTCATTCCGCCGCTGCGGGAACGAAAAGAAGACATTCTTCCGCTGGTCGATTTTTTCATCGAGCGCTACAACCGCAGATTCAAGAAATCGATTCGCGGCATCACCGACGACACGCGGCGTCTGATTTTCACGCACAACTGGCCCGGCAATGTCCGCGAGCTCAAGAACACCATCGAGCGCGGCATGATTCTGGAGGACGAGCCGTTTCTGCGCCCCGAATATCTCCCGTTTTCCGTGGGCGAATCGGGTGGCCGCACGCTCTTTGAACGAACCGCTCCCGCCGAAGCCGGACAGTCCCTGCCGAACGGCCGCATGCTTCCGCGGCTCTATATTCCGGAAGGCGGTACATCTCTGGAAGAGGTGGAGCACGCCATGGTCGAGCTGGCCATGCGCCAGGCCCACGGCAACCAGACCCACGCCGCCAAGCTGCTCGACATCAGCCGCGACGCTCTCCGCTACAAGCTGAAGAAATTCGGCCTGATCCGCGGCGACGAAGAAGGAGCGCAGACCGGCGCGGCCGAGGAGCAGTGATTGCCGACCTCCGTCTCCCCTTAGGAATTTGTCATCCCGAACCGCTGTTAGCGGTTTGCCATCCCGTGTAGAGCGGACACTCCTGTCCGCTGCCTTTGCCTTTGATTTTCTTCGGCTAGCACCCCGGGGCGTGCCCCGTCCTTGCGCGAATCGTGGAGATCGAATCGGAGTCGCTAACGCGCGATCACGAACAAGAAACCCACAGACGGGACGTTCCCCGGTTTTTTCCGAATGTCGTTAGGGTGAATCGTGCACGCCCGGAGTGCTTGCGTCTGGCCAGCGACAGCGGATGGACTGGTTCCCCCGTCCGGCCCACCCGAAGTCTTTGGAGTTCAACGTCGTCGCATTAGAGTTGGCCCCTTCTCCATGGTTGGAAGGATTGGGGAAGACGTCGCGCCGGTCACGGCCCGTTTCCCCAATCATGGTCGTCCTTCGTTCGTCGTCTTTAATGGACTCTCACCGTTTTCACTGCGGGTCCAGTTCCTGACGATGCATTCCATATGCAAACTGTTTCCGTATCGCCATCATTGAGATCCCAACTACTTAACCCGTAATCGCCGGAAAACCCTCCCAGTACAATCTCTGTTTCCGACCAGTAATCCACGATAAGCGTGACGTCATTCGGCGTAGCGTTAGCCACTACGTTACACGCAGGTTCGCCGGCGGTACCGCTATAGCCGGCCACCCACTGCGCGGTCGAGTCGTCGAGAGCAATATAGGAGGAGTCGCCAATGTACGGCGCTTGGGTACCAAAGTTGGTGCCCTTGATCGTAATGGTCTGCCATTGTTTATCCTGAATCGCAGAGACCGATTTTATGGTGGGTGTCTGCGCATGTAA
>Ga0116121_1001043_pt1 | contig 12331 bp, 10 predicted proteins | sample June2015DPH_13_1_FD_89725 | JGI IMG/M metagenome (GOLD analysis project Ga0116121, IMG submission 89725) | Peatland microbial communities from SPRUCE experiment site at the Marcell Experimental Forest, Minnesota, USA - June2015DPH_13_10 | ecosystem: Environmental > Terrestrial > Soil > Wetlands...
CTTTACAAAAGTAACGGGTATTTGCGGGGGCCTGTGTTTCAGAAGGTGCTCCAGCCGGGCGGGGCCCCGTTGCCAAGCCCGATAGGGTTATTTCTGTGCTGTCACCTTGTCCATGGTGACGATTGTGAACTCATGGACGGTGTCGATTCCATCCTTGTGACCATGGTGGACGATGAGGTTCTCCTCTTTCGAGAACTGCAACGTGTTGCCGTCACGACTTGCTTGAATGCTCCCAGTGTCGGTATTCCATACCTGTACCTCCCAGATACGGCTGTCATGCTTGACCTCGAAGCTGCCTTCATCGGTTACCCACAGCATCGTGACCTCTTCACGGCAGAGCATCAACGAGTGTTCGCAGCGTATCCGCGTGGTGACATCGAGCGGCTCCAATGACGTTTTCATCTTCGATGCCATTCGACCAGCGATGCTCGCCTGCGACGGGCCGATGTTAACTTCCTGCGCCTGCACAATGCCTGCGACCAAGGCCAGCAACAGAACCACCACGGCGTTTTTCATTGTCCACCTCCAGTGCCCACGATACTTGTGGTCACTTTATCCAGCCATAGACTGCGCTTACGGGTCGGCTACTGACCTCACCGGTGCCAAACACTCGGATAGACAGGGGAGCGTCCGTGTAGCGAGACGTGTCGGAGTCATTTAGGAAGACGACATCGTAGACCTCACCCGCCGTCAACTGGTGACAGTCAGGGTACTTTTTGAGGCAGCTCGCTTTGGCGGTCTTCTCTGGCTTGCCCGGTGTGAAAAACACTATGAGGTATCTATCGCTCAGGTCATCAGACGAGGCCACGGCCATCTTGAAGGTCTGCCCGAGTTCGAGGCTGGAATCTTGCGGGTCGGGAGATCCGGGCGCAGGAGTAGGCGTAGCATTGCTCGGCTTTGGTTCATCGTTTCTAGCTTCTTCGGCCCTGTCTGAACGTGCAGCAGCCGATTCTTGGTTTATCACAAAGTAGACGGCGGACTGTTCAGAACCCGTGACTCTTACACTTCCCAGGTTGTAGTCGTCTTCCATGCTGGGATAGAGATCAGGATCATCCTTCAGCATCTTCTCAATCTGGAACTTCCCGCCTACAGGCAACTGTGTGCAATCAGCAAATTTCGCCAAACAGGCAATCTCAAAGCGGTAGATCGTGTGGTCACTTAGTGCCATGTGGACCTTGGCTTTGTAGCCTTTGGTGAAGGCGTAGATCTGGTCTACGACAATCACACCGGACCAAGCTGAGTAGAATTTCTCCAAAGAAGCGCCGGTCGCTTGGTCCGCCGCAACAGGTTCCGCTTCATCGGGAAGAGCGCGCGCTCTCGGAGATCTGGCCAATAACATCGGTTTCACATCGTTAATGGGAATGGCAAAATTGAGGTTTTCTCCGTTTTTGATATGAGAAGTCGTGATGCCAACCACTTTCCCCGACATATTGAACAACGGGCCTCCGCTGCTGCCGGGTGAAATCGGCACCGTGATCTGCAAGAAGTTGCTCCCTTCGTCTTCAACAGTCCGGATCGCGCTGACAATGCCGTTTGAAACCGTCGATTCGAGCGAAAGCGGGCTACCTATGGCGACAACTTCCTCTCCAACTTGGAGCAGATCGGAATTTCCGAGAGTTAACGCGCGAAAGTCGTTCCCATGCGCCTTGATGATAGCCACGTCGCGATCTTTGTCGGATGCAAGTACCCCATCGACAAGAAAGAAAGCACCGCCAGGGAATTTAATGACGGCAGAGCTGCCGTTCTTGATGACGTGGTAGTTGGTCACGACTTGGCCATCTTTGCTTATGAGAAAGCCGCTGCCTTGAGCGACAGGATGACCATTCTTATCCGATACGACTATTGAGACAACCGCCCCATGCGCTTCTCGGGATATGGCCGGGATATCTAAACGGGCTCCCTTGTTCGTACTCGGGGCGTTCTGTGCCGACATCGCGGCCACCAGCAACAGAACGACTGCCATGTACTTCATCGAGGTCCCTTCCCGCCGGTGCGCAGAGCTGCGTTCTCCCTCATTAAATTCCATCAGGGAATCGGGGACCGATCAACTTACGGAAGGCCTTGGCAAGCATGACTTTGGTTACCTGCAACCCATATCACTGAAGGAGGAGAATCGGGTGTGGGCGAAGATTTGCAGACTGAACAGGGAGAAAACTGAATGTTTTGCGGCCAATGTGGGAAAAATCTGCACGATGACGTGAGGTTCTGCCAGTCGTGCGGACGCCCCACTGCGCTGGCTTCTACTCCAGCTAGCTTTACGAGTGCAACTGCAGCAGCGGCGGCCCCAGCACTTTCATCGTCTCCAGCGCCAGGAACCGCGAGCCATCAGCAACTGATGAAACATTATGGCGAGATGTCCGATCAGGAACTCATGAACGCGGCAGGTGACGTTGCCTCACTTGAAGACGACGCGCGTATCGTCATTGCAGGTGAACTCAGCCGACGAAAACTTTCCGAGAGTGACATCATCCAGTACCGGCAGGATGTGGCGGCGTTAGCAGCGGCACCTCATGAGTGGGGCACCGTCCCCGCACCCACTAGCTCGCAGAAACCAAGCTACACGGGGGCCCTCGTCCTTGGCTGGGTCTATGTCGGCGCGGGTGTTGTCCTCGTACTGGCCGCTTTGGCGACGTTGACCACCTCCACCGATGTAACACCAGCTGCTACCGCCTCTTCGACCAAACCGATGGGACTTGCGGCCGCAGCATTCCAAGGCCTATTGTTTCTCGCGACGGGACTTGCAGTGCTGCGGCGCAAGAAGGTAGCGGTAAAGCTTGTTTGGACGGTCACTGTTCTGGGAGCAATCGGAGTTGTGCTTCGAGGGCTGATTCCACTGGACATTGCGTTGTGGGTGGTCAACCTCGGCATCGCAAGGTGGTTTGCTACCAAAGCTCCGCAGCTGAACTGAAATTGAGCGGACGTTGTCGCTGAAGAGACCGTACGTGTTTTGCATGTCGTAGGGCAACGCAATCACGTAGATTTCGTTACCGACGTACCGTCTCTTTTAAGCGGTAAGTCCTTGTGCCGTCAAGCGCGAAACTCAATTTGAGGAGGCTGCCCCAGCGGAGAGTGCCTTAACCTGCGAGAGCACATTTCTGGCTTCCCGAATTCCCGATTGGATGTCCAGCTCCAAATCTAGGTGCGGGACGGCGGATGTCTTCGCAGCCTCGTAGAATCTCAGTGCATCCACCGGGCGGTTCAATCGGTTGAGGTAGATTCGTGCAGCGCAAAGCTGCGCCAGCACAGATTGCCGCTCGGAAGGATAGGCTGCGGCGAGCTTGTCGTACTCGATGACGGCGCGTTCAAAGTCTTGCTGTTGCTCTGGCACGCGGCAAAGGTCCAACCAGACATCGGGAGGAATGCTTTCGCCCCCCGCGTTTAGGAAATCTTCATAGTCCTGCCAAGCTGTTTCGTATTCTCTGGACCGCACATGTAAATCGCAGAGCTTGCCCGTCGCCTCCCGATAAGCTGAAATATTACTTGCCCGCCAGTAGACCGCTCGCAACAGGTTCCAAGCCTCTACCGAGTCAGGTTTCGTTGTGAGGTAGTTGTTCAGAGTAGCGGCGGCCTCGTCAAACTTGTGAAGCTCCATGAGGTCGCCAGCCTGACTGATTTCTGGATCAGGCGTCCAGGCGACCTGTTCCTCGATTGCTTTGTTCATTTTGTGTTCCAACCCCGAGTAGCGGATCGCCACGGCCGCAATGCCGCCAAAGAGGAAACCACCGACGTGTGCCCAGTGTCCAACCCCGTCCCTTGGCCCCATTCCGTAGTTGATTTCCATCAGCAGCCAAATCGGCAATAGCCAATATGCTCGCATCCAGAAGCGAGAAAAGGGAAACAGGCCCAGATCAAAGAACCACATCATTCTGATCTTCATCTTTGGGAAGCGTACTAGGAAGGCTCCCATTAACCCTGCGACAGCTCCCGAAGCGCCGATTGACGGTACGATGGTTCCAGGATCTGCCCAAGCGTCAAATTGGCATGCCACTGCGCCCGCCGTTAGGTAGACAAGCAGGTAAAGCGGTCGGCCCCAAGCGTCCTCTAAGACAAATCCCGCCAGCCACAAGAACCACATGTTGCCTATCAAGTGCCACCAACCGCCGTGAAGGAAGGTCGAAGTGAGATACGTAATGGGTCCTGGGTGGGCTGCAACGAAGGCATAGCGTTGGTCGATCGATGAGGCCATCAATTGTGAATATTCGCTTGCGAGCGAATCCATTTCCCCTTGCAATTCCGCCGGATTGTCAAGTCGTCGCGTCCGAGCGTCCCAATCGTCGAGTACCTCGGAGTTCGGCTTCTGCATCTCTGTCCAATCGTCGGGGTCATGCTTTCTGAAGTCAGCGACCCACTCCTGAACCTCAGGCGTGAGGAGGAGCTGTGGATGCATGGCAGCCAGAACTAGAATGTGCTCTCGCACCTGCCACAGTTGTGAGCCCTGCTTCTCCATGACCCAATGAGTGTCCAGAAAAATAGCGAAGTTGAGGAGGATCAGCCCAATTGTTATGACCGGCCAACGTCGGGCGGACATGTTCTCATGCTGGACTGGGATGAGCACGGTATCTCTAAGCCTAGGCAGAACTCGGATCAATGGCCAGATGCCCGGTGGTGATCGAACCTAAGTAACCGTATCGCCGAACGCCAGAGAAAAGCGTTGTACTGCGATGAACTGCAGTGGGTTACCTTTGGACTGTGGTTCCCCTATCGTCATGAGGGTACGATTCATAAGGGGATTCGAAAGAGATATTGAATTGAACCGAGGGGGACCTGCCCAGGGAAGACGATGCTTAACACCTTAAGATGTTTCGTTCTCGCGGCTCGTAACAGACTCCGTTTAGCGTTGCGCAGGTGTAACCGATGCGGTCGGCGGGGAGTGGAGAGCGTATCTCTGTTCTTTCCCGAAAAGCTTTGCAGGGTTTGCCACTTTGCGCTGGTGAGTGCGGGAATGGAAACCCAATGCCGGCCACGGGCGTGATTGTAGAGGCAATATAGAGCAAGCCGAGGGGAGCATCTCGGAGTGTAATGTCAGCCCACGCCTCTTGGATCGGCAAAAGGCCGTCGGTCATGGGTGCAGGAACAGCTTCGGACATTTGGGATTGAAGTGGGAGACGAATAATGAACCGAGGCGGATTCTCGTGGTGGCGACTCTTTGGTGTGTCGGCGCTCAAGTCTAGAGTCTCCCGCAAGATCGGCATTCCGCTGACTCGCACTGGGCGTCGGCAAAAGCTCGGGTCTTTGATCCTGCGACTGCTGGGCTTGAACAGATGGGTTTAGGGTGGCAACAAGATGAAATTGTCGATCTAAGTGCTTGTGCCTTTAGATCATTAGCGCTAACGTTTACTAAAAGGTGAAATCAAGGTGTAGGTTCAGAACTTGCCACTTCTGGATGAAGGCCAGGCGGTCCGAGACACGTATGAGGTCGAGCGGTTCCTTGGAGAAGGAGCGTTCGCAGAGGTGTATCGCGTTCGCCACCGCTATTTAGGCCGACAGGCTCTGAAGTTATTCAAAGTTGCGGGCCTCACTGCTCCGGAAGTCGAGGATATGCTCGGTGAGGCGGTCCTGCTGTCGGGGATCGATCACCCGAACATCGTCCGGGTATTCGATGCAAACACCGTCACATTAAACGGTCAAGTTTATGGCTACTTCACGATGGAGCACGTCGCGGGAGGCAGCTTAGATAGGTTTTGGCGGTCATACGGCGCTCAATTCATTCCTGTCGCTACCGTAGTAGACATCATCAAACAGGTCTGCAGAGGGTTGGATACCGCACATAGCCAGGATCCACCGATTATTCATCGCGACATCAAACCGCAGAACATCCTCGTCGGTTATCAATCGAACGGTCTGCGGGCCAAAGTCTCCGATTTCGGTTTGGCCAAGAAGGCGAACCCGCTGACGCTCTTGGCGAGTGCCCGCGGCACGCGAGCATTCAAACCGCCGGAAGCTTTCCAGGATTTCAACAGTGATTCGTGTTCAGGAGATGTCTGGGCGGTGGGAATGACACTCTACCTCTTGCTTACAGACAAATTCCCCTTCATAGTGCCCGACGACGCGCCCTCGGCTTCAGTGAATGTATTCCAAGCGCCTTTAGTTCCCCCAAGTCGCGTAAATCCTACTTGCGATTCAGTGCTCGATCAGATCTTGGCTCAGTGCCTCGCGACCGACCGAGCAAAGCGTTACAAGACGGCCGCGGAACTCCTCACCGAGTTGGAAGCCTGGGCTCCCAGACTACAAATGGAAGAGCAAGGCAGCCGCGAAAACGTATGGTCAACCTCCAAGGAGGTTTTGGGACGACCCTCGCCAGCATCACCGCAAGATGCTCGCCGGCTTGCCGCTCGCGCGATTGAACTGGCACAGAGCGCGGCAAATCTTAACGAGGCCGCAGACTTAATGGAGGAAGCCTTCAATAAACTCCCGCAACTTCGGGACGAATACCAGGGCCGGGTAAAACTGTGGCGGCGTGGAATCTCGATGTAGGTTGCCGATGGCTAAACACTCGATCTTAATTGTCGATCATCAGAACACCGTGCTAGGCCTGGCGAAGAAAGTGCTCGCTGATGACGGTTATGAGGTTCATGTGGCGGGATCATCGCGCGAGGCGATCGACCTGTCACGTGGCCTTGGGCCGGAACTTCTAGTCATCAATCCCGCAATGCCAACGCTTTCGGGGGTTGAGGCTGCGAGGCAGATTTCGCGAGATGCCAAGTGCAAAGTGTTGTTCCTCTCCGACTTGGCGAAGGATTCCGACTTCCGCGAGATGCTTCGTGGCCTGAGACAGCAGGGATGCGAGTGCTCGGCGATCGGTGTCCCGTTTGAAAGCAGCGAACTTCTGACTTATGTCAGACGGGAGATCGGGTCGGTCGTCGTTGCGACCCAGCATGGGGAACGCCCTTCGCCCATACCGCCGCCCGCTCGTGCGGCAGCGGCAGCAGCCCCGGCGAGAGCATCTCTTCCCGATTATCAGCCCCTTCTAGAAATGGTGGGACCCCAGCTATACGAACGCAATGCGTTCAGAGTAACTGCATTGGGAGTGGATGCTTCATTGCGCGACATCTCTCGACAAGCCGAGAAGTTGGAAATGATGGCCAAGTTGGGTGTTAGCGGAATTGCGAAGGAGCTATTTTCCACTGCGCCTGCTACTGCGGAGGAGATCAGAGCTGCGCTCCTCTGCTTAAAAACTCCCGACAAGCGGTTGCTTCATGAATTCTTCTGGTTCTGGCCAACAAACCGGCAAAGCGAAACTGATCCTGCTGTGGATGCGATAAAGGTGGGAGAGGTGCGGAAAGCAGAGGAAGTCTGGAACCTACTAGCCGTGAAACAGCAAGAAGTGACATCAGTGTCGGCGCAGCTTGACTCGTCAGGTTCGGATGTAGAGCCCAGACCCTTACTCCAGAAGAAACAAGATCTGGAACACGCGGCGGCAGTTTCCATTCACAACCTCGCTATCCTGTACCACATTCAAGCACTCACTCTCGAATCGAAAACTGGTTCACGCCTAGCTGCAGACGATGCAAACCGAATTGCTGCTTGGACAAAATCATTCAACTATTGGTCCAGGCTTCGAAACCAGCATGGATTTTGGGAAGTACTCGTCGATCGCATCCGTAGTCTCAATGATCCGCGCCTAGGCGTTGAAACAGCAGAGCTGATTTGGGCTTCTCTGCCTTTGGCTCTTCTTTCGCTAAACGCTCAGTTCGCAGGAACTGCGGCCGAGGCGCGAAACTTTGAAGAGGCAGGTCTGCAGCGGCGCTTGATGATCCTGTCGGGACTCGGCGACAGTTGTGTGAGAGATGCACTCTGTCGCGGTCTCAAGCCATTGCAACAGGAATTTACCCGCCTGTGTGAAACCGCAGAGAAGGACTCCCTACAGTTGCCCGACAAAGCCTTAGAGATTGTTCGCAAGCTCCTCGAAGACAAGAAAAAGTACTTGCAGACTTTCAATTACCTATTGGGGAATGGCGATCCCTTAAGAGACTCGCTCCACGATCTCCTGGCGCAATCTGCCCGTAGTAGCCTGGTCGCGTATGCAAATAAGACTGAGAACTGGGAACAGGTGCTACCGGTCTTCGAAGAGTGCCTGGCTCTTGCGGAGAGCAAGTCCCTTCGGTCACGTTTCGAAGATGATATTGACATGTTGACGGGCAACGCTGCGGCGCAAAGAGCAGCGCGTCGCACGCAAGCGACTGCTGCTCCTCCTCGACAGACGCCCCCACAACAGCACGGAGCGCGAAAAACATCGACAGCGTCGCCCCCTACGGGCGGAAGGTCGAAGCGACCTTGGCGCCTAATCATCGCAGCCGTGGTAATTACCGGCATTGGGATCATCATCGCCGAGAGCACAAACGACGAAACATCCACTCATGTTCCGAGTACTGGACAGTCTTCCGCCAGTTCTTCAACCTTTACCCCGAGTTCCGCAGCCACTCCGGGGGCCCCCTCGACTGCAGGGCCAACTGACACAGCAACAATTGAGAGCCTCAGACGCACGATTGACGGTAATAGCGTGACGTTGAAACAGATGAAAAGTGCTCTGTCGGACCTCGATACCCAGATGGCAACGCTCAACTCACAGATCGAGACCGACGAGGCTTCATTAAAGCAAATGACACGTGATCACGACCTGGGCTCCCAAGTCGATGTCAATCTGTACGAAGTGACACGACAGCGGCATAATTCTGCGGTGAAGGCGTATAACAGCCTCGTCAGTACACACAACTCATCACTTTTAGAGTACAAGTCGTTGCTTAGTGAAACGAATCGTGAAATTGACAGTTATAACGCCCTTGTGAGGTCACAATGAAAGACTTTGGCCGAATGTTCGGAGTCGATAAACCTGCAATTCCTGATGCCAGCGGGCAAAGCGGCAGTCAGGAGATTGAGGTAGCCGACCGACAAATCCTACTGCGACCACGTCTAACGATCTGGGCTGACATGGCGAACGCAATATGGGCACTTCAACAGAAGAGCTGCGATCCGACAACTGCCGAGAGGAGAGAAGAGTTCCGTCCCCTTGCGCGTTATATCGAGCGTTTATCGGAGTGCATGAGCGAAATCGGTCTGGAGGTTCAAAGCCACACGAACCAGGCGTTTGATTCTGGTCAGTCGCTTGAGGTCATAGCGTTTCAGCCAACGGCGGGAATCAGCCGAGAAATCGTGGTCGAGACGATAAGACCCACGGTGTATTTGAAGGGGCACCGGGTTCAGGTCGGGCAAGTGATTGTGGCGACACCGGAAAACGCATCGAGGGAGAAGAGTTAGAAATGTCCAGATTAACGATCGACTTTGGCATTGATCTCGGCACGACGAATAGCAGTATCGCAGTCCTGGAAAAGAACGGTCCCCGGATCATTCGAAACAATGACAACTGGCAGTTCACACCATCAACTGTGTGGGTGGACAAGAATGGCGCGGTGCGAGTCGGCATGTCGGCAAAAGAACGTGCTTTCAGTGATCCTGAAAATGGCGCTGCTGAGTTCAAGCTGATGATGGGGAAAGCCTATTCGAAGCCTATTGCACGGCTGAATCGGTCGCTAACAGCAGAGGAGCTTTCGGCGGAAGTGTTGAAGTCGCTAAAGGACGATGTAAGGCGGGAGTCTGGGGAGGATCTTGAAGCGGCTGTCATTACGGTCCCCGCGGCATTCGATCAACCCGAATCTGAGGCCACTCGCAGAGCAGCCCAGATCGCGGGCATCAAATTTAGCCCGCTGCTTCAAGAGCCTATTGCCGCCGCTCTGGCCTATGGGCTCCAGCATGAACACGACAATGTATTTTGGCTGGTCTATGACATTGGAGGAGGTACGTTCGATGCTGCCGTCATTCATGTTCGAGACGGTCTTATTCAGGTTGTAAGTCATGGCGGTGATAACGATCTGGGTGGAAAGTTGATCGATTGGGCCATCGTAGAACAGCTCTTCGTTCCAGCACTGCAATCGTCGTACAACCTTCCGGACTTTCGACGAGGTAACAAGAGATGGTTGAGTGCCCTTGCGAAACTCAAGCTGCAGGCCGAGAAGACTAAGATTTCATTGTCCAAAGATTTGTCGTGTGAGGTGAATGATGAGTTCATCTGCGTGGATGATTCAGGCGAACAGGTGCAACTTGACGTGTCGGTCACAAGGAATGAGCTTGAGCGTTTGATCGACCCACTCCTTATAAAGTCTCTGAATATCTGCAAGAGTGTGCTGAAGGAAGAGCGCTTGGGGCCTGGCGATATTTCGAAAATCATTCTGGTTGGTGGACCGACCGTAACACCATATCTCAGGCAGGTCCTTCCTGACACGAAGGATGGGTTGGGCATTCCCATCGATTTCTCTGTGGACCCGCTTACCGTTGTGGCGCAGGGTGCTGCGCTGTTTGCGGGCGGGCAAAAGGCTGCTGGATCCGTCGTTTCGCCGCGAGTGGGCGAGTTTGGCCTTCATCTTGAATACAAGCCAGTAGGCAATGACACAGAACCTCTAGTCGGAGGGCGGGTATCAGCACGTGCGTCGCATTCGTTCGCGGGTTTTGCAATCCGGTTCTTAAACCCAGACTCGCGCCCGCCGTGGGATAGCGGCAAGCTGCCGCTCAGCTCAGAAGGGACATTTATAGCGAACCTGTGGGCTGAAAGAGGAGCACAGAACACGTTTCGAGTAGAACTCTACGACTCATCCGGGACCAGGCTCCCGCTCAGTCCTGCTGAATTTCCATACACGGTCGGCCTGGTTATCACGGATCCGCCTCTTCCCCACGACATCGGCATTGCAATGGCTAATAACAAGGTGGACGTGCTGTTCAAGAAAGGTACACCACTGCCGGCGAAAATACGGACAGACCATCGAACAACAGTTCCACTGAAAAAAGGTGATCCCCATTCCGAGCTGAGTATTCCGTTCGTCGAGGGGAGCAATGCCGATCATGCTGACCTGAACCGAAAGATCGGCCATGTCACCATCGATGCCCGAAACGTCAGCCGCGACTTGCCCATCGGCAGCAACGTAGAGATTCGTCTGGAGATGGATAGCTCGCGGCTGCTGAAAGGCAGCATTTACATCGACGTTCTGGACCAAGAGTTCCCCATCCGGCTTGAAGGGATCATCAAGCCACAGCCATTGTTGCAAGAACTAAGTCAAGAGTTCGAGAAGCAGAAGCAGCGCCTGCAATCTGCAAAGGAAAACACCGGAGCTGCTACGGAGACCGTCATGCGAGACCTCGGCAAGATCGAACAAGAAGACATCTTGGGAGAAATATCGCGTGATCTTGCTGCAGGGGAAGATCCTGAGGCTTCTCACAAATGTGAACTTCGGATGCTAGAACTCAAAACGACTCTTCAGAGAATCGAGGACGCGATCGAAGCTCCTAGCCTGATCCTCGAAGCCAAGCAAGAGATCGAATGGACCGAGGAAGTCATGCAGGGCGCGACGGCTGAGGACAAGAAGGATTTCGCTCTACTTCGGCCCGAACTAGAAGCGGTCATCAATGGGGATATCGAGACCCTGCGTCGTAAGGTAGATGCGATGTTTCAACTGCGAGTACGTGTTGTTTCCCGAACGGCTGAATATTGGGTCGGGTACCGGGACTACCTGTTGAAACGTAAGGGCGAGATGCTCGACCAAGCGCAGGCGAAGCTGTGGTTTACTCATGCGGATCGTGCGATCAACAATAATGATATTGAGGCGCTTAGAACTGCTTGCACGCAGCTCTTGTCACTACTACCGAAACAGCAACAGAAACGCGGATACGGAGGCGGCACAGTCCGCTCAAGAGCATGAGCAATGAACTGGATCTCATAGCGCTGAAGATAGAGCAACTGGGAGTCACAGCCCGTTTATCTGACCTAGCCATGTATATGAAAGACGGAGAAGGAATAAGAGCACAGAAGATTCGAACAGTACTAGGCCACCTCGATCCAGGCGTTTATCTTATCGGTGGCGGTCCCTACACGCAGGGTGTGTATTCGCTTATGTGTGATGAAGTGGTGATTGGGCGCTTGGCAACTGTACTTGAGAAGACTCTCGACCGTCCGGTGGACGTGTTTGTGAACGATGCGGCCACGTTGACGCCACGGGAAGTGTCTCGGGTTCACTGTGCGATCTACCGCAAAGAAGGTGTTACAAAGCACGACTACTGGATTATCGACCGTGGCAGTACTTGTGGCACGTACGTGAATCAAGAACCGCTTCAGGCACCCTCGGCTAAAGATTCTGACGACGTCCGTCTCGCCAGTCGCGCGCTTGTGAACGGAGATGTGATTTCTCTTGGCCCGTCGCGCATCAACAGCTTTGTGTTCGTTGATCTTCGGAATTGAAAAAGTGAAATGCACTGCACGCGTTGTGGAACGGAAAATCCGGATGCCTCA
>Ga0116121_1001049_pt1 | contig 12260 bp, 10 predicted proteins | sample June2015DPH_13_1_FD_89725 | JGI IMG/M metagenome (GOLD analysis project Ga0116121, IMG submission 89725) | Peatland microbial communities from SPRUCE experiment site at the Marcell Experimental Forest, Minnesota, USA - June2015DPH_13_10 | ecosystem: Environmental > Terrestrial > Soil > Wetlands...
CGAGCTGATAATGAAACGGAGGCATGGGTTTTTCGGGCAAGCCGCCCACGTAGAGCTTGAGCGCGTCGGCGCGGCCGTCGAGGCGGCGCACCAGTTCTCCGCCCAGGATCGAGGCCATGCCGGGAGATAGGCCGCAATCGGGAGCCAATCCTACGCCCTTTCTTTCCGCCTGTTTGGCAAGCGCGAGTTCCTGGCGGACGACAGTGTTGTTGCCGCCCAGATCCGCGAAGTGGCATCCGGCGGCGATGGCGGCTTTGGCCAAACCGAGGTTCAGGCGGTAAGGAACGGCGGAGAGCGCTCCATCATGGCCATTCATCAGTCGCGCCGCTTCTTTTTCTTTCGAGGCGTCGAGCGCGACGGCTCGAACTTTTCTGTTGCCGGCGATGCGGTTGACGCGTGCCGCAACATCCTTCGCGCGCTGGCGATCGCTATCGGCGAGTGTTACGGAGTCGACGTGGTCCTGACGGGCCATGTCATAAGCAGCGGCGGATCCCATCATTCCGGAACCGATGACGAGCAGTTTCATAAGTGCTCCTTATCTCGAATCTTCAGGCCTTGCGATGTTGAGGTGAATCAGATGACGGATCAGGCTACAGGAAGGCGTTGCAACGCAAAGTGACTTGGCTCACGTCGATGCGGTCGATGGAGAAGGAATGAGCGGGGCGGGATGCGAGGCCACGGGCTTGCTTGCCTGGCGAGGATCCGCCGCGGGCCGAAAAAGCAAGCGAAAAGGAGCGGAAGATCACCGCCGTAGCGGGTTGCACGGAGGGAACAAATCGCCGCATTTTCAGTGGTTTGCTCGCGCGTCCAAGTACCTTCGTACCGTCTCTAGTACCTTAGTTACCCCAACGCCGGTGACCGGGGCTTGACTTGCCATTCCATGTCTATATGTAGGTTATTCCTTGCGAACGTATACAACCTATAGACAATCATCGCAACTACGCATTTTCTGCAATCCAGAAAAACCCCATAAAACCCAGCAAAACCGGGAAATTCACTGGGAGAGTCCCGGACTTCCGGTTGAGATATGCTCAGCACACCAAAATAAACACGAACGCGCAGGGAAACGGAAATGGCCGACTCGCGAGAAGTGATGAACATTCGACAAGCTTCCCAGTATCTGGGAGTGAGTGCGGACACCCTTTACAAGTACGTGAACGAACAAAAGATTCCCGCGTTCAAGTTGGGCAACCGCTGGCGCTTCAAGAAATCGAAGATCGATCAGTGGATGGAAGAGAAGTCGGTGGAAACGGAAGCGCGAGACAAAAAGAAAATCAAGGCGGCGGCGAAGGCCGCCGGAACTCTGTAAACGAACTCGAAGCGAATTCTGAATACGAGGGCGAGCACATGTTTGGAATGGGGACGAAAACGATAGTGGGATTGGATGTGGGTTCTTCGAGCATCAAAGCCGTCGAACTGAGGAAGACACGCACGGGAATCGAAGTGGCGCATCTTGGTCTGGAGCCCATCGCGCCGGACATCGTGGTCGATTCCATGATCGTGGACTCGGGCACGGTTTCGGCGGCAATCGCCAAGCTGTTCACCGATACGGCAATCAAGTCGAAAGCTGTGGCCACGGCGGTGAGCGGACACTCGGTAATCGTCAAGAAAATCTCACTGCCCTCGATGAGCGATCAGGAATTGGCCGAGACCATCCAGAAGGAAGCCGCCCAGCACATTCCGTTCGATCTAGCGGACGTGAACCTCGACTACCAGATTCTTTCCGACGATGCGACCAGTCCGCAGATGGACGTCCTGCTCGTGGCTGTCAAGAAAGACAAGATTTTGAACTACACCAACGTACTCTCGATGGCCGGCAAAACTCCGGCTATTGTGGATATCGATGCGCTCGCACTGCAGAACTGCTACGAGTTCAACTATGAACCCGCTCCGACCCAGGTCGTCGCGCTGCTCAACCTGGGTGCGAGCGTGATGAACATCAACATCGTGAAAGGCACGACGCCGTTGTTCCCGCGCGACGTTTCGGTGGGCGGGCATCAGTACACCGATTCTCTGCAGAAGGAACTGGATCTGAGCTTCGACGACGCCGAGTCGCTGAAGCTGGGACGCAAGGTGGGCACGACCCAGGATGACGCGAAGACGCCGATCCTGCAGCAGGTGACCGAAATCATTGTGCTCGAAATTCAGAAGACGTTCGACTTCTTCCGCGCCAGCGCTTCGGGCGAGCACATCGAGAAGATTTATCTGGCCGGCGGTTCCGCCAAAGTTCCAGGACTGGTGGAAGCGTTGCGGCAGGAGTTCTCAATGCCGGTCGAGTTGTTTAATCCGTTTCAGAAAATAACGGCTCCGGTGGATGGCGCCGGGGCAGAGCTGGTCGAACAGAACGCAGGCCAGTTGGCTGTGGCCGTAGGTTTGGCCCTGAGGAGCTTTGAAAAGCTATGATCCGAATCAATCTGCTGGGATCTCCGAAACCGAAAGGCAAGAGCAACGCCGGTTCCGCCGTCGGCATGCCGAGCTTCGAGATGGGCAACCTCGGCGGCCCGGTCATGCAGGTGGCGGCAGTGCTGTTGATTGCCGGCGCCGTGAATGCGGGGTATTGGTACAAGCTGGATCGTGAAAAGACCACGATCGAAGCTCAGTCCCGTCTGGCGGAACAGAAGAATCGCGAACTGGCCGACATCAAGGTGAAGTACATGGAGCGCCAGAGGCAAGCCGACGCCTACAAGCGCCGGGTGGATGTGATCGACCAGTTGCGCAACGGCCAATCCGGTCCGGTCAATCTGCTCTCCATGATCGGCGATACGGTCAACGGCACCGAGGCGGTTTGGTTGAACAGCATGCAGGACCTGGGCGCTAATGTGGCCATTGACGGCACGGCGCTATCGAGCGATGCCGTCGCCAACCTGATTTCCAACCTGCAGAAGACCGGCTTTTTCAAGAACATCGAGATCAAGGAAAGCTACCAGGACGACGCCATCAAAGATATGCAGGCGTTTCAGTTCACGCTGACCTGCGAAAAGGCGAAGTCGTAAAGGCGGAACCGACTATGAATCTTGGCGAAATCACAGGTGTGAAACTGCTGGGCGTGCTGCTGCTGGTGGCCGTGGTGGCCACGGGCGGACTGTACTACACGGTCTACAAGTCGCAGCGCGACCAAAATGATGCGGCGCGGGTGAAGCTGCAGGCCAAACTGCGGGAAAACGCGGAACTCGAAGCCTATAAGCCGAAACTGGCCGACATGGACCGCCAGCTCGCGAGTTTGAAGCAACAGCTGGATATCGAGCGCCGAATCGTCCCCGATGAAAAAGATGTGGACGATTTCATGCGTATGGTGAGCGGAGAAGCCCGCAAGGCAGGAGTCGAAATCCGCCGCTATACGGCTCGTCCCTACAACGCAAAAGAGTTCTACACCGAGGTGCCTTTCGAGGTGGAGTTGGACGGTCCCTACTACTCGATGCTGAGTTTCTTCGACCGGCTGGGAAAAGTGGAGCGGATCGTCAACGTCTCGAACCTGTTGGTGGCCTCGACCCGCAAGCCGGGCGATGCCAAGGCGAAGCATACCTATCAATACGCGCCGGGGGAGAGTGTTGTCGCGACCTTCCTGACGACGACGTATTTCAGTCATGACCTGGATCCGGCGGCGGCGGGCAAGCCCGCACCCCCGGTGAAGAAATAGGAAGGACAGGATGAAGATGAAGCCAGCGATCACGATCACGACGACAATTCTGGTTTCTGTGCTGGCCGTGGGCACGGCTATGGCCCAGAGTCCCAGCATGATCCAGCACGCGCGCAGCACGATGAACGGCGTGAGCAACCGCGCCACAGCCGCTTCGAATGAGGCGCTGGGCGTTCACGACGGCCCGCCATCGGCGGCGACCGCCCGTGCTGCCGCCAAATCGAGCGGGGCACCGGCAAAGACATCTTCATCGCCGGCGCCTGCGAATTCTGCTTCCATGAAACGCAGAGAGAGGAGAGGGCGAGGCGCAAATCTGGTTGTGCAAAGCGCGCCCACGGCACCCGCAGAAGCAGAAAAGGAAGCGGCGCAAGTTGCCCGGGCGGCGGACAACGGAGTGAGTGGCAACAACGAGGAAAGCGAACAGTCGGTTCTCCCGGACAGCAAGTACAACGCGAACGGCAGGCGCGATCCTTTTATCAGTCCAGTGGTAAGCCACGCTGGCGGTTCCGGTTGCAGCACGGGCAAGAAATGTCTGGAGATCGGCAACGTCAATTTGCGCGGCGTGGTACGGTCCGAAGGCGGTTTCATCGCCGTGGTTAGCAATGGCCTCAATAAAGCCTATTTTCTGCGGGAAAACGACCCGGTGTTCAACGGCTACGTGATGAAGATCACCGGCGACTCCATCGTTTTCCAGGAAACACTGCAGGACCGTTTGGGAAAGACGTTTACGCGGGAAGTAACGAAGAAGATCACGACTCCGGCAGTGTAGGTCTGGAGAACTAGGGCTAAAGAATTAAAGAATTCGAGGAAGCGCATGGAGGCGTAAACGCCTCGCATGAGGAGATAGGGAAATGCGAAAGCAACTGATGGGTCTCTTGGTTCCGGTGTTCGTGTTCGCAGCGATGACGAACGCGGCGGCGGGTGACATGACGGCGAAGGAAGCGGCGGCGAGCGCTCGGTTGCAGAAGATCGAGATCGCGCACGGCCAGGACGGATTGCGGGTCGAGTTCAAAACCAAGGGCGCGCTGGCACCCGCGGTGTCAACGCTCGAATCTCCGGCACGCATTGTCGTCGACCTTCCCAACACCGTAATGGCGACGGCGCAGAGCCACATCAGCGTGGGCAGCGATGGCGTCAAGGATGTCCGCATCGGGATGGACGGCCAAGTTCCGCCTAGCACGCATGTGGTCATCGATCTCGCCGGCGGCGATCCAGCCCGCAGTCGCCAACGGGAACTCGTGATGGGCCCGGACGGCAGTTTCACCCTCGAGATTCATGACGCTGTGTTGGCGCATCGCCAAGCAGCGCCGGTGCCGCAGCAGTTAGCGCAGGCTTCGGCCGGCCCCGTTTCCGCTCCGGTGGTTGCTTCGGCAAGTCCAGTTCAGGCGGCGGTTCCGGCAACGGTTCCGGCAACGGTGATCGCGCCCGCTACGGGAGCGCCAAACCCCGACAAGCCGGCGGAATTCGCCTTCGTCGAGCCCAAATTCTCGGTCAAAGAGGGCAAAGCGGACGACAAAGCGGCCGTACCGGCGGTAAAAGCCGGGGAAGCGGCCAGTCGCTTTGCCGACAAGACAGCGGCGGAGTTGGTTGTGACCAGCGCCAATGCTGCGATGGGGCAGGGGCAAGCTGCGGGCAACGGGCAGGGCATTCAGCCGGCTGTGAATCTGGCGGCGGAACAGAAAGCCGAAATGGCGCAGAAGCCGACGGTGAATAACGGTTCGAAATACACCGGCGAGCCCATCTCAGTCAACCTCAAAGACGTGGATCTGAAGGACTTCTTCCGGCTGATTCACGAGATCAGCGGATTGAACGTGGTGCTCGACCCCATGATCCACGGCAACCTGACCATCGTACTCGATGATGTGCCTTGGGATCAGGCGCTGGACATCGTCCTGAAGAACAACGACCTGTCCCGTCAACTGGACGGCAACGTGCTGCGCATCGCCACCGTCGATACGCTTCGCAAGGAAGCTGAGGGCCGCCGCGCTCAAATCGACGCCGAGGCGCTGGCGGTCGATAAAGTCAGCATCACACGCTTTCTCAGCTACGCGCACGCCAAGGATGTATTGCTTCCCGTTAAGAAGTTCTTGAGCCAGCGTGGCGACATCGTTGCCGATGAACGCACCAATTCGATCATCGTTTCCGACATTCCCGCGGTTCTGCCCCAGATCGACCGCATCATCCAACAGATGGACCGCAAGACACAGGAAGTTGAAATCGAAGCCCGAGTGGTGGCCGCCACCCGCAGCTTCGCGCGCGACATCGGTACGCAACTCGGCTTTGGCTGGGGCAACGGTACAACCGCCGTTGGCGGTGCGGGGGCCGCGGGCAGTTCACCTCTCACCGCCTCAGGTCTGACGCCCAATTACATCCAAAGCACGACTCCCTTGGGGTCGATTCCGTTGTTCTCAAACCTTGGAGCAACCGCGCCCACCAGCGGCTTGTCCTTCATCAACGCCACCAACAACATTCGAATCGACGCTGTCTTGACCATGGCGGAGTCGCGCGGCTTGCTGAAGGTTCTTTCCCGTCCGCGCGTGGTCACGCAGAACAATGTTCAGGCGGTGGTGAAACAGGGTACGAAAATACCGATTATGACGGCGTCCACCATTGGCGCTCCGGCCACGGCTACCTATGTCGATGCCTTCCTGCGGCTGACGGTGACTCCGCAGATCACCTCGGAGGGAACGATCTTCCTCAACGTGGACGTGGAAAACACTTTGCCCGATTTTGGCCACGAAGACACTGCCGGAAACCCCGCCCTGATCACGCAGCAGGCCACCACGCAAGTCCTGGTGACCGATGGCGGCACGGTGGTGATTGGCGGCGTCATCCAGACGCAGAATTCGCTAGCGATTTCGCAGGTGCCTCTACTGGGCGATATTCCGTACCTGGGCAACCTGTTCAAGCATCGGACCGTGAGCACGTCAGACTCGGAACTGATTTTCTTCATCACTCCGCGCATCATTCAGACCTAATTCTGTCAGAAGCGCGAAGTCGAACGAGCCACAGCCGCCGGTCTTCTCGGAGAAACTGCCGAGAGACCGGCGGCTTGCTTTCCAGTCTCAGTTGGCAGGTCGCAGGTCTTTGGAAAATCGTTTCGCGGAGTTACAGAACATTGTTGCCATCGCATCGAGTTGAGATTTTGACTTCCTGAGACCCGCTTCCCGCTTCTTGCTACACTCCTCCCTATGGATCACGCTGGTCGCCTGAGTCGCCTTCGATCGGACCTCGAAGAGAACGATCTGGACGTACTGCTGGTGACGCATCTCCCGAATCTCCAATATCTGTGTGGATTTACCGGCAGCGCGGCTGCTTTGATCGTTGCCGGCGCGGGCTCCATCCTTTTTACCGATGGCCGCTATCGTACGCAGGCGCATGAGGAGGTTCAGGGCGCCAGAATTGTCGTCGCGCACAAATCTCCAATCGTCGCGGCGGCGGAGTGGCTGGCCGCGCGGCGACGAAAATCAACTCCGTTCGTGGTCGGCATCGAACCGGAATCGATCACCGCCGCCACGCGCGACCGCTTGGCCTCCACGCTAAAAGGAAAGGCGCGCCTGCGTTCCGCGCCGCCCCTGGTCGAGCGCGCCCGTATGGTGAAGGACGCTGCCGAGATCCTGCGCATTCGGCGGGCGGTTGAGCTTGGCGCCAGTCTCTTCCGGATTGCATGCCGCAAAATTCGGCCGGGCGTGCCTGAGGTCGCGGTTGCCGCCGCCATGGAATACGAGGCGCGTTGTGCCGGGGCCGAAGGCATGTCGTTTCCAACCATTCTTGCGTCCGGCGAGCGCTCCGCGATTGTGCATGGCCGGGCCTCGCGGGCGCGCGTTCCGCGGCGCGGGTTCGTGGTCTGCGATTTTGGTGTTATACTCGCCGATTATTGTTCGGATCGCACCCGAACCGTGCATGTTGGACGTCCTTCGGACGAGGCGCGGCGGTTTTACCATGCCGTGCTCGAAGCGCAACTGGCGGCGATTGCAGCAGTACAACCGGGAGTCACTTGCGCCCAGGTGGATGGCGCTGCGCGTGGCGTGTTGCGCAAGAGAAAACTGGCGCGCTATTTCACCCATTCGACCGGGCATGGTTTAGGATTGGAGATTCACGAAGCGCCGCGGTTGGCGGCAGGGCAAGCCCAGAAGTTGGAGCCGGGAATGGTGATTACGATTGAGCCCGGCGCCTACGTTCCTGGGAAGTGGGGCGTGCGGATCGAGGATGTGGTGGTGGTTACGTCTTCGGGCTGCGAAGTGCTCACGCCGGACAAGAAGGAACTGGTTGTTATTTAGCAGATCGCATTGAACGGATCATAAAACGGATCACAAGAAGAGCGGAACCCGCCTTATCCATGAATCAAAAAGAGCTGAAAGAACTCATCGAGTTCTTAATCGAAAAAGACATTGCCGAATTTGAATTGGAGCGCGGCGACGTCAAAGTTAAGATCAAGCGCGGAGCCGAACTCGCGCGCCTGCCCGACTCGCGATATTTCGCGGTGCATCCAGCGGTCGATTCGTCCGCCCAACTTCCTGCCGCCCAGTCAGCCAAGGTGGAACTCGGCGCAGCTGCCACGCCTGCTCCTGAACCCGAAGAGCATCTGCACATCGTGAAATCGCCCATCGTCGGAACGTTCTATGAATCGCCCTCGCCCGGTTCTCCGCCATTTGTCAAAGTCGGCGATACCCTGGAGGTTGGCCAGGTTTTGTGCATTGTCGAAGCCATGAAGCTGATGAACGAGATCGAATGCGACGTGGCGGGAGAGTTGGTCAAGAAACTCGTCGCCAACGGCCAACCCATCGAGTACGGACAGGATTTGTTTGCCGTCCGGCCCAACAAATAAGCTCTCAGTTCGCAGGTCTCAGCTCTCAAGGAAATCCAGTGCTGTGCAGTCCAGTGATTTTTCTGAGAGCTGACGGATGAGAGCTTTTACATCATGTTTAAGAAGATCCTAGTTGCGAATCGCGGAGAAATCGCGCTGCGCGTCATCTGCGCGTGCAAGGAACTCGGCATCCGCTCGGTCGCGATCTACAGCGAAGCCGATCGGAATTCGCTGCACGTGCGCTTTGCCGACGAAGCGATCTGCATCGGCCCGCCGCAACTCGCGCAGAGTTATCTCAATATCCCCGCCGTGATCAGCGCCGCCGAAATCGCCAACGTCGACGCCATTCATCCTGGCTACGGCCTGCTTTCGGAAAACGCCAATTTCGCGGAAGTCTGCGAAGCCTGCCACATCAAGTTCATCGGGCCCACTCCTAATGTCATCCGGCTGATGGGCGAAAAAGAAAAAGCTCGCGCCACCATGAAACAGTATGGCGTGCCCATCGTTCCCGGCTCGGACGGTGTCGTCGCCACCGCCGAAGAAGCGCTCGAATGGGCGCGGAAGATCGGGTTCCCGGTCATCGTAAAAGCCACCGCAGGAGGCGGCGGGCGTGGCATGCGTATTGTGCGCAACGAAGACGAATTGCCCACGCTTTACCGTCAGGCGCAGTCGGAAGCGGCGGGCGCCTTCGGCAATGGCGACCTTTACTTGGAACGCTATGTCGAGCACCCGCGACATATCGAGTTCCAGGTTCTGGCCGACGAACACGGCAACGTCGTCAGCCTGGGCGAGCGCGAATGCTCGATTCAGCGCCGCCACCAGAAACTGCTCGAGGAATCGCCGTCAGTGAAGATGACGCCAGAACTTCGCAAGGAAGTCGGCGACATTCTCAGCAAAACATTGAGCCAGGTCGGCTACCACAATGCCGGCACCATCGAATTTCTCATGGATCAGCAGAGCCGCCTTTACTTCATCGAGATGAACACGCGCATTCAGGTCGAGCATCCGGTAACGGAAATGGTCACGGACGTGGACTTGGTCAAGAGCCAGATCATGATCGCCGCCGGCGCCAAGCTGAGCGACGTGCTCCAAGGCCCCATCGTGCATCGCGGACACGCCATCGAATGCCGCATCAACGCCGAGCACCCCGAGAAGTTCACCCCGTCGGCAGGCAAGATCACCACCTTCAACCCTCCCGGAGGCACCGGCGTCCGCATCGACACCGCCGCCTACGCCGAAGGCACCATCCCTCCTTATTACGATTCGCTGATCGCGAAGTTGGTAGTCCGAGGCAAAGATCGCAACGAAGCCATCCAACGCATGAGCCGCGCGCTAGGAATGTTCATTGTCGAAGGAATCTTCACCACCATCCCCCTGCACCGAAGAATTCTCGCCGACCCCGATTTTCGCGCGGGGAACTTCGACACCGGGTTTATTGAGAGGTTCTTGGCGAAGGGGAAGTGAGTAGTTGGTGAAATCGCGAGTGGCTGTTGAAAAAGTGCATGATCGGAATGCCTTCGGCTGCCTGATCGCGCGAGCCGAGTCCAGTCTTCTCACCTTGGCTAAGCGGCAGCTTCTATCGTGGGTGTGGGTCGGCTGAGGAACCGCACCAAGCGCTTTAGGTTCTGTGCCGCCGCTGCCAGGAAGAACTGCTCCCGCACAAACTTCAGTCTCCGTAGGCGCCGTCTCTCAGTCCCAACTACTTCAAGAACCTGCGGAGCGCCGACAAGGCGCCATACGATACTGCCGTCCAGAAGAAAAAATTAACAACGCTAGAGCTGACGAGCATTGGCACGATCTCGACACCGTGAGGGTAGCCGCTAAACATCGCAGAGGCGTACATGCCAAGAATAATTCCCGGCGACAGCGCGTAACCCGAGAACGGTTCCGCTGGCGCGAGACTATACGGTATCAGTGAGCATAAGACCAACACTGCAGCCGAGAGCAGAGACCACCGTAAGATGCTCATAACTGTTTAGAGAAAGGCGATAGCGCCAACCATCCTGGCGCGTGCCGACATTAAAAGCTCGTGCAGACGCATGGCTGAGAAAAGCATAAACTACGACGAGCGGCAATGCTCCTTCCTCGCCTGTACCCCATCCTCGATCCCGATTGCTTCCCCGATGCCGATGCCCTGTTCTCTGCCGCCGAAGAACTAGCCTCTGCTGGCTGCACATTGCTACAGTACCGCAACAAATCCGGCAACGCCCGCCAAATGCTGGAAGACGCCCGCGAACTAAAAGCGCGCCTCGGCCCCAGCATCAAACTCATCATGAACGACCGCGCTGACCTCTGCCTGGCCGCCGACTTTGACGGCCTCCACGTCGGCCAGGACGATCTCTCTCCCAACTCCGCCCGCCGCATCATCGGCCCCACCCGCCTGCTGGGAGTATCCACCCACAATCCTGACCAACTAGCCGAAGCCGACAAAACCACAGCCGATTACCTGGCCATAGGCCCCATTTTCGCCACAGCCAGCAAAGCCAATCCCGACCCCACAGTTGGCGTCGAGGGCCTGCGCCAAGCAAGAAAACTGACCAGCAAACCGCTCGTGGCAATCGGCGGCATCACCCGCGCCAACGCCCGTTCTGTCATCGAGGCCGGAGCCGACTCCGTGGCGGTGATATCCGACTTGATACGGTCTCCCCGCAAATCAGCAGAGGAATTTTTCAGGGTTCTGGGGTAAAGTTGAACAACTCTTGCAGCGACAGCAGTCTCTTAGGAGGTTCGTGACCACGAACGTTCAGCCCCCCGCTCCGAATTCGCGCATCAGCGATTGGGAGCGCCACACTCATCAGGACAAAGAACTAGTCAAAGGCCTCGGCCTGACCAGCGCCACCATGCTGGTGATGGGCTCCATGATCGGCTCGGGCATCTTTATTGTTTCCGCCGAGATTTCTCGTGAAGTCACCTCACCCGCGCTGCTGATCGGCGCGTGGCTCATCACCGGATTCCTCACCATCGTTGGCGCGCTCACCTATGGCGAACTCGCCGCCATGATGCCGCGAGCTGGTGGCCAGTACGTGTATCTGCGCGAGTCGCTCGGCCCGCTCTGGGGATTTCTCTACGGCTGGACCCTCTTTCTCGTGATCCAGACCGGCACGATCGCCGCCGTGGGCGTGGCTTTTGGCAAATTCCTCGGAATCTTCTGGCCGGCAATTTCCTCTAGCCATTGGATCATCCACCTCTGGAAGGTGCCAAAGTTCCAGATCGGCCCGATGATGCTTGGCGGTATGGACGTTGGTCTGAACACGCAGAACTTCGTCGCCATCCTGGTCGTGATCGTTCTATCAATCGTCAATATTTTCGGCGTGAAGACGGGCGCTTTCATCCAAAACATTTTTACGACCGCGAAGGTCGCGGCGCTGCTCGGCGTTGTGCTGCTGGGAGTTTTTCTAGGCGAAAATATCCAAGCACTGGCCGCGAATTTCGGTGCGAACTTCTGGCGCAATGCGAGCCTCGGCACGTTGCATGACGTCGGCGAAGGGGTGCTGGTGTCGACCCTCACCGTGCTGGCCATCGCACAAGTCGGAAGCCTATTTTCCGCCGATGCTTGGAACAACGTGACGTTCACCGCCGCCGAGGTAAAAAATCCCAGCCGCAATCTCCCGCTGTCGCTCGCGCTCGGTACCGGCGTCGTGATCGCGCTCTACATCGCCTGCAATTTTGTGTACCTAAGCGCGCTGCCGCTGGTCGGCAACTCGGCGGGAACGACGCTGCTCGCACGCGGCATCCAATATGCCACCGAGGATCGCGTTGCCACCGCCGTCATGACGCAAACGTTCGGCCGCGCTGGCGGAGCGTTCATGGCCATCG
>Ga0116121_1001060_pt1 | contig 12221 bp, 17 predicted proteins | sample June2015DPH_13_1_FD_89725 | JGI IMG/M metagenome (GOLD analysis project Ga0116121, IMG submission 89725) | Peatland microbial communities from SPRUCE experiment site at the Marcell Experimental Forest, Minnesota, USA - June2015DPH_13_10 | ecosystem: Environmental > Terrestrial > Soil > Wetlands...
CGGCATTTGGCTTGGCCCATCGGACTTCCCATTACCGTTCTGTGGGTCATTGGGATTACGAATGCCTTCAATCTGATCGATGGTCTGGACGGGCTGGCCGCCGGTTCGGCGCTGTTTTCGACGTTGGTCGTTTTTGTGGTGGCAATCTTCAATGGTTCGTCACTCGTGTCGCTCCTGACCATTGCCCTGGCCGGAGCAATCCTGGGTTTTCTGCGTTTCAATTTCAATCCGGCAACGATCTTTCTCGGTGACTGCGGCAGCCTGTTCATCGGATTTATGCTCAGTGCCTTGGCATTGGTGGGCTCTGAGAAGGCGCCCACGGTCGTTGCGGTCGCGATTCCACTGGTTTCCTTCGGCTTGCCGATACTGGAGACCACGCTTTCAGTGATGCGTCGGTTGATAAGTGGCAAGCCTTTGTTCACCGCCGATCGTGAGCACATTCATCACAAGTTGCTGCAACGTGGCATGTCGCCCCGGCAAGTTGTGATCGTGCTCTATGCGGTGTCGGCTCTTTTCGCCCTGCTCAGCCTGTTGCTGCTGTGGCCCACGGGAAGCACGCTGGGCCTGGTGCTGGTGGTTCTAGGCACGGGCATCTGGTTTGGCGTCCAGCATTTAGGGTATCTGGAATTTTGGGAAATCCGGCGTGTCGCGCAACGTACGATGGACCACAGAGGCATATTTGTCAATAATCTTGCAATTCGTCGGGCCACCGAAGACTTGAAAGGCACTAGCGATTATGTTCAGGTATGTCGCATCCTGCATTCCGCTTTTTCTATCATTGATTTTGACGGGTTCGAATTAGAGGTCAAGGCCGAGGCAGAAGAACTTCCAACCATCGGCGACAAACGTCTGCGCGGGAGACCGGGAGAGAGTTTACATTTCGAATGGAGTAAGCCCGGCGCTCCGATGTTTCGCGATGGCTGGGCGGCTTGGAATCTTACGTTGGAGTTGGTGACCACCTCCAATCGATGGCGCGGCTCGATGAAAATCTCCCGGCTTTATACGGACCGCGCTCTACTCGTGGACACCAATCTTTTGACCGCGGTCTTCCCGGTCGTCCTTGCCGACGCGCTGGATCGCGCTCTCGCCTCGAAGGAGGGCGTGGTCCCCGAAGTGACAGCCAGTGCGGAATTCATAGCAGCTGAGGCCAGTTAACCTTCTTCTCCCCGGCACGGTATCGCCAACTACAGGCCACAAACCGCATTACCGACGAGACTGCAATTGATAGGCAGGGAGGCGTGAGCTAGTCCCATGTGGCTTCGCTACGCACCACGATGCACATTCTTGTGACATGCGGCACAGAGCGTAATCAGGTTCCACTCTGAGTCATCTCCGGACTAGCTGCGATGTTGTTGATGATGAACCTCAAGGCTCGCCGTTGTGCCGCATGCTTGGCATCTCCAGCCATCTCTTTGCAACACCGTTTGACAAAGCTGCTCGTACGATTCAGGATCCAGCCGCAGGCGCGGCTGCTTTGGTCGAATCTGATTCACGACGCCTTCTGAGTCGCCTGCGCCAGAAATGCCTGCCGCTGCTCTCCGGGTAGAAACTTGAAGAATCTCGTCATCGAGAACCGCAGCATCTCCGGATCTCCGTTGTCCAGGTTGGCCCCGGCCAGGAAATACGCACAGATCATTTCCAGACAGTAGCCGCGAGATCGATCGCTTCCCAACATCAGCGCCGCGGTCTCAATCGCGCGGTCGACCACGGGGATTTGGCTCTCGTACAGCTTGAAATAAACGATCTCCCAAGGTTCCGTTTCTTGTCCAGTCAGGGCCTTTTCGATCTCGACCTTGAATTGGTTCGTGGTCATCTCGCGGGCGGTGCAACCAGATTGCACAATTGAAGTCTTTCCGCTTCTTCCTGGCCAGTTTGGCAAGCTCCAACCCCTAAGGCCCAAACCAGCTGAAAAGGGACGGCCGACGGTCTTCATTTGTTAGCCGTAGACAACACGTACCGTTGCTGTCATTTCAGCTCATCCCGCCGCCTGGCCGTTGCTTGGAGCGCCGCCAGATTCGACCAAAGCCAAATTCCGCTTGGGTAACGCGGGCACGGGCTCGCGACGATATCGCACGTTCCAGTATATCCATGAGCGACGGTCAAAGATTCCAGGAGGTGGGTCATCGAGGACCGCTTCGAAATCGGATTCCGAGAAGTAGTGCAGCGTCGCCGTTATGTCGTTGAGCGTTCCGTAGGTCATCACATGCGCGAGAAACAGTTTGGTGTCTCGGAGTGCATCTTCGGGCTTCTTGAACCACACAACCCGCTTAGCCACCATCTGCAGATCCCAGGGACTCATGTTCGGACGCCCTCCCCAGTCACGCCGGTCCTCGCTTTGAGAATCGGAATCTCCTTCAAGTTAACCTCACCAGCCAGAGTACGAAGTTTCTCCTGAATGCCAGAATTGAGCTGCGGCAAGTCCCCATCCGCGAAGTACGTCAGTGCTTTTAGACTTAAGGCGCCATTAAACTGTTTGCCATAGGCAGTCGAGGCAGCCGCCAGAGCCTCAGACAAACGAATCCCTGCGGCAATGATCGCTGCAATATCCTCATAATCCCTGGCTTGTGCGCGTTGTTGAATCGTCGCCAGTTTGGTCGCAGCGACATCGAGAAGCGACGCGACTTGTATTCCGTTGTTTGCAGCTACGTCCGGATCGTGTATCCGATTCAACGCGAGGCCTCCGAAGAAGGAGACCTTCACGGGCCCGGTTCGATCCACGATGGCGGTCAGCGTGTTGGCCTCAAACTGGCTCATTTCGGCGTCCCGCAGGTATGGAATCACCTTGCACAACAAGTCTGGGGCGAACGAATCATTCGAAAAGAAGTCAAAATCTTCGGAGCTTCGGTGCGCCAGCCTTAGGGCCAGAGCAGTCCCCCCGTAAAGTACGAACTGTTTGGGAGTATGCCTCAGTTCGTCCCAAAGTCTGCGTTGCGCAGGCGGGAGGATCTCCAGTCTGGGGGTGAACATTGTGACTCCTGCTCTACCTTTTCGAGATTATTCACACTGGCTGCTCAAAACAGACTACGTTAGTCAGCGGATCAGAAATGTAGTCTACGGCACTTTGTGTTTGCAGTTCGTCAGCTGTTGCAGCCTATCTTATCACCGTGCCTGTAGCCCATTGCGCTGGCAGTAGCCAACCGCGAACTTGACGCAAGTGGAACAACTTCCTCCAGCCGGCTATCCCGACTTCACCTGGAAGCCTTTTCGGCCCACCAAGGCTTAAGCTAAATCGCTCCGGTGCGTCTGACTGTGGCAGGCGGTGCAGAGCGTGATCATGTTCAACTCGGAATCGTCTCCGGAGTGACTGCGGAATTGCTTGTGATGAACTTCGAGATTGGACATTGAACCGCAAAGCTGGCAGCGCCAACTATCGCGGCGCAGCACCTGCCGGCGCAGAGCCTCGTAGGAGATCGAATCCAGTCGCAAGGGTGCCGTTTTTGGACCAACGCCTCTCACGCTGCTTCCTCGTTTGCATTGCGTTAGTCGTGATATGCGGCGACGGATCTGTTACGATGCTTACAATAGTTACATCTCGGAGATTGCTATGAGATCAACCCATTCGATGGTCATCAGCATGCGCCTGCCGGCGGAGAGCGGAAAGCGTCTTAAGCGCATGGCGAATCGCCATGGGTGGACCCCCAGCGACGCCAGTGCGCGCCTGGTGGAGGAAGGCTTGCGCCGGTCGGAATTTGGATTCATTGACTTTCGCGATTCGGCTGCGGGCCGGCAAGCCTGCCTTCAAGGGAGCACGCTCGCCGTATGGGAGGTCATGCTGCTCGTCCGCAGCTACAAGAACGATGTGTCGGCCGTAGCGGAACATCTCAAGTGGCCAGAGGGGAAAGTCCAGGCCGCGGTCAACTATGCCGTTGCTTTTCCCGAAGAAATAAATGCGGCCATGGCTGAGAATGAGACGACGGATTTTGACACGCTGAAGCGCATGTTGCCGCAGGCCAGCGAATTCGTTCCCAAGAAGGCGGCGAAAAACCGAAATGCTCAAGCTTCTTCTCGATGAGCATATCTCACCGGACGTAGCGCATGGTCTGCGTCGCCGCCATGGCGAGCTAGAAGTTCGCTATATGGTGGAATGGGAAAATGGGCATTTCCTGGGACAAGCGGACTCCCCTTGTTTGCGAGAAGCCGCCGCCCAGGGATTAACGCTGGTTACTTATGACCGGAGGACGATTCCTCCCCTGCTCAAAACCTGGGCGGAAGAAGGGCGAACGCACGGCGGGGTGGTTTTTGTGGACGAGAAAACAATTTCGCCCGCGGATATCGGTGGTTTGGTCTGGGCCTTGACCAGACTGGCAAGGGAAACTGGGAATTGGGACTGGACTAATAGAATCTATTTCCTGCGGCGCTGATGCCCATCGCCTCGCCCGCACCATCATTCTTAAAGTAAGGAGAGCGTGTGTAAAGTAAGGAATCGCGGAGGTGAGGTATTGGAGAAACAGGCGAGAATCACGAGCAAGGGGCAGATTACGGTACCGCGCGAGGTTCGCCGTGTGCTGGGTGTTCGCCCTGGCGACAGGTTGTTATTTGAGAGTGATGAAAATGGCGTACGAGTGCGACCCGTCAGGACTAAGAGCCCGTTCGCGAAATTCAAAGGAATCGGGAACCCAGGGATTCGTTCCGGCAGGGAGGGAATTATTCGGTGGGTTCGATCTCAGCTTGTCGCATACATCGGGCTCAACAATGTGCTACAATAGTATTAGTATTGTGCTACACAAAAATGGCGGTGCAGTCCGTCTCCGGGAGGTGAGTGGTGAAGCATAGCGCCCAATCCAGTTCCTCACGAAGAAGGAAACGTTCGGGCATGGGGGAGGGAAGTCTCATGCGCTCCAGCAAGTTGCGCGACGTGATGGTTATCGCCGAGAAGGAAGGACTACTACGTGGCGAACGCACCCAGGTAGTCCGGGGAAGAATGCCGGAAGCCCTTGTAACAAGGGCAAAAAAGCGCACCGGGATTGACTCGGACACGGACCTGATCGAGGTGGCGCTGGCCAACATTGCGGTTGCCGACGACTATGCGGACTGGCTGCTTTCCCGGCGCGGCACGGTTGGTGGCGAGGCTGACCTTGAGTTCTGAATTTCAAGGTACTCTTAGGCGACTCAAACCCGACAAACATCGAGCACAGCTTAGACCGCGGGCCGAATCGGAGCTTGAGTTCATTGGAACGACCAGCCATCGACCCGCCAAGCTGCTCTACGATACAACGGTCTACATTGATATTCTGCAAGGCCGTTTTCCGCAACAGGGCGAAGCAATGCTCCGGGCGACCGAGGCTTGGCATTCGCCAGTCACGGAAGCCGAACTGGCGGCGACCTGCGGACTGCTCGATCCCGCTCACTCTCAAACGTCCAAGATCATCGACCAAGTTGCCGCGGTCATCGACCGGCGGCCCAGCTACCGGACGATTACGCCCGATCCCGAGATCTGGCGGGAAGCCGGAATGCTGTCCGGCACCCTGGCACGAACCCAGGGATACGGAAGAGAGCAGCGGCGGCGCGTCTTGAACGACGCGCTGCTATTCGCCACCGCTCGAAAATATGGATGTGCGGTGTTGTCCCGCAACGTTCGGGACTTTGACCTGCTGCAGCAACTCGATCCCTCGGGGAAAGTCGTGTTCTATAAAATAGGTGCTCAGTAAGCATCGCTGCCGCTTGCTTAGCGCGATTGACCGTCGTTTCGTTTGCCAACCTCTGACGCACCTTTGTACCAAGTCCGAGTTCTCGATGATTTGCGGATTCCGTTACTGTGCACGGAGACCCACCCTTCGGAACCGCTAGCCTCCGGTTCGTTCCAAACGGTTCCGACATACCGTGCGCTCCCACAAAGAAATGTGCGTCTAGGTGCGACTAGCCGGCTGCCACTCCGAGTTTTTCAGCGATGGATGCGGGCATGGCAGGTAAGCGCCTTGTTCGTTTGCCGGGCACCGTTAACCAGCGCAGCAGCGGTGTCCGTCAGGGCTGGAAGCACTCTTACCACAAGTCGTCGCACTGCAGCCTGGGAAGTTAGGCCGCTTTGCATCCGTAGCTAGCAGTGATAGCATTGACAGCATGGCGACACTAACGATTCGACAACTTGACGAGAAAACTAAGACCCGGTTGAGGGTCCGTGCTGCCCATCATGGACGTTCGATGGAGGAGGAGGCCAGGGAGATTTTGCGCTCAGCTCTAACCGCTTCCTCACCGGTAAAGGGGAACCTGGCTGAGACCATTCAACGACGATTTGCAGCGTTTGGCGGGCTCGAATTTGAGTTGCCGCGACGTGATGCTATCCGCCGGGTCCCAGGATTTGGCGAATGATCATCCTCGATACTGACGTGCTCTCAGAGCTCATGAGGCCCAAGCCATCTGCTCGGGTTGTGACATGGGTTGCGAAGCAACCAGCAACAGAACTCTTTACGACGTCAATCACCGAGGCAGAAATCTTTTACGGTATTGAGTTGCTCACCAAGGGCAAGCGCCGAGAGGGGCTGCTGGCAGCGGCGGAAGCTATGTTTACCGACGATTTGGCGGGCCGCATCTTCGGGTTCGAGAGCGACGCAGCGCGAGTTTTTTCTGAGATTGCCGCTCACCGCCGTGCGCTCGGCAGACCTATCAGCCACGCGGATGCGCAGATCGCGGCCATTTCCCAAGTGCGAGGAGCCAAGCTCGCGACTCGCAATGTTGCAGACTTCGAGGATTGTGGTCTTGATATCGTTGACCCCTGGAATGGTTCGTGAACCTGTGGCTTGAGGATGCCCAAACATCGGGTGAGGCGTAACCCGGCTTCCCCGTACCCACCTCGGGTCTCAAGCAACGCCGTGTCCACAGATGTGCGATGTTGTCCCGCAACGTTCGGGACTTTGACTTGCTGCAGCAGCTCGATCCTTCGGGAAAGTCATGTTCTATAGAATATCTGCTCGCTAAGCACCGCGCAGCGCGCGCAAAAAATGCGCTCACCCCAAAGCGATAAGTTGTCAGGGCGTGCCGAGGCCGCATGGGTCCTCCTCAATGCCAACATGGGTGACATATGGGTTCCATTAAAGGATGACATTATTTACCGTCTTGAGTGCAATGCGACCGGACAAAGAAAAAAGGAGCTTGATAGGTAGCGAACAAAAGACGAAACTAATCCGACCATGGGCAAAGCCCTAACAATACGGAGACTGGGCGAAAACTTCCGCAGTGCCGGGATCGATCTCCGAAGACTGGGGCAATCTCCTCGACCCATTCCCGCTATGCTGGAAATTCCGGGAAAAACTGTCCTGAGGATCGGCGAAATGGCTTGGAGCTGTAATGTGTGGGCCACCTATCGAACGATGGTCACTGTGAGGTTCCCATTAGGCGGGCCAGATGGAGTTCGGTTCATTTCCGAAGTCCACTGTTATCACATTGTCCCAGGTGTGAAGAAGCCATCGAGAGGGATTCAGCGTGCCGGTTTATCAAACCGTTGCGGCTTGCCTGTGTGGGCTGGTAGGTTCTCTGCATGGGTTCGGTCTTCCTGGTCCCCGTCCTAACTCCACACGGCCACCTCACCTTGATCGAGGATCGCGACGCATCGGCTCTTGAGCCCGAGCCTGCTCAACGTCTACAGGATGCCTTCGTGCGTGGATCGGGCCATGGTCTGCTCCAACTCGGAGCCAGTGAAGTCGGAGTCGCGCTTCCTCCCGTCTTCTCCTATTGGCGAGAATTCGGCGCGCGCTACGTGACGGCCATCTGCACTCTGCCGGAAGGTAGAGCCCGGTCCATAAAGAGGCATATTCCATCTCCGCCCGATGCGGAACTGGCTTGGCTGGCTCTCGCGGCGCCCCCGATGACTGGAGCGGAGTACCTGACGACAACTGTCCTTCAGTGTCTCTGGCAAGAACTGGACAGCGCTTTCGGGCTGGAATTATCTGAATCGAAGTGCGGCGTTCAGGATTTCTTGAAGCGCCGCAACGCGGCGTGGAACCTTGTCGGCCGCGTGCACTTCAACCTCGCCGAGAACCGCAAGGACGAGGCCGCCCCATTCGCCTTTCTCGCAACTTATACCACTCGACTGTCGGCACACGCCAAGGCCCAACATCTTCCGCTAGGGCAGGCTCTCCGCGAGTATGCGGGCGCGGCCAACAAGGATCGCCTGCTGTCGCTGCTTCTCCCCGTTCAGCAAGCCTCGGAAAGCTGCTCGTGGCTGAAAGCCATGGTCGATGCGGGCGAGATCTTCCACCCATTGCGGTGGAGGCCGCACGAGGCCATGCAGCTTTTGAGAGATGTCCCGCAACTGGAGAGTGCGGGCGTAGTGGTGCGGATGCCAGCGACCTGGCAAGCCAACCGGCCTCTGCGCCCGCAGGTGACGGCCAAAGTTGGCGGTAAGGTGTTGTCGGGAGTGGGCCAGGATGCACTGCTCGATTTCCGCATGGAAGTCACGCTCGACGGGGAAACATTGACCGCTGCCGAGGTCCGGGAGTTGTTGGCTAAGTCGGATGGGCTCGCGCTGGTTCGAGGGCGTTGGGTGGAAGTTGATCGGGAGCGGTTAAGCCGAATGATGGAATATTTCGGCCAGGTCGAGCGGACCGCTGCCGAAAGTGGTCTCAGTCTTCGGGAAGCCATGCGCATGCTCGCTGGGGCCGATGTGGCTGTGGGCGGCGAATCTGCTGCCAGCGAAGCGGACTGGGCGCAGGTCGTCGCGGGTCCGTGGCTCGCGGAGACTCTGAGGGGACTGCGCAGTCCGGAGGGATTGGGTCGCATCGATCCCGGCTCGGCTCTGAACGGTACTCTGCGGCCCTACCAGCAGGTGGGCGTGCGCTGGCTTTATCTCCTCGCAAAGCTCGGCCTCGGAGCCTGCCTCGCCGACGATATGGGATTGGGCAAGACCATTCAAATACTCTCGTTGTTGCTGGTGTTGCGAAAGCAAAACCGCGGCGAACGGAAACCAAGTCTTCTGGTTGCACCCGCTTCGCTTCTCGCCAATTGGGCGTCGGAACTGGAGCGGTTTGCGCCGAGTTTGAGTTCGCTCATCGCTCATCCTTCGGCGCTGCCCGCAGCCGATCTCATGACGCTCGCGCCCGAGCGTCTGCAGGATGTCGATCTGGTGATTACGAGTTACGGCTCGTTGCTGCGAATTCCATGGCTCGCAGAAGCCTCTTGGCGCTTGGTTGTGATCGATGAAGCCCAAGCCATCAAGAATCCGGATGCCAAGCAAACCCGGATCGCCAAGATGCTGAAGGCGCAGGCGAAGTTTGCGCTCACCGGCACGCCCGTCGAAAATCGGATTGGCGACCTCTGGTCCATCTTTGATTTCATCAATCCCGGGCTGCTCGGATCGTCGAAGGAGTTTTCAAACTTCGTGAAGCGCCTGGAGGATCGGCCCCACAATCCGTACGCTCCACTGCGTGAACTGGTGCGCCCCTACATTTTGCGGCGACTGAAAACCGACAAGACGGTGATCGCAGACTTGCCGGACAAGACCGAGGTTAAGGCGTTCTGCCAACTCAGCCGCAAGCAGGCTGCCCTCTACAAACAGGCAGTGGAAGAACTAACAGAGGCGCTCGATGGCGCCGATGGCATCCGTCGTAAAGGTTTAGTACTTTCATTCCTGATGCGGTTCAAGCAGATCTGCAACCACCCGTCGCAGTGGCTGGGCGACGGCGCTTGGAGCGAAGAGGACAGCGGCAAGTGGGCGCGCTTGCGCGATATCGCCGAAGTCATTGCCGCCAAACAAGAGAAGGTTCTCGTCTTCACTCAGTTTCGGGAGATGACGGCTCCGCTCGCGGCGTTTCTAGGATCGATTTTCGGGCGCGCCGGGCTGGTGCTTCACGGGGAAACCGAAGTGAAGAAGCGCAAGGATCTGGTACGCCGGTTTCAAGAAGAAGAGGCTGTACCTTTCTTCGTGCTTTCTCTCAAAGCGGGCGGCGCCGGCCTCAACCTCACTGCCGCATCCCATGTGGTTCACTTCGACCGCTGGTGGAACCCCGCGGTTGAGAACCAAGCCACGGATCGCGCTTTCCGCATTGGACAAAACAAGAACGTGCTGGTACACAAGTTCGTCTGCCGGGGAACGGTCGAGGAAAAGATCGACCAAATGATCGAATCAAAGCGGCAGCTTTCGAAGGACTTGATCGAGGGCGGGGCTGACCTGCTCCTGACTGAATTGCAAGACCAAGAACTGCTAAAGTTGGTGGCGCTGGATCTCAATACGGCGCTTAAGGAGGCTTGATCCATGTACGACGGCTGGGGATGGAGACCTTATGTGTCGGTGGCGGAGCGCCGGCTGGAAGCCTTGCGCAAAATGGACGTGCGCAGGAAGAAAGGGCACTCCGTTTCGCCGGTGATGATTCAAGGGCGGACGATCGTCAGTACCTTTTGGGGCAAGGCGTGGTGCGATAACCTCGAACGCTACAGCGACTTTGCCAACCGCTTGCCGCGCGGGCGAACCTACGTGCGTAATGGTTCCGTGATCGATCTTCAGATTTCTTCCGGTGAGATCAAAGCGCTGGTCAGCGGTTCGGAGATTTATGAAGTAGCAGTGAAAGTCGCCCCGGTCACGAAGGCGCGCTGGCGGTCCATTTGCAAAGACTGTGCCGGCGCGATTGATTCGTTGATCGAGCTTCTGCAAGGACGCCTGTCCACGGGCGTCATGGAACGCATCTGCCAGCAGAATGCCGGCCTGTTCCCTTCGCCAAAGGAGATTAAGCTCTCGTGCAGTTGCCCGGACTGGGCCGAGATGTGCAAGCATGTCGCGGCGGTCCTTTACGGCATCGGCGCCCGTTTAGACAAACAACCTGAACTCCTTTTCAGGCTCCATGGGGTCGACGAAAAAGAGCTGATCGTCCACGCCGACGCCGCGCTTCCGCTGGCCAAAAAGGGACCGGCTGCAGCCAAGGTCCTCGGCGGCAAGGACCTTTCCGAACTGTTTGGATTGGATATGGCTCAGAGCGCCGCCGCCAGAACCGGGCCTTTTGTGCCCGCGCCGGCCAAGGCAAAGCGCGTGAAGGCAAGGAGCCGAAGCAGGAAAACAGCGTCGCCCGCGAAGAAGATGGCACGGCCTTCAGTGAAGGATGGCGTGGCTAGAAATGCGAACAAGAAGCCCTGATTCGCGGCCCGGTTGTGGAATGCTTCTGGACATGGCGAAACGGGCTTAGCCAACCTGCAGAGGCTGTTGACAACTCTTCGGCTGATGCGCAGCCGGGCGGAACGCCGTCGGGAACCGACGGGAACCCGCCGCAAGAACCTCCAGTAGCAGCCGCCGCGCCAGAAGGCTCTGAAGACGAAAACCGCAAACCCGAGACTGGCGATCAGGGCGGGAAGCACCCGCTGCGAGCGCAGCCTGCGAAGATGACGTTCGGGAGGGTGGAAAGAAGGCAACTTAGCGTGCGAGCCGCTGTTGCGAGGTTCCGGAGCCGGTCGTCTATGAAGGCGGGCGCCTCCAGCCAAGCCGTCTTGTCGCTGCGAGGTTCCCGTCGGGACGTGTGCTTAGCCACGTTGACGCGGGAAGATCTCTTGGTGCATCCTAACGCTTAGACCGTGCCTGTCACCGATACGAGCCCTTCGGCGCAAGCCGTACAACTCCGAGTTCAGCGGACGATGTCGGGTGAACAGCGCCTCCTCATGGCGCTGGAAATGAGCCTTTTCGTACAAGAATTGGCAAAGGAGCGAATCCGGCGAGAACATCCGGAGTGGTCTGACACGGATGCCAAACGCGAGCTCCTTCGGCGGGCGTTCTTGCCGGGGCCCATGCCGGCGTCGATGCGATGAGCGTTGCGGGCGTCTTCCATCGGATCACAGCGACGCTTGACCGAGCCAGCATTCACTACATGCTTACGGGGTCGTTTGCGAGCGCCTACTACGGTGCTCCACGGACGACCCAGGACATTGACGTTGTAGTTGCAGCAACCCCGGATCAGTTGCGAACGTTCGTCCAGCTTCTGGCAAGGGATGAATACTACGTGGACTTGGACGCGGCCCTGGAAGCGCACAAACGGCAGACCATGTTCAACGTGGTTGACTTGGTAACGGGCTGGAAGATCGACTTCATCATCCGCAAGTCCCGAGCCTTCAGTGAAGAGGAATTCCGTCGTCGCGCTCAGTTCAACTTACAAGGTGTCCCTCTTTTTGTCGCGAGCGCCGAGGACGTAGTCATCTCGAAGCTCGAATGGGCAAAGCTGGCACAATCCGCAAGACAGATCGAGGACGTTGCCGCGATATTGAGAATGCGGTGGAACTTGCTGGATCACACCTACCTGGAGAAATGGATCCGA
>Ga0116121_1001063_pt1 | contig 12195 bp, 10 predicted proteins | sample June2015DPH_13_1_FD_89725 | JGI IMG/M metagenome (GOLD analysis project Ga0116121, IMG submission 89725) | Peatland microbial communities from SPRUCE experiment site at the Marcell Experimental Forest, Minnesota, USA - June2015DPH_13_10 | ecosystem: Environmental > Terrestrial > Soil > Wetlands...
CATGAAGAGAGAGACCATCGCAATTCACGCCGGCTATGACGGCGATCCCACGACCAAGGCCGTGGCGGTGCCGATCTATCAGACGGTTGCCTTCGAGTTTGACAGCGCCGAACACGGGGCCGCGCTCTTCAACCTGGAAGTCCAGGGAAACATCTACACTCGCATTGGCAACCCTACCAACACGGTGCTCGAAAAACGTCTTGCCGCTCTGGAGGGAGGAGTTGACGGGCTCAGCGTCAGCTCTGGAATGGCCGCGATCGAATATTCCCTCATCAACATTGCCGAGGCGGGAAATAACATCGTTTCCCTGCCGCAGTTGTATGGCGCCACATACACGCTTTTGGCGCACATCTTTCCGAAGCGGGGAATCTCGTCGCGTTTTGCGGCCAGCGATCGCCCGGAGGATGTGGAGAAATTAATCGACGAGAATACCCGAGCGGTTTACTGCGAGAGCGTCGGGAATCCAGCGGGAAACGTAGCCGATATCGAGGGGTTGGCGCGGGTGGCGCACAAGCACGGCGTGCCCCTGGTGGTGGATAACACCGTGGCCACGCCGATCCTGCTGCGGCCGATCGAGTACGGCGCCGACGTGGTCGTGCACTCGATGACCAAATTCATTGGCGGGGGAGGCACCAGCATCGGCGGAATGATTGTGGATGGCGGCAAGTTTCCCTGGCGAAAGTATCCGGACAAGTTTTACATGTTGAACCGGCCGGAGATTGCATATCACGGAGTGGTCTACGTCGACCATTTCGGAGATGCCGCGTATGTTGCGCGATGCCGAACCGTGTGCCAACGAAACACCGGCGCCACGCTGTCTCCTTTCAACGGCTTTCTATTCTTGCAGGGGATTCAGACCCTTGCCCTCCGCGTGGAACGTCATGTAGAGAACGCACGCAAGGTGGCGGAGTTCTTGCGCGCTCATCCCATGGTCGAGTGGGTCAACTACGTTGGATTCCCCGATAATCCGCTGTATCCGATGGCGCATCGCTATTTGGGCTCGAACTTCTGTTCCTTGCTGACCTTTGGCGTGAAAGGCGGCTATGAGGGTGGCAGGAAATGTTTCAACGCTTTCCGCTTGTTCAAGCGGATGGTGAACATGGGCGACGCCAAATCGTTGTCGTGTCATCCGGCGTCGACCACACACCGGCAGCTGACACCGGAGGAACAAGCAAAGGTGGGAGTCACGCCGGAGATGATTCGCCTCAGCGTGGGGATTGAGCACATCGACGATATTCTCGACGATTTAGGCCAGGCGTTGGAAAGTGCAAGAGATCAAAGAGTGCCCGATCAGGCACGCGTGGCCAGGGGGGAGGTGTGACATGCCGCTGATGATTGAAGGCGGGCGAATACCGCCGCGTTGGGCTCTCGAAGGGAGTTCCCGCCGGGTGGTCTCCGTCAACACTCTGCGCACCGGAAGCTTGAATATTGCGCTCATCAATAACATGCCGGACCCTGCGCTGGAAGACACCGAATTGCAGTTCTTTGACCTGCTCGACGATGCATCGAGCGACATTCCCGTCTACCTGAAGCTTTACTCGCTGACCGGAGTGCCGCGAACCGATCGCGGCCAGCGTCATCTGAACAACTTTTACTACAGCCTCGACGAACTCTGGCAGAACCAATTCGACGGCGTGATCATCACGGGCACGGAACCGCGCCAGCCCAACCTGAAGGACGAGCCCTACTGGAGAGTCTTGACGGATGTGTTCGATTGGGCGGAACGCAACACGGCGTCGACTGTGCTGTCTTGCCTGGCGGCACATGCCGGCGTTCTTCACAGTGACGGCATCGAACGCCACCGTTTGCCCGACAAGCAATTCGGAGTGCTGGAATCCCGAAGAGCCTGCAATCACGCGTTGATGAATCGCATCCCCGAACGTGTCCGCTTCCCGCATTCGAGGTGGAATGAAGTGCGCGAAGATGAACTGACCTCCGCCGGTTACGTTGTTCTCACCAAGTCGGCGGATGCAGGCGTCGACACGTTTGTGAAGAAAAAGCGGGAAAGTCTATTTGTGCACTTCCAGGGGCATCCGGAATATGGGGTGCACACGCTGTTCAAAGAGTATCGGAGAGACATCAAGCGATTTCTCAATCGCGAACGGGAAACTTATCCCACGATGCCTGTGGGATATTTTGATGAGTCCGCGGCTGGTCTGCTGCGCGAATTTCAAGCGAGCGCAATGGCCGACCGGCGTGAAGAAGTCATGGCATCTTTCCCCGAGCAGATGATCGTCAGCGGCCTACGGAACGGATGGCACTCGACGGCCGCATGCGTGTATCGAAACTGGTTGCAGTACTTATTGGCCAGCCAGGCGAAGACCTCGGTGTTCACCATGACACCCGCCTACGGCAGTGCGCTGAAACGAACTGCGATCGGGTAAAACCATCGAACTTGTCTCTACTGATTACAAATACAGAAACATCCGTGAAAGACGAGGCCAGTAAAACTCGGGTGAACGCACCTGTACGCATTTGCGACGTGATGGATCCCTGGGTGGAACGTTCGCCTGAGCATGCCGCTCTAGTGGATGCGACCGGCGACTGGACTTACCGGCAGTTGGCGCAAGCCGTCACGGAAACTCTGCTGTGGCTCCGCGACGCAGGCGTGAGGCCGGGTGACCGGGTAATGATCATGGGTGAGAATTGCCGCGCGTTTGCGGCGGTTCTATTGGCAGTCGCCCGTCTGGATGCCTGGTCCATACCGGTGAACCCACGCTTGTCGGCGCGCGAGATCGACTCGATCCGCGATCACTGCGAGGCTCGCCGTGTGGTCTATCTCACCGCTGCGTCAACGCACGCGGCGGAGCACGCGAATCGGCACGCTGCATCAATCGAGGAAGTTGGCGCTGTTGGACCGATCGGAATCGGTCCTCTGAATGAACACGCCCAGCCCGAACCCATCGATGCTGACATCGGGAACCGCGTCGCAGCGTTGATTTATACGTCTGGTACGACCGGCCTTCCCAAAGGGGTCATGCTGACGCACAGGAATCTGTTGTTCTCAGCGGGAGGCTCGGCGAGGATCAGGTCCTTGACCCCGGAGGATCGCCTTTTTGGCGTTCTGCCTCTGTCTCACATTGTTGGCCTTTCGGTACTGCTGGGTACGCTGGTCAGCGGAGCGACGCTTTATCTGGCGGCTCGCTTCGATCCTATGGCCGCCCGCCTGGCCTTGGAAAAAGATGGAATCACGATCATGCTGGGCGTGCCCTCCATGTTTACCCAATTTCTGCAATATGCGCAGATCAGAAAAGTGGAGACGTTGAAGTTTTCCGCGCTCCGAATCATTTCCTGCTCGGGCGCACCGCTTCCCCCGGCAACCAAGTTGGCAGTCGAGAATCTTTTTGGACTGCCGCTCCATCATGCCTACGGCATTACGGAATGCGCTCCAACCGTTGCGCAAGTGAGACCCGAAGCGCCGAGGCGCGCGGACACTTCCGTAGGTCCGATTCTGCCGGGATTGGAAATCAAGCTGGTTGGGTCCAACCATCAAGTGGTGCCCGAGGGTGAAGTCGGTGAATTGTGGGTGCGTGGCCCCAGCGTGATGAAGGGCTACTATCGCGCACCTGGTCAGACAGCGGCCGCGATCAATGCTGAAGGCTGGTTCAATACACGCGACCTCGCCCGCGTGGAAGAGGGCAATCTCTTTATCGTCGGACGCACGAAAGACCTAATCATCCGCTTGGGATTCAACGTTTATCCAGCGGAAGTCGAAGCTGTACTGAATGGCCATCCCGGGGTCGCCAAGTCCGCGGTGATCGGCAGAATGGTTGAGGGAGATGAAGAGATCATCGCTTTCGTGCAACCGTTGCCGGATTCACTGCTGACGACGCTGGAAGTTGCGGAGTATGCGGCGAAGCATCTTGCCGCCTACAAGCGGCCCTCCCACATCCTAATGCTCGCCGAAATGCCGGTGACGTCTTTGGGAAAGATCATGAAACCGGAGTTGGCAAGAATCGCTGCGGACCTGCCGCGGCGCGGCCAAACCAGCGGCGCTCGTGTACAGACAGCTTAAAAACGGGACGCACCGTCGCTTTTTGCTCCCGACCCTGCCGTGTTCCAAAGAACCAAACTCCCCTCAACAATAGATAGAAAGAGATCATGAGCTGAGTTCTCAGTGAGGCAGAATGCAATCCTTGTTATCCAGGCCGGAGGAAGTAATGAAACCCGAGATTTCTGAAAGCCGAGAGAAGGCCATCCTGCCTCTTGGAGAAGATCAAAGGTACAAATTAACGAGACTCATCTGCCGGAGTGTGTGTATTGCATTTGCGTTGCTCGAGACTTGGTCGGGGCGGCAATTCCTCAACCAGGATGGAATCTCCTACCTCGACATGAGCGATGCCTTTCTTAGACACAATTGGCACCTGCTCGTTAACCCACTTTGGAGCCCGCTCTACCCGTTCTTGATGGGCGTGGCGACCTGGCTGACGCACCCATCGGCGCGATGGGAAGTCCCCATCGTACACCTGTTGAACTTCATCATTTTTCTGGGAGCATTGGCATCCTTCGAGTTCCTCCTCCGCCAGGTGATCCGCGTTCTCGGAAAAGAAGAGGGAGGGCAACATGCAGATTCAGAGGTTCCCCCTTCGGCCTGGAGATGGCAACTGCTGGGTTATAGCCTCTTTGCCTGGAGCACCTTCGGAGTGATGTTGGCGCCTCGCATGATCACCCCCGATCTATGCGTGGCGATGTTCGTCTACCTGGACTGTGGACTTCTGCTACGCCTCCGCGACAGCAACAAGACGACACGCACCTGTGTGCTGCTTGGACTCACACTGGGGTTGGGCTATCTAGCGAAGGCGATCCTGTTCCCCATGGCTTTCTTGTTCATGGTGGCCGCATTCTTCATGATTGGCAAATGGAGAAAAGCGGTACTGCCCCTCGCCGTGATATTTCTTCTTTTTTGCGCGGTATCCGCACCGTTGTTTATCTCGATCTCCAGGGCGGTAGGCCGGCCCAGCTATAGCGAGGCCGGAAGCCTGAATTACGCATGGCATGTTAATGGAGAAGTGTGGCCTTTCTTCTCGCCCGCCTCCGGGCCGCCTCCAAGCTTCAGGCACCCAATAGCCCTCCTTCACGAGAACCCCGATGTCTTTGGTTTCAGAGATCCAAAAGGTTCGACATTCTCGCCGCGGCAGAATCCCCAACCCTGGTGCGCCGGCGGCATCGCACCATTCAATGCGCGAAACGAGCTTCGAGCGATTAAGCGCAACCTGATCGCCGCATTCTCAAACGGCCACACCATACCGATGTGGGGGCTGATTGGGGGCGCCCTCATCCTTTTGCTCACGGGCCCAGACGTGTCAGGTCGACTCAGGAAGGTTCGAAGAAGTTGGCCATTGCTGATCCCTGGAATCGTTGCTCCATTGCTGTATTTTTCTGTGTGGGTTGAACCGCGTTATCTGGCGCCTTTTCTGGTATTGGTGTTACTCGGGTTATTCCCGGGAATACTTGTGGATAAGCCAACAGGTGCTGCCGATCGAACTGCCATGGGGACTCTGGTTGTTGCCGCCTCGGTGATGATTCTTACCGCGTTATTCGTTTTCTATCACCTCGCAGGTTTTCCTCATGGGGATGACGCCGGACAGATATACCTTCAGGCGGCCGAGTCTCTGAATCGAGCAGGGCTGCAACCCGGCGACGATGTGGCCCTCATCGGTGACGGCGGCGACGGTTGCCGCTGGGCGCGAATGGCGCGGGTTCAAATTGTTGCCCAGATACGTCCCGAAGATGCGGCCGACTTTTGGCGGATATCGGCTCCGCAAGCGAAGGCGGAAGTTTATGACGCCCTTGCGAAGGACGGTGTGAAGGCAGTCGTAACTGAAGAGCCGCTGCCCTCGGGCGGGTTCTCAGACTGGCAAAAGCTTGGAGATACGCGCTACTCGGTGCACTTCCTGGGCCTGTCGACCAGCAAAGAGATCGGAGGCCGGCCTTATGACGGTCCAGCAAACTGAAGATGTTCTTACATGCTGTCCAGGATCTCCGTTACTAGCTTTTGCTCCCCCACGCATGAGTAGTGCTAACGTCTTGGACTCGCTCTCCGTCGTCATCCCTGCCTACAACGAAGAACGTCGCCTGCCGCAAACATTGCGGCAAGTGTTGAACTGGCTTGAGCAGGGCAATTTCTCTTTCTGCGAAGTCCTCGTGGTAGACGATGGCTCGCGTGATGGGACGGCACGCGTGGTAGAGGAGTTCGCCAGGAAGAACTCCTGCGTACGGTTGTTACGAAATCCCGGCAATCGTGGCAAAGGGTACTCGGTGCAGCACGGAATGCTGGAGGCGAAGGGTGAGTGGATTCTATACACCGACGCGGATCTGTCCGCCCCCATCGAGGAGATCGAGAAACTCTGGCTGGCGTTGCGTCAGCACGGCGCGGCGATCGCGTTTGGGTCGCGAGTGGTGGATGGATCATTGGTAGAAGTGCATCAATCGGCACTGCGCGAGTTATCGGGGCGGCTCTTTAATCGGGTGATGCGGTGGGTGACGGGACTCCCATTTCGCGACACGCAATGCGGATTTAAGTTGTACCAGGCAGACGCGGCGCGGCGAGTTTTTTCGCGGCAGAAGCAGGAAGGATTCAGCTTCGACGTTGAGGATCTGTTGATTGCCAGGAACTTAGGTGTGGGGACGGTGGAAGTGCCGGTCCGGTGGGCAAACGTGGAGGGAACAAAGGTACGACTGAGTCAGGGAATGAAAGCGTTTTGGGATCTGGTCAAGATTCGGATGGACCATCGCTGAGCGATACATCTCTGACGACCGTCGAAGTTGCGGAATACGCGGTCAAGCATCTTGCGGCTTATAAGCGGTCCTCCCATACCTTGTTGCCAGCCGAAATACCGATAACGTCGCTGGGAATTCTTGACAGCGGGCGCCGCTGGCCTGCCCGCGATGCGTAAACGTCCGCAGCGCTTTCGCAAACCCTGCTGCCAGTATCCATGTACAGGGCACTCCCATGCCCTCTGCCAACTGCACCCAGCCGAAATCGGGCCGTCCGATCTCGAACATCTTCAAAGCCCGCGGCCCGGGTTTGACCATTCCAAATTAGAAGATTCCCGAACGTGTTCCACGGCGCTAGACGTGTGCGCATGCTTGTCAGGCACCATCTCAACGACGTGCAGCTAGCTCGGAGAATTGGGCCCCGCCAGGAATCCGCCGTCGAGGACCAGGGATTGGCCCGTCATGAAAGATGCGCGGTCGGAGCACATCCATACCACGGCTTCGGCGATCTCTACTGGCCTTCCTAAACGGCCGACGGGATGGAGACCAACAACGGATTTATGGATCGCCGGAGCACCGAAGAGCCGCTCACTCATCGGCGTTTCGATAACCCCGGGGCACACTGCGTTAATCCGAATGCCACTCTTAGCGTTTTCGAGAGCGGCGGTCTTGGTTAGGCCGATCACTCCATGCTTGCTTGCGCTGTAGGCCCCTGCCCCGACAGAACCGATCAAGCCCGTAACTGACGCCATGTTTACAATAGCTCCGCCGCCACCCTGCTTGAGCATCTGGCGAATTTCGTACTTCAGGCAGAACCAGACGCCCTTGAGATTGACGTTGATGGTCCGATCCCAGTCTTCTTCGGATTGCCTGATGATGGGAACCCAGGCACCCTCGATCCCGGCGTTATTGAAGGCGATGTCCAGGCCGCCAAATTTCTGCACTGCCTTCTGAATGAGCGCAGCGACTTCGGAGCCTTGCGACACATCGGTTTTCACAAATAGACCGTCACCGCCGGCGGCACGGATCAGGTCAACGGTCTCCTTGCCTTCGAGCTCGCGTCGGCCCGCAACCACCACCTTGGCTCCCGCCTTCGTGAAAAGTAGCGCGGTCTCACGGCCAATACCTGACGTCCCGCCCGTTACGAGCGCAACTTTGCCTTCTAATTCCATCGTCATAGTTTTCCAAGACGAATCAAACTTCTCAAGCCACACCTCTCCAGATGGAACCGCTAAGCGCAGCCATGGTGTGCAGTTTCGTCAAAACAGTTATCCTCAAATACCTTCAATGAGAAGCCAGAGGGTGTCAAGAGTGCTTTTCGTCGAGCAGCGGGATAAAATCTAACGGAGAATCAGGATGAGAACTGAGATTCTAGCCGCGGCCGAATTTATCGCCTTTGCAATTGCCGTGTTCGGAAATGAAAGCAACAAACTCGTGGGCACGTGGAGACTGGTGTCCGCCTCGAGCGCGACCTCAAAAGGGGATCGGGACGAAACTCCCTACGGTCCCAGCCCTGTGGGCTTTCTCACCTACACGGAAGATGGCAGAGTAAGCGCTCTGATCAGTCACAGCGGGCGAAAATCGCTTTCTGTCGGAGGCGGGGCGCTGGAGGAACAAGCGGAAGCGTTTAAGACATTTCTTGCCTATGCCGGACGGTACACGCTAAGAGGCGACACGGTGACCCATCACGTCGAAGTCTCCTCGATTCAGAACTATGTGGGCAGGGATTTGGTCCGCAACGTCAAATTCCAGGGCGATCAAGTCATATTGGTTACTCCACCCACACGAGTGAACGGAAGAATCCAAACAGTCGAATTGATTTGGCAGCGTCTACCGGTCGGCTCTTGAAGCGTTCTTGCCTCGCGAATCGTTCTCCTCGAAATCCCACCGTGTTAAGCTCAGCATCAGTAAACTGGCGGCTTCTGCGTGACTGTGATTTCTGATTTCGCCCACAGGGAAGGTTGTCCATGGTTGACGCTCCAGACAGAAAAGTTGTTTTTAGCGACGATGTTTTGCAGGACCCTTATCCCACATACGCCCGGTTGCACGAAGAGGGTCCATTGCATTTCTTGGATGTTGGCAAATGGGCGGTATGGTCGATCTTCAGCCACGCCGAGTGTGCCTCGATCGCGAAAGACCCCCGGTTATCCGCGAAACGTGCGCAGCAGATGTTATTGCCGCTGCCGATCAGCCGCCAGGCGGAGTTCAGCGAACTCGCGCGCATGCTGGGCTTGTGGCTGATCTTCATGGACGCGCCGCAGCACACCCGGTTGCGAAAACTTCTCAACAAGGGATTTGCGCCCGCGGCGATTGAAGGCTTGCGTCCGCAAGTCGAAGCCATGGTTGATCGAATGCTAAAGCCTCTGGAGCATGGTTCTGAAGTTGACCTTATGCGCGAATTCGCAAACCCCATGCCAGTGCGCATCATCTTGGAAATGCTCGGCATACCGCAGGAACTTCGTGACACGTTCGTCAATTGGTCGCGGGACATCGCGGTGTTTCGAGGCAGTCCAGAACGCACGGTGGAACAGGCACAAGCGGCGCAAGATGCCCTAATCGAGTTAACTGATTTCTTTCGAAAGACCGTGGCGGAACGAAGACGGAATAAAGGGAACGACCTGATTAGCCTTCTCATCGACATCGAGGACGAAGGCGAAGTGCTGACCGAGGAAGAGCTCTACGCGCAGTGTATTGCGCTGCTCTTCGCCGGGCACGAGACCACGCGAAATCTCATCGGCAACGGAATGTACACGCTCCTGAAGCACCCGGAAGAGACTGCGGAGTTACGGGAGAAACCGGAGATAATCCGCACGGCTGTGGAGGAGCTCTTGCGTTACGAAAGTCCCGTGCAATTCACCGCTCGCGTGCTGAAGGAAGAGATCGAGGTTTGCGGACAGCGCATACCAAAGAAATGGTCGATCTTATGCATGCTCGGTGCGGCGAACCGGGATCCAAAGAAATTTAAGGAACCGAATCGCTTAGACCTGAAAAGGCTGAACAACGAACACCTGGCGTTCAGCGCGGGTCCGCACTTTTGTATTGGAGCCCAACTGGCGCGGTTAGAGGGACAGATTGCGATTTTGAATCTGGTGCAACGATTTCCGAAGATGAGGCTTACTGGCCCGCGACCGGAGTGGGCTTCTACATTCGGATTCAGGGGCCTGAAGAGTCTTCCGGTAATTATGTGAAAACCTTAGTTCCAGCGGTTCGCGAACAGGCGTTTCGCCATGATCCCCGCCGTGCAGTGTTAGTGTTTTAGTGTCAGCTATGAAGATCATGACGGTGGTCGGGGCCAGACCAAACTTTATGAAAGCCGCCCCGGTTGTCTTCGCAATCCGCGATCACAATGCCAAGGTTTCGGCCCAGTCAGGGTCCCTTAGCAATGCTGAGAGGGACATAGAGCATATGCTCGTCCACACAGGCCAGCATTACGATGAGGCCATGTCGGGCTCGTTCTTCTCGGATCTCGGCCTTCCCAAACCAGATGTTCATCTCGAGGTTGGTTCCGGTTCGCACGCCTTGCAGACCGCGGAGATCATGCGGCGCTTTGAGGGAGTTCTGCTCGCGGAAAAGCCTGATGTGGTTGTCGTTTTCGGAGATGTAAACTCCACAGCCGCTTGTGCCCTCGTAGCCTCCAAGATCGCGCTAGACTCATGCGGAACGCGTCCTCTGATCGCTCACGTCGAGGCCGGCCTGCGCTCCTTCGACTCCTCAATGCCGGAGGAGATTAATCGTGTCATGACCGATCATCTTTCCGATCTGCTGTTTGTAACTGAGGAGAGTGCGATCCAGAACCTGCACCGGGAGGGAATTGGACCTGAGAAGATTCATTTCGTGGGCAACACGATGATCGATTCGCTCCTGGCTTCGATGGAAAGAGCCGAGAAGTCCGCCATCCTCGACCAGTTCGGCCTTCGCGATCGCGATAGCTCTGATGTAGCACAAGGTAAGGTTCGGCGCTACGCAGTTTTGACTCTGCACCGGCCATCCAATGTAGATAATCGGAATACTTTCTTAGAGATTTTGGAAGGGTTGGAGGAATTGTCGAGTTCCTGTCCTGTTTTATTTTCCGCCCACCCACGGACTCGGAAGCGGATCGCGGAATTCGGTCTGGAGCGTTTCTTTCAGGCGAGCAAGGAAGCGGGAATTCGTCTGCTCGATCCTCTCGGATACCTCGACTTCCTCTGCCTAATGAAACACGCTGCGCTGGTGGTCACGGATTCGGGCGGAATCCAAGAAGAAACCACATGTCTCATGGTGCCGTGCGTCACCGTCCGGGAAAACACCGAAAGGCCGGTAACTGTGGCCCGCGGCACGAATGTCATTGCTGGGACCAGGAAAGAGAACATCCGGAGAGCTGTGAAGGAACAGACGAACCCGCGCAAACAGGCCCAGATTCCCGAGAAATGGGACGGTAAAGCTGCAGGGCGGATCGTGGAAGTACTCATGCGCGAATTTCGTAAAAGAACAGCCGACTCTTGATTGCAGCGCTGAGCTCTCACTGCTATCCGCGGCGAGACAGCGATTCCAGGCTTATAGCGGCACTTCGATCAGCGTCGGTCCTTCGCTCGCGAAGCCTTCCCGTAGAGCCTTGGCAAATCCATCCAGCGAGTCGACCCGGGTGGCGGGCACTCCCATGCCTTTCGCCAAGAGCACCCAGTCGAGATCGGGACGCCCGATCTCGAACATCTCCAAGGCGCGTCGTCCCGGATCACCCACTCCCAAATAAGAGAACTCGCGCTTCAGAACCGCATAGGCGCGATTGGCAAAAACCACCGTTGTGACCTTGAGGCCTTCGCGAGCCATGGTCCACAACGCTTGTAGTGTGTACATGCCACTACCGTCGGCGCTCAGGCACAACACCCGGCGGTCCGGGCACGCCACTGCCGCACCTGCCGCCAACGGCAAAGCAATCCCAATCGAGCCTCCGGTGTTCCCCAGCCAGTCGTGGGGCGGAGCGCCTCTCGTCGCTGCCATCATGCCTCGTCCTGAGGTCATGGACTCGTCCACCACAATGGCATTCTCAGGCAGGAGAGCCCCCACTGCGGCGGAAAGGCCAGCGAGGGTGATCTCGCCATCAGGCACGCGTGGTCGTTCTGCCTTCTCTTGGAGCAGCGGTGTTCGATGTGGCGACAACAGTGCCTCGAGCCCTTCGAGCGCTCCGACATAATCCTCGCCGGGACTGGCCAGCGTGTAGATATCGCATTCTGGTGACGTGAAAGCACTGTCCTTCCCCGGGTAGGCGAAATACGCAACCGGCGCCTGCGCGCCCACCAGAAGGAGTTGACGAAATTCCTTTAGCTGATCGACGGCCTGCTCCAGAACGTATTGGACACGTTCGACTTGGACGACGCCAGAGCCGCGCTCCAACCGTGTGACGGGATAAGGAGCAAGAAGTTTGGCATTTGTCGCGGCCGCGATGCGCCCCGCGGTCGCCAGTCCCTTGCCGAAGAGCGCGTTGCCGGTCATCAGAATCGC
>Ga0116121_1001067_pt1 | contig 12185 bp, 10 predicted proteins | sample June2015DPH_13_1_FD_89725 | JGI IMG/M metagenome (GOLD analysis project Ga0116121, IMG submission 89725) | Peatland microbial communities from SPRUCE experiment site at the Marcell Experimental Forest, Minnesota, USA - June2015DPH_13_10 | ecosystem: Environmental > Terrestrial > Soil > Wetlands...
ATAGCGATGGGGCCGGATGCCGAGCAACTTAAATAATGTAATCCACTACTTTCCGTTCCAGCCGCACTTTACCGATGAATCCGGCGATTTTCACATGTTCGGGATGCTTCTGGTATGATTCCAGTTCTTTAGCACTATCGAACGCCGTGGTCAGCACAATATCGTAGAAATCAACCGCATCACTGATACTGATGCCGACCTCCAGAAATTTTATTTCCTTTATTTTCGACTTGAGCGCCTCAAGACCGGCTTTAATTTTTAGGGCATTTTCCTTTTTACCGGCGCCTTCGGCGAAATCCTGGAGTTTCCACATCACAATATGTTTAAGCATGAGTTGTTCTCCTTCGAAAATATTGAAATACTTCGAAAACTTAACAATCTATTGGCATTATATCTGCTTGTTTTTACGCATGCAAATGCCCGGATGTAAAAAAACGTATTTGATGAAGAGCCATGCAATAGTCCTGAAAACCGGGGAAACAACTGCTTATTTAACGGCGGCTTTATCTTTTACCGTTGCGGAGATAGTCGGTTTGGTTTTCAGAAAAGCGGTGACCACCACGGTGTCGAACTGCGTGCCGGAACAACGGATGATTTCCTGCCAGGCTTCTTCCTCGGGGATTGCCTGCCGGTAAGGGCGGTCGGAAGTCATGGCATCGAAAGCATCGGCCACAGACAAAATCCTGGCGCCTAACGGTATTGCTTCCCCCGCAATCACCTGATGCAGGCCGGTGCCGTCATAATGGTCGTGATGATGTTCCACGATGCCGACCACTTTTTCATTGACCACCGGCCGGACAATACCAGCGCCCACTTGTGTGTGAATCATCACGTGCTCATATTCTTCGGTGGTCAGTTTCCCGAGTTTGTTCTGAATAAAATGGTCAACCGCGATTTTCCCGACATCATGCAACAGGCTGCCCCACCGCAGGTCTTCCAAATCGTCCCGGGACAAACCGAGCTGGCGTCCGATGGTTAACGCAATCTCTGTCACCCGCCGCGAATGGCCCGCCGTATATTTATCCTTGGCTTCAAGGGCAAAAACCAGCGATTCGATGGAACCAAGAAAAAGCCGGCGGATTTCCTTAGTCTGCTGCTCCACTTTTTGCTGCAGCTGTTCCTGGTAATCCCTGATTTGGAGTTCCAGCTTTTTTTATCCAACGTTTTTTCAATATTGGAAGTAATTTCGTCCAGATTAAAAGGCTTGGTAATATAATCATCGGCTCCCAGCTTCATGCACTGGATGGCCAGGTCGGCTTCCGCCACGGCGGTGGCCATGATAACCGCCGTATCGGGGTAATTGGCTTTTAGTTCCGGCAGCAGTTCCATACCTGATTTTCCCGGCATTTTCATATCGAGCATTATCAGATCCGCGGGAAAAGTTTTCATTTTCTCCAGCGCCTCGTCGGAATTGCCGGCCTCTTCACACTGATAGCCCGATTTAGTCAGCTTCTGACGCAACAGCCGCCGAATCGCCGCTTCGTCATCAACTATCAGAATCCGGTACTCGTGGTTGGTCATTTGCAATCCTTTTTAATATATTTTCCGCGTTTTCCTAATGTTCCCGTCTTGATTATTACGATTTTTATTGAGCATCAAGCGGCAATTCCACCGTAAAGGTGGCGCCATAACCATACTCACTATTGACATATATCCGGCCTCCGTGTTCGGTAACAATGCCATGACAGATACTCAGGCCCAGGCCTGTTCCTTTGCCGACTTCTTTGGTGGTGAAGAAGGGGTCAAAAATACGTTTCAGGTTAGCTTCGGTGATACCCGGGCCGTCATCGGCGAAACTGATTTTCACGATGTTATCAACCCGTTCGGTAGCGATGGTCAGCTTCCCTTTATGGTGTGCTTCCAGCATCGCAAATTCGGCGTTAACAATGATATTTAAAAAAACCTGCTGCATTTGAAATGGGTCCATCATTATTTCTGAGAGGCTTGCATCCAGATGTTTTTCAACCTCAATATTGTTGACTTTTTCTTCATAGGCACGCAGCTTTAACACGCCTTCAATAACAGTATTGACCTGAGTCAGCTGTTTAACCGGGGCATGCTTTCTGGCGAATGTCAGCAGATTTTTCACAATCACGGCGGCGCGCTGCGCTTCTTCGTAAATTGTCGCCAGGTTTTCTTTCATGTTATCGGGCACATCTCCCTGCATCAGCAGTTGGGAAAAACCGATAACGCTGGTTAACGGGTTATTCAATTCGTGCGCGATACCGGAAGACAACTCTCCAATGGAGGCCAGGCGGTTAGTGACGATAAGCTGCTCTTCCATGCGTTTCTGTTTCGTCACGTCCCGGGCCACCATGATGGAGCCGATGACTTCACCTTTTTCGTTAAAGATGGGCGAAGTGACTTCATGGAAATAAGCTTCCAGTTGTTGGTTATAAATTTCCGCTTCGGCTGGCTTGCCGGTTCTGAGTGTTTCCAGATGCGGGCAATTGACCGGCGGTTCGGCAGTACCGTGCAGCGCTTCCTGGCACAGATGTCCGAGGAGTTCCTTGGGCGTAGTTTTCAGCAAATCAGCGGCAGCCTTATTTGATCTCGTTATCCGGTTGTCTTTATCTTGAATAATAATGATATCGGTAATGGAATCAAAAGTTGTCCTCCATTCCTGGGCCGCCTGCTCCAGTTTATCCTCAGCCAGTTTCCTTTCCGTGATATCCATAAAATTGCCCACAGATGCCCGTTTTCCTTCGTAGGTAATGGAAGTCATCCGTTCCAGCCCCCACCGGATTTCCCCTTTTTTAGTGATTAACCGGACCTCATGCGGCTGGCTGCGTTCCCCTTTGAGCATCTGCAAAGCGTTTTGTCGGACCGTTTCAATGTCTTCGGGATGGACCAGAATTTCCGGTTCAGTACTCAGCAATTCATCATTAGTGTAACCCGTGACCTGCTGAAAAACGGGATTGGTAAAAACAAAGCGGCTGTTCTGGATGATATATACGCCCACCGGGGAACTTTCTGCTAAATTGTGGTACAGCTGTTCCACCTGTTTTCGTGCGCTGATATTACGCACAAAACCGATGACTACGTTATCCTCTTTTTGTTTAATGGGAGCTGTGTTAATTTCGACCCAAACATGACTTTTGTCTCTGCGCGTAAATTCAAATTCGTCGGGTCCGGTATTTCTACCTATTGCGTTATAATTTAATAACTCGGCGGCTTTATTAACATATTGTTCAGAAAGAAGATTCAGCCTAAAATAGTTTTTACCGACTAGTTCCTCTTTGCTGAATCCCAGAATGCCTTCAGCTTTTTTATTGGCATATAGAAAATTCCCTTTCAAGTCGCAAAGATATACCCCGTCCGGTGCGTTTTCCAGATAGGTTCTCAGGTTATCTTCACTCTCTTCCAGCTGTTTTTCGGTCTGTTTGCGTTTGATGATGCTGACTAATTGTGCGGCGATGGTTTCAATCCGTTTCATGTCCGATTCGGTGAAAGGTTCGTGTCTGCCGATACCCAATAGCCCGATGATTTCACTTTCGGATTTAAGCGGCACGCTGATGACGGCATTCACCCCGAGAATCCTGATGGCGGTGCCAACGAGCATTTTCAGCGTGTTTTCTTCGAAACATTCTTTTGCCATACTGAGCATCATTTCAGGGTCGTTAGTCAGGACCGGTTTGCCTCTGGCCAATATTTCAGTATAGATACCCCCGGGTTTAAGTCTGATTTTTATGACGGGTATTTTCATGCCGATACGCTGTTCAATACCCCGCGCCATGCGAGCCGGTAGATTCAAATTGTCCATGGTCAGGTATTGTTTATCTTTGCTAAGCAGATAGACAATTTGCACATTCCCGCCGAAGAGCTTCTGCGTTTCTTTGGAGACGAGATGCAGTATTTCTTCGAAGGCTTTGCCTTCATTAGCGGCAGCATTAATGATATTAATCAGATTGATATCGGATGATTTCTGTAAAATTTCGGCATCTGCCCGCTTGCGGGCTGTGACATCCCTCAGTATCCCCAGGTCGCCAATGATTTTACCGTCCTTACGCAGCGGCTGAGCGCTGATTTCAAAGGTTAGTAATTCCCCATTTTTTTTAATCAGGTCAATCTCATACGGCGGAACTTCGAAACCGGCCATCCTTTTCAAGAAATTTGTGATCACCCGGGCCATACTTTTTTTGGTTAGTATTTTAGATAGTACTCTGACATGCTTGCCGATGACTTCTTCTTTCTCGTAGCCGCTGATTTCCACCGACTTCCCATTAACATCGATAATTTTGCCTTTTTTATCGAAGAGCATCATGATATCGCCGGCAGATTCAAAAACGGCTTTATACCGCTCCTCATCAACCAGCCGACGCAGTTCTTTCTCCGCCGGATGTTCGGGGGAATTAACCTCATTTTCAGGCATGTCGGGGGTTTGATTCTTAATTAAGCCAGCTTTTACCATTTGTGCAATATCTTACCTCAGTACCTGCTGCTGTAATCAGATTCATGAATGTCCCGAATTCTATTTATATTTTACGGCTCACAACGACCGGAGCCGTCGATAACGGTTGTCATTGCCTAAATCCGGCAGGAGACAAACACATCGAAGCTTTTTTAATTAACAACAGAAGGGGGATATCAATCCTCCTGGTTTTCAAGAGGTTAGTACTTTAGTAAAGAGGGGGAGGCAGACTCGTTAATAGTTTTTTAAGGATATCAGCCCATTAGAGTCATATAGGAATAGTACTTTAGTTCCATACGGAGACTATTAAATCATTAATGAAACAATAAGTACATCCCCCATTAGGGTCATATCAGAATAGTACTTTAGTTGGGTTACGAGACTGGCTTTAGTAGGTAAGCAAGCGAATTAAACAGGTTTATTCTTTGCTATCATCACAAAGGCGCCGGTTTGGTTGACGGGACAAAGATGATGTTCCGCAGGGCGAAAATGCTTTTCATTAAATCAGACTTCGATGCGGCTTCCTTTATCTGCAAGTCAACCGGATGTTTAGAAATGACTTCAATTTGTAATTGCCTGTTTTGTAATGACAATGAAATGTCAGTAATCGGCGGTTGGGATATTAAATCAAGTCCGTCAGCCACCCGAATGACGGCTGCGATTTGTTCGGCATGGGTGCGGTCGGGGATTTCAATCGAACCGCGTTTGAGATAAGTTCGCTCATTGTGCCAGAGTACGGAAACCAACAGAGTCGAAAGAGCGGCATTGGAAATGGGATCCTGGGCTGTGAGCTTTGGTATTTCAGTGGATAAAAAATCAAAACCGGCTTCGTGGTGCGGTTCTTGTGGATGGCCGATGTCGTGCAAGACAGCGGCGGCTTCAAGAATGACCCGGTCTTCGGGGTTATCGGCCAACATTTTCAGCCGGACTAATTCGTCATAAATTTTCAGGGAAAGTTTGCTTACCTGGAGCGCGTGGGCGGGACCCCGGCCGTAGTTTCTACTTTCCGCAAGTTTTTTTAAAATTTCCAAATGATTTTTATTCATGTCAAATTTTGCCCCGGAATTGTCATTAGGTTACCACGGGCGATATGCCCCGGTCAAGGTCGAATTGCAGACACACTTTGCCGAATAAAAAATCAGGGAGTTTTCAGTTACTCAATGACTTGACATAATGAATTGGATTTCACGGCAGCTAACTGGGTTCAAGGGGATAGTTCCCCTTTGTTTTCAATTATCGCATTGATTTCGGCCGGGGGTATTTCCAGAAAAGCATCGGCCACAACCGGGTCAAATTGAGTGCCTTTATAGTCCTGAATCTCCCGGATTGCCACTGCCGGCGACATCGCTGCGCGGTAAGGACGATTCGAAGTCATAGCATCGAAGGCATCCGCCAAAGCGATTATCCGGGCACCTAATGGGATATCTTCGCCGGTGAGTGTCTGCTCCGTACTATCGCACTGATATTGGTCGTGGTGATGTTCGATAAGCGCGACGACCTTACTGTTTACAATCGGTTTCACGATTTCAGTTCCGGCTTGAACATGAATCATAATATGGGCGTACTCATTTGGTGTCAACGTCGAAGCTTTGTTCTGGACAAGCTGGTCCACCGCAATCTTCCCGACATCATGCAGCAAACTACCGTAACGCAAGTCTTCCATATCCTCTTCAGATAGATTCATTCTTTTCCCGACTGCCATGGCGATGCGCGTCACCCGCCGCGAGTGCCCGGCCGAATATTTATCTTTGGCTTCCAGGGCAAAAACCAGGGATTCGATGGCCCCGAGCGAAAGAGTCCTTAGTTCTTTTTCTGCTTTTAAACGTTCGGCTATTTCCTGCTTTAATTGTTCCGTCTGCAGCTGCAAGTCAGACCTCGATTGAAAGAGCCGCCGGGCCATGTCCCCCTGCCTGCCGAGAACGGCACTAATTACGAATCCAAGGAGAACGAGCCCGACATCAATTAACAAAAATCCCTGATGCAAACCAATGATAAATGGTAAGTAGATTACCACTATCAGTACCAGACAAGCAATAATTCCTTGCGTACCCCGAATCTCCAGGCGATAATTGCAATGCACAACTGATAAATTAACCGATAAATTGATGTGTAGTATAGTGATTGCCACCCCAACAGCGCTTTCAAACCGACTAACGTGGTAAAGTAGGGCGAAAAAACGAAGAGACCTAAAACAACAATAAAGAAAACCAGATACCATTGATAACGGATACCCAGCAGCCTCGTTAAATATTTAAGGACATATTGCCGCTCCGGCTGAATTTCCTCGGTATGTCTCCGAACGGCAGATTGTTTCGGCTCAGGCGGATTTATCATTTTGGTTTTATACTATATCCTGAATTAAACATAATAATCTTGCTAATTACTTGACATATATATTATCCGATAATAGTTTTCGGTACAAGAACCAGTCTCAATAGATATATTCCAATAATTTTAACACATGTTAAGTATAGTCATTCAAATTATTTGTGTGGCGCTATCCTCAAGTAATGTAAAAAGCAGTATCGGGCGCGATTACAAAATCCTTCTTAGATTAGGCGTTGCCGGGATAGATTCCCCGCGAAAAAATAAATAGGGAGTGATTTTATTTCCGTGCTAATTGACTGTGGTATGATACTATCATGCTGAAATATCACCATCTGGGGATTCCTACTACGAAAAAAATGCCAGGGGAACGGTATCTGCCGGAACTACATATCTGGGTCAGTGGTTACGAGCAAAGCCAATTCAACATCGAATGGATGCGCAACGAGCCGGAATGCAAACTGCCGGAAATCGTAAAAACCGTACCGCATGTAGCTTTTGAGGTTGATGATGTCCTGGCGGCGATTAAAGGTAAAAAAGTGATAATTGAACCGAACAGCCCTTCGGAGGGAGTTCTGGTCGCATTTATCGAAGAGAACGGTGCACCGATCGAGTTTATCCAGGATAAACACCTGCACGGCAAATAAAAATGAACAAATTAAAACAGGCACTGTCGGTTATCGATGTACAAAACGAATATTTCAGCAACTAATTTATTGCAAATGTCAGGCTGGTTGTATTATATTAGAATTTCCATACGGAAATAATTCTCCCTTAATCCCTCCTTGCTAAGGCGGGAAATAATAGTTTTTTACCTTTACCGCTATCTCCCTGATGAGAAGTCTGGAGTGAATTAATATGAAAAAAACGGTATTTATTGACGGACAGCACGGCACCACCGGGTTAAAAATAAACGAGCGGTTGAGCGGCCGTAAAGATATCGAACTAATCGAAATCCCCGAAGCTGAGCGTAAAGACCTACAAGCGAAAGAGAAACTGCTGAATGAGGCGGATATCGTATTTCTATGCCTGCCGGATAATGCCGCCCGCGAATCGGTCGGTCTGATAAAAAACAAAATGGTTTGCGTAATTGACGGTTCTACCGCCCACCGCATCGCCGAAGGGTGGGTCTACGGCCTGCCGGAGTTAAAAAAAGAACAGCGGAAATTGATTAAAAATTCTAAAAGGATTTCGGTGCCCGGCTGCCATGCCACCGGTTTTATCGCGATGTTATATCCACTGGTCGCCCTGGGAATTATCAGTCCGGATTATCCGGTGACTTGCCATACCACGGCCGGATACAGCGGCGGGGGCAAGGCCATGATCGCCGAATATCAGGCAGAAAACGTGCCGGAATATATTAAAAATCCGCGTCCTTATTCCCTGGCGTTGAATCATAAACACGTGCCGGAAATGACCAAAATTACCGGCCTGACGCATCCGGTGCTTTTCGCCCCGACGGTAGTCAATGTCTATAACGGAGAAATCCTTTCAATTCCGCTGGTTGTGCCGAATTTGAAGAAGAAACTCACTGCTGCAGAGATAAGGGGTATATTGGCAGAATATTATGCGGGAGAGCAGTTTATTAAGGTAATGCCTTATCCAGCGGACGATTTTCTGAAAAACGGGTACATGACTTTCACCGACTGCAACGGCACTAATAATCTGGAAATCTTTGTTTTCGGTAACGAAGAACGGATTTTGCTTTCGGCGCGTTTTGACAACCTGGGGAAGGGCGCTTCCGGCGCCGCGGTGCAAAACATGAACATTCTCCTGGGTGTGGAGGAAGCTACCGGATTGTGAAGGTTGGTTCCTTCCGGCAGAGTATATCAGGATTCCCTGGGACTGAGCCGGGCGAGGTAGTTTATTTCGTCCTGCCGCCAGATTATTTCAAACTGCCAGTTGGCCGCTGCCGCCTGTTTTTGTAAAGCGTCCGATTTAACGCGGAGCAAGGCAAAGAAAGGCCCAATCAGATTTACTTGCTGAATCTGTAAATTGTTATAAACATGGATTGGCCTGTTTGGCGAATCGGGATTCCGGTTGATGTCGATTGCGGTGAATAACAACCCGCCGCCGGGCCTGAGGGACGAACCGATATCCTGCAGATACTGTTTTATCCCGCTGCTGTTTTCCAACATCCCGATGCGATGTCCCAACATTGCAAAGGCATCAAATTCTTTGCGCAGAGGGATTGTTTCTTTGTCTTTTAGCAGTTTGATTGCAACGGGAAGGATATCTGAGGAGGAGACAGGAAAAGCTTTTACCTGCAGGAAAATAGCGGCAAAACTCATTCTTCCGGGAGTAACTTCGTAACCCTTCGCGCCGAGCGCTGACAGCCGTCCTTGATATTCCGCAAACAGAATATCACGCCATTCATGCTGGTAATTTTCGTTTTTACTATCGACAGTCTTTTCGATGGTTCTTATGATACACTGAATTACCGGGGAAATAAAAGTCTAACATAATGACTTTAGAGTAACGGCTGGCAGGTCCCGCAATAAAAAAGTGATGGCGTTTATCGTATAAAAACTGATAAAATATTTTGCTTTACAAGGTTTTGCCATTCATTTTGCACATTTTGATGCGTGAAATTGTAAAATAGGTTAAAATAAGAAAAGTGTTTATTGGGGGCATCATTGTCCGTCAGGGAAAGATGCAGGAGAAAGTGATGAATAGATTCATAAAGAAAAGCATCAGTATTTTATTTCTTTTACCTGTACTGGTGCTGCCGTTTGTTTTTTCCGGCTGCGGGACAAATGGTGCTACCTTCAGTATAACAAATACTGTAGATAAAACAACAGCGAATGTGGGTGATACTGTTACTTATACGGTTATGGTGACAAACACCGGTGCCGTCAACGCCACCGGTTTGGCAATAACGGACGATTGGCCGGTAGGATTGACCTATGTCTCGAGCAGCGCCGACCACGGTAACTACGATAACAGCACTTCGGTTTGGACAGTGGGCAATCTGAATACCAAAGCCAGCGCTAAATTAACCATCACAGCCACTGTGGTCAGCCGGGCCGGTGTAATTATAATGGATAACCTGGTAAGAGTATCAAAAGTCGACCAGACGGACAATGATATGATCCAACAGGTTGCGAATGCGTCCTTCAACGTTCGAAGCGCGGACTTAACAGTGACGAACACCGTAGACAACGCCGCGCCGGACCAGCAAAATACCATAAAGTATAGCGTCACCCTGACCAATAATGGGCCGGCAGATGCAACCGGCGTAATAGTATACGAACAATTACCACAAAATGTTACATATGTTTCGAGCAGTGCCGGTCAAGGCAGTTACGATAACAATTCCGGTAATTGGACGGTGGGCAATGTTGCCAACGGGGCCAGTGCCATGCTGACGATCACGGTGACGGTAAATACGGGCACCGGCGCGCTGGAGATTGATAACCCGGTGGCGGTAGCTTTCGCCGACCAGCCGGACAGTAATTTAAACAATAATGATGCTACAGCCGTTGTGAAAGTGAACGGTTCGGACCTGAATCTGACCAACGGTGAGGATAACACGTCCCCGAGCGTCGGCGCGACGGTTACTTTCACGGTCACTTTGACCAATAACGGCCCGCTCGATGACACCGGCATCATTGTCACGGATATCGTCCCGGCCGGTTTGACATATTCCTCAAGCGTGGCTGATACAGGCAGCTATAATGCCGCGACAGGGATATGGACTGTCGGCAGTCTCGCTAACGGCGGCACTGCCACATTGACGCTTAAAGTTACGGTTAACAGCGGTACGGCGACCCAGAAGATCGTTTCCACGGCTAAAATCACCCATTCCGACCAGCCTGACGGCGATACTTCCGATAACTCCTCATCGACACAGGTGAATATCGCCAGTTCATAATATAACAGCGAAACCGGTAATCTGAAACCCATGGCGGATTTTTCTGCCATGGGTTTACTGTTTATCAGACTTCAACTGTTGGTTTTGTGCGGATGATACAATTTGTTACATAATAACTCCAGCGGTACGTACTGAACGATGAACAGAATAGATGGGGAGGTTAAGTAAATGTCTGCTTCGCAAAATAAAAAAGCGCAAGGAATCCAAAAGGCAACCGATTTACGCTGTGAATATGCGGTCAATCCTCTCGGAATTGATGTAATTCAGCCCAGGTTTTCCTGGATTCTAAAACACGCGGAACGTGCCCGAATCCAATCGGCTTACCGGATTATTATTAGCAGCACTCCGGAAAATTTAAGCAAGGATACCGGCGATATCTGGGACAGTAAAAAAGTAAAATCTGAAAAATCGGTGAACGTGGAATACCATGGCAAACCGCTGGCCGGAAAAACTATTTATTACTGGAAAATCAAATGGTGGGATAACGCCGGGCAAGAGAGCCCCTTCAGCGATACCGCTACTTTCGAGATGGGGCTACTGTCGGTAAAAGACTGGCAGGGAAAGTGGATTGGCGGGGGAGACCTGCTGCGCAAGCAATTTGCCGCCGGCCAAAAAGTGAAGCAGGCCAGAGCCTATATCTGCGGTTTGGGCTGGTATGAACTGAGGATTAACGGGCAGAAGGCCGGCGATAGTGAACTCGACCCGGGGCAAACCGACTATGACAAATCGGCGCTGTATTCCACTTTCGATGTGACCAATTTGTTGCGAAGAGGCGATAATGCCGTCGGTGTGATGCTGGGGAACGGCCGGTACGCCGAAGATTGGTCTTCTAATCCGGGCATTAAAGACCGGTTGAAGACTTATAAAAACGCCGCGCCCAAGGTTATTTTACAGCTGGAAATACAGCTTGAAGACGGCAGTCTGCAGCAAATTACTACCGATTTAAGCTGGAAAACAGCCCCGGGCCCGATTACCGGAAATGACATTTACGATGGGGAAACCTATGACGCCAGACTGGAAAAACCGGGTTGGGATAACCCGGGTTATGATGATTCAGATTGGCAAAAAGCGGTGCCTGTGGTGCCCCCGGATGGGCGACTGGTTTCACGGGGAACTTGCCCGGCGATTAAAAAGATAAAAATTACGCAGCCGATAATCATGTCCAACCCGTGTCCGGATACCTTGGTCTATGATTTCGGTCAAAATTTTACAGGCTGGGTCAGACTGACGGTCTGCGGCCCTCGCGGCACCTCAGTAAAATTGAGATTTGCCGAATTACTGCAATCCGACGGCAATATTAATGTTGTTCCTAACAGGACTGCCAAAGTCACGGACACCTATATTTTAAAAGGTGAAGGCGTGGAAGTTTACGAACCGCGGTTCACTTATCATGGTTTCCGCTATGTGGAAGTGACCGGCTATCCCGGCACGCCGAATCTCGATACTGTTCAGGGTATTGTCGTGCACTCTGCCGTGAATCCGGTCGGCGGATTCCAATGTTCAAATCAGCTGATTAACAACATTCACCAAAACGTGCTCTGGACGCAGTTAAGCAACCTGATGAGCATCCCGACC
>Ga0116121_1001073_pt1 | contig 12150 bp, 9 predicted proteins | sample June2015DPH_13_1_FD_89725 | JGI IMG/M metagenome (GOLD analysis project Ga0116121, IMG submission 89725) | Peatland microbial communities from SPRUCE experiment site at the Marcell Experimental Forest, Minnesota, USA - June2015DPH_13_10 | ecosystem: Environmental > Terrestrial > Soil > Wetlands >...
ACGTGCGCCGCGCCGAGCATCGCCTGGCCGTCGGCGTCGCCGCGTGCGGCGGCTTTGCTCCACCATGATGCCGCCGCCGCGGGGTCGCGATCGACGGCGAGTGCGTTGTGATAAATCATGCCGAGGCGCGTCATCGCCGCCGCGATGTCTTGCTCCGCCGCGGCAAGTGCCCAGCGGCGCGCCTCGACGGCATCGAACGGGATGCTGTCGCCTTCGAGCAGCATCCAGCTCAGCATGTCCTGCGCCGGGGCGTCGCCGGCCTCGGCCGCCGCACGATAGAGTTCGGCGGCGCGCGCGTGATCCTGTTCGACACCTTCGCCCTTGAAATAGAGCGCGGCCAAATTTCGCCGGCCGACCGGATCGCCCGCTTCGGCCGCCAATGTGAGCCAGTGCAACGCCAGTCCCTGATCGCGCTCGACACCGAGGCTCTCGGCGAAGCAGGCGCCGACATTGTTCTGCGCCCGCGCAATACCGGCCTGCGCCAGCGGTCCCCAGATGGCGAGCGCCGCCGGATAATCGCCGCGCCCGGCCGCGTCGTAAGCCGCCGCCATGCGGGCGGCGACATCTTGCTCGCCAGCGCCGCCGCCGCGCATCGCCAGACCATCAGGCGATCCCATGACCGTCTCCGAGATCGAGCGCGGCAAAACTCGCCATAAACGCGGCCTCATCCTCGAGACAGCGCAGATCGAGGATTTGCGCGCCATCCTCGATGCGTCCGATAACCGGAACGGGGAGGCGGCGAAACGCAGCAGCAAGTCGGTCGAGCGCACGGCCTGCGCCACGCTCGGTACGCGGCCGGATCGCCAGGCCGGCGCTCGGTATGGTCTCAAGCGGCAGCGCGCCGGAGCCTATCTGGCTCGCGCAAGCAACGACCGCGACATTGAATCGAGCCTCGAGCTTTGCCGCGACGATCGGCAACAGCCGGTGCGCCAGGGCTTTGATCGCGAGCTGCGGCCGCGCTAGCAGCCGGATCGTCGGCAGCTCCTCGGCGAGCGCGTCCGGATTGCGATAGAGCCGCAATGTCGCCGCCAAGGCCGCAAGCCTGATCTTGTCGATCCGCAAGGCCCGTTTCATGGGATTGCGGTTGATCTTCGCGATCAAATCCTTGCGGCCGACAATGAAACCGGCTTGCGGCCCGCCCAGCAGCTTGTCGCCGGAGAAGGTGACGATGTCCGCGCCGTCGGCGATCGTCTCGCCGACCGTCGGCTCATGCGCCAGTCCCCAGCCGGACAGGTCGACGAGCGTGCCGGAGCCAAGATCGTGGACCAGCGGAACCCCGCGCGCGCGCGTCAGCGCGGCAAGCTCGTGCGCACCGACCTCCTTGGTGAAGCCGGCGATGCGATAGTTCGAGGTGTGGACCTTGAGCACGAGCCCGGTTTTGGGCCCGATCGCGTCGGCATAATCCTTGTAATGTGTGCGGTTGGTGGTGCCGATCTCCTTAAGCCGCGCGCCGGCGCGCGCCATGATGTCGGGCATGCGGAAGGCGCCGCCAATCTCGATCAGCTCGCCGCGCGACACCACGGCTTCGCGGCCCTTGGCGAGGGTGTTCAGTGTCAGAAGCACAGCGGCGGCGTTGTTGTTGACGACGGTTGCGTCCTCCGCGCCGGAAAACTCGCGGAGCAGGCCGCGCAGATGATCGTCGCGCTCGCCGCGCTTGCCGGTCGCGAGGTCGAATTCCAGAGCGACGGCGGAGCGCATGGCGGCAACGGCAGCTTCGATCGCCCCTTCGGCAAGGAGCGCGCGGCCGAGATTGGTGTGCAGCACCGTGCCGGTGAGGTTGAAGACGGGACGCAAATTCGACCGCGCCTCCGCCGCCAGCGTGGCGAGCGCCGTGCTTGCGATCGCTTCAGGCCGGCTCGACTGCGGTTTGCCGGCGCGCAAGGCGTCACGCGCCGCTTGCTGCGCCGCACGCACCGCCTTGACCACAGCCGGTCGGCCAAACCGGGCGATGGCAAGCGTCACCGCATCCTCCTTGAGGACATCGTCGACCGAAGGTATTGCGCGCAACCGGACATCGGGCTCGGCAGTCATCGCAGCGCCTTTCAGTAACCGAGCAGGAAGGGATTGACCGCGCCGCGCCGGTATCCGGACTCGCGCAGCAGCAGATCTAGCCCGAGCGTCGCCACGTCGTCGGCGACTGGATCAAGCGCCGGGTCCTTATGCTGATGCAGAATCTTCACATAGCCGCGGCAGCTTTCGCAGGTTTCCGCCTTGACATCGGCAGGGCCGGCGTCGAGCTCCTGATAGGCGATGCCCTTGGTAGAGCCGCACAGCACGCATTTGATGCGAACTGTGTGCCACAGCGTCGCACACAGCGAGCAGGCGCAGAAGCGGACGCCGTGCGCGCCAAGCCAGCCGACGATTGTCGAGGTGACCGGTGCGCCGCCGCAGACCGGGCAGGCCCCATCGCCAACCGGCACCAGTGAAGCCGCATCGAGCCGCGCCGCCATGCGGACAAAGTGCACCTGCAACGCCGCCGCGACATAGACGTGATCGGCCAGCGTCTCGATTGGGATGGAGTCAACCAGCACCGAACGCACCATGCCGTCGCGCAGGACGGCGTCGGCAGCGCGGACGCGAGCCAGCGCCGCGCGGGCGGTAGCTGGCATATCGATCTCGGCGGCGAGCGTGAACAGGAGATCGAGGGTTCTGTCGAGCGCGGCATCGGCAGTGAAGCGGCTGCGGTCGAGCGGCGGCATGCCGTGATCGTGCGCCCGCGCCCGCGCGTCAGCCGCCGGCATGTCCGGTTCCGGCAAGCCGCCTTGCAGGCGATGCTGGCAATCACTTAGGGCTGCGAGAAAGCGCAAATAAGGAGCAAGCTCGTGTCCGTCGGCCAACGTTCGGAAGCGCCGTGCGCGCACCGCAAACAAGGCGAGAGGGTCCGGCAGCCGCACAAAGGGCGGCGCAGCGACATCGCCGATCACCGTCGGATCAGGCCGGGGTGTGCCGGCTTTACTCATGACGAAACCTCACGAACCGCACGGGCCACGTGAACACCCCGGCGAACGGCACCTGAACTGAAGTTCCGGGTGCCATCCCGGTGTTACGGCATTACGTTTTACCGCTTATCAGTTCTTTTAGCCACTTCCTATGATGCCGCCAGGCCCATCCGCCGGTGACCTGCCCGCGCGTCATCGCACCGATTGTTCCGCGTATCCAGATCGCCGCATAGACGTGGACGATCCAAACACAAATGATCGCAACCGCCGCCGCCGCGTGGACAAGCACGGCGATGCGTTTCTGCTCGATCGTCGTAAAGGCGGCGAAGTATTGATCCCAGATCGCGAAACCGCTGGTGATCAGCACGAGAATCAGGATCGACATCAACCAAAACACCGCCTTCTGGCCGGCGTTGTATTTGCCAACCTCCGGCAGCCTCTCTTCATGCCCGGTCAACACGTCGTGTAGCTGCGCGAGCCATGTACCGTCTTCGCGCTTCCAGAGATTGGCGCGCCAGAACCGGACAAACAGGCCGAAAAAGCTGAAGAACAGCACAACGCCTATCCACGGATGAAACGTGCGTGTGTTCTGCCCGCCGCCGAACAGCCCGGTGAGGAAGAACAGCCAGGGATGGAACAGCGCCAGTCCGGAGAGAGCAAGCAGGACCAGGCATGTCGCCGTGATCCAGTGGTTGATGCGCGCGCCGCCGGTGTAGCGGTCGACCTGGACCGGATCGCCCGGGTGCACGCTGTCGCCGGGCTCGACGTCATAGGCTGTCATGTCCGGCCGCTCCCAGTCAGCCGCTTTGCGTTTTCCTCGTCGGTGGGCGTAACCTTGTTCGGTCCCTCAACGATATAATGCAAGAAGCCGATCGCGGCGAAAGCCCCCATCGCCGCCATGCCGACATATTTGGCCGCGCCCTTCCAAATCTCCACGAGCGGGCTGATATGCGGGTCCTTGGCGAGGTCGGCGTAGATTTGCGGCTTGTCGGCGTGATGCAGCACGTACATCACATGCGTGCCCTTGACCCCGGGAGGATCGTAAAGCCCGGCATTGTTGAAGCCGCGGGATTTTAGATCCTTGATGCGAGTTTCGGCATGCGCTTTCATTTCATCCTTGGTGCCGAATGTGATCGCATGCGTTGGGCAGGCCTTGGCGCAAGCCGGGCCCTGGCCGACGGCGACACGGTCGGAACACAGCGTGCACTTGTAGGCCTTGTGATCGACTTGGGAGATGCGCGGGATGTTGAACGGGCATCCTTTCACACAATAGCCACAGCCGATGCATTTGTCGTGGTCGAAGTCGACGATGCCGTTGGAATACTGCACGATCGCGCCGGGCGCCGGACACGCTTTGAGGCAGCCCGGATCCTCGCAATGCATGCAGCCGTCTTTGCGGATCAGCCACTCGAGATCCTGCGTCTCCGGGTTGACCCACTCGGTAAAGCGCATGAGCGTGAACATGTCCGGCGTGAGGTCGGGTGGGTTTTCATAAACTCCGACATTGATGCCGATTTCCGCGCGCTTGTCGTTCCACTCCAGGCAGGCCGCCTGGCATGCCTTGCAGCCGATGCATTTCGACACGTCGATGAGCTTGGCCACCGGCGTGAGTTGACGCGCCGGCGGCGGAACCGATGAAGCCGAACGGCGAACCAGATCGGCCTCGCCGAGATTTGTCACCGGATTTATCGTGTTGGGGTTGGGCAGCTCGAATTCGAATGCCATGGTTCTCCCCTACGCCACCGGTCCGGACGCGATGGACTCGATATTGACCAGGAAGGCCTTGAATTCGGGCGTCTCCGCATTGGCGTCGCCGACAAACGGTGTCAGCGAATTTGGTCCGAAGCCCTTGCGGGCCTCACCCATGAAACCCCAATGCAACGGAATGCCGACGACATGGACCGTCTTGCCGTCACAGATCAACGGCCTGATGCGCTTGGTCACAACGGCCTTAGCCTTCACGGAGCCGCGCTTTGACCACACCCTGACCCAGCCGCCGTGCGTGATGCGCTTTTCCTTTGCTAGTTCCTCGCCGATCTCGACGAAGAATTCCGGTTGCAGCGAAGCATTGATCTTGCAGTGCTTGGTCCAGTAGTGGAAGTGCTCGGTGAGCCGGTAGGAGGTCGCCGCATAGGGGAACTCCTTGGCATCTCCAAACTGCTCCATATCATCTTTGAATACGCGCGCCGCCGGATTGCCTCTGATCTTCGGATTGATCGGGTTGGCAATTGGCGACTCGAACGGCTCGTAATGTACCGGGAACGGACCTTCCTTCATCAGGGTTCGAGCGAACAACCGCGCAGTGCCTTCCGCAGTCATGATGAAGGGACTGACCACGCCGGGCTTGGCATTCGGCGCAATGTCGGGAACGTCGTAGCCTGACCAGGCCGTGCCGTTCCACTCGAGGAGCTTGCGGCTCGGGTCCCAGGGCTTGCCGCTCACATCCGCCGACGCGCGGTTATAGAGAATGCGGCGATTGAGCGGCCACGACCAAGCCCATTTACCGAATACCCCGGCATTGTCTGGGTCAGTATTGTCACGGCGAGCCATATTGTTGCCCGCCTCATTGAAGCAGCCGGAATAGATCCAGGACCCGCACGCGGTCGTACCGTCGTCGCGAAGCACCGCGAAACTCCCGAGCTGCTTGCCCTTCTCCAAGAGCACTTTGGTGGAATCAGCCGGATCGGTGACGGTCTCGAGGACGGAACCGTTGAGTTCCATTGCCAGCTCTTCCGGGGTGGGGTCTCCGGGATCCTTGTAGTTCCACGTCAGGTTGACGATCGGGTCGGGGAAAGTCCCGCCTTCCTTCTGGTAGAGCGCCTTAAGACGCTGGCCGAGCTGGGCCATGATCCAAACGTCGCTCTTGGCTTCGCCCGGCGGGGTGCCGCCGGCCCAGTGCCACTGCAACCAGCGCGCAGAGTTCGTCAGCGAACCGGTGTCTTCCGCGAAGCAGGTTGACGGCAGCTGAAAAACTTCGGTCTGGATGTTTGCGGTATCGACGTCGTTGTACTCGCCGTGATTTTCCCAGAACCGGGCGGTCTCGGTGTCGAGCGGGTCCATGATCACGAGCAACTTCAACTTCGAGAGCGCAGTCGTAAGCTTGCGCCGATTCGGAAACGCCAGCAGCGGATTGAAGCCCTGGCAGAAATAGCCGTTGATCTTGCCTTGGTGCATCAATTCGAATGCACGCAGGATGTCATAGGCCGCAACGTCGAGCTTGGGCAGATAGTCGTAGTCCCAGTTGTTGTCCTTGGTGGCGGCAGCGCCCCACATCGCCTTCTGGAAGCTGACGAAGAATTTCCTGTAGTTCTGCCAGTAGCTCGTCTGGTTCGGCCGCAGCGGCTTGAACAAGTGGGTCGACATGTATTTGTCGAGATCGGGGGCGCCATCGGTCGGTATGTCCAGATAGCCCGGGAGCAGATGCGACATGAGTCCGAGATCGGTCAGGCCCTGAATGTTGGAGTGACCGCGCAACGCATTCATGCCGCCGCCGCGCACGCCGATATTGCCCAGGATGAGCTGGAGCATCGCCATATTGCGGATGTTCTGTGAACCCTTGGAATGTTGCGTCCAGCCGAGCGCGTACATCGACGTCATGAATTTGTCTTTGGCCGAGGTCTCGGCGATCATCTTCGCCACTTGCAGGAACTTGTTCTTCGGAGTGCCGCAGACGCGTTCGACGAACTCAGGCGTGTAGATCGACACGTGCTGTTTGAGCAGGTTCCAGACGCAACGCGGATTGGTCAGCGTTTCGTCAACGACGATAAAGCCGTCGTCGCCGATCTGGTAATCCCAGGTCGAGCGGTCGTAGTCACGCTTGCTCTCGTCATAGCCGGTGAACAGGCCATCCTGATAGCCGAAGCCATCCTTCACGAGGTAAGTCGCGTTGGTGTAAGCCTTGGTATATTCCCACTGCACCTTGTCGTTCTGGATGCAGTAGTTGATCAGGCCGTTGAGGAACGCGATGTCGGTTCCCTGCCGGATCGGCGCGTAGACATCGGCAACCGATGCCGAACGCGTAAAGCGCGGATCGACCACGATGAGTCTCGCGCCACGGTTGGCTTTAGCTTCCGTGACCCATTTGAATCCGCATGGGTGCGCCTCGGCGGCGTTGCCACCCATAATGACGACGAGATCCGTGTTCTGGATATCCGTCCACGAATTCGTCATCGCACCGCGACCAAACGTTGGGCCCAAACTGGACACCGTGGGTCCGTGTCAGACCCGCGCTTGGTTATCGAATACGAGCATCCCGGCGCTGCGAACGACCTTGTAGGTCGCCCAGGCCGTTTCGTTGGTGGTTGCCGACGCCGCCAGGAAGCCGGTCGAGAGCCAACGGTTCACCGTTACCCCGGCGGCGTTCTTGGCGATGAAGTTCTGGTCGCGATCATCCTTCATCAGCCTGGCGATGCGGTCGAGGGCGTAATCCCAGGTCACGCGCTCGAACTTGTCGGAGCCAGGCTTGCGCGCCATCGGATATTTCAGGCGCGTCTCGGCATGGACGAAGTCGAGCAAGGCCGCGCCTTTCGGGCAGAGCGTGCCGCGATTGGTCGGATGATCGACGTCGCCTTCGATGTGGATGATGTCGGCCTTCTCACCCTTCGCGAGGTTGCCCTTGGAATACATGATGATGCCGCAGGCGACGGCGCAGTAGGTGCAGGTGTTGCGGGTTTCGGTGGTGCCTAGCAGCTTGAAGGGTTGTATCGCCGCCGCATAAGCGGTTTCGACATCACCAAAACCAAGCGCGCCGATTGTTGTACCTGCAAGACCCGCGCCGGCGCCAATCATAAATCGGCGCCGCGACAGTTCCATGTTCATTGGACGGCCCTCCTGAACACGTTGGCCCCCTCGGGGGGCGCTTCTCGGAACAATGCTCATCAGCTTGCCCGATCATTGGAATTCCGTAATAGCCGACGCTATTTTGGAATTGGACCAAAGTCAATTTATCGCAGCAGAATCGCGGGCGTTCAATTGTTGTTGAATCCCTCGGGCTATTGCCTCGTCCTTTGTGCATTGCAGCATCACGCGCCCGCGATCTGCACGACGATGTAGGCGTACAGCGTTGCAGCTGAGAAATGCCGATTTAGATTGACGCCGAAGCAAGCTCGGCGGCAGAATCGCATCGTGTTCGCGCCAGCGGCTCCCGAGGCTCGGGGCGATCGGCATCAGGCAGTGATTTGGCGACAGCGACCGAGCGTCGCAGCATCGCCCGTCAGCGCATGCTTTGCAAACATCGTTGCTGCCGCCCCGGTCGACGAGGCGCCATCCAAACCACCGCATCGAAAACCACAACCCGCGAAGCCGCTTCGGCCTTTGCGCCGCAGTGACGCGACGAGGAGGAGGCAATGTCCATCGATCGACGTGAGCTTTTCAAAGCAGGACTCGCGGTATCGGCCGCCGCGGCGCTGCCGCATGCGGCGCGGGCAGAGGCCGGCTTTGCCCCGCAGCCCGGAGCGTGGCGCAACTTTAAGGTCCTGACGCGTCTCGAGATCCTCAAGGTGAACGGCAAGACCCAAGCATGGATCCCGGTGCCCGCCGTCAACGAACCGGGTTGGTTCAAGTCGCTCGGCAGCACCTGGACAAGCAACGGCCGCGCCGCTCTGGCGCACGAACCGAAATACGGTGCCGAGATGCTTCATGTCGATTGGCCGGAGGGCGAGAAAAGCCCGGTCATCGAAGTGACGAGCCGGATCGCGACGCGCGATCGCGCCATTGACCTCGCCAAGCCCGGCCGAGCTGCCACGCTTTCGGCAGCGGAACGCGACCTCAACACGCAAGGCACCGAACTCATTCCCGTTGGCGGCATCGTCAAGCAAACCTCGGATAAGATCGTCGCCCATGCGAATGCGGAGACCGATATCGAGAAGGCACGCGCCATTTACGAATGGATCGTGGACAACACGTTCCGCGACGCCGCGGCGCGCGGCTGCGGCATCGGCGACATCGCGGCCATGCTCAGGACCGGCAATCTCGGCGGCAAATGCGCCGATCTCAACGCGCTCTATGTCGGCTTGGCGCGGGCGGCCGGTTTGCCGGCGCGCGATGTCTACGGCATTCGCGTTGCGCCATCGCGACTAGGCTACAAGAGTCTCGGCACGGGCTCCGCGGTGATCACCAAGGCGCAGCATTGCCGCTCGGAAGTCTATCTCGCCGGCTTCGGCTGGGTGCCGGTCGACGCCGCCGATGTGCGCAAGGTCGTGCTCGAGGAACCGCCGACCAACCTGGCGATGGACGATTCCAAGGTCATCGCCGCACGCAAGGTGCTGTTCGGCTCATGGGAGACGAATTGGCTGGCGTATAATTTCGCCCACGACGTCGCCTTGCCCGTATCGAGCGGCCCGAAGCTCGGCTTCCTGATGTATCCGCAGGCCGAGACCGCAAGCCTGCGGCTCGATTGCCTCGACCCGGACAATTTCAAATACACCATCACCGCGAAGGAGCTGACGTCGGCGTGACGCATGACGCGCCGACTACGCCGCCGCATTGCAGGAAGACATCATGAATGTGCCGATCGTTCGACTGACCAGTCTCGCCCACGGCGGCGGCTGCGGCTGCAAGCTCGCACCTTCGGTGCTGAAAGAGCTGCTCGCCGACCAGCCGGCAGCGCAGCCTTACCGCGAGCTCCTAGTCGGAACCGAAACCGGCGACGACGCGGCGGTGTGGCAACTCGACGATGAGACCTGCATCATCGCCACCACCGATTTCTTCATGCCGATGGTCGACGACCCGTTCGACTTCGGACGCATCGCCGCGACCAATGCCATTTCCGATATCTACGCGATGGGCGGCAAGCCGATCATGGCTTTGGCCATTCTCGGCATGCCGGTCGACAAAATACCGCCGGAGATGGTGCGGGAAATTCTGAAAGGCGGATCGCAGGTCTGCGCCACGGCGGGAATTCCCGTGGCGGGCGGCCACTCCATCGACTCGCCGGAGCCGATCTACGGCCTCGCCGTCATCGGCATCGGCCGCCCGCAGGACATCCGCCGCAACACTGTAGCCAAGCCCGGCGATGCCCTGATTCTGACAAAGGCGCTCGGTGTCGGCATCTATTCGGCCGCCTTCAAGAAAGCCGCGCTATCGCCCGCAGCCTACGCAGAGATGACGGCATCGATGACGCTGCTCAACCGGATCGGAACCGAGCTGGCCAAGAATCCCGCCGTTCACGCCATCACCGACGTGACTGGCTTCGGACTGCTGGGACATGCACTGGAGATGGCGCGCGGCTCGAACCTTGCATTCGCCGTAAGCTTCGACGATCTCCCTTTCTTGACTGACGCCGAGGATTTGGCACGACAGCATTTTACCACCGGCGCTTCGGCGCGGAACTGGGCGAGCTACATGGAGAGCGTTAGCTTGCCATCCGGCTTTCCCGAATGGCGGCGTCACCTGCTCACCGATCCGCAGACGTCGGGAGGACTGCTGATTGCCTGCGATCCCGGTCGTGCGGCGGAAATTGCACGTACGATTGCCGATGCAGGATATCCGCGCGCCTGCATCATCGGATATGTCGATGCCGGGCCACCGTCAATCACGATTTGGTCCTAATCCGTTCAGGTCCGGGCAGGCAACTTTTTTCCAAGAACTCTACGACTAGCGTTTGGGCTGGATTGCCTCCAACCTCCGCGCGCGCGAGCCACGCAACGAATCCCGCCCGCCAGTGACCCAGCCGCAAGTAGACCGCTCCGATCGGGCTGTTGTCCACGCCGGCCCCGTAGCTCGCGTTTTGAAATGCGGAGTGGTCTATTTTCCCTTTTGCCGGAGGACCCACTCCGCTATGCCGGTAAGTAGCCCAAGCGCGATTAGTGGAAGGATTAGTTCTGTCGATGCGCCAAACGCGTACGCGACTGTCGCTAATACCCACAAGGAGCCGATGGTCCATAATGCGATTGCCAGAGAGTCCGGAAGCCTATCCATGCGATCCCTCTCGGGGCGCTGCTGGAAGGAAAAGCTCCTACCGGCGCCACCGCGCCCAGTAGGAGTCATCAGCCTCGAGGCGATGTCGGGAGACTCCATTCCCACTCAAACAATGCTACGCTGGCTAATTGCGCGGTCAAGGCTGCGTTCGGGGCATCATCATCATCAAGCTGAGCTGCTGGCCTCTTGGCTCCAACCTACGCGCAAGTGGGCGGTGTTATTCGGCGTGCAATTTGAACGCCGATTGACAGCAACGGGCTCGAAGGGGTCAGTTGCCGCGGCACGATCATCTGAAGCTTTTGCGACGGCAATCCAATCTACGGAGAGCTAAGCCGCCCATAATTCCGGGTTTATTCGCAGTTGCGCATTTGTCCGCACATATGCACATCGATTTCGTGCGCGTTCGTCGACGAATGTTTACGTTTGGTTGCGTCTTAAAGCCATGCAGAGCCTTGCTCGGGCGGGTAGCTGGACCTGTTCGATCAAACCGATGTCAGGATTTAATCGGAACGGCTGTGACCGTTACGCCTTGGGGAGTCATCCATGATCAATCGGCGTACGCACCAAAATGCCGCGGCACTTGGCATCGCCGGCTTTGCGCTTTTACTGACCATGTCTGACGCTTTTGCCTTTTCCGCGTCCTTCGCTCCGGCTCGCCGAGCTTCGCGCTCACGGACGTGCCACAGGGAACGGCGAGGCTGCAGTTCGCGATGACGGACCTCAACGTGCCGAGTTTTCATCACGGCGGCGGCACGGTCGCTTACAGCGGGCATACGGCGGTGCCGTGCGGCGCTTTCTCCTCCGGCTTTACCGCCCCGTCGCCGCCGCCGGGCCAGGTCCACACTTATCAGTTCAGCATCAAGGCGCTCGGGCCGAACGGCGCAGTGCTGGCAATGACCACGACGCGGCGCAAGTTTCCGGAGTGACAAACGCGCAAGATCGGGAATGACGTGCCGGGTACCCATTAGTGAAAGCGACGGGCCAGAAACTTAATGCAGACCTCAAATCAATATTCACCGTGTGCGCAGGATTGAACGCCGCTCGCGCTGGTTGAGTGCACAGTTTCGGCGCGCTTAACCGTTTGTTGACCGCAGAAGTCGCTGGGCGGCAGCGAGTTTTTGTCGGTAAACGGCCATGCGCATAATTGTGAGGTTTCTGCGACGCCGTGCTTGTAGTCAAGGTCAAGCGCTGACCGTCGCGGGCGTTGCAGAAACCTTCGTTGCACTGAACCGCGGGCCGCGAGTTCGGGCTATGGAGATTTGGTTGAGGTGGTCGCCGCTGCTTTGAGCACGCG
>Ga0116121_1001079_pt1 | contig 12102 bp, 12 predicted proteins | sample June2015DPH_13_1_FD_89725 | JGI IMG/M metagenome (GOLD analysis project Ga0116121, IMG submission 89725) | Peatland microbial communities from SPRUCE experiment site at the Marcell Experimental Forest, Minnesota, USA - June2015DPH_13_10 | ecosystem: Environmental > Terrestrial > Soil > Wetlands...
GAAAGGACTACGATGTGGCAGAGGAACATTGGAGGGAGGCAGGCTATTCAGGTACTCATCGCTTAGCGCAAGAGGATAAGCGCTGGAATCCTCGGGATGGGCTGCCCATCCATGCGCCGTTTCTCTGGCTCGGGCTTCTGGCGAACGATACCCGACCGGATCGAAACCTGCTCCCCCGAAGCGATTCCCGCCAAAGGTGTATCCGCCATAGGAATTATCTGCGACCGCATAAGACCCATCATCCGGATCCGCAAAGCCGTGAACGCCTCCGCCTTGTGCGAGGCCTCTGACAGCTCCGCCTGAACCCTTCCCGGAAGATGCAACCGGGATCCCGTTAGGGAAGATGCTTGCAGCCGAGGGGACGCTCGGAGAAGAGAGGGATGGGGCGGCGAGCGCGGCCATATGCGGGGTTGAGGCTTGCGTTGGACTATAGAAGGCGCCGGATGGCATGGAGCCTATCGTATAGCCCTGAGGAGCGCTATCGGTGGCGGCATGAGGTGCGCCGCCTGTATTGCCGCCCCCCTTGAAGGCGATCCTGCCACCATCTGCCGCGAAAAGCGCAGCGAGGCCGCTAAGGCCGCTTCCGAGCGAATCCCCTAGAGCACTTGCACCGCTCCCAACGGAACCTGCCGCGCTACTAAGCCCACTTCCCGCGGAGTCTGCCGCGCCACTCACGCCGCTTCCAATGGAATCGCCCATACTGCTGATCCCATTTCCTACAGAACTAAGGCCGCTCTGAAGCGAGCTGCCAAGGTTGCTCATCAGCCCGGAGGAGGGTTGCACACTGGTCTGCCAGCCGCCTGCACCGGCCGTAGGCGTTGACCCATAAAGAGCGGAGTTGAGGGATGAGCCGAGGCTGGTTACGCCGCCAGGAGACGCAGAAGGCTGCTTTGAGAGGAGGCTATTTAGTGTGTTTCCCAGTTGCTGCCCTGATCCAAACATGCCGCCGCCTGGGCTGCCGCTGGGCATACTTCCTTGACTTGGTTGACCAGAAACGAGGCCATTTAGTGCGCCTCCCAGCTGTTGACCGGTCTTGTACATTGACTGCGGACTACCGGATGCTGACTGCCCTTGAGCTAGGGCGCTTGTAGGCAGATGTATCCACTGGCCGCCGCTTCCAGAGGCATCTGGTACGTAGACCAGCTGGCTCTGACCTCCGCCCTGTCCGGCTGCCCCGCCTAGATCGCGATGGAGGACGCCGCCTCCGTCCGCCATGCCGATCTCTCCGCCAGACGCAGCCGTTTTCGGAGGACTCAGCATTCCGGAAACAAGGGACAAGTAGCCCAGGATTCCAGGGTCTTGGGTCTGGGTAGACGAACCCGTGCCGGTCCCAGCCTGCGTGGCCGCAGTCTGGATTCCACCTAGGGTTGAATTGAGTTGCTGCTGGGAAGTGGACCCCTGAGTACCCGCAAGACCCGCCCCCTGAAGCTGCTGGCCGGCCGTTTGAAGAGCCGCGTTCTGGGCTGTACCGTATCCCTGCTGCAGGACCTGTGCATTAGCCAAGTTGTTCGCGAGACCCTGCTGGCCCGCGAGGACTGCCTGGGCATCCTTTACGCGGCTATCTCCAAGGGCACCCTGAGAGATCGCGTTGCCCACAACTTGGTTCTGTTGGATAGCATTCTGTTGCTGCTCAAGCGGAACCATCGAACCCACTACACTTTGGGTGTAGGGGTTCATAAACGCACTGGTATTCGCAACGGTATTGGACGGGTTCGTAGCGCTGTTAATCAGCGTTTGGCCGGCCGCACTCGGTCCGCTTGCGTAAGCAGTATTGCTCCCGCTCGATGTGTTCGTGCCATAGTTAGATGACGAAGCAGAATTCTGCGCCGTGTTTTGGTTTGAGTTCGTGGTAGTCGAACCCGTCAGATTACCCATGGGTTAGTTTCCCAGTTGGCCGGTTTTCGACCCAAACAAGAAATATGCGCCAGCCTGCGGCCCAAGTCTGCGCCTGTACAGGCGAATTTTTTGCTCTGTCCGTTCATTTGAGACTATGCCGATCAGAAGCGGCACACCGAGGCGCAAGGCGGAGGATTTTGCGAATTCTATCAAAGCCTTCGCGTTATCGGATTTTCTGAACTGCGGGCGGCAGAAAGCCAGGAATTCCTCAAGATGAACATCGCCATCCTTCGCGTACCAATACTGCCTCAGGCAGAGATAGATCATGGCCTGTATCGGATTGCGGCCTATGATCCCGACCACGCCGTCTAGCCCTTGGAGCGCATTGACCGCGGCAGCCTTAACCTTGTTTTCATCCCAGGACATAAGGCCGTTCTCTACATGAAGTTCGCGGCCCATTTCCATGATTTCGTCGAGGTCATTTATAGTTGCGGCCCGGACGTGCGGAAGGGTCTTCGCGGATACCGGCGCGGTATCTACGGTGGCAAGTTGCATAGAATTTTCCTATTTAAGAGCTGACCGTTACTTCATGCCGACAGGTTTCGGCAGACTGCGAAGCCTGGAAATGCATTCCTTACGTTTGCTAACTATCCACTTATCGAGAGCCTCGTGCCCATTCTCCAGATCGCCGTGCCCCATGACGGAGGCGACATCTTCCGGCTCAACCGAGAATTCACCATGCGAGAGCTTCACGGGGACTTGCCCTGGAGCACCACCTGCAGCAAGAGGCATTTTGCCCGGATGGGGCATGTTGGGAGCACCCATGTGGGGAGCACCCATGGGCTTCATGTTCGGAAGTAGATGCGGCTTGGGGATGATTAGCCGCGGTTCCAAACTAATGCGCGGCATCTGGGCGACCGCCCCGCCTCCCGCTCTGCGCTTGGAGTGGGGGAACATCTTTTCCAGGACGAGGTAGCCATTGTCTGTATTCCCCTGTCCAAGAAATGACACGACATCCGCGGGAATGATGTGGGCGCCGTTCTTAACGGTCGTGGAAACCGTGTCGGCCCGGCCAGGGGTGTCGCCAGGAAGAGGCCCAGCGTGACCGCCAGAAGCTTGACCGCCAAGCTTGAGTGCTAATGCTACCGAACCGCCAGCCGTGCGCTTCTTGGGGCCGTAAGCCTTGCTGAGAGCAATCGCGAGGGCCTGCTCAGGAGGCTTTCCTGCTGCCTTCTCGGTCGTGATATTAGGGCCGATGTCCCTTTTTCCGGAGAGGAGCGGCATTAGTTATAGAATTCCTCGATGATGATTTTGCCAGCTGCGCCGTTTCCACCGGGAAAATACGCTGCTCCACCAGCGCCGCCCGCGCCTACCGTGTAGGTCATGGCGGAAGGATTCATTACCCAGAACTCAACGAATTCGCCGGCTTGGCCGCCGCCTTCGTAGGAGACCCCGTTAGCCCCAGCCCCTGAGCCGCCAGAACCTGTATTTGCTTTTGCATCCATACCTATAGTATTTATATATACGGCTTGGCCGCCGCCTCCGAATACGCTGGATCCTCCCGGGCCATTGCCCGCGGCGGTAGGACCTCCATTCTGGCCCGCAACACGATCTACAAGAATGCCCGTGCCGTTGGCGCCGCCAGTACCCCCGCTTGTCCCGCCGGCACCACCCGTAGGCGCTCCGGCGCCCCCAATGGCCGTCCAGGCTCCGAGAGAAGTTGTGCCACCATTGGCGCCGGCGGCGGCCGGGGAGTTTCCGGCACCGCCGCCGCCGCCCGCCACCATGCGAACATGGATGCGTACTGCAGTCGGCGCATATGTGCCGGAACCCGAGAGAAACCGGCTGACGGTGAGGGGCGCCCCGAATAAACACTCAACTCCGCCAGGGGTCTGGGTGGCCATAACATCGCCACTCTTTGCGTAAAGGCGCACATAGCCAGATGCTGGGGCTGCAGGGGTTGCGATTTCTGTCAGATCGGCATAAGCTAAGGCCGGCCAGCCTGTCGCAGGCCTGGCGCCTGCTGCGCCATCCGAAACAAACAAAATGCGCATGCCCTGCGGAACGACCCAGGCAGACCCCACATTTCCTGAACCGAAATTTGCCTGCAGAGTTACCGTATAGTCGCCAGTTGTATTGTTTTCTATAAAGTAGAAACCAGAACAGGAACTGTATACGATGACGTTAGCCAGAAGGGTTCCGGATAGTTTTTGCGTGAGATACTGTATATCAGAGCTGCTCAACGTGTAATTACTAGAAGATAAACTAATGCTATTCGATCCGCCAATCATTAAGTCGATAGGAGTTGTCGTGCTTGTATTTAGTTCGCCGCCCCACAGACCAGAATCGCCCGCGACAGCGGGTAACGCCAAACCTTTGTTCGTTGTATACGTGACCATTCTATTTCTCTATTTATGCAATATTCAGGACAAGGTAGCCGAATTGTTCGGTTCCTGCCGCGGAGCCGCCGCTTGCTGTCGCAGCCGTAAAGCTGCCACCTCCTGCGACGGTGTAGAGCGCCTTGGTTGAGCCCATGAGGGTTGCGGCAGCCGCGTTAAGCGCGAAGGGCAGCACGAAAGAGGACGCCAGCACATTGGGATTTGTGACCGTCTTGGTGGCTGAGGCGGCCATCGTGAAGGTGCCCGCGCTGGCCTGCCCCACAAAGGCGGCTTTAAGGGCTTGGGTAAGCGCCGCTATGTTCGTCGTGATTGCCTGGGAAGCTTGGAGGATCGCTTGGTCGGACATTATGTGACCCCGCGCCCATCAGGAGCAGCACGGAACCCGACAGCGCCTAATCGCCAAAAGGATCCACTGTCGCTGCTGCTTACAGCAATATCGAGCCATTTGCCCCGGCCACGCTGGGAAATATAAGGTGTCGTGTCCGTTACAGAAAAAGGCCCATAGGTCCGGGACGGCAAGATTTGTCCAGAGTATTTGTAGGAGTTGACACTTATCTGTATATTTGCACCAGGGGATGCCCCATAGAGCCCCCACTTGAAATCCGGATAGATGCGATCGAAGGCCATCGCGTCCGCACCTTCACTCAAGGTGAACCGGCTCGTCTGGAAAGAGGCTTCCATGGGAGAACTGCCCGCATCCGCCCCACTTTCGTGCTGATAGATTGTACCCGTGTAGGTAGTTGCGAGAGGATAGGGTACTTGAGAAACATCAATCCAGGTATTGCGTTGGATCTGAGAGATATCCCATGTGTTTTCCTGAACGTTCACCTTGGCGGCCATATCGCAATAACCGCCAGATGCAGCAGATGGCCAGAAAAACCAGACCTCATTAAATCCGGTATTTGTCCCAGCGAAACACGCACTAGCATATTTCCGGTTTATATTCTGAAACACGGCATCCCATACAGAGCACGGTAGCGGTGTTACTGTGCTTCCATTTAAAACGAAAAATGAATTTTGTCCCATCCAATAAACGGATGAACCTAGGCGCGCGACAGCGTGTTTTGCGATCAACCCGCAATTACCGGCAACTTGCGTTGTTGAGTATACAAGCGTGGATCCAGTATAGTTCATGGTCCACAGGTCTACATCTGTCCAAACGTAGTTCGTGATGCTTGCCCCAGCCAGGGCGCCTATAATTCGGGAACCTGATGGAATACGGAACGAGCCGGCTTGATTTGTTGGGAGATCGGTCCAGCTTGTGAAATCACCAACATCGGACCACCGGATGAACAGCGGATCCTGGTAAGCGCCCACACTTGCATCTGCGCTCGATCCAAAAGCGATGACCTGCTGCGCAGCGATCGAGACAATAGTGCCTGTATTGAATGGAGGTGCGGTCGCGACAATTGACGCATTCGAGTGCCCCGAGGCAGGCCCCCAATAATAGATGCCGCCCCCATCCGGGCACGCAATTAGCAGCTCACCCCAATTGTCAATAGACCAGTCCGTGGCGCTTATGCGCGTCCCGGTCTGGGCTACGGGGCTGGAACCGAACCCAAAGGTGCCCGCCCCGAAATTTCCGGTTCCATAGGCGCTGGCCTGCGAAAGAGGTGCGATCGCAATATAATATTCATACTGGGCATTTCCGCCATTCATCGAGACAGGGCCAGCAGAAAACGTTGCCGCGGCAGCCGCCGCGATCACAAAATTATTGGCGTCTGTTACGGCAGATACGTTGTAATGCCCGGCAACGGTAGTTCCACCAGCGCTGGTGGCGAGCGGGAAAACGATGTCATCTCCTACCGACAAGCCATGTGCGGCAAAAGCTACCGACACATTTGAGCTACCTGCCGCGGTGGTAAATGCCGGCACTGCTCCGCCATCCGTCACGCCTGCCAGGCCGTTTTGCGCCGCAACAATCTGATATGACGTGCTAGAAAGGTACGCATTGACCGGATACAGCCCGCTCAATATAATTCCGTCTATAGATATTGGAGTATTAAAGTAGACCGAGTCGTATACTGTAATTCCACTTATGGTTGTATCAATAATCGATACGATATTCGAACGGGCCGTAGTTGTTAGGCTAACGGTTGGATTTGTTATCAGGGTCTGCGGGGTGATGTTCGTAATGGTGCCGCCCGTGACATCACAGAGCGCCGCAGTAGTGCCTGCGGCAAATCTTGCGTTCCCCTCCAGGTCCTCCCACGCATGAGAAAAAAGCGGCACGCCTGGGACGGCTTGGGATACATACTGTGTCCAACCGCCGAGCTTTTCGGCCATACCAGCACGGAAACGGATGTTATTGGATGCAACATAACCCGCCGCAAGTGCAGCAGGCGTAAGCTCGACATTTATGCCGGCTTTAAGCTTGACCGTAGAGATAGACATTAGGCGGGAGCGCCTGAGACGATTGTCGCGAATTTTTTGCGCGCCTCTTCGGCCTGCGCGGAGGCCATGAGCTTCTGAAACGTGGTCTCCCAGCTATTGGCCTGGGCCGGATTATCGGACTGCGAACCGAAGTTTTTGAGCTGCGTTCCGCATGCGGCAGACATAGCTGCTGCAAAAAAAAGGTCGCTTAAGTAGGTTGACAGATAAGTGGCTGGGTTCGAGGCAGACAAGGGAGCGGGCCGGACCGTAGCAATTAACTCGACGTTCCAGTTTGAGCCTGGCGATTGCCCCAGGAGGAGCTGCGTATCGGAGATGCGCGCAAACAGCTCAGGAATGGCGGAAACGTTTAACGCAGTATCCGATGGCCAGAAAAAATCGATCGCTTCGCGGCTCGCCGGACGAGCCACCCAGCGTGTTGAGTTGGCATCCAAGATATTGAGCTGGCGGGCTTCGAGAACATGAATAGCGTTGCCCCCGCTGGATACGGGAAGGGTAAAAAGCCGGCTATTTGCGGTGAGCGAATTGCCTGTAATCGTCACGATTGCCGTGAGCAGGTCCAGCTCACGGTAGAGGCGTTGTTCGGCGAGATCTATGTTTATGGGCAGGAGCGCCCGGAAGTCAGCATCCGAGAGGCTAAAATTTGCGTCCTCAACGGCTGCAGCCAATGCGGCCTGGAACGAGGCATAAGTGTATATTAATCAGTTCTTTCGTTGCAGCTTACAGCCGTGGCCTATGGTGTAACAATGCAAACGCCTACGACAGGCCCGCCGAGGCGGAGGCCGTCCCGTAGGCGTATATCTCAAAAAAATTGTACGCTGTACTGTTAGGAGCAGCCCCAGGTGTATTAACAAATTGAATCTGAGGTTGTATCGTTCCACCAGCTGACATAGCAAAATTGCCGTTTATTTCTATACAGTTATAGCGCGATGTATTGGCGGCCAGTACGAGGCTAGCAGCCGCTGTGGTGTTGACATATATATAAGGATACGTCGCAATCGCTAGCGTCGCACCGGCCGCACCTTCGGCTTTGTACGTAATCGAGCTAAAGGCTGCGCCGCCTCCAGTAGCAATTACAAAATTTAAGCCTGTGCTGTTTGACCCGCTCGCTGTGCGATCTATCTGGATAAACGCGTGAAACCTATAGTTAATTCCCGCCTGCACAGGGAAATTTTGCGCTCCGGACGGCAGGAAGCTTTGTGCTGTATTGACGTTGGATATAGCGAATGTTGTCGGGACAATGCTATAGGCAGGCGATGTGACCGGCGTCGTTGTTCCGTTGGTTCGAATATTGGCGACAGCACCGTCAAACCAAATATCCCCGTTGTTAGGCGAGGTAGGAGCCGTGCTGGATGCAAGATTGATTTGAGACTTGCCCGTGCTGCCTGCCGCTATCTGACACCACGTTGTAGTTGGGTATGCCCAGAACTGGATTACATCGCCGGACGCAACACCTGCTCCTGTGGCATTTGCCGATATCGTGACTGTCGTCGATGTCGTAGACAGCACAACAGCACTCGCTGGGATAACTGCGTTGCTGGTCCACTCGAATACCCGCATTCCGGGCGTGATCGTGGAGGGCACAGAAGCAAAGTTCAGCACCGCTGAACCGGACGAAGTCGCTGCATTTGTGGTCAAAGTGGCATTAGTGACGCCAATCCCGTGACTACCCGTGCTGATGACGTTCCCCAGTCCATCAAGCGCCGTGCCAGCAACACCGCTATGGTTCTGGACCTGCAAAAATGAAAAGGCGTCTTGGCCAGACGATGAGCTGGCAAATGCTGCCGTAAAATTGGCTGGTGTTGTTGCATCGGTGTGGATGGTCCACGGGACACCAGTTGATGTCCCGCCCTTATAAGGGATCAAGTCTATACCGGCAGACGGAGAAAGGTTGGTGCCTCCCTCAAGCTCAAGATGACTGCCTAATGACCTGAGCACTAATGCCCCTGCTGCCTCTATTGTCCCGCGGTTGCTACCCTGAAAGCTGATGATCGAGGCAACGCCCGCGCCAAATCCATTTTCATCATTAATATAGCACACCGGGGCGCCGGCCTGCGAAAACCAGACACTGCCATCATAGGTCTGCGAGAATCCTGCGGGGCCTAGATCGGGCTGATTCCAGGACAGCGAAGGCCACGCCTCTGTACCCGAGCTGAGCGTTAGACTGCCACCCTGTATGGACAAACCGCCAATCAGAGTCTTTTGCGTGAAAGTTAGGCGCTCTAGCATGGCGGAGTTGACAACGGCGCTGCCAGAACCAAACGCGGTTAGAAGTAGCCCCTCTCCGCTGACGGCGCCGGGAGAATTGAAGTAAAATACATAAGTTCCGCTTGCCGCGGGAGCATATAACCGGCTAAGGGTGCTGCCCGACACGCCTGAGAGCTGCACCATGAGGGCCGGCGAGCCGCTCACAAGTGTAAGTTGTATGGTAACCTTGTAGACAGTACCCGCAGTGTAGTTGTTGCCGGTTTGTTGGCTCAGAGCGTAGCCGCCCGAACTCGTAAACGCGGCGCCACCACCGGAATTCCAGGTCCAGCCCGTACCGGCAGTCCAACCTGTGAGGTTGCTTGTGAAGGAGCCGTTGGTAAGCAACTGGCCGCTGGTGGTCCAGTTGTCCGAGAATGGGTTTGCCCAAGCCGGTACGTTTCCCGCGCCCATCTCCAAGTATGTGCCCTGGCTTCCGGCCGCTAGCCTCGTTCCTGCCCCGCTCGTGCCGCCGTAAATAAAGTCGCCTGCAGTGGTCATCGGCGACAACGCGTTGAATCCAGCGGAAGCCGAGGTCTGGCCCGTGCCGCCATTGGCAATAGGTGCAGTGGACAGAGTTGCGAGCGCTCCCAGGGCTGGTGCGCCGGACAGGCTCGAATACGCAAGGGAACCCGTAACTTGCGAAGAAAGATTAACGGTAGACTGGGTCGCGAGCGCTCCCAGGCCGGAGACGTTCGCAGCCGGCACGGTAGCAACATCAAGCGCGACTTGACCAGAGACCGAAAGGTCCTGTGTAATAGAGCTACTATCTGTTAGAGTGCGATTTGTCATAGATTAGTTTGCCGTCACAATATTGTCTCCGCCGGAGGAGAGCATGAAGGAGCCGTCTGAAGCGAGAACGTCGCCTACCTCATCGATCGCATACGGCTCAGGCCGGGCGTTCATGATGGGCGGCGGATCTGGAGGCAGGAAAACGGAGCGGTACCAAGGGGATGGCTGATCGAGGCAGCGTGGGCACACCAAAATCTTGAGATTCTGCATGCTGGTCCCGCGCCAGTCATATTGCCACGTTAGTTTGCAAAGATTATAATTAAAGCCACACCTGTCACAGGTACCCCAGGCTTGCGGGCTGCTTGGATCGACCGCAGCGCGCCCGTGGTAGCGGTAGGCCATCTGTCACCCTCCCCAGTAATGTCCCAGAGCCGGCATCAGATATAAATTGCAGTCTTGCTGGTCGCGCATGGCTGCCTCGCTCCAGCTTTCCTCCCATTCCGCCTTCCGGATCGCCGTCAATTCAGGCTTGTAAAAACGCGACAACCTATAGGCGAGTCCCGCTGCTACCGTGTCCAAAAACCTGTAGGGCGCATCAACATTCTGCCCTCCGCTCAGCGAAAGATCCTGTAGTTGCCGGTAGCTCATGACGTTTACGGTATAAGGACCGTTCCCATCTGGAGTTGGCCAGAAGGTCAGCGTAGGCACGGGAGAGAGCGAAAAGAATACTTGCGTAGGGGGACCTTGGATCGTCTTGACCGGGATCTGCGCATAGTCGGTCGCAGACATATTACCGAGTGGCCGATCGACGGCCACGGCTCCCGCCCCTACCGTAAGATAAACGACTGCGATCGCAACCGTCCGGTTCGGCAACGTGTAGGTAGCCGTGCCCTGTACGAGCGGGATAGCCGGTGTTTCTAGCAACCACGCATTGGGATTGCGGTTCGTAATTTGGACCTGAAGAAGGTTTGCCTCGGTTGCCGCGTTGTTAAGGTGGTCGGCCGTCAGCTCAACGGGTTTGATCTGCAGGCGTCCAAACGCGTTTAGAACCAGATCCGAGGAGGATGGGTTAAACGCGTAGGTATTACTCGTGGTAATGGCTATGCTTCAATCGTAATTATCTTATTATCGCGGCTTGGCGGGTACGATTTGTCAGGAACTATCTTGCCGTCACGATACTATCTGCATCAGAGGAGAGCATGAAGGAGCCGTCTGAAGCAAGTACCTCTGGGACCACAGCGATGCCAGATTGGACAATCAGTCCGGCAGTTCCGATTTGCGTTTGGAACTGTAGGTTGGTTCCGGAATCGAGACCGGTAGCCGAGTCAATGAGGCCGCTCACAATCAGAAGAATCCCGCGCCGAATCCTGTACCAGATTGATCAACAGAAAGCACTACGGAACCTGTGCCGCTATTCAGGATAATACGGACCATCTTGGGAAGATAAGCATAGTTCCCCTGCACCGTTCCAGTGAGTGTGGCCAGATTAGTATCCGGATGATTGACCCAGGTGACAGCAGGGTAAGAGCCCGCAGATTCTACGGTATCAAGGGTTTGCTGAACGGTCGCGTTGACTGTGCCGGTCACGGTGACTTGCAAGGAGGTTGGCGAAACACCGTATTCGTCCAGGAAGATCGGACGGGACGAAGCGACACCATTCGTGCCTACGGTCACCGTGCTTGCTGTGGCTGCGGTTGGCACAATGCTTGTAATTTGGGTGTAGTCAAAATAAGATTGCGCCACAGACGCATTCGTTCCGGCCAGCACCTCCCTCTGCGCTTGACCGTTCCAGTCAAGCCCGGAGATCGTGAATGAGATGGTGTGGTCGTCCCCTGCGGACGTGATGATAATCCGGCGCGCCGTATCAAGCACATACGGCGAAGAAGTAAGGGTGAGTGCGGTGTTCGCTGTGCCGGCTTGAGCGTGAGCAATACTGTTACTTACAGCAGAGGCGAGCGGTCCAACCGTAGCCCGGATAATTCGCATCGATCAGCTCTTGTGTTTAGCCATCGCAGAAAGGCGCAGGCCTAGACGGGCGCGATCGCCAGCCTTGCCAGAATCGTGCTCATGCTTTTCCATGTAAGCGTGCGTGGATTCGCCGGCCCTTTTGGCGGCCCTCTTCTCCATGCCCTCATGAGCCGGACTGACTGCCTTCTGGATCCATTTACCGCCATCAGCCCGGCCGCCGCGCTTGCGGCCAAGCGGCTTCTTCGGTTCGAACCCTTCCATCCGGGTCGGCTGAACGTGGGTCCCGTACTCCATACCGCGGCCGGAATGCACCTCGCCGTGCTCTTCTTTTCCCTTGGGATTTGGACGGATCGTCCCCTTGGCCTTGGCGGCAGCAAGGCGATGGATGCCAGATCCACCGCCCGCCTTAGTCTTAGCGGCTCGCATTATTCACACTTGCCGCCGCGCTTATGCGCACTGGAATGCGCACTGGAGAAAGGATGCTTATCGGCGCCGACTTCCCCGCCACGGGCATGGTGATGGCCGTGATGAC
>Ga0116121_1001101_pt1 | contig 11996 bp, 7 predicted proteins | sample June2015DPH_13_1_FD_89725 | JGI IMG/M metagenome (GOLD analysis project Ga0116121, IMG submission 89725) | Peatland microbial communities from SPRUCE experiment site at the Marcell Experimental Forest, Minnesota, USA - June2015DPH_13_10 | ecosystem: Environmental > Terrestrial > Soil > Wetlands >...
AATTTCGGAGGTGGCGGAGGACACCGGCTACGCGGCCCCGACGATGGCGACGGACGGGCGGCGTGTTTATGCCATCTTCGCCAATGGCGACCTTGGCGCGCTCAACTTCGACGGTTCCGTTGTCTGGACCAAGTACCTCGGCCCGTTAAAGAATCCCTACGGCTACGCTGCTTCGCTCGCGGTGTGGGGCGACAACTTGCTCATCCAACTGGATCAGGGCGAGACGCGCGCGGCGGGGTCGAAACTGATTTCGTTGCAGGGCGCCAGTGGACGGGTCTTGTGGGAGCGCAGCCGGCCCGTGCCCGCATCGTGGACCACACCGATCGTCATCGAAGCCGCGGGCAAAACGCAGATCATCACCCTCGCCAATCCCTGGGTCATCGCCTACGCGCTGGCCGACGGCAATGAACTTTGGCGCGCACAATTGCTGGAAAACGAAGTGGTGCCGTCGCCCGTGTTTGCCAGCGGTTTTGTCTTCCTGCTCAGTCCGGGAGCCAGGCTGATGGCGTTGCGGCCCAACGGCACGGGCGATGTGACCAAGACGGGCGTCGCTTGGGCCACTGAGGAGAATGTCCCCGATATCGCCAGCCCCGTCGGCAACGGCGAACTCGTTTTCACCGTGACCAGCGGGGGAATGGCGACCTGTTTTGGGGCGCACGATGGGAAAAAAATTTGGGAAACGAATCTGGACACGGAGGTGCAGGCGTCGCCGGGCCTGTTGGGCGGCCGGCTGATCATACTGGGTGAATATGGAGCGCTGGTCACGCTGCAGGCCGGACGCGAACTTCACGAAATGGGGCGAACCCAATTGCCGGACAAATTCGACGCCAGCCCCGCCTTTGCCAACGGGCATGTCTTCGTGCGCGGAGTGACGAACCTGTACTGCCTCGGGCCGGAGGACGCCAAGCTGGCGAAACAACCGTGACGTATGCCAGGCGTGGACCTCAAATTTGTCGAGGAAACGGTGGGGCGGACCGGGCGCAAACCCGAGGCGCTGATCCCGATTCTACAGGCGCTCCAGGAATATCATGGTTACCTGCCCAAGGAGGCGTTGGTGCGCCTCAGCGAGCTGACTGAGATTCAACCCTCTGCCATCTCAGGTGTTTCGACCTTCTACGATATGTTTCGCCACAAGCCGGCGGGCAGGCATATTCTCCGGGTCTGCCACGGCACGGCCTGTCATGTCGCGGGAGTGGAGAAGGTGGAGGAGGCGTTGCGACGGCAACTGCGCATTCCTCCGGGCGCCGACACGGATGCGGCGCAGGAGTTCACTATTGAGCAGGTCGCCTGCTTCGGTTGTTGCACACTCGCGCCTGTGGTGAAAATGGACGGTTCGACGATGGGATACGCGTCCGCGGAGAAAACTCCGGACCAAGTCCGCGACCATCTTGCCTGGCAGACGGTCGCGGCAGGCGTGAAATCCACCGAGGAAGTGAGTCATCCGCCGGCCAATGGCTTCGCCCGGATCAACGTCGGCCTCGGTTCCTGCTGCATGGCCAAGGGCAGCGATCAGTTATTTCACGCGTTGCGCGAGAGTGCGGGCCAATGCGGCGGCGATGTGACCATCAAGCGCGTGGGTTGCATGGGCATGTGCCATCGCACGCCGATGATTGAGGTCGCGGTGCCGGGCCAGGCGGCCATGTACTATTCAGACCTGACACCGGGCCGGGCTGGCGCCCTCATGCAGCGGCTTTTTCCCCAACGCGGTTTTCTGCGCCGTGCCGGCCAACTCTGGGCACAATTGCTGGACAGCCTGCTGCTGGAGGAGGCCGCGCCGCGCCAGCAGGTGGCGCGCTTCTCCATGAGCAAACGCGATCCCGCCGTCCGCGCCTTCCTCGAAAGTCAGGTGCATATCGCCACCGAACATTTCGGCACACTCGACCCGCTGGACCTGGATGAATACCTCGCCCATGAAGGCTTCGCCGCGCTCCGGCGATGCCTGGAAACGCCACGGGAGAAAACGACCTCCGCCCTTTCGCCGGAACAAATCATCTCCACCATCGAAAAGTCCGGCTTGCGCGGACGCGGCGGGGCGGGATTTCCCAGCGGACAAAAATGGCGCGTCGTCCGCGAGCAGCCGGGCGATGTCAAGTATGTGATCTGCAATGGCGATGAAGGCGATCCGGGTGCGTTCATGGACCGCATGATTCTCGAATCGTTTCCGTTTCGCGTCATCGAGGGGTTGGCGCTGGCCGCGGTGGCCGTCGGCGCGCACGAGGGTGTTTTCTATATCCGCCACGAATATCCGTTGGCGGTCAGCCGCGTGCGGGCGGCGATTGCGGAATTGGAAAAGCGCGGCTGGCTGGGCGCGGCCTTGCTGGGCGTCGGCTTTCCATTGCGTCTGAGCGTTGTCGAGGGCGCCGGGGCGTTCGTCTGCGGCGAAGAGACGGCGTTGATCGCCTCGGTGGAAGGCCGGCGCGGGATGCCGCGGCTGCGGCCGCCTTTCCCCGCCGAGTCGGGCCTGTGGGGCAAACCGACACTGGTCAATAACGTGGAAACGCTGGCCCTGGCGCCGTGGATCGTTCGTCATGGAGCGGAGAAGTTCGCGGCCCTTGGCACGGCCAAAAGCAAAGGCACCAAGGTGTTCGCCCTGGCCGGAAAAATTCGCCGCGGAGGATTGATCGAAGTGCCGATGGGGACAACCCTGCGCGAGATTGTCGAAAAAATCGGCGGCGGCGCGGCGGAAGGCCGCCGGATCAAGGCGGTGCAAATTGGCGGGCCGTCCGGCGGCTGCGGGCCCGCCAGCCTCATGGACCGGCCGGTGGATTACGAATCGTTGCGCGAGGCTGGCGCGATCATGGGTTCGGGCGGGATGGTTGTGCTGGATGACTCGTCGTGCATGGTCGATATCGCGCGGTATTTTCTCCGGTTCACGCAGGACCAGTCGTGTGGCAAATGCACGTTCTGCCGCGTCGGGACAAAGAGGATGCTGGATATTCTGGACAAGCTTTGCGCGGGCAAGGCGCAACGCGCTCAACTCGATGAACTCGAACGGCTGGCGCGCCAGGTCAGCGCCGGCAGCCTGTGCGGCCTGGGGAAGACGGCCCCTAATCCGGTGCTCTCGACGTTGCGTTACTTCCGCGACGAATACGAGGCCCACTTGCAAGGCCGCTGCCCGGCGGGCCAGTGTGCCGCTCTTGTCAAGTATCAGGTCACCGCCGCCTGCACCGGTTGCACCCTTTGCGCCCAGCATTGCCCGGTCCACGCCATCCCGATGACGCCGTACGCGCGGCACGAAATCGACCTGGAAATCTGCACGCGTTGCGACACCTGCCGCAAGATATGCCCGGAAAACGCCATCGAGGTTACATGAGCGCGTTTAAAATTACAATTGACGGAAAGCAGGTGAAAGTTTCCCCGGGCCAGACTGTTTTGGAGGCCGCGCGGCAGATCGGCCTGGACATTCCAACCCTTTGCCACCTTGAAAAGTGCGGGCCTCTGACGTCGTGCCAGGTTTGCCTGGTCAAGGTGGTGGCCAACGGCCAGGGCCGCCTGACGCCCTCGTGCGCCACGCAGGTCGCGCCCGGCATGGTCATCGAGAGCGAAACCGGGGAAGTCCACGAGGCGCGCCGCACCGCGCTCGAATTGCTTTTCAGCGACCATGTGGGGGATTGTCTCTCGCCATGCCACCGCCTCTGCCCGCTGCAACTGAACATTCCCGCGATGATCCGGCAGATCGAAGCGGGCCGCCTGGATGAGGCGATTACAATCATGCGCCAGGCATTGCCGTTGGCGGGAGTGCTGGGCCGCCTTTGCCACCATCCTTGTGAACAAGGCTGCCGCCGCGGCGTTTTCGATGAACCGGCGGCGATTCGCGAAATGGAGCGGTTCCTGACAGAGCACGATTTCAAGCAGGATTCCAGGCAGGCCAGGGTCTGCCTGTCCGAACACGCCGCTCCCGGCAAACAATCTGTCGTGGTCGTTGGGGCCGGGCCGGCCGGCCTGACGGCGGCGCATGATCTCGCGCGGCGCGGCCACGCCGTCACGGTCATTGACCGCAATGCCAAACCAGGCGGGCGATTGCGGGACGTGGCGGAAGACGAATTGCCCGCCGCCGTTCTCGAGGCGGAACTCGCGCTGCTGGCGGGGATGGGAATTGATTTCAAAACCGGCATCGAGTTGGGCAATCAAGTGAGCCTGGAGGGTTTGCGGCGCGGGTTTGATGCCATCCTGATCACCGCCGGCGAATTGGCCGAAGATGACAGCAGGAAACTTGGAGTGCCGCTGGCTGGCGCCGCTCTCAAGGCCGATCCGTCCACCTGCCGCGCCGGTCTGCCCGATGTTTTTGCCGCCGGCGCCTGCGTCAAGCCTGTCAAGCAAGTTGTCCGGGCCATGGCCGAGGGCCGGGCCGCCGCCGAGTGCGTCCACCGGTATTTGCTTGGCCAGCCGCCGCGCCGCCCGGGAAAACCGTTCTCCAGCATCATGGGCCGGCTGGAGCCGGGCGAACTGCGGGAATTCCTGCGCGCCGCAAGCCAGGAACACAGCGTGGCGCCGTGCGCTCGTTGCTCCGGAATCAACCGCGGCGAGGCGCTGCGGGAGGCGGCGCGATGCCTGCATTGCGACTGCCGGTCGTCGGGCAATTGCCTGCTGCAGCACTACGCGCAAGTCTATGGCGCCGACGCCAACCGGTTCCGGGCGGAGCGCCGGCCCTTCGAGCAGCAACTTCAGCGCGACGGCATCATCTTCGAGCCGGGCAAGTGCATTCTCTGCGGGATTTGCGTGAAGTTGACCGAAATGGCAGCCGAACCGCTGGGCCTGACTTTTATCGGACGCGGCTTCGACGTGCGAGTGGCGGCGCCCTTCGATCGGCCCATCGAGGAGGGCTTGCGGAGGGTGGCGGAGGAATGTGTGCGCCATTGCCCGACCGGCGCGCTGGTGTTTGCCGACAAAATCAGCACCACCTGAGACCCCGGAAAAAATATTCAAAAAAAGCAGTTGACGAACTGATATTATCTGGTATATACAGTAGCATCAGTGACGAACCAACGTAAATCCTGGTTGATCGGTCCGATCTCGGCCGCCGCCGGCGGGACGCTTTACCAGCAGATCGTTGACCGCCTCAAGCGCGAGGTCAGCGAAGGCCGGCTCAAGCCCGGCGCGCCGCTGCCATCTTTCCGCGCGCTCGCGGAAGATTTGCTGGTTAGCGTCATCACCGTCAAGCGCGCTTACGAGGAACTCGAGCGCGAAGGCATCATTTACCGGCGACAGGGACTCGGCACGTTCGTTGCCGAACAGGGCCGCGACCGCAGCCGGGAAGCCAAGTTGAACACCGCACAGGATTTGTTCGGCCAAGCCGCTCGCGAGGCGGCGGAAGCCGGATTAAAGCAGGCGGACATTCTGGAACTCGCCCACAAAGTCATCAAAGGAAAATAATATGAACAACAACGCCATCGAAATCCGCGGACTCGTCAAAAAATATCCCCGTTTCCAGCTCGGTCCGCTCGACCTGACCGTGCCGCGCGGCGCGATCTACGGCCTCATTGGCCCGAACGGCGCGGGCAAGACCACCACCATTGACCTCATTTTTGGCATGGGCAGGAACGATGCCGGGCAAATCCACGTGCTCGGCCTTGACCACCGCGCCGACGAGGTGTCGCTCAAACGCCGCGCCGCCTACGTCAGTCCTGATTTGAATTTTCAAGTATGGGGCAGGGTCGGCAAAGCCATCCGTTTCGTGCGAGGCTTTTATCCTGGATGGGATGACGCCTGCTGCGCCGCGCTGATGAAAGCCTTTCATCTCAGCGACACCGACAGGATTGTCACGCTTTCGTTCGGCGCGAAAACCAAGTTGAGCGTGTTGCTCGCGCTGGCGCGCCGGCCGGACATTTTGATTCTTGACGAACCGACCATCGGCCTCGACGCCGTCTCCAAGCAGCAAGTCTTCGGCGAACTGCTCAAGGCCGTGGAAGACGGCGAGCGCACGGTGCTGATTTCGTCGCACGGCTTAAGCGACATTGAACGCTTTGCCGACCATGTTGGCATGATCAAAAACGGGATGCTTCTCCTCGAAGGCCGCACCGACGAAATCGTGGACCGCTACCGCCTGGCGGAGTTTTTCACCAATAACGGCACGGGCTTCCAGAGCCGCGAGGGTCTCATCATTTTGAAACAAACCGAAAACCGCTGGCATGCGCTGCTCGACCAAAAAAGCGGCGCGCACGAGTGGCTGCAAACACACGGCGCGGAACAAATCTCGCTCACCCGTGTGACGCTGGAGGATTTGTTCGTGGCGCTCGTCAAAGAAGAGGAGGCCGAATGAACCGGCTGATTTTCGATTACTTTCGCCGCTGGGCGTGGCTGCTGGCTCTTGTCTGTGTGCTTGAATTCGGGCTTGGCTGTTTAATAGCCAACCGCCCGGAAGATGGCTTCGAGTTTTGGGGCTTGCTTCTTGCCATGTGGACGGGCGCGAATCTGCTTTCGAAGGATATGAAACGCGGTCTCGTTCGCGTCGTCGCGGTTTTGCCGCTGATAGCCAGACAAATCGGCCGCAGTTGGTGGCTGGCGACCGTCGCCATTCCGGCAATCGTGCTGGCCGCGCTGCTGTTTTTGGGCGCGGGAACGGTTTATCATTTTCACCCAAACAAAATTTTCCCTGCGGATCGGCTGGCGATAGTGAGCCTCTTGAATGTGGCCTGGCTGGGCACAATGTTCACCTGTGTTTTCGCCACGCCCAGCTTTGACGGGAACGGATGGGAGCGCGCACGCGCCTCTTTCATTAGCGGGCTGTCGGCGATGATGCTCTTGGGCGGAATGTTGATTTGTCAGAATGCGTCGAAGAGTCCCCTCAAATCCAGCATCCTTTTGGGAGTTGGCGGGTTGTTGACCGTTGCGAGTTGGTTTCGTGCCGGGGAATTTGTCCCGGGCCTCGCCGGCTTCCGGCTCGTTGCGCTACCCTACAAAGATGCGCGCGGACAGCCCGGCGCAGCCGACGAGTCCCTGCGGCGGCTGAAGGCGCTTCGGCCCCCGGCGACGGCATGGTTGGGACTTCGAAGGCCCCTGTTCGACCGCTACATTCGGTGGCTGGAGCGGATGGCGGGCAGGAATCCGTGCGGTGAGCATCATGTACCCGGCGGCCGCGGCGGAATTCCTCTTTTGATCAGCACCACTTTTGTCCGAACATTTTTAACCCTCGCGGCAATGGTCGCGTTGATGGCGCTGATCTGGCAATGGCAACGCCAGAAAATGCCGCAGGATATGGACATCACGTTATTTGCACAGATGGGGAGTTTTATGTCATGTTTTTTTATTTTTTTCCTCCAGCCCATGCTCATGTTGCAGCACCTGCGATTTTTGCGGACGCTGCCGGTTTCCGCGACCAGACTCGCCGTCGTGATGGTCGCAACAGGGATTCTGCCGCTCATCGCACTGGGCGCGGTGGTGACCGGAGTCGCGTGGCTCACCATTGGAACTGCGGCAGCCATCACGGTTTCGAAAAGCTACATGTTCATCCTCGCCCCTGCCTCACTATGCGTTTTCTTCGCCGTCTGGCGGGGCGCCGGAATGCAGGCTTACGCGTTGCTGCTCTTCACCATGTTCGGTTTCTTCATGGTTCCCCTGTGGTTGCAGGCATTTTTTCACCGTCGGGAAATAATCCCCTTGAGTCTGATCGGGATAGTCGCGGCTGTCTATATCCTGTTGGCATTTCTGCTCACGCGCCGCGCGCTCATGCAAAGCAGCCACGCCTACCGCATCCAGGCAGGCCCCTTTGGCAATCTGCCGTGGGCCACGGGCAGGTAATTCCAAAGATGCGAGAAGCCGGGGAGCAAGGTAGGGTTACACCCCATAGCGAAGTGCAACCCGGTCAAATACAGTAGCCCCATGAAAAACATGCAACGCATCGCCGTCGCCTCACGGGCATTTAAAGTGAATGGAACGAAACAGATCCTTATGAACCTTGTCCTTGCGGTGGCCTTTATGGCCTCGCACCAGGCATTGATGGCGGCAGGTCCGGCGCCAGTCAACTTGGGATCGGCTGCCCAGTTCGTGATTCTTTCCGAGACGGGAATCACCACCGCAGGGCAGGCCTACACCATTACGGGGAATGTCGGGACGAGTCCCGCCGCCGGATCTTACGAAATAGACTTGGTCCAAGCTCAAGTGGTTGGGACAATTTACGAGGTCGTTGCCGGCGGGCCTGCAGGTGCGGTGACGAATGCCAGCCTGTTAACCACGGCCATCGGCGATTTGGGCACGGCGATTGCCGACGCCGCCGGACGAACACCCATACCTACGGGTCCTAACCTGAATCCCAATAGCGGGAATATCGGCGGGATGACCCTTGCCCCCGGACTCTACAAATTCACGACCACGGCTTATATAACGGGAAAGAACGTCACACTCATGGGCACGGGCGGCTCAAATGATGTCTGGATCTTCCAGTGCGCGCAAGATCTTCAAGTGGGCGACGGGATTCAGGTCATCCTGGCTGGCGGCGCCCAGGCCGGCAACATTTTCTGGCAAGTAGAGACTGGAGCGGTTATTGGAACGACCGCCGCGTTTCAGGGGACCATAATGGCTGGCACAGCCATCACCATGAATACCGGCAGCACGATGTCAGGCAGAGCATTGGCGGAAACCGCGGTTGCGTTCGACGGCTCCAGCATCACTCTGCCAGCGCCGGTGGCCGGCGCGGTGCAAGGTTCTTTGCAGGTGACCATCGAGCCGACCAACGCGGTTGGCGCCGGCGCTCAGTGGCAGGTGAACGGCGGCACACTCCAAAATAGCGGAGCGACAGTGACCAATGTATCAGTGAGCAATTACTACACCGTCTCATTCACACCCATTTCTGGTTGGATCACGCCTTCCAATCAAACTGTTATGATCACCAATGGGGCGGCCACGACTGCGAGCGGCACTTACACAACAAATGGGCAAGCCGGCGCCTTGACCGTCACTCTACTGCCAGCAGCGGTGACTAACGTGGCGCAGTGGCAGGTGGACGGCGGCACAACCAATGACAGCGGGGCGACAGTGACCAATCTGGCGCCGGGGAGTCACACCGTCTCGTTCACCCCCATTTCCGGATGGAAAACACCCGACGGTCAAACTGTGACAATCACAAACGAAGCGACCACGACAGCCACGGCAACTTACACATCAGGTTCTTTGCAAGTGACCATCGAGCCTTCCGACGCGGTTGGCGCCGGCGCTCAGTGGCGGGTGGACGGCGGCCCGGTCCAAAATAGCGGGGCGACAGTGACCAATCTATTAGTGGGGCCTCATACTGTCTCGTTCACACCCATTTCCGGATTGAAGACGCCTGCCGATCAAACTGTTACGATCGCAAACGGATTAACTACGACAATCGGCGTTTACACCTTGACAGCAACTGCGCTGTCCGGTGCGTTGACCGTCACTCTACTGCCAGCAGCGGTGACTAACGTGGCGCAGTGGTGGGTGGACAACGGCTCAAACCAAAATAGCGGCGTGACAGTGACCAATCTAACGGCGGGCAGTCACACTGTATCGTTCACACCCGTTACCGGATGGAACACGCCGTCCAATCAAGAGGTCGCGATCACCGACGGGGTGACGACATTGGCCAGCGGCATTTACACATCTACAAGCACACCGGCCAATGAGCTGACGCTCCTGACAAATGGTGATGGAACCATCCAGCACGCAGCCTACGCAGGCTGGCCAACGAACTTGGGGAACGACAAAACGTACAAAGTGACGGCAGTGCCCAAGGCCAAAAACGTCTTCTCCGGCTGGGTTGCCAGCGGCAGTCAGAGCTTCGTCTCCAACAAAGCCTCCCTCACTTTCACAATGACCTCCGGTCTGGTGTTGGAAGCCAACTTTGTGACCAATGTTTTCCTGGCGGCGGAGGGAAATTATAGAGGTCTTTTTGCCCCGACAAACTCCGCCCGGCAGCAGACCAATTCCGGCTCGTTTTTGTTCAGCGTTACGAGCAGTGGAGCGGTCTCCGGCCATCTTGATTTGGGCGGCAAGACTGTGCCGTTTTCGGGGAAGTTCGACCTTGGCGGGACGGCGACGAACATCGTTTCAAGAAGCGAGCCTTCGCTGACGACGACCCTGCAACTGGATTTCGCCGATCAATCGGTCAGTGGAACCGTCAGCAACGACACGTTCATCGCCGCATTGAACGGTGACCGCGATGTGTTCAGCGGCTCGCAGAAAGCGACCCACTTTGAAGGACAATACACCCTGGTCATCCCCGGCACGACCAATACCAACGCCGGCCCATTTGGCGTCAGCTATGGGACGGTGAAGGTGAGCGACTTGGGGACCATCACGCTGGCCGGAAGTTTGGCGGATGGGACGGCGATCAGCCAATCGAGCGTGGTTTCGCAGGATGGTTATTGGCCGTTGTATGTGAGCCTTTACGGCGGCAAAGGCTCGTTGTGGGGCTGGAACTATTTCACCAACCACACCATCACGAATGCCGCAGTGCTCAGTTGGATTAACGAAACCAACTCGTCCAGGACGGCGGTGTATCGTTCAGGATTTACAAATCAAGACGTGACGCTCACAGGAGGACTTTACGTTTCGACCAACACGTTGCCAACCAATCTCACCGCGACTTTGGAGGGAGGCGATCTGCCGTTCGCGATCACCAATGGCGTCACTATTTCAGCCAGGGATAAGATCACCCTCACCAACTCATCGGACGAGACCAACAAGCTGAAACTGACGATCACCAAGAGCACGGGAGTGATCAGCGGCAGCTTCGCCAATCCGGTCAATCCGAAAAAGACGATCAAAGTCAACGGCGTGATCCTGCAAGGCCAGACCAACGCCCAAGGCTACTTCCTTGGAACCAATCAGAGCGGGTCCTTCACTCTCGACCCGCCATAGAGAACAGGATTTGAAACCTTACATTATTTGCTTTATGATGAGCTCAGTGGATGGGCGCATCAAGCAGAACAACTGGCCAATCAAGAACCCTGGGCGGATTTATGAGGAACATGCCGCCAAAATCAAGACGGATGGCTGGATCGTGGGACGGATCACGATGGAGGAATTTTCCAGCAAAAACCCCCGCTGCAAACGCCCCGGCAGGTTTGACGTTCCCAAGGAGGATTTCGTTGGCAAATACAACACGAAAACATTCGCGATTGGAATTGATCCACACGGGAAGCTGAATTGGGATTCCAACATGGTTGATACTGAGCACGTCATCTCGGTCCTGACCGAACAGGTTTCAGCCGAATACCTGAACTATCTGCGCTCGAAGAATGTGTCCTACATTTTCGGCGGCAAGACGTCGCTCGATCTGAAAAAGGTGCTGAACAAACTCGCCACGAAGTTTCCGATCAAACGTCTGACGTTGCAGGGCGGCGGCGGCGTGAACGGCTCGTTTCTGAAAGCGGGCTTGATTGACGAGTTGCGACTGCTGGTTTGCCCGGTGGCGGATGGGGCGACGGGAGTTCCGACGGTTTTTGATGCGGAGGCGGGTTACACCAGGCGGAAAGCCGCAAAGCTGAAACTTCGTTCGGCCAAAATCGTGAATCAAGATTTCGTCATGCTCCAATACACCCTGTCCAAATGAGATCATCTGATACATTGAGGTTAGTCTCCAGGTCTCCATGATTCGAGCTTATCAAAATGTTGACATGCAAGGAACCGACCCCTTTTCGACCTGGACTGGCCGTCGCCACCTGGCTCTACATGATGCGAACACAACCCTCGCCTCTCCTGGGAATCGTGCTGCTGGCCCTTGTTTGGTTCTGCGCCCATAAACTCGTCTGGGACTGCACCTTGATCGATGAGGACCAGGACTCTTCAGGCCAGGGCTTGCTGCAAAAAGCGGCCGTTGCCATCTCCTCTCCCTCTCCTCCTTTCCTGGAGGAGAGGGCCGGGGAGAGGAGGCCCGGCAGATCGCACAAGGTCTCCGCGCCGCATGCTCCCGGTCGTTGGGTGGTTTATTTTTCATTGGCCGCATTGCCGCTGTTCGGCGTGGGACAGATGCTTCTGCCTGGAGACGCGGTGGCGTCTCGCCGGACAGGATTTATTTTTCTGGCCCTCTATCTGGC
>Ga0116121_1001103_pt1 | contig 11969 bp, 16 predicted proteins | sample June2015DPH_13_1_FD_89725 | JGI IMG/M metagenome (GOLD analysis project Ga0116121, IMG submission 89725) | Peatland microbial communities from SPRUCE experiment site at the Marcell Experimental Forest, Minnesota, USA - June2015DPH_13_10 | ecosystem: Environmental > Terrestrial > Soil > Wetlands...
GCCGAGTCGAGGAGCGAGATCAAAAACCGCGCCAGCGTCTCCCTTTTGCCCTTTCCCCACTGTCACGGTTTTTGCTTTCGCTGAGTTTTCTATGCGCGCGGCGCACGGCATCGCTGTCTCCCAGCAGGCGAAGCGAGCAGCAAACGGCAGGGTGACGGACAGCGGTTTCAAAAAAAAGCTATGAAAACAACAAATCGAAGAATTGAAGCGTCAGCACCAGCGAATGTCCGGCCATCGTCGGTTTCAAAATCCGCGAATCAAGGCAAACTGCAAAGACTTGATTTTGCGAAGCGGGAGGCCAACCGCCAATTGCCCACGCCGGAGGTTTTAAACCTGCTGGAAAACGAAGCCCCGCTGCTTTTCCGCATGGCGCAGATTGTCGGCAAATGGGTTTGGATTCAGTTCCCGGAGAGGCAACCACGGGAAGTGACCGGGATTCTCGCTCAAATCGGCTTTCATTGGAACAAGAACCGCCAGCTTTGGCAGCACCCTTGCGGAATCTTTTGCGACCAATCCGCCACCTACGACCCGCGCAACCGTTACGGCAGCCACGCCGCCACCGCCTAACCGGAAGGAGAAACACCCCATGAACGAAAATACCCCCACCCTTCCCGGCTTGGAAAACATCGTCAAACCGTTTCGGTTTGAATCCCAGCCCCACGAATACAAGGTCATGCCCTTGCGGGAATGCCCCACGCCGGAAAATCTGCAAATGTGCGACACCCCGGACAAGGCCGCTGAATACTGGCAACGGCATGTTACGACCCATCCGCATTTTAACCCGGAATGCGAGTGTTTTGTCGTTTTGATGCTCAACAACCGCCGCCGCGTGAAAGGCCATTATTTGGTCAGCATCGGCACGATGGACACGATTCTTGTCCATCCCCGCGAAGTTTTCCGGCTGGCGATTATGACTTCCGCTGCCGCCATTGTGTTGATGCACAATCACCCGAGCGGGGAATCCACGCCGTCAGAGGCGGACATAAAAGTAACCCGCGACCTCATCCGCGCAGGGCAGCTTTTGAAAATCGAAGTGCTTGACCATGTTGTTATTGGCAAGCCGAACCATACCAGTCTCCGAGAGATGGGCTATTTTTCCAACTAATCCCATGAAAACAAGAAACACCACAAAACACTATGAATGAAAATGACACCCCCACCCGACCGCAGACCGATACCGAGCCATTCGGCCCGGTGGTCTATGCTTACAGCCGGGCGCAAGCCGTCGCCGACGGCTTTCAAGTTGAGGTTACGAAAACCGCGCAGGAAGCCGGAATCCGCTTTCCTGTTTTTCTCACCCGCGCTGTTTACGACGCTTATGTGACCGTTCCGCCCGACGTGGCCGGCCAGGACGAAGCCGGGAGGCTTTGGGATATTTTGACGATGACCCGCTTCGCCATTCTCCGCAGCCGCCCGGGTTGCGACCGCTTGCCGGTGGCGCTTTATGTCCGAAATGACAACCACCGCCCCCGGCTTATCAGGTTGACCGCCGCTTGCGGCCCCCTCGACATTGACGATCCCCTCCCCGCCATCACCGTCATGTTGCCAGACGAGGATTGAATTCCCCAAAAATCGTGCCCCGCTTTTACGCGGGGCATTTTCATTTTTTGGGCTTCACGCCAGCCCAAGCCCGCGCCAAAGGGCATGCCCTCTGGACTCCGGGTCCGCTCGCGCTCGCCTTTATGCTCCGCGCCCTTTCCGATGAGCGGAAAGGAAAAGTGTATGGCGGCATGGCAGCCGCCTCAAAATTCTTGCCATTGGCACAATTCTGTCAAGAATCGCCAACAACACCGTTATGAGAAATCAACCCCCACCCGCAAAACCCAAGAACCAACCCGTTCACCAAATCCGTCATGGCGCCATCAGTGCCAGCATTTGGCGACAGGAAACCGACAAAGGCCCCATGTATAACGTAACCTTCCAACGGTCATACAAAGACGGACCTGATTGGAAGACCTCTCAGAGCTTTGGCCGAAACAATCTCCTGGTTCTCGGCTTCATTGCCGCCCGCGCATACGAGTGGATCAGCAACCAGCCAAAAGGGCTGAAACTTTAGCTCTCGCCGCTTGCGGCGCACTCGACATTGACAACCCAAGCCCGGCCATTACCATCATGTTGCCAGACGAGGATTAAAAATCGCTTTGCGCCCATCGGGACCCACCTCAACCGATATATTAATGGCGCTTAAATATTACATAAACTCCTGATTATACGATGTTTATGATTGTTAATAAACTGTCAGCAACTTTTTCAATATTTTCCATTGACAGAAATAGTCGTGTGGGTAACAATATGAACGTATGGTTAGCGATGGATTTCAGCAAAACTGCATGGGTACCGATGGGCTTGCCCCATCCCAATATTATGGCGAGAATTGATATTGATCCAGAGAAATATTATAATGCACGCCAAGTTGCTGGCTTTCTCAACCGAACCCCTGAGACGATAAAGGCTTACTTCCGTGACAAGAGAATCCCAGCAATTAAAGAGGAGCCCAGAGGTGACTGGCGTTGCAAAGGGTCCGAAGTGATACGCATAAAGCAAGCATGGAACATCATTTGAAGTAATTTTATGACTTGCGATTTAACCACTAAAATTGTATCTGAGCTTGCCACGATTGATGCGCCCATTGTTGGGCTGCAACTTCCTGGTAGCTTTGAGATCTTCTCTAATAAAGTTCATCAACAAAAATCGAGACTTCCGTTGCCCGACCTTACCCCAACGAATGTTTTAAACTTCAAACCATCGGACCCGAATTTACTCTACAATCAAACACTCCCAGCCCGAGAAGGCGGAATGTTTGTGCTAGATTCCACTGGACACTCTCCCATCGATTTGGCATTAAGAGCACTTCCTCCTCACTCCGTTTGGACTTGGGCGACGAAGCTCGGCTTTTTTAACGTTGTCCAGTCAAATAACCAGAGGCAGTATGATGTCTGCGTCGTACATGTCTGCAAGACGGAAGACCAGCATCTCGCCTTTGCTCATCTTGGTGAACTCGAAGATATTCAACTGGTCGTTCGTAGTAATGGCCACGGGTCTTCAAATCATCTGCAATTGAAGACCGAAATCCGTTTCAGCGGTAGTCGGTCCTCAGGGGAGGTGCCTGTTGTCTGTTCTTGTGATAATGCCTATGCTCATTTTTCTAATATTCTTGATCGCATAATTGGCAATTTAGAGAATTCTGTGGCGCAGATTGCTTCCCGTCACTTTCGATCCGACAATTTGGGCAGATTAAAGCCCGATGCTCCTTTCGCAGACGACTTCGAACAGCAAGTTTTAGGGGATTTGATGAAAGCTGGGTTTCGAGACTCGTCCGTTGCTTCATCGGAAGTTCGCCGTCTTCTTCGTACTTCAGATCCGGTTTTTGCTCTGAAGGAATTAAATGCCAGAGTTTCGGACGCTCTTGTCATCGATTCCATTGGGGAAGACTTGTCCGCGTTTGTAAGAGAGGACCCCCGGTTTGCACGAACGCTTTCCCCCTCACCGGCCTTGATTTCTGCCATGATTCCTAAGAAGGTTGGCCCCAACGGGAACGACAGCCCTGCTTCCTCTGAGTTTGATGTTAACTTTGATGCATTTCGAAGAGAGCAACCACACCTACTAGAAAAACATCCAGACAGTTATGTGGCTATATGTATGGGTAAAATAATCGCAGTTAACAAACATTGCGAAATTCTCGCACGAAAAGCTTGGAATGCATATCCCGGTCGTCATGTTTTGATCCAACCTATTAGCAAAGAAACTGTGGCCTTCCGATAACGTTCCAGGGGATTCTCGGTGCATCACTTACATTGGCATGGCAGTTCCAAAGAGGGTGGTCGTTTTCCTGCTGAACTTAAAATCGGCGGTGCATTTCTCTACTCAAGCACGAGCCACACTGTTTACCCGGGAGAACTGACCGCTATCGTTGATACCGGGGCGGACGGGTTAGTAATTCCAAAATCCGTAGCCGATGTTTGGGCCATCAGCGGAATCCTCCCTGACGGCAAGCTTCCCGCAGAAAACTTCCATGGAGATTTAGATGAATATCCCTATTACTTTGTTGATTTATTTATACCAGGTGTCCTTGAAGTCAGGATGGAAATGGCTATTACTAGAAACGCAGACCATATTTTGATTGGTCGTAGCATCTTGGATAAGGCCGATATGTTACTTGTCGTCGACGCAACTCACCGAAGATGGAGTTTGGGGCAGGCGACACCAGAATTATTAAGTGCGTGTGAGAACTCAGGCATCTTGCAGAAACTTTCGGCCTTTCGAAAAATTGTCCGGTGGCTGGGCTAGATCCGCAGAATGGCTTTAACGACGGTGTTATTCTTTCTCAGATCGTTGATCGTCAATCAAGAAGATTTCTAATGGGCGAACGCTACACTCCGGGCCTTTCATTCTTAGAGGTAAGAAATCACGGCCCCGCGCCCCGTTTCGTCAGTCCCCTTCTCCCATCCCCAGCTCTTTACGGTGTCGCCCTCCCCGGCCCCTCATTTTCAAGCCAAGCATCGTTGGCAATCTTGAGTTCCTCTGGCGTTCTGGTGGCGCATTCCCTCAATTCACGCATGATCTCAGCCAGCCTCTCTTGTGTAATTCCTACGAACCGGACCTTTCCAACCACTTGATGGCGTGGAATACTATTTGACGAACCTGTTGCGGGTTTTGCCGCTTCCGGCAGATTGTCCCGGTGCGTTGCTTGAGGCTGTTTTGTTCCTTCCGAATGTTCTCGATCATTCACAACATTCCAAGCATACCCGATTTGCCGCCCATTTTCAAGCGAACCAGCCAGCACACCCAGGGGGCTATGCCTTTTTGGCGGCTTTCGACCGCCGCTGGCGTTCCCTTTCATGGCCGCGCACGCTTACGCTGAGTAGTGTCAGGTTGCCGCAGCCAACCTGATTTCGTCTTTTTGGCCTGTCATTCATCGGCTTTTTTGCCCTTCGGGTTTTCGCTCTATCGTCCTCGCAGCTTCGCTATCGTTCAGGGGCCGACGGGGTCCCCTCCTCGCGGCTACTCCCCCTGGCCGCCGTCACTCGCTCGCTTTTTTGCGAAGGACGATAGACCCAAAACCCATCAGTTGAACAAAATATTTCCTTATGAATACAGATCCAAAAAACAGTAAAATCAGTTCAGGAGCGATGCCCCATCCCCATCAGTTGGGTACGGACACCAACACACGCACGGCACGCCAGTTGCCGCAGCTTGACCCCGACCGCAGGCGTGAAAATCGCCTCTTATCCACAGAGCAGCTTTTGCAGTTGCTCCACGACCAAGCCCCGAATCTTTGGGAAATCGCCCAAGTTGTCGGCAAATGGGTTTGGGTGGAGTTCAGGGAAAAACCAGCGCAGGAAACCACAACTACGCTCTCGCAGTTCGGCTTTAGCTGGAACAAGAAGCGCCATTCTTGGCAGCACCCTTGCGGCGACACTCGCTGCATCGCCGCCACCTACGACCCACGCCGCAGATATGGATGCCACCCCGCCGTCGAAATTGAAACCGCCGAATAATTCCACCATGAAAAACAAAACCAAGAAACCAACCCGTTCAGCGGCCAATTCCCACAATGGGCAAACCGCCGCCGACACCAACAACGCCAAAAAATTCGAGGTTTCCCTTCTTCTTGTTCAACGTAGTAGTGGGCGTGTCGTTATCGAGGCCGCGACAATTGATGAGGCCCGGCTGAAGGCCAGCAAAATCAAAATGCGTGAAGTCGATGATTGGAACGTCATTGAGGATGATATGTTCGTTGAATCCGTCGTATTCATTAGCGGAGGGCAGGACAATGAATAAGACCCTTACCCTTCCCGGCTTTGACAGGATTGTGAAGCCGTTCAAGTTCCCTGCCCAACCCTATCAATACAAAGTTCAAGCGTTGCGGGAATGTCCAATTCCTGACGAATTGTACTTTTGCGGCAACCCGGAAAAGGCCGCTGCTTACTGGCGGCTGCATATCCAGACAGACCCGTATTTCAACCCGGAATGCGAATGTGTCGTTGTGCTGATGCTCAATAAATTACTCCGCATCAAAGGCCATTATCTGGTGAGTGTCGGCACTATGGACAATTGTATTATCCATCCCCGCGAAGTGTTTAGGGTCGCAGTTGTGGCCTCTGCTCATTCCATCATTCTGGCTCACAACCACCCCAGCGGCGACCCGAAGCCTAGCGAGGACGACATCAAAGTAACCCGCAAACTTATCCAAGCCGGGGAGATTCTGGATATTCCGGTGCTTGAGCATGTTGTTATCGGCAATCCCAACTTCGCCAGCCTTCGCAAACTTGGCAATTTTCCAAACTAGATTCACCATGAACACAGAAAACAACACACCAACCAGTTCAGCGGCCAATGCCCACGAGGGGCAGCCCGCTGCCGACACCAACCCCGAAACGGACTTTTTCGGCCCGCCAATCTACGCCTACACCCGGAAACAGGCTCTTGCCGACGGCGTGCAGGTGCAAGTGCCGTCAGCCGTTGCCCAAGAAGCGGGCTTCAAATTCCCCGTTTTTCTGACAGATACGGTTTTTGCGGAATGCGTCAAAGTTCACGAAGGCGTCACTTGTCAGGACGAGGACGGCAGACTTTGGGACATCCTGACGATGCTCCACCACGCCATCCACAACAACCCTGCCGAAGCCGAGCGGATTCCGTTTTCGCTCTACGTGCGAAACGACGAGGGCGAAACCCCTTCCCTTGTCAGGCTCCACGCCGCTTGCGGTGCGATGGATTTGGATGATCCACGCCCCGCAATCACGGTAATGTTCCCCGATGAGGATTGACCGCCCTCGCCTCTCGATACTTTGGCATGCGGGCGACTAGCCCGAACTTGCCACCAAGCCTCGGACGGTTGTCCGGGGCTTGGTTTTTTTCGCGCCCCCCCTTTTCACCCGCTTAGATCGCTTTCACGCCCTCGCCTTTCCCTTCCATCCCCCGCTCGCCGTTCCTACGGTCTAGGCTTCGCGCCCGCTTCGCCCCGGCGCTGGCCACCCTTTTGCCGCCCATTTAACCGTTTAATCTGAAAACTGTTTAACAGTTCACACCGTTAATTGTTTAACACTGCCGTTTAACCGTTTCCAAGGTTCACTGTAAAAAGTGTTGACTGTTTTCTTGTTTAACTATTGAACAGTTAAACCATGAAGCAAAAACCAAACCCGCTTGCCGGACTTGTCGACGCCATGAAAGCCCACGACAACCGGCTCGCAGGCAATGAGACCAAACCCGTGCCGGCCCAAATTCAACCCGTCGTCACCGTCACCAAGCGGACGGTAACGCCCGTGCAAACAGTTGCCACGGTAGAGAAACCAAACAGGGTGGGGGAGAAAATCTTTTGCGCTGCCCGCTACACCAGGGGCCAGATTACCAAGATTGACCAGATTATACTCCTGACCCACAAGGAACGCGGCGTGCGCGTCACCCAAAGCGACGTGTTGAAACTGGCTGTTGACCGATTGGCCGAAGCCCCGCTGGAAGAAGGAGAGGTTACGGAGATTCTCACCGCAAGCGGGAGAAAACAGTTAAACAAGCAGGCTGTTTAACTGTTTAACGAAAGCAGAATATCCCTGGCAACTTCGATGGCCGCAGCGCGGCTGTTTGGATGAAGTGCCTTCCAGCCATTCAAATGGGCGCGGGGATAGGCCCGTAAAAACGTCAGATAGCTGGGGAGGCGGGGGAAGGGAATTGCTTCCGCCACTCGCGGCATTTCGTAGAATTCGTAGGTATGCGGAACCACCCTGTTAAACAGTAAAACTGTTTTACCGGCGCGGAGGCTTTTGATAATCCGGCTTGTGGCCAGGGTAGTGGACAAATCCGGCGCGTCAGGAGTCGTCACCAGCACCACCAAGTCAGCCGTTTTAATCGTTTCAATCGTTGCGGGATGTTCTAAATTCGGCGCGGTATCCACCACAACAATGTCTTGGCCGACGCTACCCTGTGGAATGCCAAGACGGATCGCCGCCGAGGTTGCGTTGCCTTGTGAATCGCGGTCGTCAATGGATACGGACTTCCCGGCATCCAGCAATGCCGCCGCGAACAACAGACAACAGGTTGTTTTTCCCACGCCACCCTTGCCGTTCACAAACGCAATCCGCACCGCCATTTGGCAAGGTTAAGGCTTGCGCAGAATAGTGTCAAATATATGATTGCCAATCAAAACTTCCGCATGAAACCAACACATCCAACCGACAAGAGCAAGGCCCACCTTCACTTTCCAGATGGACGGGTCGAGCAATTTGACGACCAAAAATTGGCTTACGCGGTTTGGCTGGCCCTGCCAAAGGGTGTCCGCACCGCTTTTCGCGGAGCGAACGACACGACACCGGTTTACCCATGGGATTGCGTTGACGCACCCTGACCGCCTGGCTCCAAAAAAACGGCTACCCTCTTTAGCGGAACGCAGATAACTTCTTCTTGACTTCAAGCCAGTTCGGTCAGAGAAAGAAAACTCTCCATGTCCGAACCATTCACCCCCGCGATCCTTCAACCCGGCGACGCCATCCTGTATTTCAGTCACGATTTTGGGAGTTGGCTTATCGCCCTCAAAACCTGGACGAAGGTTGCCCACGTCGAAATCTACCGGGGCAATCAAATAAGCTATGCAAGCCGCCTCGAAAGCGGCGTGAACGCCTATCCGCTGCGGCTCGACGGCGTTGCCGCCGTCATGCGCCCCAAGCAGCCCCTTGATTTCAAGGCGGCTGCCGCTTGGTTTGAAGCCAACGCGAAGGGCCATCCTTATGACTGGCTTGGCTTGCTTTGCTTCGCTCTCGCCAGCAGGAGAGGGGAGAAGAACGCCATGTTCTGCTCCGAATTCGCCACGCACTATTACCGTGCCGCCGGCCTTGTGCCATTCAATCCCCGTTGGCCCGCAGTTCGCGTGCCGCCGAGCTTCTTTCTGGTCTCGCCAGCCTTTGAGACAATCTGGACGGACCGGGATTGGTTCTGACTGCTTGGCTCCAAAAAACGGCTGTGAAAAGTCATAATCATCACCGTAAGTATAGTATTGACTTCACCGTAAATTTGCCATTTGATCGGACATGGCAAGGAGAACCGTAAAGAACGCTGCCAAGATTTTAGGAATGCTTTCTGGCGTTAAACGGGGAAGCCCACCAAGTCCGAAACTTCTTCGCCTTACGAACAAGCAAAAACATGATGCAGCGGTTACTGTAGGGAGCCGTGGTGCAAAATGGGGGCGAATTGGCGGATTGCTGGGCGGCAAAGCAGGAGCGCGAGCACGAAATAGGAGCCTTGACGCCCGCGCCAGAAGTTTAATGGCCACGCGCGCCGCACGAGCGAGATGGGGTTTGCCAAAAGAATTTTAGAAAACTTTAAAAACCACTTGCCAAGTTGCCAGAATATGGAACGTTGCGAACGGGGTCTGAGCATAGGGTTAAAGTTTTAACAATCGATAAGAGGCATAGCAAAATATTATGAAAGCTCTAAACAGCATCAAGAAACTCGTCAATAAACACAAATGGGCATCGGGTATTTTATGCGTTTGCATAGCTACATTGTGTGGGAACGGTCTTTTAATTCAATTACCTGACTATTTGCTGAAACGCGACGCCGCTAGACTGGACAAAGCGAGGGCGGTCAGGGAAAGCGCACACAACAGGGCTTCTTGCGAACAGGCAGTTTATGCGCTCTTGCCCACATACTATCCCCTATGTGACAAGTATTTGGCAAACCCAAAGGATTATGAGACCCAAAATCGGTTCGTCACTACTCTTGGCACGTTGATGTCGATTCTTCACGAATATAACGAAGCGGAAGCTCGTATTGCGGAGATGGATCATCGATTTCCGAGTTTTTTTCTCCCCACATTGGCGTCCACATCGCCACTAGGCCCTGCCGTTCATATTGTAACGAATTCCGTAGGCAAGGTTGATTATGAGCTTTATTTTACCATGAAGATTAATCCTTTATCCCTCGCTATGGCCAATGATTTGGAAGCCATATGCAAAGAACATCGAAGCCGAGAGCCTTGGAATCCCATGTGGCCCAAGGTGGACACAATGATATTTGGGATCACGAATTTGGACGCCCAGGTTGAGATCAACTTGTGGCCGATCACCAATCACACTCCTGATACTGAAATCCGCAGAATGGTCCCGGCTCACATTGGATTTAACAGAGTGGTGCTTTAGGCCACTCCCTTTTAAGTTGTGGAATGTGAAAGAGGCGTTTCGCCCTTTCACATTTCCATCACCATTTCCTCTTCCTGCTCCAATTCTTGCTCCTGCTTTTCGAGCATGATTCTTTCCAACTCCGCCTCCATTGCCAATTCCCCGGCTTCCGTTTTGCCCAGGCTGTCCGAAACTTTCATTTCAACAGCTTCGCTGTTGTCCGCTTGAAATTCCACCGCCCGCTCTTCCGCCTTGCCTTGCAGCATTTCCGTCGCCATTGGCCTTTCCCGCCGCCGCGAGACATTTTCTATCAGCAACTCAAGGTCATCCGTGTAGAGTTTCACGCCCTTGCGCCCGCGCGACGTGGAAACATAAAACTGGTTCAAATCGCTCGCGCCGTAGGACAACTCCGCCGACTGTGCCACAAACACCCAATCCACCGTTTTGCCCTGTGCGGCGTGCGAAGTAAGCGTGTAACCGTAATCCAGATGCTTGAACTCCTGGTCAATTTTCAAACCGTTTTCCAAAACAATCTTCCCGTCATGACTGATATAATCCACGGCGTAAACACTCTTGTTGTTGAGCGGATGCTTGTCGGCAGTGCGCCCGTTGCCGGTGATACGTAACCGGTCCCCCTCGCAAATCTCCATTTTGGCGCGTTCATAAACGCTGAAAGTTTCCGGCTCCGAAAGGGGCAATGCCCTGATGTTTGAATTATACCCGTCTTTGCAACGCACTCTGACCATGCCGTCACAAACCCCGATGACCTCCACTTGCTCGCCCAGGGCGAAGCCCTTCACATGGTCGTTGATTTGCACAATCTGCCATTTTTCATATTTGTCAGAATCGCTCTTTTGCGCGTCAGTCCATGACAGGTTTCGCAGGACATCCCATTCCACGCCGCCCTTGAGCGCCTTCTTTTCCTTGAGGGCGTGCCGGATGCCCTCTGTGACATCGGCGCACTCGGCATGGGTTGGCGCTATGACCAGGGCGGTGTTTCCGTGTTCGATGGCCGAAATGTAATCCTTGGCGAGCGCGATTTTCCGTTCTTCCAGCGTCATTTCAAAAGCCCAGTCCAATTCCTTGAGCGTCTCTATCGCCGCCGGTATGTCTTCCGCGATGACCTGCTCCACGAAACGCCTGTGCATTCCCTTTTGCCGCAGAATTTTGGTAACTTCAGCCACCTCCATGCCGCCCTTTTTTCGCAGGTGGTCAAACGCCTGTCCGCGTTGGACGGGATGATGCTGTTTTGGGTCGCCCACGAACACCAGTCTTGCCTCAAGTTTTTCTGCCAGGGCAATCAGCCTGTCCGCGTCCTGCATGGGGAGCAGCCCGGCCTCATCCACCAGCCAAACCGCCCCGCGCGCTTCGCGTTGAAGACGCTCGCTTTTGAGCAGTTTTGCCACCGTCTCCGCGTTGTCGAATCCCTCCTTGCGCAACACCTCGCGGGCAGCCTCCGATGTTGGCGCGAGCGCAACGATCTTGTGCATTCCCGACTGGATGCCGCGCCTCAACTCATACAACAGGGTCGTCTTGCCGACGCCAGCCCAGCCCGCGATTCCGGTGATGAAATCCGTTGAGTTCAAAACGTGCCTCACAGCGTTTTGTTGCTGGTCATTGAGGGTTTTGTCTTCAATTTTCCAGAACTCGTTCATCGGTTCGTATTTGCCTTTCCCGGCAAGGCATTTTCCTGCAATGCGTTTTTCTTCCGCCAGAACCCGTTCCGTTGTCACAAACATTCTCCCGTTCCATTCACGGCGAATGAGCGGAGCCTCTTTCACCGCCTGCCGGATGCCGGCCAACGTCGCTTTGCCGACGCAGAAGGAATTGAGGGCTTCCGCCATGAGTTGTTTTTCCGTCACC
>Ga0116121_1001110_pt1 | contig 11913 bp, 10 predicted proteins | sample June2015DPH_13_1_FD_89725 | JGI IMG/M metagenome (GOLD analysis project Ga0116121, IMG submission 89725) | Peatland microbial communities from SPRUCE experiment site at the Marcell Experimental Forest, Minnesota, USA - June2015DPH_13_10 | ecosystem: Environmental > Terrestrial > Soil > Wetlands...
AGCCGATGTATTCCCACGCCGTTTCAATTTCGAGTTCCGCTTGCATCATGGCCTCCTCTTCATGTTGGCGGCGGCTTCGCTCAGCGCGCAAGGCATTGGCCGCCTGACAATGGGTGACGCGGTAAAGCCATCCCGGCAGCGCGTTGCCCTCGCGAATTTCCGGCGCTTTGCGCGCCAGTTGGACAAAAACCAACTGGGTGACGTCCTCAGCCAGGGCTGTTTGGCGAACCATTCGCAAAGCAGTGGAATAGACCAGATTGACATGCCGTTTGACCAACTCGGCAAAGGCGGAGTCGGAATGGTCTTTCACGTATTCCCGCAACAGTTCAGCGTCATTCATGCTCGCTCTTTACTCTTTAGTCACCGCCCGGACCGCAAACACCGCAAAAAAGACGCGGGCCGTTCCGTGCCGCCCATCTGGCCGGGAACGTGTTCATGATCTTTATTGACATGTTTTGCGGTCAGGTGCCAGCAAAGATCACGGAAAGAGGACGCGGATGGATGGAGACGAGTTCAGCTTGATGGCATCCATGCCGGGATTTTCGAAGGGGCCAGCCGAAGGATTTGCTTCATTTCGTGGCTTCCCGAAATAATCGGTGTTGATGCGAATCGGCGTGCCGTCCGGTTGTTTATAGGCCGCATTCGGGATGATGGCCTGGCCCAGCAGCCTGGTGGTCACGATTTTGCGGGTTCGCCCCGTGTTCCAGGCCGGGTCATACTTCATTTCGAGATGGCATCCCGATCAAAACCGGGAAAAGAAGGGTATGTTTGATGGGCTTCCTTTCCAAGAACAGGATCAAGGCAGGACATGCCCTGGAATGCTGCAAACCGGTTTCTCGCCGACGGTGCCAATCGTGTAAACGCCTCCGTCGGGACAGGACGGCATTTCTCCAGTCGGTCCGTGGCCAAGGTAGGGCTGCAAATCGCTCATCGTCGGGATGGCATTGGCTGGTTGCCTCTGCTCCAGCGCCCATTGTTGCTTGGCGGCGTCAAATAGCCGGAGATTGTTGATGCACGCATTCATGTGTCCCGTTTTCTCATTCTCGGCTTGCAGCGCCGCTGACTGGCTCCTCCTGGCCTCCGTCTCGGACGCCCTTGTCTCGGCCTCGGACGCCGCGCGTTGATTGAGCATTTGAATTTCCTGCCGCGCCCTGGCCAGTTCATTGCTCTGCTGCCGCAATTGCTGCGTTTCGGCGCGCAACCGCGCCAATTCGCGCACTTGCGCCTCCCGGGCCGGCGCGCCGCCGCCGGCATTGTCCGCGTCTTGCGCCGCGCGCGCCACTTGCTCCTGCAACGGCGCGACCTGCGCCGCTTGTTGCTTCAACCCTTCGTTCTCCTGGCGCAATACCTTGATCGATTGCTGCTGCACCACCACAAGCCCCGCCAGCGCGACGACGGCAAGGCCGCTTGCGACTACGATTTGAGTTTTGCTCATGCTCTTTAGGATGATTAACAGGCCGTTTAAGAACAACTCATTTCCGTGGGAACAAAATCATGGAAAGAGGACGCGGATGGATGGAGATGACGGAACGTGGCCGACGGGCCAGTTGGTGGTTGGATTGGCGTGACTCAGCCAAGTCGGGCAGAAACCGGCAGTGGTACACTGTTGGGCGCTGCCATCGCCCAGCAGGATGTTTCCTGCGCCAGCCGGACTCCCTGCTGAATGCATTTTCAATGACCAGCAAACTTGCGAATTGGTTGGAATGGCGATATCATTTCCCTTGCCATTTTCCGGGGAGAAGCCGTAATCGGAGCCAGGCTTGGTTCCGGGGCCTAAATTCCGGTCCCCGCCCAGCAGCGACTGAGGCTGGGTGTCGGCGGCGCTTACTACTGCAAAATAAGAGAGGTTGGTGTTGGCGAAGTTGGCAAAGGTGTCGGCAGGCTTGCGTTCATCCGATGGGCAGACGAGAATCTTTGGGGCTTGCCCCAGTTCGTTTGCCATGATCGCGTAGTTGGTCCAGCACAGGAATCCTTGATCTGCATTTGTCAGAAGTTCGTTCCAACCGCCTTTGGCCATCGACTGCAACGCGGGATAGCGATCGCCATTATCGTTTTCCCAAACGCGATAAGCAGTGCCGATTTGCTTGAGGTTGTTGACGCAGGAAATGCGGGTGGACTTACCTTTAGCTCGCGCTAATGCCGGAAGAAGTAGCGCCAGCAGCGCAAAAACAACAATGAGCACCAAGAGCACCACCATCAACTCGATGAGAGTGAATGCCTCCGATTTGTGAACCGGCGTCGGTCTCATAATTCAGCCCAGTCAAGCTAACACAAGCCGGTCGCGGTTGCCAATGCACATCTTTTCTCCAGTCGGCTGCTCGCTCCCCATTCCTCTTTGACTTTGAGCCGGCCAATAGCCAGATTGGCCCAACAATTGTGATCAATACTGATTCGTTTTTGAACCAGAGGCTCGGCGGTGTCTTTTTCATCGCAGAAATCGAGTTGACGCATGAACCGATCGAGGATGCCCTCGGACGCGAGGCCATTGCGCAGACACGGATTGTGGGGAGGCGGTTTCATCTGGCCATTCGTTCGGGCCTGTCGGATGAGGAGTTATCGATCACTTTTTATCACGAAATCCTGGAAGCAGCCACCGTGGCAAGCGTTCACCCACCGGAGGGTGTCTTGGATTTGAATGAAGCGGGATTCGAGGCCGCCGCCCGGCAAGCCCATCAAACGTGGGGTGAAGTGTCCGTGGAAAATTTGAATCGAATGTTGCAATTTTATGGATTTGGTGAAGAATAGAAGGGATGGCTGATCACGACAAAATTCAATTTGACCTGATCAAATTACTGAACGGCGAGCGAATCCTTCGCCTTACTGATCCGCGATCCGGACTGACTTTGGAAAAGAAACTCACGCCCGCCGAGGCGGTTGTCCGCCAAAAAGACCGCCTTCTTCAAGTATTTGACGCCGCCCTGGCGCGCGCTGAAATAATCAGCGCGTAAGACGCCGACGGGCGCAACGCGCACTGCAAGGCCCATTTTTTAGGGTGGATTTTTTGCGGAGGCCTCATACAATTTTCGCATGGCAGAAAAAACGATCAGCCAGATCCCTCGCCCCTTGCGCGAGCAGTACGAAAAAGGAAAGTCAGCCTTCGACCGCAAGAACTTTGATTATGCCATCGCCATCTTTAACCAAGTCCTCGAGCAGGAGCCGGCTTTTTATGATTGCCGCGAGGCGTTGCGCGCGTCGCAATTCAAGAAAGCGGGCGGCGGCGGTGGCTTTTTCAAAAAAATATGGAGCGGCGCCGGGTCCCAGCCCTTGCTGGCCAGAGGCCAGTTGGCCCTGATGAAGGAGCCGGTGGATGCCTTGAAAATCGCCGAGCAAATCCTCAATGGCGATCCCAACAGCGCGGCGGCCCACAAGCTTTTGGGGGAGGCGGCCATGCGGTGCGAGTTGCCCAAGACCGCCATTCTCTCCCTGGAAATCGCCACAAAGAATTCGCCCAAGGATGAGGAGATCAGAAAAAATCTGGCCCGGGCCTATTCGGCCGCCGGCGAGGGCGACAAGGCGGAAGCCATTTTTGCCGAGTTGATGCGATTGCACCCGGGCGATCTCACGCTCGACGCGGAGCTGAAGGACATCTCCGCCAAAAAAACCCTCAGCGAAGGCGGTTACGAGGCGCTCTCGGACGGATCGGGTTCTTATCGCGATATTTTAAAGGACAAGGATCAGGCCGTGGCCATGGAACAGGAGAGCCGCCAGGTCAAGACCGAAGATTTGACAAAAAAGGAAATTGCCAAATACGAGGAGCAACTGGCCAGGGAACCCAATAATTTGAAACTGCTCCGCAACGTGGCCGAGCTGTATGCGCAGCAGGACGAGTTTGACAAGGCGCTGGAAGCTTACCAGAGAATCGTCGCCCAGGAAGGCAAGACGGACTCCTCGCTGCAAAAAGTCATTTCCGAGACGACCATCAAAAAGTTTAATCACGCCATTGCCCAACTCGATCCGCAGGCGCCCGGCTCCGCCGATAAGATCAAGCAGCTTGAGGGCGAGCGGGACGCCTTTTTACTGGCCGATTGCGAGCAGCGGGCCGAGAAGTATCCAAACGATTTGGTCATTCGCTTCGAACTGGGGAAACTTTATTTTCAAACCGGGAAAATCGGCGAGGCCATCAAGGAATTTCAAAAAGCGCAAAACAATCCGAACAAACGCCTCCAGTCGCTCAGTTTCCTGGGCCAATGTTTTGCCCTGCGGGGCATGAACGACATGGCCGCGCGCAAACTGCAGGATGCCATCAAGGAGAAACCCGTCTTCGACGACGAAAAAAAGGAAATGATTTATGCTTTGGCCGTCGTCCTGGACAAAATGGGCAAAAAGGAAGAGGCCATGGACCAATACAAACAGATTTATGAGGTGGATGCCGGCTACAAAGACATTGCCAAAAAAGTCGAAGACTTTTATTCCGGCAGTGCCTGAGCGGGCAAATCTCTCCTGCTCCAGCCCAATCCAGCGGCATAATTTATGCAAATGCTCTAACGCAAGCGGCCGAGTTGAAAATTCAGCGCGGCATGCTGAATTTGGAAATCGTACCTGGCGTTCGCTTCCGCAATTTGCGCGGAGGTCTGGTTCAATTCCGCCTGGCTCAGTTCGATGATCGAACTGATGCCGCCCTTGAAACGCGCCTGGGCCAGCTCCAGGGCCTCATTGGCATTTTGCAGGAGTTGCCGTGTCAGGGCGAGGCGGTCGTAAGAGTATTCGAGGTTGAATTTTGTGACCTGCACGTCGCGAATGATGTTGTTCTCTTCGTCGCGCAAATTTTCGTCGGCGGCTTTGGCCTGGAATTGCGCTTCCCGGCGGCGGGCCGTGTAGAGTCCGCCGGTGTAGATGGGCAGGTTCAAATTGACCCCGGCCGCCGCGTAATCCGAACTGAGATGCGAATCCCCCGTGGGAATCACGCCGGCCGACCCCAGCGCGTTAATCGTCGGATAGAGCAATTTGCCCTCGGCTTTGGCGAATTCCTTTGCGGCATCGCTTTGATAACGCAAGCGCGCCAGGTCCGGCCTTTGGGCCAGCGCCTCCAGAATCAACGCCGAAACGCCATTGGTGATATTGGCCGGCATTGGCTCATCGGCCAGCGCAAAAGTCTGCGGTTCGCGTTCGGCCAGCAAAGTCGAAAGCACGGCGAAGCTTGCTTTGAGGTCGCTTCCCGCCTTGGCCAGCAGGAGGGTCGCCTGGTCGAAATCCACGCTGGCAAAACTCACATCGAGGTCCGACTTCAACTTGTTCGTTGCCAGCGTCGCGATTTGTTGCAGGACCAATTGGCGCGATTTCACCGTTTCCCGGGCCACCTCCAGAACGGATTGCGCGGCCAGGCTGGAAAAGTAGGCGTTGTTGACTTCCAGCAGAATCTGCTCGCGCGTTGCTTCCAGGTTCATTTCCTGTGCCCGCGCGCGCAATTTGGCGCTCTGCGTCAGCTCCCACGTCCGCCCAAAATCCGTAATGAGCTGGCTGATGGTGACGCCCTCGGCGTCGCGATCGTAAATGAGGGGATTGTTCATTGCGCCCGCGGCGATGCGGGTATTGTTGGGGTCGGCCGTGCCGACGGCGGTCGCGCTCCCGTAAATGTTGGGGAAAAAGGCGGACCGCACTTCCTTGGTGGACTGTCTGGCCGCCAGCGCAGTGAGGTTGGCCACGGAAATCCTGGGGTGTTGCGCCAGGGCGATTTGCTGCGCCTCTTGCAGAGTAAGATGACGCGGCGGCGATTCGGCGGCGTGGGTAAAGAAAATTATGAAGTAAGAAGTAAGAAGTAAGAAGTCAAAAAGGGCGTTTCGTTTCGACTGTTGGCTGTTTTTCATGTTTCCTAATTCTTAATTCTTACCTCTTAATTTCCCATGAATCAGCAGGTAGGCCGCCGGCACGATGAATACAGTCAACACGACTGATACTGCCAAGCCTCCGATGATCGCCATGGCCAGCGGCGCGTAGGCTTCACTGCCGGTGCCGAGCTTCAAGGCCATCGGCAGCAAGCCGATCAGCGTGGCGCCCGACGTCATCAACACCGGACGCAGGCGGACGCGGCAGGCCAGCGAAACGGCCTCGCGCACCGGACGGCCCTCCCCCCGCAATCGGTTCGTGAATTCCACAATGAGAATGCTGTTGGAGACAACGATTCCCACCATCATCACCACTCCCATCAATGACATGACATTCAACGTCGTCCCGGTGAGCCACAGTATCAGCAGCACCCCGGTCAGCCCGGTCGGGATGGCCAGCAGAATCAAAAACGGGTCAACAAACGATTTGAATTGCGCGACCAGGATCAAATAGACCAGCACCGTCGAGAGGATCAGGCCCAGTCCGAAGCTCTGGAATGAGGATCGCATCGCCTGCACGGTGCCGCGCACGGTGATGACCGTGTTGGGGGGCAATGCGGTTTTGTCCACAATCTTTTGCACGTCGGCATATACTTTGTCCACAGCTTCGCTGGTCGGCGCGACATAGACATCGATCACGCGCCGGATTTGGTAATGATCCACCTCGGTGGGAGCGGGGGCGCGGGAAAAATGGACGACGGAGTCCAAGCGCGTCGGATTTTTGAGATGGGCCGCGCGCAAGGGCATGGAGCCAAGGTCAGCGAGACTTTTCACTTTATCTTCCGCATATTGGACGGTGAAGAGATAATTGTTGCCGGTTTTCGGATCAATCCAGTAGCTCGGGGAGATCACCCCATCGGATGTCAACGCGGTGATAAGGCTGTCAAGCACCTCTTTGGCGCTCAGGCCCAGCTCGCTGGCCCGCTCGCGGTCGATGTCAACATTCAGCGCCGGGTAATCCACATCCTGCGGCACCAGGACGTCACTGACACCGGGCAAGGCCCCGGCCTGCTGGGCAATCCGGGCAGCGATATCGTGCGCGGCATGCATATCCATGCTGCTGACCTGGATGTCCAGCGGCGCGGGAATTCCCTGGTTGATAACGGCATCGACCAGGCCGCCGATCTGGAAGTAGGCGCTGAGCTGGGGCAGGTCGCGCCGCAGCCGGGCGCGGACAAGGTTCATGTAGGCATAGCTGCTCAAAGCATGGCCGTCGTTGAGTCCCACCTGGACGATGGCCGTGCTGGGACAGGAATTTGGATTCAAAATGGCGTTAAAGCCCGGCGTAGTGCCGATGTTCGAGACGATGATCTTGAGGTCCTTTTGCGGGACTATCTGGCGCACGATATCTTCGACTTGACCAATCAATTGATCGGTTAGTTCCAAACGAGTACCCGACGGCGCCTTGACACTAATGACGAACTGGCTGGGATCGGTGCGGGGGAAGTAAGCCTGGCCGATGAAGGGATACAGCCCCAGACTGAGAATGAAAACGCCGCTGATGCCAAGGACGAGGGCGACCGGCCGCAGCAAGCCGATTTTTAGAACTCCTTCGTAACCATCCAGCATCCCGGTGAATTTACGGTTGAACCACGCGTTAAATCGCTGGCCTCTGCCCTGCGGTGCAGTGTCCCCGAGTTCCTCGTGCGCCTGGTGGGCTTTAATGAGCTTGGCGCAAAACAGCGGCACGACGGACATTGCGACCACATAGGAAGCCAGTAATGAAAACACCACGGAAAGCGCCAAAGCGGTAAACAGGAAACGACTGACGCCGTAGAGAAAAGTCACCGGGAAAAAGACCACAATCGTGGTCAGCGTCGCCGCCAGCACCGGCAGGGACACTTCCTGCCCCCCGCGTTCGGCGGCGACTTCGGGCGGCTCGCCCATTTCCAAATGGCGGAAAATGTTCTCCAGCACCACCACCGAATTGTCGATCAGCCGGGAAAAGACCAGGGCCAAACCACCCAGAATCATGGCGTTGATGGTGTTGCCGCCCAGGTCCAGGGCAATGAAGGCCGCCAAGGCGGAGAGCGGAATGGAAAGAAACACCGCCACCGTGGCCCTCAGGCTGCCAAGGAAAACCAGGATCATCAAACCGGTAAGGACCAGGCCGATGGCCCCTTCGTGAAGCAGGGTCTCGATGGCTGTGCGCACGAAAACCGACTGGTCAAACACCACTTCCGTGATCAGTCGCTTGGGCACATCCAACAAATGGGCGACAACATTTTTAACACCGTTGACCACGGCGATGGTGTTGGCGTCCCCGCCTTGTTTGACCACGGGGATGTAAACCGAGGGCTGGCCGTTGATGCGGACCTTGTTATACTGGATTTGCGAGGCATCCTTGGCCTCCCCAATGTCTCCCACCAATACCGACGCCTCTCCCACCGTTTTGAGCGGCACGAGGTTGACATCTTTCATGGAATTTATCTGGCTGTTGGCATAGACGCTGTAATCCAACGGACCGATTTTGACGTCGCCTGCCGGGAGAATCAGATTAGCTTCGTTGACGGTGCGCACCACGTCCATCACGCTCAATTGGTGCGCTTCGAGTTTGAGCGGATCAACATATACCATGATCTGGCGATAGCGTCCGCCAAACGCCGGCGGCACAGAAGCGCCCGGGATGCCCGCCATCTGGTTGCGAATGGTGAACTGGCCCAGATCGCGCAATTGCGCCTCGCTCAGGTTTTTGCCCTTCAACGTCACCAGGCAGACCGGCAAACTGGACGCGTCGAATTTCATCACCACGGGCGGCAGCGTGCCGGTGGGCAAATAACGCAATGTGGCCATGGATAAGTTGGCAATGCTGGTCACGTCGGAATCCGGATTGGAGCCGGGCTGGAAATAGACTTTGATCAGACTGACGCCGGTGAGCGAACGCGACTCCATATGGTCAATTCCGCCCGCCAGCGTGAACATGCGCTCAAATTGGCCGGTAATGTCATTCTCGATTTGCTCAGGCGGCATTCCCGAATAAAATGTGGCCACCACCACCACCGGAATGTTGATCGATGGGAACAGGTCCACCGGCATGCGCACCAGGCTGGTCACGCCCACCACGCACACGATGAGGCAAATAACGACGATTAAGTAGGGATAACGAATGGCAAATCGGGGCATAAAAAACTCAATCTGGCGATGGAACATCCATGACTTTGGGGGCGACTTTCTCGCCTGCGCTGAATTGCGACCTGCTTCCTATCAATACTAATTCCCCCTCTTTCAACCCGGAAACCACCTCGAAACGGTTGGGCGTTTCCAACCCGAGTGTCACCGGCCGCTCTTCGATTTCGTTTTGGCGGTTAATGACATACACGCTGGACATCTGCCCGGGCGGGACCGCTTGGATGGGAATGGAAAGCGCGTGTTCGCGATGCTCCACCGGGAGGGCGAGATTGACGTACATCCCGGGCACCAGGGTCAAATCCGGATTGGCCACCTCGATTTCCGTGGCCATCGTGCGAGTGTCGAGATTGACCTTCAGGCTTGAGCGCGTGATTTTTCCGGAAAATGGCTTGCCGCCCATCGAGACGATACTCCCGCTGACTGTGTTGCCAACCTGAATGTCCTTCACGTAGTCCTCCGACACAAAAAAATCCAGCCGCAGATGATAATTGTCGGAAATCTCCAGCAGCGGCTGGGTGTTCTCGGTAGCCGTCCCCGCTTCGACGAGCGCACCGGGATCAACGTAGCGGTGCGTGATGACGCCGTCGAACGGCGCGGTGATTTGCGTGTAGCCGACCAGCGTCCGGTACTTGCCCACGTCTGCCTGGGCCGCCCCCACAGCGGCCTCCGCCGCCAAGTCCTTGGCCGTGGCCGTGTCGATGTCCTGCTCCGCGACCAGATTCGGATGGTCGTGGTTCACGGCCACCAGGCGGGTATAAATCAAATGCGCGTTGGTGAAATCCGCCTCGGTGCGCCGTTCAACGGCCAGGGCGTTATTCAGTTCGTCGTGCAATTCCGGCACTTCAATCGTCGCCAACAATTGCCCGGCCTTCACCCGATCGCCAAAATCGACATTCATCTTGTCAAGATACCCCGACACCTTGGCGTGCAGTTCCACTTCGACGTAGGGTCGGAATTCCGCCGGAATGGGAACGATTTTGGACAGGTCCTCACGTTGCACCCGGGCGGCGGGCGCGGTGGGTGTCTGGGCCTCTGAATGCGCCGCCGTCGTGGCACCCTGCTTGCATGAAGCACAAATAATGGCGGCCATGGCCCCCGCTGCCACCAGCGCCGGGATTCTCCGCCGTTTCAATTCGTCAGTCATAACTTTAATTTCTCAATCTTTGCCCCGGCCGGGCGAGGGGCAATGTCACAGTGAAGCGGCTGCCCCGGCCTTCGGCGCTTTCCACCTCCACCTGCCCGCCGTGGGCCGTGCAAATAGACTTGACAATGGCCAGCCCCAGGCCGGCCCCGCCGATTTCCCGCGAGCGCGCCTTGTCCACGCGAAAAAAACGCTCAAAAATATGCGGCAACGCCCCGGCGGGAATGCCGATCCCGGTGTCAACAACTTCGAGAATCGCCTTGTTGCCGCGCGCGCGGACGTTGAGATGGATGGAGCCGCCCGGCGGGGTGTACTTGATGGCGTTGTCCAGCAAGTTGACCACCACCTGCTTGATCCGGGCGCAGTCGCCTTCCACGCCGGCCTCCTGCTCGACATTGCAGTTGACTGAAACACCCTTGTCTTCGGCCAGGAGGGACATCTGGTCGGCGGTGCCGGCGGCCAGGCGCCCCAGGTCAAAGCGGCGCCATTCCTGTTGCGCCTCGCCGGCGTCGAGACGCGCAATGGCGAAGAGCGTTTGGACGATCTTGGCCAGCCGATCGACTTCCTCCAGCGCGCTGCCCACTTTGTCCCGCAAATCGGGCAGGGGGCGGGCTTGTTCGACGGCGCTTTCCAATTCGCCGCGCAGGGCGGTCAGGGGCGTGCGCAACTCATGCGAGGCATCGGCCAAAAAACGCCGGTTCTGTTCGAAGGCCTCGCGCAACCGGGAAATCATCCGGTTGAGCGCCAGTGACAATTGCTCCAACTCGTCTCCGGTGGGCGTGAGCGGCAATGGCCCGTCGAGGTTGTGCAAGGTGATCTGTTCGGCGCTGCGCGCGATTTGCACCACCGGCGCCAGGGCTTGCCCAACCAAAATATATCCGCCCCCCACCGCCACCAAAACGACCACCGGCACCCCCAGCAGCAGCAAAAAAAACAGGTGCGAGAGCACTGTGTCTATGGGCTGCATCGGCCCGCCGCTTTCGATGACGTACTCCCGGCCCGAGGGGGTTCGATATTCTTCGGCCACAATGAGCAGACGATTGCCGTCCGGCAGCAAGGCGATGCGGGGCGAATCCTTGGCGGCGGCGGGCGGCAACCCGGCTGGATCAAAGGTTGCCGCGCGGCCCGAAGCATAGATGACAGCCCCGTCCCGGCGGCTCAGGCGGACAAACCGATCGTAATTCTCCGGCGCATAGCGCGCTTTGATCTCATCGGCCACGAAGGGTTCGCCGGTTTTTTCCACGCCGGCCAGCAGCGAGGCGGCGATCTGCTGCGTGCGCCGCTGGAGCGATTCGGCGAGGCTCTGTTTGAGGTAATGGCGCAAGGCCTGGCACATGGTCGCGCCGCAAATGAGGAAAACGCCGGTCAGCAATCCCGCGTACCATATAATCAGGCGAAAACGAAGCGAGCGCGTGTTCATGGTTCAGCCTCGTCGCTCACGCAATAACCCGCGCCGCGCACGGTGCGGATGAGCTTGCGCGGATGCGGGTCATCGACTTTGCCGCGCAGATGGCGGACATAGACATCGACGATGTTGGTCAGGCCCTCGAAGCTCTGGTCCCAGACATGCTCGATAATCATGGTGCGGGAAAGGACGCGGCCGGCGTTGGCGGCCAGGTATTCGAGGAGCGCGAATTCCTTTGATGTCAAGTCTATCTTTTTTCCCGCCCGTTTTGCCTGCCGGGCCAGGCGGTCCAACTCCAGGTCGCCCACGCGCAGGACGCCGGCCCGGCTGGCCGGGCCGCGGCGGAGCAGGGCCTTGACCCGCACGAGCAATTCGGCAAAGGCAAACGGTTTGGTCAGGTAATCATCCGCCCCCGC
>Ga0116121_1001114_pt1 | contig 11889 bp, 11 predicted proteins | sample June2015DPH_13_1_FD_89725 | JGI IMG/M metagenome (GOLD analysis project Ga0116121, IMG submission 89725) | Peatland microbial communities from SPRUCE experiment site at the Marcell Experimental Forest, Minnesota, USA - June2015DPH_13_10 | ecosystem: Environmental > Terrestrial > Soil > Wetlands...
CAAATCTTGAACGGCGCGGCCGGGGCCTGCAAAGCGGGCTGCAATAATTTTCTCAGGGCGGCGGCTTCTTCCAGCGGGCCAATTCCGGCCAGGGCTGCGCCTTCGGCGGACGCCTTCGCGCCAAAGACGCGCGCCGCCGATGGATTGGCCTGAATAATCTTTCCCTGCGAATCCACGGCCAGCGCCGGCCACGCGGCGTGCATCAGGCTGGCAGGAATTTTGTCTTTGTCCGTGCCGGCGGCGGGAGTTTTGGGCGCGGGCACATAAGCCAGTTCTGAGAATGCGGAGCCGGACTCCTTAAAGAGTTGCAGAACGAAATAATCCTGCCCGTCCCGAACCACCTTTGCGACATGGGCGATAAACTGTGATTTCTGACCGCCGTGAAGACGCAGTTTCAATGGCGCGGTTTCGCCCTCGGTTTGCTGCTGCAGGAAGTTGACGGCTGAAGCTGTGTTTTCGTCATCCCAAATGGCGGTCAGGGCAGTGGCGGGCAAATCGTCCGTAAGATCAAAGACGCGGCGGGCGGCCTGATTGGCACGGCAAATCCTGCCGCCAGCCTCCAGCAACATCGTGGGCCAGGCAGCCTTTTCCAGGACAAAGTCCGTCTCACGTCTCATTCCACCCGTAACATTACGCTTTCCGCGCACATTCTCCAAATAAAAGTGGCCATTCTTAATTTCAATTTGGCAGCCATATTGCTTTGACTGTGGTGAGAAAATGATATGGAAACTGAAACGAACCTTGGAAAACGCATATTACTGGTTGATGATGAACGTGTTACGCGAGAGTTAATCAGGGATTTGCTGGCCCAGGACGAACACATTGTGGTGGAGGCCAATAACGGCGCCGAGGCTTATGCTTTGTTCACCAAGGGCCAGTACGACTTGGTAATGACGGACTTTCTCATGCCCTTCGTGAATGGCGACGAACTGGCCATGCGCATCAGGCAATTAGCGCCGCAGCAGCCGATCCTGATGATGACTGGGCGTGACTTTAAGTGCCGTCCCGGCAGCCCGGTGAATGCCGTTTTGCGTAAACCCTTTGACTATATGGACTTGCAACAGGAAATTGCAAAACTCCTGTGAGATTATGAAATAATGGTGGAACTTCGGTTCCTGATCAAAGCCCGACAACGACGGAAAATACAACGTCATTTGGAAGGTACTGAATTACCTCAGGCGCAAGCCCGATTTGGGAACCTTGCAAATTGTAATGCTATGATTTTCTCAAGAACAATCTGCCCCGAAAAAAAAACCGTGAAATTTTCCGCTTTTTAGCCGTCAAATAATCACAACCAGTTGTCATCAAGGTATTTATGAATTGTCACTCCACCCAGGTGGTTGCGAGGGGCCGGGGCGCGGTTTCCCATTGGCTGCCTGTCCAAAATTCCGCCTCCTGCTTTCTGTTCAAACGAGCGGGCACGCCGACGGACCGCAACGCCGCAGTGTAGAGAATCTCAAAATCCTCCAGATTGACGATATGCCCGTACCACATTGATTCCACTCCGTGCTGTTTTGGATGGTTTGGCGCGATGGTGACCCGTTGACGCAAAAATCGAACTACAATCTCTGCTGCGGCTTCAGTCGTATTTTCATGCCGGATGCGGGGATAGAAGTTCTCCCAGAGCGCGCGCCGCCAATTCAGTTCATGCTCGCCGCTGACAATCGCCGGCGAAAGCACGAATTGCCGATAAAGCGCGTCTTCAACCTTCCAATTGACCAGTTCATTGATGGTATAATTGGCCAGATTGACATGTTCCAGCAAGGTTTTCAGCCGTTGCCCCTGCCATAAGGGCAGTGCGGCCAGCGTCTCAAAATCCCGATGCCACTTTGGCGCGAGGAGGTATTTTCGGGCAATCTGGAGGGTGCAAGGGGAGACTTGCATCTGTGGAGGAATCAAATGAAGCGCGGTGTCTGCAACGGCGAGCGTGGCGAGAATGGCCGCAGTAACGCGCAATCCGATCTCGAATTTCGTCAATGGAATCTTTGGCTCCGGCACTGGCCGCGATTTCCTGCGCAAATAAAGCCAAAAGCCGAGCCACGCAAATGCGAGCGATATGCAAAGCAAAAAGGGATACGGATGCAATCGCGGAAATTCCGGCAACGGATGGCTTGGGGTCAACTTGGCCTTGCAATACTCCGCGATGAGCCTGAAAACGACCGGTTGATCCGAATCAATCCCATGGCCATGACTGGGCACAACGTGCAACGTCACAGCCGTTCCATTGGTGCGCAACAATCCCTCCAGCCGCCGCGCCTCTTCCACTGAAAAAATGCTGTCGTTTTCCCCATGTACAAGAAGAATAGGGGGTAGTGATAAATGGCCGGCGGCCAATGATGAGTTGTCCAGTTCGGGAATCCAGCCGCCGGAGAGGCGGACGTAGAGTTGAGGCTTGTCTGCGGGATGCTTGAGCAGGTAGCGCAGCGTGTTTTGTGCTCCAAGACTGAATCCGACCCACGCGATGGCATTCGTATCGGCCCAGCTTTGCTGGCGCACGTAATCCAGCACCGCCGCAAACTCCCCATCAAACGCGCCGGAATTCGTTTGGTCATAATCGAATCCGACCGCCGCCATGCCGAGTTCAGCGAATTGGCGCAGATCACTTCCATCCGTCAGCCAAGTCCCGCCCGAGCCGTGCGCATAGACAACCACCGGCATCCTTTTCCCCCTCGCCTCCTTTGGAGGAGAGGGCCGGGGAGAGGAGGCCAACCCTGGCAAAACGGTGATGCCATGAACCTTTGTGCCTGCCGCCGTTTTGACCGCAAACTCCGTCCGTCGAAATGGATCCCGCGAATGCGCCCAGACCAGCGTGCCAAAAAACAAGAGCGCGAAAAAAGGCCAGAAAGGAACGATGGGCATTAAGCCGCCAAAAGGCGCAGAAGGCTCAAAAGGAACTGGAGGCTTCAGCGTCTTCATTTTTGCGCTTTTTGTGCCTCTTCGCGGCCAAGCTCCAACAGAATCCAAAACGTCGCCGCTGTGGGCAATTTAAAAAGTCCGCCATCAAACCAAAAGCCCACCGCCAACACCAGTGCCCCGGCGCGGCAGACTGTTTTGAGCCAATCCAGTTCGGAAGGCTGAAGGCTAAAGGCTAAAGGCTGAAGTGGAAGTTCTGAAGGCCGAAAGGTGAATGACAGCCAGAGATACATGCAGAAGCAAAACAGCGCCGGGATCCCCAATGTATCTCCGAGCATGAGATAATCATTCATTTCAATGGCGGCGCTTTCTGTGAGTTTGGGCGGCAGATAGTAATGCTCATACAACGGTTCTGCCTGGTTCCAGCCTGCGCCGAACCACGGATGCCCGGCCATAATTTGCAAGGCCCCTTCCCATGCGGCGATGCGGTTGCGCCAGGAAAGGTCGTTCCGATTGGAGGCGGAAATGGCACGATGCGCCGTCACGTTCCCAGTATTTTGATAATGCCATAACAACAATGTCAGTACCGCGCATGGCACAATGGCAACGCCAGCGCCTATCCGCATCCATCGAAACAGTTTCGCTGACTCAATGTGACAACGTTTCCACCAAAGGATTAAAAGATACAAGCCGCCGACACCGACCGCCAGCCATGCGCCACGGCTGTAGCTTTTTAAGAGGCCGATGCACAAGACCAGAGCCGCGGCACTCGGCAACCATTTGCCAAAACTGCTCAAACTTCCGCGTCTCAAGCCTCCATTGCCTGTAATGCCGCCGCAAATGGCTACTCCCACCGTCACAACCACGCCAACACCCATCAGTACACCGTAGATATTCGGATTATCCCACGGCCCAAGCCACCGCGTGTTACCCCTGTAGAACTGGTTTTGACCAGCTCCAGATTTCCACAAGCAGCCCACCAATAGAATGAAAACCGCCGCTGCCAGCAACCGGAGAAGCGACCTCCTCTTGGCAGCCACATCCCTTCTCAGGAACACAGTCATCCATGCCCCCTTTCCAAGGGCTGCACCGCCGAGCAACATGATTGCTTGCGATGACGAAGACGCGTTCTGACCATTGTAGTAATAATTGACAGCCGCAAGCAGCATTAGAAATGCCCACATAATCTCCGAGCAAACAACGGCTGTTCCCTCCTGAGCAAAGCCCTGGTTTCTAAAAATGAAAAACGCCGCCAACGAAGCCCCGATGCATAAAACAATCGCCCATTGCACTGTGGGGTCGTCAAAGGCGGCCTCAATTCCCCCAAGAATTAGCCCTGGAAGCTCCCCGGGGCACTGTCGCAAAGCATCCCAGAAAAGCAGACAAAACGCCATCACGGCGATCAGCAAACATTGAGGCATCTCCGAAGGTGCCTTAACGCTGTGTCGCGGGCCTTTATCCACAACTATCACGGGACGATCTTCTCATATGCTGGCGCAGGGGCCATAACCATTATTCTGTGACGAGCTAATGCGCAGAGCATGAAATATTCTAAATTAGGAAACAATGTTTAGCAACAGCATTACAGCAATGCGCCCGCGCCACGTTAAAAGTATATTATGCTCTGGGCAACAACTGTGGTTGCCCGAAGCGTTCCGTTTTCTTGTCGCAATATCCGGCCGACACCGCTCATGTTCCAAGATCTAGGGATCCTGATAGGGAACGCGCACGATTGTCATGCCACTGCTGAAACAAGGCGAGGTAACTCCCAACCAGCAGGTAGAACAATTGAGCCTTCATAATCTTGTCCGCGCTTTGGTCAGCCAGATGAATCGTTCCGGCGATGCTCCCCATGCAGTGGCACGGGTGATGCCACCCCACGCCCCAAACCCCTGCGCGATAGACCAGAAGGGCCGTTGTTGTCGATGCGATCAAACAGCTTTTCACCCATGAACCGATCATGCGTGAAAAACAACATGCGCCTAGGACAAATTCACCGCTGCCAGCGATAACCATCAAAAGTCTCAGCCTGACGTTGAAAATGGGATCAGTCAGAATCAGCACGCGGCTATGGCCGCATCCACATAATATTATGGCCAATCCGGTTACGACTAGAATCGCCCCAGCTGACGCAATAAACCACTTCAAAAAACGTCTCCGCACTGCGGCCTTGTGAATTATCAGATATATTCCTCAGATAGCGAGCTTGTTAAGCTGTTAGCCGGTTGGGCATGGGCCACCGGATGGATAATCGTAAATGTAACCACTGACCACAGTATCTTGAGTAACCGCGCCTCCGCAACAATTAACAAAATAAACTGTCCATGTACAAGTACCAGCGCCATAACTCCAGTCCATCTTTCCTTTTGCTCCGCTTCCGAGATCCGTTTCTGGCACAGGATTTCCTGAGCCCGTACAGTTCGATAGAGGGTTAGTCAAACTGCAGTATACCAAGAAGTTTCCAGTCCCCCCTCCACAAGTTGTGCTTCCGCTACTATCGAGGCACTGGGCGCCCAGTGTTAGGGCACCGCACAGCACTGCCACGTTGACGAATGACCGAATAATAAGCTTTCTTTTCATATTATATGCAAACTCCATTCTTTATGTTAGTGTGTTATTCTTTATGTTAGTATATTAGGTTCTCATGTTGCGTCTTCTTGCGATCGAGTGTCTGTAAAACCACAACAAGAAAAGCGGAATGATCAATATCAGAATCGTAATGACCAGGAAAATGCGCCTTGTTATTGCAGGTTTCAAAAATGTCTTTGGTAGATCGTGTGGGTGTATCTGCGTCGTTAAAGCATCTGCGACGGCAAACATGTCACCGTTGCGTTTAATGAGCACATGTTTGTCAGCGGGCAGCAAAAACTGTTGAAGCGCACATGCGCTATGAGGCGTTGACCCCGGCTGTGGTTCGCGGAGCTCCAATACTTCATAGCAGCAGTAAGGAAGAGGATCGGTGGCGCCGTTTACAAGCTGCGATACTTGAACTGAGCGCAGGATATGATTCACGTATGTCAGCTCAATAATGCGATGCGGTTCATCTCCACCGCCCGTTCGAATGGCGTAAGTGATTCTTGAAATCAGGCCGTCTTGAGATTCGCACGTCCCCTCCACAGTCTCCCCGTATTGGGACCGCGCCGTAAAATGGATCTGGTCCTGAGAAGGATGGGTCTCTTGAGATCGCTCAAGGGTAGTGGGATCGAGATCGAACATGCCCAAATGGAGCAATTCGGTGGCAAACTTGAAAATAATAGGGAAAGTGGAATTATCCTGTTGATTTAATTGATATATGCCGTTAGTGGAGTCTGTGGTAACTGCACCGTTTCGCGTTAAATCCCACCAGAGGCCATTCGCCCTTCCGGCAAAGGTTCCAAGCCGAACGGTGCTGGACCAGGCATCGTTTGCATCGTTAATTTGGTGAAAAACAAAATTGTCCGGTGAATAGTACCTTAGAGCAAAGAGTTGCGTCAGAGCTTGTTCCTCGTGGTTCGTGCGTCTTCTGTTGTCTTGAAGATAACGCTCTGCCTCGTCTTTGGATTTAAATGCCCTTGGCTTATCGTAAATGACTCGCTTAAAGACCAGGGTATCAACGGCAGGCGGACTTTTGACAAACTCAATAACGTTGCTGGGCGTCAAGCAGAAGGCACTTGGAATGGCGGTGGGAAGACTGTCGGCGTGTGATGAGCTCAAAATGCCAAGAAGCGTACATATGAGCACAGCTCGGCTTCTTGCGAAATGTTGGGGATACTTGGGCCAGGGGGCTACAGCACACTCTTTGATGCAACGGTCGGAAGGAGGAGTGGGAAGAGATTGAGATAAAAGTTGTTTCAAAAGGCACCCCTGAGGAGGCTCCTCCGGAGTCCTTGAAAGACGAGTTATCTTTGTCTTCATTCCATTATGTTAGTGGCGGATGCCGAATTTGCAAAAAGCTAATGCAAGCTTAACTGGAGGCACGTGTAAAGTAAAGCAGTTAATCATACCAAAACACGCCGTTTCATACCAAACGGCGCAATGCGTCACTTTGAAGGAACCTCATTGCCTGTGTGGGGCAATGACCAAAGCGGCTTTTGAAATCACGGGAAAAATGTTGGGGATGCTTGTAACGGAGCATTGCCGCAGTTTCCTTGACGGAATGCCCCTCCGAAAGAAGCGTTGGAGATTGGGATTGACGTTGTTTCAAAAGCCACATCTTGGGAGATTCCCCAAAGTTCCTAAGAAAGTAGACTTCCAGTGTCCTCACCGAAACGCCACACTCTTTCGCCAGCCCGGCTACCGTCCAATTCGTCTGCTTGGCCAATTCAGGCCAAGTCTGAATGTGATGCAATCGGCTGTTCACGACACCTCATCAATAATATCAGTGCCACTGTTCTTTCCGCCCGAACTCTTACTCCGGGGGATGATGCCCGCTACACCTATTTTGGCTTTTTGCTGCCATTTTTTGCCAATTCATATGCAAGGCGGAAGTTTTTCCTTGACTTAGCCGTTCTCTATGCGAAAATCCCGTTCGATTCTCAGTTAACGGCTTTAGGTATTTATGGACAAGTCGGCATATCAGGCCTTTACTCAGCGGCCAAAGCGTGGTTTCACGCTAGTTGAGTTGCTTGTGGTCATAGCCATCATTGGAATCCTGGCGACGCTTATATTGCCGGTCTTGGCTTCTGCCAAGCAAAAATCGTTTCAGACGCAATGCCTGTCGAATCAGCACCAAATCGGTTTGGCGATGCTGATGTATGCGGCAGAGGCGAAGGGGCTCTTCCCCGAATCCGGCGGCCTTATTCTGTGGAACCAGATTGACCCGATCACGCAGCAACATGGCTGGATGCAGCAGATTGCGGCCTATGCGCCAAACACCAATGCCTTCCACTGTCCGTGCGATCTGCACGGGTGTTTTAGCTACTTTAACGGCGTTCGTGCCGCCTACGTAGTTGTGACGAACTACGCGGCGGTCGATACCAAGTTGATTGAATATCCCGCCGCCCAGGTCTTGTCCGGCGATACTGTCTGGACAGGGGAAGGCCTGGAGGATGCCGACAAGGATGATTATACTCAAAACTGTGTAGGCGGAGCCACCAACGGCACGCCCGCGGTGGGCTGGCAGGTCCATAACAAAGGCCAGAACATCCTTTTCACCGACGGCCACGCCAAGTGGTACAGAGGCTACATCACCAATGAAATGACGTTCCGTTTCAACTCCATGCACGGTTGGCAGTGAGGCGGAGTTTTTTTGCACAAGTCGATGGCGAATCAACTCCAGCACTCTGTTTGCCGCAAAACCGGCCTTTGGCTGGCGGTGGGAACCGTCCTCTTTGTGGCCGGCTGGCGGCTGGTGGTCATTGCCTGCCAGCCGCCGCATATCATGGACATCGCCACGGAAATCGGATCCATCGCTGAATTCGGTCAGGGAAGCAGCCAGGGAGGTAGTGGGATTTTGTTTCCTAACAATGGAGGAACGGCATTGACCTTTTTCCGAATGACCGAAACAGGTCTCGGCTCCTACTTCTGTAATGCCGGCGCCGGCGGCTGCAAATTGTTATTCGAACTAAGCGAAGACGGCTATGACCTGAATTTCGGCATGTTGGGGTGGTCCTCCGATGACAAGTTTTTTGCCTGTCTGGTGCCGACAAAGCCCGATCGCAGCAAAAAGGAAATCCTCATTTATGACGGCGCCACTGGCGAAAGACGGGCTGGAATACCCGGCCAGAACTATTTTGGGTATTCACGGTTCGTCTGGTTGTCACCCCGGTCGTTCATTTACACCAGCCAGAACCAGAACTTGATTCTGGTTGAACAGAGTCCGGATGGCCAATGGCTGCAACGGCTGGGAGGCTCGCTTCGCGGCTTGTTTGCCAAAGAGCCGCCCGACGACGCGATGAAGCATCTGCTGGCCACTTCCGAGCACTCGTTTGCCTGGCAGCAACCAGGCGAACTCTGGACCTATGATTTACAGTCCGGCGCCGGCGGCAAAATATGGGAATCCGCCACTGAGCAACTGGAGGATTTTAGTTTTGACCAGGAAACGGGCGAGTTTGAGCTAACGTGCGCCGTTTACGACAGCCCGTATCATTATCATGCAGCCGACTTGATCTTTTATCGGCTTCGTCCGCCGGACAAATCGTTGTCACGCGATGGACGGCTCACGAGAATTCCAAGAGATTCCCGGCTGCGTTACGCCGATTTGAGCGAAGACGAGGGGCTGTATGTCTTTTCGATCAAGGCGCACCGCGACTCGAAGCCGCAATTGTTTACATGGGAGGGGATGGTCCAGACATACAAGCTGGCCGGGAATTCCTTCTTTTTCACAGCCAATTTGCCGGGCCAGCCTCCCGCACTTTGGTGTTATGACCTTGATGCCCAAGACGCGCGCGAACTTGTCCCCAGCACGAAAGAGCAACTAAAATACGCCCAAATTTCCAACCCGTCCGGTGGCACGGTCACGAACGCAATGGGGGACCGCGTCCGCTATCATTTGTGGCAGCCGCCGCAAGTTTCCCCAGGCAGGAAGTATCCGCTGTTGATCGGCCAGACCCAATACAGTTTCGATGCGTGGTTTCCGTGTCAACAAGTCGCCGTCAATGCAGGCTTTTATTTTGCAACCGCCGACCGGCTTTCCTGGTACGACGGCTTTGACAAATGGGAACCGGACGTGATGGCCCTCTACGACCTGCTGGTGAAGAATCCGTGCATTGACACCAATCGGATCTATATCTGCGGACTTTCCGGAGAGACACACCTCGTCCCCAGGCTGATCGCGGACAAGCCGGATTTGTGGAAAGGCGCGGTGCTATTCGAATTAGTAGCCAGGATGCCGGATGTGTCAAAGTCGCATCTGACCAGGATTTTCGCGGTTAGTGGACGGGTGGTTTACACCGGGGACGTCCCTCAAATTCTGAAGGGCGAGGACGAGTCTGCCCGGGCCGGTGTTCCAGTGCAGCTCGTTCTACAGGATGGAGTGCAACATTTTATGCGGTCCATTGCCACCGAGCGCGAGCGGACCCGGCAATTCGCACATTTTTTGGTGGAAAGCGAATGAAAAACCCGACCCGAGAAAGCGGACAATTCACGACCAACTCGTTATGGCGGCAAAACTGACGCGCCTTTTCGTTTATACCGCTGGAACGCTGTTGCTGGCGCTCGGGCTGGCGATATTCATCGGCTGGTCCGACGAAACCGGATTGGTGCTGCCACATGATCCTTTGTTCGTTGTTCCGATGGCTGTTGTGTTCTGGGCGGTGGCGGCAGTGTCGCTTGGCACCGGGCTCTTTTGCCTGCTTGGGAGATCTATCTGGTGGAAACTGTGCCTGGTTTTATGGTCTGCGATTGAATTTGAGGCCTATCAGCTTGGCCTCACCTTTTTCGTTGGTCCAAGGAGTTTCCAAGGCTATTGGGGCAGCCTCACCGGAGCTTTTGATCTCCCTTCCAGCGCGGCCTATTGGCTGTCCACGGTCGCGGCCTTCTATTTGATCAGCGGAAGCCTTGTCTCGCTCGTGGCCCTATGGCTTGACGACCGCAAAGTACGTATAACAGGCTCATGTGTCGCTTGCGGGGAGCACATCGCTTTTTTACCCAAGGATTTCGGGCGACAGATTGCCTGCCCTCACTGCCATGCCCTCACGGTGCTGGCGGACAAACTGAAAATGACCTGTGTACTGTGCGGCGGACATATCGAATTTCCCTCCCATGCCGTGGGGCAAAAGCTGGCCTGCCCCCATTGCGGCAGAAGAATCAAGCTCTTAACCGCACTTTCGCACGAAGCTGCCTGATTGAATTTTTTTCCCGGCGGCGTACGTGTTGTCGGGAGACATTTCTACAACACAAATGAGATGACATTCCGTTACGACTCGATGCATGGCTGGCAATGATTTGGCCCGCGCTTTCCTAGTTTTACACAAAACTTTCTTCAGCAGCGATCAGGCTGGGGCAGCCCGGCGGCTCATTTTATGTCAGATTCGCGCCGCCTGTGAGATTATGAAATAATGGTTTTACTGTTTATCCGGCCAAATGGCTTCCAGGGTCGCCGCCACGCGATATCCGGCTTTGGTCATTTGTTCCTCAGCCGTTTTGCATGACCAGGCGATATTTTCAGGCGTCAAATTTTTGATGTGCCACTGCGGACGCGGCGCACCGGTCCGATTATCCGTTTGGCTGTCGTCCTCATCCACGACGGTGACATCGTGGACTTTGGCCGAAAGCGCCAGGCTTTCATTGGCCCAGTTCCGGTCCCAATTCATCAATGGCCCGGAGTCCTGCCAGGCGGGCGGCGGCTTGCTCAACAATATGGCGGCATACTCCGCCGGGGTCTGCGCATGGGCATTGCTCATAACTAGCTGGACAAGAGTGACGTCCCAGAAAAAGTGCAATTTATTGGTGCCTCCGAAGAGCAGGCGGTTTGCTCCCTGGTCGTCCTTGTACGGTTTGCCGTAGCCGTTCGGATCAACAAAATTTGTCCTGTCCAGATACCCGGCGCCCACGTGGAGCGGCTGATGGATGTCTCCTATGTAATGGACCAGGAGGCGCAAGGCCACTTTTGGGGTGACATTCGTGAAAAGGCTTTGTTCCGCCGCCCGGCCTTGCAGGATGAGGATGCAGGCCGGGATGGCGTGGATCACATCAAGGTTCGTCGCGCCAACGGAATCGTCCCGATAGCGCGGCTCCTCGAATGGAATGTCCGTGTAATGGAAAACGAAATGGTTGGGATTGTCATTTTTGAACTGGAGCATCTCCGGGGTCTGATCCCTCCGGCCTTTGACCTGATCGGCCCAGACCGAGGCGGTGGAAAGGGTTTCATCGCCCAGCAGGGCGCGGACATGCGTGGCGGCGGCCTTGCCGGCAATCAACTTGTCGGCCATCGCGCCAATGGTTCTATGGCCCTCGTCGCCCCAGCCAAAAGCGGTTGTCGCGGCGCAGCAGGCGAAAAACGAAATGATGATGCGATCAAGAAATTTCATATCCATCCAGTATGGCAGGCCATCGGCCGCCGTCGAGATAATAACGTTCCGTCAATTCGCGCCGGTTCTCACTTTCTGGCAAATCCGC